>Ga0210405_10001010_pt1 | contig 34233 bp, 27 predicted proteins | sample IncBWH11MmetaG_FD_155492 | JGI IMG/M metagenome (GOLD analysis project Ga0210405, IMG submission 155492) | Forest soil microbial communities from Barre Woods Harvard Forest LTER site, Petersham, Massachusetts, United States - Inc-BW-H-11-M | ecosystem: Environmental > Terrestrial > Soil >...
CGGGCGAACTCCTGCGGCAGCCATGGAGGTCACTTCCGCAGCCACTTCGCGGCGGATGTCTTGTGCGATCTTGGTGCCATCGAGGATTCTGGCGGGCATAATTTCGCTTCGTGGAGATTCTATAACACAGCGGCTCGGGCACAAGAACGTTCACCACGGAGACACGGAGAACGGCCGGGGAGGTGAATATCTTCATTCTTGCCCCTCCGGGCCTTGGTAAGTTTGCAGTGAGGTCATGGCGTACAATGCGTCTGTCATGATTCCCAAAGACTTGCTGGAAATTCTGGTCTGCCCAAAGTGCAAGCAGCCGCTTGAGTATCGCGAAAAGCCGGAGAGTTTGAAGTGCACGCAGTGCCATCGCGTGTATCCGGTGAAGGACGATATTCCCATCATGTTGATCGACGAAGCCATGATCGAGAGCTCGTAATTTTGCGGCGAGTGCGGAAATTCCGGACCGCAGGCGCTAGCAGGCACTAACTAAACGGCGCGCGGAATTCGGTGTCCAAATCTCGAAAAACCTGTTCACCCTCGAACATCAATTTTTACTTTCCCTTGACATCCCGGACCTGTGCCGGAGGTAACTTTTGCAGGACGCCGGTTCCGGGCGCGTTGGTGTCAACATAACGTTGTGCATTCCCGCCGGAAACGACACTCTGTGTCAGTTTCGGGATTACCGGAGTACTTCGGAGGTTCCCGGCGCCGGGGTGCCGCTTCGTGGTCTGACCGCAACTTATGATATTCACAGGGGTTTATGAATCTAAAGGGGCCAGCCTTCCGTATATGAAAATAGAGGGCAGGCACGGCAGCTGAATTGCATGCAACTTGTATGGCTGCCGATGAGTCTAATATGCACAAGCGGTAGAGGTCGGAGTCGGAGGTGATGACGGCCATGTTTGACAAAGTGATGAATGACGCAGTTCACAATGACAAAGACAGATTCACGGCAACGGAGTTGGCTGCCTTGCGCAGCGATCTGCTGCAAGGCGGAATGATCGACTCCTACGAAGCCGCTGAATTATTGCAGGTTTTCCTGATGGGCCGTGGCTATGGGGTTTCGCCCAAGGCAGCCCTTGATGCAGCGGGCCGGGTTGAGATGGCGGGGTGCGCCCTGCCGGTCCTGCAGCATGAGTTAGAGAACCTTGCGTTGGTGATGTAAGAGTTACGCTTTGCCTGCGGGTGAACCGTGGCGCAAAGTGGCGCAAGGCAAGTTGAGACGCAGCAGGTTTTGAGATTTCTGTGAGACGAGACACTCAGAAGTTTCAAGCCTTTTAGTTGCGCCGGATTTTGAGATTCGGATTTTTGACATTCTGGACGGTCGGTCAAAACCTAGACGAACCGGACCAGTTCCACGCAAAGAAGAGCCGGGCCAACCAGCCCGGCTTTGTGGTGTTTGGGCTCTGGCCCGAGCGGAGCCACGTCGCAGTTGGTGGGGTAGGATTAATTGCCCCGCCCTGTCTCTGAAAGAGCGTAGAGACAAGGACAGGGCACACTCGCAGGCGGGATGGCAGGGAAGCTTGCCCGGCCCTCCCGTTCCCGTGTTCTAGTTGAGTGGAAAGAAGAAGAACGTTCCGTAAAGGTTGTCCTCGTAAAGACCAAACTCAGTGGACTTGGTGTAGACGGGATTACAGGTTGAACCGGAAACAACACAAGGTGGTCCCGTGATGGATGCGGTCGCGGTCTGTGTGTTCGAGCTGGTCAAATAGCGATCCCATTCATTGGTTGAGGTCACGGTGTTGGACGTGGTCACAGTTGTCCCAAAACTGTATTTGAAATTGGAACCGATGGAGCCGCCGCCGCCGAATGTAGTCTCCCAGGCATACGTCTGCGCATAGATGTAGCTTGCACCCATACCTTGGGTTGAGCTCTGCGTGTAGGTATCGGTGTAGGTTTGCGTGATGGGTTGGCCGCCCACCGGAGCCTGCAGGTAGACCAGGTTCTGATTGAGCGGAGTATTGGTATAGCGCGTGCCATCCACTGTGGTGGGGCAAGCGGAGGGCAGCTTTGTGCACTGCCAGTATGGATCGGAGTGAACGATGCTGAGGTAGTCGTTGGTCGTTCCTGTTGAGGTCAATGCTGGACCTTGCCCTGAAGGCCAAGTTTCAACCGCTGCCCAGGCACGCAGCAGGGGCTTGGCCTGATCGGTGGTCATCGTAATATCGCCATTGAGCCAACCGACGTATACCGGGTACACCTCCATACCTGGCTGGTCAAGCGTGCTGAAGCCGTATCCGTTCCACTCAACGCTCGTGATGGTGTATGCAGTGTTTTCATACAGGGTAAACAACTGCACAGGATTCAGCCAGAGCCAGATGATATCGTAATCGTGATTGATCCCAACATAGGGGTCAGAGGGTCCCGGAGTCTGATCGGACAGCGAGGTTGACTTGCTGACAGTGTCGGAAGATGAGGTAAAAGAGGTTTGTGTATAAGCTGTCGTGCTGGTATTGCTAACTCCGGACGACCAGCCTAGAAAGCTTATGCCAAGGGTGGTCTTGAGGATTTGCTGGTACTGGGTTGCAAACGTGGACTTGGCGTCAGTCGTGCTACTCAGGGTTGTGCTGCTGGCGTAGTTTACATAGCTAGACGGACCCGGCGGCGCGTAGGTAACGCCGAGGATCACGTACTTGGGGTTAATGTAGCCATGAGGATTGAACCCAGTTACCACGCCATCGGGGTCACCCCTGTTATCAAAAATAACGTTAAGCATAGCCGACTGGAGGGTCGCTATCACACCGGTGCTTGATCCGTAGCAGTCGTCGTAAATGTGAACAGCCGAGCCCGAAAGGCCAGTGACAGCAGCCGCGGCATCTTTGTACGAAAATCCAAAGTCTCTGTAAGTATCCTTCTCGGCAGTGCCGCCCTCGACGCAATGATGTTGTACTACCGTGAGGGTCTGCGTAAATGTTAGCGTTCCAGTGCCGGCGGGGATGGTGATCGTGGCTAATGCTACGGAAGCTGTGAATGCAAGCAGGGTTGCAAGTCGCGCACAGAACTGCATACTGCGTCGCAGTGAAGAACTCATAGTGTTGCCTCCTCAGATTTGTGGTGGTGTGCTTTCAACCTTGAAAAACGAATGGTCGGCGGCGACCCGACGGGCCGGACTTGGACATGGCGTGACTAGGCGCACCAATACGCAAGACAAACTTGTCTGAATAGGTCCGCGTTCAGGGGTCACTTATAGGGAGTCCCGCTCTCGGAGGGTCATCGGGAAGGGCCCGCGCGATGAAGGCTAAGCCATTGCGCGGTCCATGAGCTCAAGATCAGCTCATGTACTGGAAGCTACGAGTTTCACAGCATCGTGTCAAGCATGGTTATGGCCGGAGATACTACTAACTGGAGTATATGAAATTGGAGTCATTAGCTTAGAGAGAACGCACTTACGGAATCCGAACTGCCGGTACAACGGTCCTTCTGAATGTTGGAAGCATCCTGCGGCGTTCTGAACAAGTCTTGGGACCACATAATGGACCGACTGCAGCACTTCAATTTACGAAAGCCGAACACATTGTTTTCAACAGATTTAGTTTCTTCAGTGGAGTAGCGACTGGTTCCACTGACCTGGGCCATGTTCAGTTTTAGTGCTACCAACAGTGCCTACTTTTTCTTCGTCGCTAGCGCAACTGCGGCGCGGTTGGCTCGCTCTTGCATGGCTAGGGCTACGACTTGCATCATGTCGTCCTGGGGGGCGGGCTTGCCGGTCCAGATTTCGAACTGGCGGGCAGCCTGGTGGACGAACATTTCTATGCCGGGGATGATCTGCGCGCCGCGCTGTTTCGCCAGTTGCAGCAACCGGGTTTCGGCAGGATCGTAGATCATGTCGAAAACGTAGCGCGCGTTGATTTCCTTTTCCTGCAGCGGAGTCTCGCGGGTGTTGCCCATGCCGACGGGCGTGGCGTTGATGATGACATCGAAGGAAAACTTCTTTAGGTCGGCGCATTTGATCGATCTCGCGTGAGCGCGGCGGGCTAATTTCTTAGCAGGCTCGATGCTGCGGTTCAGGATGAAGACTTCGGCTCCGCGCTCGGCTAAACCGAAAACCGCGGCGCGAGCTGCGCCTCCGGCTCCGAGAACAAGGATTTTTGCGTCCTGCAGAGTGCTCAAGCGGCGTTCGAGCGGACGCACGACTCCGGACGTATCGGTGTTGAAGCCGTATAGTTTTCCATCCTGGGCGCGGACGACGGTGTTGCACGCGCCGATCTTCGTGGTGTGCGAATCTGTGTTGTCCAGATAAGGAAGAATTGCCTCCTTATACGGCATGGTGATGCTGAGGCCGTGGATGGGAATCTCGCGTACGCAGGTCAGCAAGTCTTTCAGAGTCTTGGCGTGCAGCGCGAGGTAAACGGCATTCACGTTTTCGCGACGGAACGCCGCATTCATGATGGCGGGCGAAAGCGAGTGGGCGACTGGGTCTCCAACAACGCCATAGACACGGGTTGCTGCGTCCACCTGCTCAATGCGGTAAAGGTTGCGCAGATCCTGAGCGGTGACTTGCCCGGGCGCGGTTTCTTCTCCGGGGCTAACGGCGGCGAAGGTGAACACGCTGCCGGCGCGGACTCCCAGCACGCGGCTGATGATTCCCTGTTCGCCCATGCAGACGCCAACCAGAGAGTAGTTGACGCTTTCGCGCGCCAGAAATTGGATCATCGAGACGTTGTCAGAAAGCGTGGCGGCCGTGCTGACCACTTTGTAGAAGTCGGCGGGGAAGGCCCGCATTTTCTCGAGAGTCTGATCGAGCTTCTTCGTGCCCCGGAAATCGTGAAAGGAAAGAACCAGAGAGCAACGGCTCCTGAGCTTTTGCAATTGCGCCGGCTTGCACTTCAGCGCGGTCTGGAGTTCGACGTCGACGAGTTGACAGCCCATTGCCGCAGCCTTCGACAGGATATCGAGTTGCGATGCGATCGACCCGCGAAACTTGCCTCCACTGGCTTGCCTGCGGCATGTCGCAATGATCACGATGCCGGGGTGAGACTCGATGAAGTGCTTGACCTTGGGAAGAGCCAGAGCAGGTTTCGAAAGATAGTCCAACCTGAATTCCAGGAAGGAGTTATCTCGAACCAGGTTGTCGGCCTTCTCGACCAGTTCAGCGGCGTCGGAGGCGGCCACGGCAACGCAGACGCGCGGCAGCCTTAAGGGAATGCGTGGGGGATAGCTTTTGGCAGCAGAAATCATCTTGAATCAATGGTTTGAACGAATGGGTCCGGCGCGAATCTTACAGGGACGGAATTCCAGATGCAACCCCGTATTAATAATTTAAGCGGAAACCTGTTTCCCGGCAGCCTAACACCCTCGTAACCTTGACCCCCTCTTACCCCCTTGTTACCTTCCAGTTGAGTTTAATTTCGCGGCAATTGTATAGGGAAGGGGCAGCGTGTGTCTCTTTCGCGGAGGTAACATGAAGAAAATAAGCCTGTTATTGGTTTTGATAGCTGCCACGGCCTGGTCCCAAACCGAGGGAAATTCGGCCGGGTCCCCAACGCCGCAAGGAAGCCTGCCTACCACAGCCAGTTTCCCAATTCAGCGCGTGCAGATGCCCACTTATGCGGATGTGTACTGCGCCGGCTTCATTAACCGGCAGAGCCTGCCTGACGCCAACTTTGTGGCTGGTGGTTTGAACACGCCGACCACGACCAAGTTCGTCAAGGACGATATCGTTTATTTGCAAGGAACGGGCTACAACACCGGGGCCGAGTATGAGATCGTGCGCGCCCTGAAGGATGTCAACGAGTACGAGCTGTTTCCGGGACAAGCCAAGCTGCTGAAGGCGACGGGACAACCCTATGCGGAAGTCGGCCGCGTGCGCATCATCGACACGCGCAGCCGGGCGGCCGTAGCGCAGATCGAATATTCGTGTGACCCAATCAATCCGGGGGACACTGCAATTCCTTTCACTGAGAAGAGCATGGTCGCATTTCATCCGCCGATGCGCTTTGACCGTTTTCTGCCCACCAGCAGCAAAGTCTCCGGCCGCATCGTGATGGCAAGGGATTTTGACTCTGAGTTGGGGACTGGGCAAAAAATTTACTTCAACGTGGGCTCGAACCAGGGCGTGAAGGTCGGCGACTATTTCCGCGCTACGCGGCAGTATGAAGCGGACCTGCACGATCCGGTGGATTCATTGTCATTCAAGGCCGCGCTCAGCGAAGACACGCAGAAGAAGCAGGCGTCTGTGGATCCGAATTTCCTGACGAAGTCGAACGGCCCGATCATTCACGTGAGGGACCTGCCGCGACGGGCAGTTGCCGAGATTGTCGTCATCGGGACAACGCCTACCACGGCTACGGGAATGATCGTGTTCGCTATGGAAGATGTGCACGCCGGCGATGACATCGAGTTGGACGATCAACAAGCGCAGTAATCTTTCGCTGCCATTCAATCTGATCCGGGGACGGGCAACCGTCCCCATTTCCTTGCGCGAAAAATCCTTAACCGGTCCACTTCGTCCCTGTCTTGAGAACATCCATTACCTTGGCGAGTCGGCGAGTGCGGGTTTCTTCCTGCTTCGCTCCAAGAATGGACTGAGCCATTTCTTTTTTGTGCGTAAACGAAAGCTTGTCCCAATTCGCCCGTGCCGCTTTGTTCTTTGCCAGTTCCTTCTGTAGTAGCGGCGGGCGCGTCCACCGTGCGTTTTTCTTCGTCACGCTCCATCACAACCTCCACATGGTCCCCGGGCTTAACTCCGGCACCCCGGCACAACGTGCTGTTTACCGGCATCATGTGTCGGTCGCCACATGGCATCAACGACGAACGAAAAGGATATCCGTTAATTGTGCCGCGAATGGGGACGCGGGCTCGCGTCCCGAAGAACTCTGGCACGTCGACCGGCGGAGTGATCGCCGCGACTACACCGGCTTCTCGCCCGTCGATCTTGGCGGTGAATTTGAGTTTCAGTTTTGTCATCGAACCCTCCCTCATTCGCTTGCTGCTAAACTTTATCGGAGCGCGAACCCGCAGCAAGATCAATCAGACACCGATGACGGCGACTCATGCGCACATCCGATCCAGAACTGTGACCCTTATCGAGCCGTGTCTCGTCGAGATTCCTGAAGGGTGGTTCCTCATGGGGTCCGATTCCGGTCAGGATTGCGAACTGCCGATCCACCATGTCTGGGTCGACGCATTCCTGTTCGCCGCTACGCAAGTCACCAATGCCGAATATGAACGATATCTTCAGGCGACGGGATCGCAGCCTCCGCCGTTCTGGCGCGGCCCGAATTTCAATCATCCGCAGCAACCCGTCACCGGCGTCTCGTGGTTCGAGGGCGATGGTTATTGCCGGTGGCTGACGTCGCAGACTGGCCACGCGTACCGCCTGCCCACCGAAGCGGAGTGGGAGCGAGCAGCACGGGGCAATCTCGAGCAAAACAATTTTCCATGGGGCAACGAAGGGCCGCAATCCCTTCCGGACTATGCAAGCCGATGGCAGACTGGCCCAGAGCGGGTCGGGCGCTTCGCGACCAATCTCTTTGGACTCTACAATATCTGCGACAACGTCCATGAGTGGTGCAGCGACTGGTACGATCCGAACTATTATGCGGTCTCGCCGGAGCGCAATCCACGTGGGCCGGAGCACGGCACGCGCAAAGCCTCTCGCGGCGGATCATGGCGGCATCACGTGAAAGTCTCCCGCTGCTCCGCCCGCTCCAGCATTCCGCCGGAGTTTCAGTATGCGGACTACGGATTTCGCGTGGCGCGCTGCATTGAGTGATTTTGCGATTGAAGATTATCCGCCGATCGTCGTAACTTTTTCAGTCGGAAAATTTCAATCGCACAGTTGCCCGATCGCACAATCGCTAAATTTCCCCAACCGAGGCAAGACCATGTTTCAACCAGACCTTCTTTCCTCCAAGCGCATCCTCATCACCGGCGGCGGCACCGGGCTCGGCAAAGCCATGGCGCAGCGTTTTCTCGAACTTGGCGCGGAGATTTACATCTGCGGACGCCGCGAGGATGTGCTGCAGAAAACCGCAGCCGACCTTTCGGTAGCCGCCAAAGGAAAAATCCATGCTCTTCCCTGCGATGTCCGCGACCTCAAAGCCGTCGAGTCGATGATCGATTCGATTTGGAAGACTGGCGCACTCGATGTTCTGGTCAACAACGCCGCGGGAAATTTCATCGCGCGCACCGAGGAGCTTTCGCCGCGCGCCTTCGAATCCGTGATTGGCATTGTGCTCATAGGCACTCTACACGCAACCATGGCCTGCGGACGCCGCTGGCTCAAAGCGAAACACCCTGGCACCGTCCTCAGTATTTCGGCCACGTATGCTCCCGTGGGCTCGGCTTACGTTGTTCCGTCCGCAGTTTCGAAGGCCGGGGTCGAAGCCCTTACCCGCAGTCTGGCGGTCGAATGGGGAAATCGTGGAATCCGCATGAATGCCATCGCTCCCGGTCCGATTCCCACGCAAGGCGCTTTCTCGCGCCTTCTACCTCGCCCCGAACTCGAAGATCTCGCGCTTGATCGCAACCCGCTTCATCGCTTCGGCACGGTGGAGGAGTTGGCGAATCTCGCCGCGTTCTTGGTAAGTGACGGATCGAGCTACATCAACGGAGAAGTCGTCCGCATGGACGGAGGCGAGTTTCTGCAAGGTGCAGGAGAGTTCACCAGCCTGGGCCGGGCGCTGAGTGATGAAGATTGGGAATCCATGAAACCGAGGAAGACGAAAGGTTAGAAACTGGAAGCGGCTGCGACGCTAAGAGCGCCTTGTATCCGGCGGATAGACCAGCCACTTCAGCACCATGTTGACGAGGCTTAGCACAATCGCTCCGATGAACGCGGCCATAAATCCATGCACCTGAAAGCTCGGCGTCAGCAGGGCGGACGCCAGCTCAAGCATCAGGGCGTTGATCACAAGCCAGAACAACCCGAGTGTCACAAGCGTCAAAGGAAACGTCAGAATCTTTAACAGCGCGCCGATGGTCGCATTGATGAAGCCGATGACGAGCGCCGCGATCAGCGCACCCCTGATCCCGCTTACAGAAATCCCGTGTACGAGTTGCGACACGATCCATACTGCCAGCGCACTCAGAATCCAGTTCAAGAGCAGCCGCATTTGCTCTCCTTGCGTAGTATCTTGCCGCTGCAAATCACCTCGGGAACTATACCAAGGAATCGAACTCGTGTCCCCAGGTCACAGCGGTTACAAATAATTAACCTGACTGCCTTTGCCTTCGCTCTGCGCTGCGGTAAACTACACAATTCGATTTGTGCCAAGGAGAAACTCAACATGTCCGAACCCGCTCTGAGCGGCGCCGAATTTAAAAAGCAACTGCAACAGGGAATTCCAAAGATGGGATTGTTCATCAACTCCCACAGTCCCACCGTGGTCGAACAACTCGCGTACAGCGGCTACGACTGGTTGCTCGTCGATACCCAGCATGGCCCGATGCAAAACGAGAAACTTTCAGCGATGCTGAGCGGTGTTGCGAACGGTGGGGCCAAATCGCTGGTCCGCGTCGGCGCATATAATGACCGGCCTGGCATTCAGCAGGCGCTCGATCTGGGCGCCGATGGTGTTCTCATTCCCTACATCAATACCGCCGAAGAAGCCCGCCAGGCGGTCAGCTGCACGAAATATCCTACGGTGGGTACGCGCTCGGTTTATTTTCCGCAGCGCAGTATGAACAAGGCTGGACTGCTCGGCTACGCCGGCAATTTCAACAATAACGGCATCGTCGCTCTGCAGGTGGAAACCGCTTCATGCATCGAGCACATGGCCGAGATTGCCGCCGTTCCCGGTGTCGACATTCTTTTCCTTGGGCAAAACGATCTCTGCATGTCGATGGGTCTCTACAACAAGTACGAGTTCCCGCACATGTACACATCGCCCGAACTCGACGCTGCGACCAAGAAGCTGGTCGAGGAAGCGCGCAAGAATAAGGTAGTCCTCGGATTGTTCTTGTTCGGCACGGCCCGCGTCGGCGAATTTCTTGACAAAGGATTTACCTTCATCAGCGTGGGCAACGATCTGCACCACGTTCTCACGCAGACCGGCGCTTACGTCAACGACATGGAGAAAGTCTCGCAGGAAAAGGGCAAGCCCTGGAAACGCCGTCCGACCGCGCTGTTCTAAATTTTGAGTTGTGTGGGTCGGACACTCTTGTCCGACAGAGCGTGCGGATTAAGGGCTGCAGCGGATTTTCCTGGGTGAATTGCCGGTTCATGAGTCTTCTGTTAAGCGTAATCGAAACTCGCGTTCTGGGCGCGCTGATCGAAAAGGACATCACCACTCCTGACTATTATCCTTTGTCGCTCAACGCGCTGGTGAACGCTTGTAATCAGAAGAACAACCGCGACCCGGTGATGACGCTCGACGAAGCGGCGGTCAGCGACGCGCTTTCCACTCTGCAGGAAAAACGTCTCGCCGGTCCGGCCGGCGGAGCCGACAGCCGCGTCACCAAGTACGAACACCGCCTGCAGGAAGTTTTTAATTTTGATCGTCGCGAGATTGCCGTTCTATGCGTTCTTCTTCTACGCGGTCCGCAAACTCCGGGAGAACTCCGCAGCCGCACCGACCGCATGTACCGCTTCGAGGCTCTCGACGATGTGGTCTCCACTCTCGATCGTCTGGCGCAGCGCGAACCCGTGCTGGTGGCCGTTCTGCCGCGACAACCCGGCACAAAAGAATCGCGCTACATGCATCTTTTCGCGGGCGATGCGCCGCTGGCAGATTTGCAGTCTACGCGTGCCGTAGGCGCAGCTTCGGGAGATGACGACCGCCTCGCCGATCTCGAACACGAAGTTCGGGAATTAAGAAAAGAAGTTGCCGAAATCCACGAGCAATTCGCGGCCTTCCGCAAGCAGTTCGAATAATCCTTCGGCGGGAGTATCATAGGAAAAATCTGTACCGGTAGGAGATCCCTATGCAACGCCGCGAATTCCTCATTCGCTCAGCCACCGGGCTCGGCGCTGCCTGGCTCACCTCAAAAGACGTGCTGGCCGCGCTTGCCGTTCAGCCTCCGTTGAAAAAGTTTTCTGCCACCGATACGGTCACACTGGGTGGCACCGGCATCAAGACTAGCCGCCTGGCAATGGGCACCGGCACGGTTGGTTCCGGTCATCATTCGAACCAGACTGCGCTCGGCGTTAAAGGGCTCTCCGATCTTTTGCTGAATGGCTACGATCAAGGACTGCGATTCTTCGACTCGGCGGATTCTTACGGGAGCCATGAACATGTGGCTGCGGCGCTCAAGCACGTGCCTCGCGACAAGGTCACGGTGCTCAGCAAGACGTGGGCGCGTGACCCTGCAACCGCGCGCGCCGATCTTGACCGCTTCCGGAAAGAGCTTGGCGTCGATTACCTTGACGTCTGCCTGATGCATTGCCTCACCGAAGCCGATTGGACCGAACGCTACAAAGGCGTGATGGACGTGCTCTCCGAGGCGAAGCAGAAGGGAATCATTCGCGCCCACGGCTGTTCGTGTCACAGCATCGAAGCGCTGCGCGCCGCCGCGAAGTCTCCCTGGGTGGAAATCGATTTCGCCCGGATCAACCCCATCGGCTCGCACATGGATGCCGACCCTGCGACAGTGGTCAGCGTCCTGCGCGAAATGAAAGCTGCGGGAAAGGCTGTGGTCGGAATGAAGATTCTTGGCCAGGGCGATCTTGCCTCGCGGCAGGATGAAGCCATCAAATATGCTCTGTCGCTGGGAGTTCTAGACGCTTTCACGATCGGCGCCGAAAGCAAGGCCCAACAGGAAGATCTGATTCGGCGGATCGCCAGCGCGTAAGTCACGACAGATGACGGATGTCGACCGTCAAAGTCCCTGCCACGCACCCGAGCGTGTCCCGCAACCCACACGTGTCCGCCGCGCCACGACCTAGCGGTCCCCAACATGCGCTAACCCCCGTAAAATCAGCGTCCCGCGACTTGGCACGCCCCCTGCAATCTCACCAGTGCTGCTCAGCAGCAGGAGGTGACCAACCATGAACCGCATTGAGTTATTTCGCACCGTGTCGTTTCGCAGCACCGCAGAAACTCTGGATTCCGTTTCGTGCGCCAAGACTCACTTAGCTAGAAGTAATTTCGATACAACCGGCGCGTTGATCTTTGCCGCGCTTCTGATCGCTTGTTCCTTCACGGTCGGATGCTCCAGTGATCAACCGAAACCGATCAGTTCCGCAAACCCAACTCCAGTCTCGCAACCGACGCCGCCTGCCGTGACCACGCCCGCTCCGATGCCGGTGCAGCAAGCGGCCGTGAAGCCCGCGCGCAAGAAGGTTGTTCGCAAAGCGCCTGCGACTTTAACCTATGCCGACAAAACGTCTGGAGTTTCGTTCAAATACCCGCGTAAGTACGCGCTCAAGACCGGCGACGCTGCCAACGAACTGGTTGCATCCGGCCCCGTTCCCATGGACTTCACGCAGCCCGGCGGAATGGCCCTTGCGGCGGTCGCGCTTCCCGACAGCGTCTATCCCAACAGCGACCTGGTTTCGGCGTTCTTCAATGTCAGCGTGAACAAGAATGTGGCTACAGAGCAATGCGGAGAATTTTCCGTCCCGCAGCCGAACCTCGCGACCCCGGCAGACCCAGCCATTCACGCCACGGCGCAGGTTTCGACACCTGTCTCCGGGCAGCCAATGTCTAAGTTAATGATCGGCGATCTGGAGCTGCAGTCCACGGAAAACAAGGCCAGCGGGGAAAGCGGCAGCGGAACTCGCGAGGCAACGTCGAAGTACTATCACGTCTTCCAGAACGGCGCCTGCTATGAATTCGCTCTGCAGGTCGCAACCAACAATCCCAAAGTTGAGACCAGCGGCGAGACGACGCCCACGACCGAGGCTACGACAAAGCATATCGATCGCGAAGAAGTCTTCAAGCGGCTGGAAAAGATTTTGGCCACTGTGAAAATCAATCCGGTCGTTGTCCCAGAAGTTAATACCGACGTGAAAGCGAACGCGCAACCCGCGCCAGCGCAGGAAACGCCGGCTCAGTAATCTTCGTCGATAAGGTTAAACAGCGCGCCGGTCATGATTCCAGACCGGCGCGTTTTCTTTCTCAAGCACCGCCGAGCAACTCCACACCAAGCGTCGCCAGCGCGATGTCTTCGGCTGACGACAGACCGCTGACCGCGACCGCGCCGACGACTTCGCCATTCTTCCACACCGGAATCCCGCCACCCCATCCCACATAGTTTGGGTCGCCGAAGTAGGCGATGTCGTGACCTTTCTCTGGATGCTTAACCTTCTCGCCAATATCTTTGGTCGGTTTGCGCTCGCGGGCAGCAGTCCAAGCTTTATTCATCGCGATTCGAATGGACGAAACGGGCGCACCATCCATGCGCGCGAAACACATCAGGTCACCATGCGAATCGGCTACGGCAGCGGATGCGGCCTTCCGCATCGCGTAGGCCTTCTCAACGATTAGATCGACGACTCGTTTAGCTTCGGTGTAGTCAATGGTTTGAAGGGTTCGCATAGAAGTAAGGATATGACAGGCCGAGGCGATAGAATCGTTTACCCAAAATAAATGCTGGCCATTACTGGCCAGCATTCAGAGCCTTCCGAATTAAATTGTGTCCGGCCAGGAACAATTTCCCGGCCCGGAAAAGTTTCTAGAAAACAAACTTTAGAGCAAACTGAACCAAGCGTTCCGGCGAGGCGACGCCGCCCTGAATGGTTGAGTTGATGACGCCGATTGCGCCTGTATTGCATGGTTCGCCGGGTCCGGGAGTACTGCTACCGCACCCGGTCGCTGGCTGGGAGAAGTACGGGTGGTTGAAGATGTTGAAGAACTCTGTACGGAACTCAACGCCGAGTCTCTCATTGATCTGGGTTCGTTTGAAAATGGCGAAGTCAAAGTTGTCGATTCCAGGTCCGCGAAGTGTGGGATCGACCCGCGGCTCAGTACCCGGGCCGTAATCCGGCGGAGTCACGAAGCAAGCCGTGTTAAACCAACTCGCAATGTGGCCGCCACCAGCTTTCTTGTCGCAACCCGGAACCACGTCGGGCCGGATGTTGGAGACTCCAACGTTGGCCGCTTCCAGAGGGGTCGTGCCGGAGAAACTGATCTTCAGTGGGAAGCCGCGTTGGAACGTCGTAATGCCGTTGATGCCCCACCCGGAAACTGCACCGTTGAGGATTCCGGTAAAGTTACTTGCGAACATCTTTCCATGGCCGAAGGGAAGATCGAGGACGTAACTGATCACGAGGCGCTGGGAAACATCCTGCGCGGAGAGTGACTTTTCGCCCTTAAGATTGTCCCAGTCCTGCACGCCCGGAACCCCACCGGTTGGCCCTTCGAGCCAGCTTGTTAGAGTATCGGTGTTGCTGAGGAGCTTGGCGTTCGTGTAAGCAACCAGCAACGTCCCACCGCCCTGAAACCGGCGGGTTACTGTAGCTTGCAGGGAGTTGTAAGTGCTACTGCAGCATCCGAAGCCAGCCAACTGTACCTGGTTGTATTCGGGATAGGGGCGCTCCAGTTGACCCGCGGCAATGGTTGCGCCGTTGAGGGAGGGGTTGGGATTCGTACCGTTTGGATTCTGTAGGGACGGCCCCATCGGGTTTGTAACTTGGGTGGTTAGCGCTGCTCCCTGAGACCATAGAGTGTCGGGAAGCTGGTTAACCTCGGTCTGATACTGCTCTAAATGAACACCATGCGAGCCCGCGTAAGCCACATCGGCAAAGAAGCCGGCGGGAAGCTGGCGCTGGATGTCGAAGTTCCATTGCTCGACATAGCCCCATTGCGGATTGCCATGACCTGTGGACCCGTAATACGGAGCCAGGTTCGGGCTTCCGGTGAAGAGCGCAAAACTCGAGATGTTAGCGTTAAACGGAGCCAAAGTAGAAGTGAGCGGCGTAAAGTTACGTCCGGGTGGAGGGAGGATCCCAGAATTCCCGAACGGGCCTGACTGCGTGCAGCCAAAGGCATTCGGGCCTCTGGGTGTAAATACTGACCCCCCAGCGCCGTATGAGCAACCGTCACCATCCAACATTGCAGCCGGAGTGATGAACGAGTCGTTCGTAGCATGGAGTGGCGTGCTTGCGAGATTCACGAAATCGTTGTCAGGATTCAAGCCGAACGAGACATAATTTGGAATATAGAAGATGCCATAACCGCCGCGGATGACAGTTTTCGAATCCATGTTGTACGCGAAGCCGAGCCGCGGCGAGAACGCCTTCTTATCCATCGGAATGTTATTGTCGCTGTGGTTGCGTCCAGTTCCGACGAGGAACGCATCGCCGGGACAAGGGCTGCCTATTGTTCCGCCGCAACCAGTGGCTGTAGCGTTGGTGGCTAACGGATCCCAATAGGAGAGACGCTTCTGTGCGTCCGACCATGTGCCCTGCAATTCATAGCGAAGTCCCAGGTTTATTGTGAGCCGGGGAGTTATGTGCCAGGTGTCGTCCGCATACAAGGCGCGGTAGACCTGCGAGCCCTTTGTCTGGGCGGGAACCTGAGCCACGCCTTCCGTTTGGTTGACAAAGTTGCCTTCATTTTGCGAGAGGCCGAGGAGGAAGTCCGCGAAGGCAAAATTAGGATTGGTGACGAGATTTGCGCCACCACTCGAAGTTGTCCAGTTTCCACCGAACGCGAAGGCGCCACTGGCGATATTGGTCTGGAAGTAGTTGTCCAGTCCCCACTCGATTTGAGCACCGGCCTGGATCGTGTGCTTGCCCCGAATGAGAGTAAACGCCGGCGTGACATTGTATTGCGTATTGTGATCGCCAATCGCGCTATTGCCCTGCGATTTTCCAACGTCGTTGGGGAAGGGGAATGCCGGGGTGGGGGGAGTCCGCATGGAAGACCCAGGAGTATTGTACGTTGAGGGCCAGCCCAGACTGGTGAGGTCAAACCCAGAGAGAAGCGGCTGACGTCCATAGACGAAGCGACTAGCGGCGAAGTTTACATCGAGAATGGTGGTGGGAGTGAACGTGTGGTTCACGCCGATTGCAAGCAATTTTGAGTGATATTTTTCCGCGCAGCGGTCAAGGCAGAGGCCGCTTCCGAGCGGATTCACCGGCAAGTCAAGCAATCCGAAGTAGGCGAATCTTCCAAACAGGCGCGTGTTGGCCCCAATGTTTTGATCGCCGCGCGCCACAAACTCGTTCGTATTGCCGCCGGCTGGCGCCGCAGTCAGAACGTTATTGATATCGGTGGTAGGGATCGGCGTCACCTTTGTGAAATACGTCTGCCATAGTACGGTTGCGGCTTGGCTGAATTCCGAACTGGGAATCTGATTGTTTGGATACGGGTGCGCTGTCCGATCCCCTGTTGCGGTCGCTCCATATGGATCGTAAAGTTGACCAGCGGGGTTACTGCAGATGCCCCCGTTAAAAGTGCCGCCGGCACCTCCCGCCGAAGCTGGCAATGTGCAGAGAGAAGAGAAGTCGCCAGTCAGCATCTGGGGCTGCGGAACGGTGGTAGTAAAGGGGGAGCCGGTGCGTTGCCGATATTGCTCCCAACTGGTGTAAAAGAAGGTCTTGTCTTTGATAACTGGCCCGCCCACTTGGAAGCCATACTGATTCTGGGTCCACGGCGGCTGCTCATTCTTTGCGCCGGACGCCAGTTCGTTCTGCTTGTTGAAGTATTCATTGGCATTGAGCACTTTGTTCCGGAAGTATTCGTAGCCGGATCCATGCCAACTGTTGGTACCTGATTTTGTGCTGAGGTTCACAACGCCACCAGAGAACTTTCCCCACTCAGCACCGAGGTTGCTGTATTGAACTTTGAACTCGCCGACTGAATCCTGGGTAGGTATGATGATGGGCAGGTTGATATAACCAATGTTCAGGGGTTGACCATCGAGGTATTCCGCGCCTTGATTGGCGAACGAACCGCCGATCTGATAGTTGCCCCAGCTAAAAGGGTTCTGGCCCACGGGCGACCCGCCGGATCCGCCTTGCGCCACCGCGCCAGGAGAGACGGTGATCAGATTGAAGATATTGCGGCCATTTAACGGAAGCTCGTTGGCTTTGCGCTGCTCTACCACTTGACCAAGAGAAGCCGACTCGGTTTGAAGCAGCGGCGTTTCCGAGGTGACTTCAACGATCTGGCTCACCTCGCCGACCTGCAAAGCGGCGTCAACGCGGGTGTCCTGCTGCACCTCGACCGTAACCGGATTTCGGACGAAGTGCTTGAAACCCTGCTTCTCCACATCAATCCGGTACTGACCCGGGAAGAGGTTCACGAAAGTGAACAACCCGTCAGCGCCGCTCGATTGCGTGCGCTTTTCCTGCGTGCCCAGGTTGGTCAAGGTCACCGCGGCGTCCGAGACGGCGGCCCCTGAACTATCGGTAACCGTGCCAGCGACCGATCCATATGTGCTCTGGCTGTAGAGAGAGACGGAGGCAGAAACGATCATGCCCAAGGTGACAAGCAGGCCCCAAAATATGCGTCTTGGCATACGAGTGACTCTTTCGCGTAGCAGAAATTTCCCCAAAAATCCCCAAACATCGGTGGCGGGGATTCTCGATTACATGAGTGACCGTTGTCAAGCGCAAAATGAACGATTCCCCTTTTGAATAATCGTTAACCCTGCTCGATTCGGTGGTATGCTTCCCACCGCATGACCACGACGATGATGGACATCGCGAGAGACCTCGACGTCTCGGTGGTTACGGTGTCGAAGGTGCTACGCAACCAAGGGCGCATCAGCGATGCTACGCGTAAACGTGTACTGCAGCGCGCCAAGCAGTTGAATTATCAGATGAACTGGGTAGCCCGCAGCCTGGTCACGCGGCGCACCTACACGATCGGCCTGCTGTTGCCCGAATTCGGACATCCTTTTTTTGCGGAGATTGCCCGAGCCGTGGCGCAAACGGTCCGAAACCATGGCTATCATGTGATTGTTTCCTGTTTTGAGGAAGATCCCGATTTGGAAGTGACGGAAGCCGATTCGCTGTTGGCTCGACGCGTCGATGGCCTGATCATAGCTTCGTCGCAGTCGCCGCAGCAGCTTGCTCTGTTCAAACGGGTTCAACAGCAGAAAGTTCCCTTTATTCTGATTGACCGCCCGATCACTGGCCTGCGGGCGTGCTTCGTCGGGGTCGATAACCGTGCGCTCGGCAAACTGGCGACGGAACACCTGATCGCGCAAGGTTGCAGCCGGATTGCTCACCTGCGCGGTCCCGAAGTGGGAATTGCGATCGAGCGCATGGAGGGATATCGCCGTGCTCTCGCCAAGCACGGCCTTGCTCCAAATCCTCATTGCATTGTTGACGGCGGCCATGGAGAGGAAACGGGATACAAAGGGATGCAACAATTGCTCCAGGTGCGCCCTTTAATCGATGGAGTTTTCTGTTACAACGATCCGGTGGCGATTGGCGCAATGCGGGCGATTATGGAGGCTGGCCTCAAAATGCCAGACGATATTTCTGTAATCGGCGCCGGTAACGTTCACTATTCTGACGTTTTGACAGTTCCCCTGACCACGGTCGATCAGGGAACCTGCCGCATGGGCGTGCTCGCAGCGGAACTTCTGCTGGCCAGAATCGGGTCGAAACGACCGATTCGGCCAAAAACGATACTGATCCCGCCCCGGCTCCTGGAGCGCGAGTCGACTCGACGGCGACGGTAAGACTCAGCTCCGATGGAGTGCAACGAACGCCGCGAACGCGATATGCTGGGCCACTGAAGGAAGCTAGGAAGCTTAAGTTGCGGAACATTCTGCTGCGCGTGTCATGTCTTCTGACCTTGGGGTTGTTGGGTGCTGCAGTTTCCGCACCGGTTTTCGAGGTCAAGGCGCCGCGCGGCCTGGATTTCACGCTGCAGAATTCTCCGACGGCGCAGAAGTATCTGATCGAAACGATGCCCGGCGGAGTGGCTCTGCTCGACTACAACAACGATGGGTTGCTGGATATATTCCTGGTGAACGGCGGCCGCATCGATAGTCCCATGCACGCTCCCGACAATTTCGATCGGCATGATCCGCGCTATTGGAACCGGCTCTACCGGCAAAATAAGGATGGCAACTTCACCGACGTGACCGAACAAGCCGGTCTCTCCAATGCCGGAGATGGAAACTACGGAATGGGTGTTGCCGTCGGTGATTATGACAACGACGGTTATCCCGATCTCTACGTCACCAGTTATGGAAAAAATATTCTTTATCGCAACAATGGAGACGGCACCTTTACCGATGTGACGGCCAAGGCCGGAGTCGCGGGTGGTGGCTGGTCAGTTTCAGCGGGGTTCTTCGATTATGACAACGACGGCAAGCTCGATCTATTCGTTACCCGTTACATGGAGTGGGACACTCAGCACAGCAAAGATTGTGGCGGCAACTTTCACACCTATTGTCCGCCGGGAGAATTTCCCCGCACCACCAACATCCTCTACCACAACCGCGGAGATGGAACATTCGAAGATGTAAGCGAGCGATCAGGAATCACGGCGAAGAAAGGCCACGGTCTTGGAGTGGCGTTTGCGGATTACGATGGAGACGGATTTACCGACATCTATGTAGCGAACGACGGCATGCAGCAGTATTTATTTCACAACAACGGCAACGGCACATTTACGGAAGTTGGTCTGCAGGCTGGTGCGGCGCTCAACCTGGACGGTGGTCCTTTGTCGGGTATGGGAGTCGTGTTTCAAGACTACGATAACGACGGCAAGCCCGACGTGATCGTCACGACTCTGCCGCGGCAGACATACGCTGTCTTTCACAATGATGGAAACGGTTCCTTCAGTGACCGCGGCTTGCAAACGGGAGTCGCTATGCTCTCGGGAGTAACTTCAGGTTGGGGCGTTGGGCTTGAGGATTTCGATAACGACGGCCGGAAAGATTTATTTATCACGCAGGGGCACGTGCTCGACAACGTGGAGACCATCGACCCTTCTCTACATTACCTCGAGCCAACATTGCTGGCGATGAATCGTGATAGCCGCTTCGAGCGAGTTGATCCGGGCATCGACGTGCTGGTTGCGGGGCGCGGCGCGGCATTCGGCGATCTCAATAATGATGGCTGGATCGATGTGGTGACCACAGTCCTCGGCGCGCATCCTCAGGTCTTTCTCAATCGTGGCGCGACTAATCACGGGGAGGGCTCGCATTGGTTGACGATCACGCTACGTGGCACGCGCAGTAACCGCGATGGCCTGGGAGCGCGCGTGCAGGTGAACGGACAGACGCGCTTTGCGACCACCGCCGGAAGTTACGAATCCGCGGGCGACAAACGTGTTCACTTTGGCCTCGGCAAAGCCGAGAAGGCCCAGGTCGACATCAAGTGGCCCTCTGGTATTCATCAGGTTTTAAATGATGTTCACGCCGATCAGTTTCTCGAAGTGCGTGAACCGGAGAAGCAGTGATTCGCGCAATCTTATTTATGTATCTGGCTGCGCAGATTACGTCGCCGCAGGTCGCCGAGCACATGCAGGGGGGAATCGCTGCCGAGAAACAGCGGCAATTCGACGTTGCTGTCAAAGAATTCAAGAAGGTCACGGAACTTGATCCGTCGTTTGCGGATGGCTTTGTGAGCCTCGGCCAAGCCTACATGGAAAATAGCGACTACACTTCTGCCGCTGCGCCGCTGAAGCATGCGCTGGAGCTGAGTCCAGATTTGCCGCAGGCCCACCAGTTGTTGGGTTATGTGCTGCTCTCGCAAGGTTACGCGACGGAAGCGATCCCACACCTCGCACGCTCGTCCGATAAAACGGCGCTCGGAATCGCGGAGATTCAGACTGGGCAACTCACTGAGGCGATCGCGAATCTACAAGCGGCGCTGGCCGCGCATCCCAGCGATCAAGACCTCCTTTATTATCTTGGCCGCGCCAGCGGCTTGCTCTCGAAACAATCGATCGAGATCTTGCTGGCTGCTTATCCTGACTCCGCGCGCGCGCATCAGGCGATGGCAGAAAACTATTTTGTGCTGCGGCGCATGCCGGAGGCGGAAAAAGAATATCGCGAAGCTATACGGCTGCGGCCCGGCCTGCCGGAAGTTCACCTCGCGCTGGGTGAGGTGTATGCAGGCGCGTCCCAATGGACCAAAGCGGAAGAAGAGTTTCGGTTGCAAACCAAGCTGCAGCCGGGCAATGCCGAAGCCGCCTACCGCTTGGGAGCAGCGCTGCTCGAACAAGGCAAAGCCAAAGAAGCCCGGACCGAACTGGTTCGTGCCGACCGCCTGATGCCGGAGATGCCGGAGACACTCTATTCGCTCGGGAAAGCGGCTTCGTTAGACGGTGACACCGCTGCCGCAGAGAAGGCCTGGACCAAGTTGCTTTCTATCGAGCAGCAAAGCTCACTCGCCGCGCAGGCACACTTCGGACTGGCGGGTCTCTACCGCAAACAGGGAAAGACCGCCGAAGCGCAGCATGAAATGCAGGAGTTCGAACGTTTGAAAGATAGTTCGAACCAACCGCCTGCGTCCAACAAGTAATTACAGCATTCGCATTTACGACATTCATTACTTATATAGGAGCTTCGACATGGGAACGATCCGCCCTGGATTCCTTCACACTCTGGCATCCGCTGTATTTTGTCTTCTCGGGTTCATGTTGTTCTCTTCCTTCGCAGCGTCGCCTCTCCAAGCGGCAGAGCCTGCTTCACGCACTTTGGATTCGGGTTGGCAATTTCGTGCCGTGGCAAACGCGGATCAATCCGATGTGGAAGAATGGCACCCCGCGCAGGTTCCCGGTGTCGTTCAAACCGATCTCTTTACGAACAAACTCATCCCCGACCCTTTCGACAGAGATAACGAATTCCGTCTTCAATGGGTCGGCCTCGCCGACTGGGAATATCAAACTACGTTTCAAGTAGATGCTGCCGCGCTTGCCCACGAGCACGTCGACCTGGTCTTTGAGGGTTTGGATACTTTCGCGGATGTATATCTGAATGAGCAGTCGATTCTTCGCGCCGATAACATGTTTCGCCGATGGCGAGTCCCCGCAAAAGCGGCGCTGAAGCCCGGTTCCAATACGCTACGTATCGTATTTCATTCCGCCGTTGAGAAGATGATTCCTTACGCCAAGTCGCTACCGTACATTCTGCCTTCGATCTCGACTCATAATTACGGCAACGAAGAAAATATCGCGACGGCTCCCTACACGCGAAAGGCTCCCTACAACTACGGCTGGGATTGGGGGCCGCGCTACATGACAGAAGGCATTTGGCAGCCCATCCACCTCGAAACCTGGGACGCTTTGCGCATCGAAAATTTCCACATTCACCAGCAGCGCATTACTTCTGACCTGGCGAATGTTACGGCCGAGGTCGAGATTGACGCCACCAAGCCGACAACAGCTACGCTCACGCTTGCTCACGATGAAATGTCTGGACCGCAGACGTCGGACGGAACGCAGACTCTCCAGCTCAACGCCGGCATCAATCACGTGTCAGTCCCTATTCGCATTGCCGCGCCAAAGCTTTGGTACCCGGCCGGTTATGGCGCTCAAAGCCGCTATCGCTTTTCTGCCGCGATCCGCATCGGCCGCGATGCCGCAACCCACGCCGAAATAAAAACTGGTCTCCGTTCCGTGGAACTGCGCCGCGCCACCGACGAATGGGGCAAGAGTTTCGAGTTCGTGGTCAATGGAATTTCTGTCTTTGCCAAAGGCGCGGACGTTATTCCCTTCGATAGTTTTCCCAACCGTGTGACTCCGGAGATTCATCGCAACGTTCTGCAGGCTGCTCGCGATGCGCATATGAATATGGTTCGCGAGTGGGGCGGCGGTTACTACGAATCCGACGATTTCTTCGACATCTGCGACGAACTTGGCATCATGGTCTGGCAGGAATTCATGTTCGGCGGCGACATGGTTCCCGGCGACGTTGCCTTTCAGGAAAACGTGCGGCAAGAGGCAGTCGATCAGATCAAGCGCCTGCGCGACCATCCCAGCATCGTCGTGTGGTGCGGGAACAATGAAGTTGAAACTGGATGGTGGCACTGGGGCGATCGCCAGGAATTTAAGGCATCAATTTCGCCGGATACGCGCGACCGTGTCTGGCAGGATTATGTAATCCTTTTCGGCGACATTCTCAGGAGCGCGGTCACGCAATACGCTGATCCCGTGCCCTACACGCCGAGTTCTCCCAGCGCAAACTTCGAGGAAATTCCCGACAATCAGCACAACGGCGACATGCACTACTGGCAGGTCTGGCACGCGCAAGCGCCGGCCTCGGATTACACTTTGCAATTTCCGCGCTTCATGTCGGAATACGGATTTCAATCCTTCCCTGAGATGCGCACCATCGCAACATTTGCCAGGCCTTCCGATTACGACATTCGTTCGACCGTCATGCAGGCGCACCAAAAGAATAAGGGGGGAAATGAACGCATCCTTACTTACATGCTGCGCGAATACCATGAGCCGAAGGACTTCGCATCGTTCGTTTATCTCAGCCAGGTGCAGCAGGCGGAGATCATCAAAATCGGCGCTGAACACCTTCGCCGGCAACGGCCGCGGACCATGGGTTCTCTCTACTGGCAATTGAATGACTGCTGGCCTGTCGCCTCATGGGCCAGCATCGATTACTACGGGCGCTGGAAGGCTCTACATTATTATGCCCGCAGATTCTACGACGATGTGTTGATCTCACCTTTCCTGCACGAAGACGAAGTGGACGTGTACGTCGTGTCCGACAAACTTCAGCCGCTTTCCGGAACCGTTCATATGCGACTGCTCGACTTCTCTGGAACCGTGCTGCTCGAGCAAACCAAAGACGTGCAAATCCCCGCACAATCGAACGCGATCTATTTCAGTGTCGATAAGTCCGCGCTTGCGGCCAAGGGAGACCTTCGCAAAAATTTTCTTGTGTTCGACCTGGAAATGGGTGGGAAGCAGGTATCCCGCAACCTCATCTTTTTCGATCGAATGCAGAACCTGGAACTGCCAGTCAGGCCAAAGATTGAAACGAGCGTGAGCAAGAGCGGCGACGCGTACACCATCACCCTGCAATCTGCAAAGCTGGCTCGCAGTGTCTATCTTTCTTTCAGCGATCTCGACGTACAAGCCTCCGACAACTATTTCGATCTGCTTCCCGGAGAAACTGCAACGATCACTCTGAAATCGGCGGCGACGCTGGATCAAATCAAAAGCGGGCTGAAGGTGACATCGCTAACAGACGCTTTCGCGTCAAATTGAGCTACGGTATAATCAAGCAAACGTAGGCGCGTAGCTCAGTTGGTTAGAGCGCTACCTTGACACGGTAGAGGTCAGGAGTTCGAGTCTCCTCGTGCCTACCATTTCTTTGAACAGCACCCGCTGTGCTTCCAGCTTCGCTGCCATGTTCGACTGCGGCACACCTCTGAGCTAGGACCCTCATTTTCATCTTGTGAGAAGCTTAATATTACGGTGTAGAACTTCGGGAGGGTTATAGAGTTTGACTACAAACCAGAGTGCCCATCGAATAATCCTGCTTAATTTCACTATGAAAGAAGCCGAGACCATTGCAAAGGCTGGCTACAACGTTGAGCGAGGTTTTATTGGGGCGGGCAGCCAACAAGCAAGTCACCTTCCTTATGCGACGCCCCATCCGCTCTACGAATATGACATTTTGTTCTATAACTCCAAAACAACCGAAGCGCTAGCTCAAGAATTTCCGAGCCAGCGAAACGGTTTCAAGGACTTGGGGTTTCAGCAGACGATGACAGAAGTCGGCACGCCCCCGTACGTTAGAGTGTCGTTTATCGGGGAGAAAACGGGATTCAAGTTTTTATTACGAGGCGGTGCTCCGTTCGTGAAATTGATAGATGCCGACGAGAATGTTTCGTCTTTGCGTGAAGCTGAAGGCAACTCTTGGCGAATTCCTGAACTTGACCAAACGCTCATGAGTTTGAAAACACAAGTGTCGTCAGTGGGAAAATTCTTCAAGCTCGAACAAAGTGGCGACATTCGGAACGTTTTGGTCCTTCTGACTCGGAGCGAACAATTCGTTAGTGGTTACGGAAGGAAGTACGAGGAAAACTTCCCGCGCTACATTGTTTTGCCTCAAATGAAAAATATTTCTCAAGTTGTGCTGCAGATACTTGAGTGTTTGGAAAACTTGGCCCCGGAATTATTTCCAGACAGGCGAACAACAAATTGGCTGGATGGCGAAGGGTTCTTACTGCCTGAGGAGATTGCACTGTATGAAGAAATAGATCAAAGGGTTACAGAAGCCAGAACATTCGTCGAAGCCAAGCAAAGAGAGGTAAAAGATGTCGGAGAAAGAAATGCCTTCGTTCGAGCTCTGCTGGTGGCCAAGGAAGACCCCAATCTTCCACTGAATGAGAGGCTCTCTGGTGTTGTTAAGGCCGCTTTGGAATATCTAGGTTTTCAGGTCGAGGACATCGACGAGAAGATCAAGAGTGCCATCAAGAAGGAAGATTTTTGGGTGACTGACGAGGCCTTCCTCGCTATCACAGAAGTGACTGGAACAAAGAGCAAGAATCCTAAAGTTAAAGAATTTCATGACATTTTAGGCAGGATGATGACTCTTTATAAGAGGCAGAGCGAGCTAGTGCTACCGAAAGGCAAGAATATTGCTGGATTACTTGTACTGAATTACGACATTGAAACTGATCCGTCAAAACGCCCCCGCGCTTACATCGGTGCAGACGCACATATCACCGAGACCGCAGTGGATCAGGGTATCGGAATACTATCGACTGTGGAACTCCACAAAATCGTCATGGCCGTGAAGAAGGGCCTGTTGCCAAAGGATGCGGCTCGTGAATTCCTAAAGAAGCCAGGCAGAATCGAATACGTGGAAGAGGAGCGGACCGACTAGCTCAGAAGTGCCGCGAACCCCGTCTTTACGCTGCCTTGCATCAACTAGAATTTTCGCCAGACTGCCCGCTCTTGCTGTACTAAGATCAATTACTTGACACGGTAGAGGTCAGGAGTTCGAGTCTCCTCGGGCCTACCGTTTTTTCCTTCCCTCCACAGTTTGTGCAGAGACGAGAATTCAGGCTGGGTTTAGCCAAAGTCCTCACAATCTGTCCGTCGTGTTTCTGCCGGTCTGCGCCACCATCGCGCATCCGTGTGCCGACTGACGCAGTCATCCCAGGCTTCTTTACATGCCTTGACAAGTATATACTCTTGGGAGTATATCAAGGGAATGGAATCTGTCTTCGAGATCATTGCGGAGCCGAACCGCCGAGCGATACTCAGCCTCCTAGTTTCGTCACAGCAGTCAGTGGGAGAGATCGAGCGCCGACTTCGTATGTCGCAGCCGACCGTGTCTAAGCACCTGCGAGTGTTGCGCGACGCCGGTTTCGTAGAATCGACGGTGGACGCACAGCGACGACTCTACCGGCTGAAACCTGAACCATTTGAGGAACTGGATGCGTGGCTGGCCCGGTTTCGCCGGTTCTGGTCCGCTCACGTTGATGCTCTCGAACGCCACCTTGATCGAATGGATCACGGCCGCATGGATTCCACGCCAACGAAAAGCACAACAACGAAAACGAAAACCAAGCAGACGACGCGGCCCAAACCGCGAACGTAACATTTAGGAGAAACGAAATGAAAATCAAACTGACAAGCGTATACGTGAACGACCAAGCCAAGGCCCTGCATTTCTATACCGAGGTACTGGGCTTTGCCAAGAAGTCCGATTTCAGTAATGGCCCATATCGCTGGCTGACCGTGGCCTCGACCGAGGAACCGGAAGGCACTGAGCTTCAGCTGGCACTGAATAACAACCCCGCAGCCAAAGCGTATCAGCAGGCGATCTTTCAGCAGAAGCAGCCCGCAGCCAATTTTTTTACGGACGACGTCAAGGGCGACTACGAGCAGATCAAGGGCCGCGGCGCCGAGTTCATCATGCCGCCCACCGACGTGACCGGCTCGACCATTGCGATGCTGAACGACACTTGCGGTAACCTGATTCAACTTACCCAGCTTGCACGCTGGTAAAGCGACACCAGGAGGAAGCAAGATGACCGATCTCGCGCAGTACACACCGGGTCCGGCCAGCGGGGCGCGGATACAGAAGGACCGCGGACAAAACGGCGAAGAGAAGTGGACACTCGTTCTCGTGCGGGAACTGCGCCACGCGCCGGAAAAAGTCTGGCAGGCAATTACCGACCCGGCGCATCTGCGCGAGTGGGCTCCCTTTGACGCCGATGGGAGCCTGGCTATGGCAGGAGCCACCGTGAAACTCACTACCGTGGGAGCACCCGCGCCGCGTGTCACCGAAACAACCGTGACGCGAGCCGACGCTCCCAACTCCCTTGAATACAACTGGGGTGGCTTCGATATGCGGTGGCAACTCGAAGCCCTGGGCGGCGGCACGCGCCTCACGCTGTGGACCAATATCGGTCACCGCTTCATCGCGATGGGTGCTGCCGGGTGGCACATCTGTTTCGATGTTCTCGATCACTTGCTCAACGGAACGCCTATTGGCCGTATGGTCGGCCCGGATGCCATGAAGTTTGGCGGCTGGCAGCGATTGAATGCCGAGTACGCCAAGCAGTTCGGTATTGAAATGCATTGAGCAGGAGATCAGGGCCGCCCCAGGCTGAGCAGAGGTCGCGAAGATGCGGGGACACGAGCGCCCAAAATCTTTCCGTAGTTGTAAGTTGATCGTCACCTATCCCCCGTCCCTCTATCTTCAAAATGTCTTGAATCAGCGGCTTACCGAACCGTCACGGGCGAGATTCCTAGTAAAATCAGCGACACAAAGATCTTGTAAGAACAAAATCCTGCGACCATGGAACTTACGGCTTATTTTGACTGTGAGCGTCTTTGCCGATATTGCTGCGTCTGGCGTCCTTCTGCCGGGGACAATTGTGGAACAGATAGCAGCCGTGCGCGAGGTCAGATAGATGCTGATTTATTGGGAATCGGCAGTATAGTAAACGCTGAAGAAACGATCTCCTTCCTTAGGATAAGGACCAGGGCTCATGGTGAGGAAGACCCAGTCGCAGATTCGGAAGCACACAAAAACGGAAGCACGAATGAGCGACGACAAGGAGCGATGGTTTTTCCAGCAATTAGGAGTCGGGAGCGGAGCACTACCGCAGCGTGCCCGGCTTCCTGAGCGAAGCCCGATGAACAAAAAATACCAGATTTTCGTTAGTTCGACATATGAGGATCTAAAGGAAGAACGCGACCAAGTAGTTCGCGCAATCCTGGAAATGAATCACATCCCGGTGGGCATGGAGATGTTTAGCGCCGCTGACGAGTCACAATGGAAGGTTATCGCTCGCACTATTGGCGACTGCGACTACTATATCTTGATTATCGCCCACCGTTATGGGTCGATGGATGGCAAAGTTTCTTTCACCGAGAAGGAATATAACTTTGCTCTCAAGGTCGGCGTCCCGACGCTGGCGTTCGTCATCGACAAATCCGCCCCTTGGCCAGCTGACAAGATGGAGAAGACTGGAGTCAAGCGTACCGCGCTTGCGGCATTTAGGCAGAGGGTAAGTGGGAAGCTCGTTACATTCTGGAGATCGAAGGACGACCTCTATGCGAAAGTTTCGATCGCATTGGGGAAGCAAATGATTGCTACCCCTAGAATCGGATGGGTTAGAACTTCAGAAGCATCTTCGGAAATGAGAGACAAACTGTCCCGTTTGGTCAGGGAGAACGAGGAACTTCGAGCCACGCTGCGACAAAGGGATGCCGAATCGGAAGGATGGTTTCCGTGAACCTGGGGAAAATTCGGGGAAAGACCGTGGGGCTGTCACCTTTGAACGTCCCTACTCCAGCCAAGAGCGCTTGAGTGGACCGCCCGTCCTTCGTATATTGCCTGCATGCGCTTGATCTTGCTGCTGCTTTGTCTGATTATTCTAGTGCTCTGCGGGGCGGCCTATGGCGTCTGTCGGTCCTGGCGGAAGATGAGTGCCGGCAAACGGATTTTGGGTGTGTTGCTGCTGGCACCGCACTTTCTGCTTGTCGTCTGCATTGTCGTGTCGCTGCTGTGTGGCCACCCACCGCAAGGATCGCGTTGCTTCAACGACAATTCGTGTGTGCTGTTCTCATAGTATTCATTCTGCCGGTCCCAGCTTTGGTAGGCACAGTAACGGCGCTTGTAATGTTTAGAAGAATGTGACGAAATGACTCCGCCCGCTGCGGGGAAAACCCGTGAGTCCCCATGGCATGAGGACAATCTAGTTTTGTTCGCCGGACTAAGTCTGTGACGTGTGAACATCACACTCAAGCCAAAACCGGTGTTCAGTCTCATGACACTTTGTAAACCATGTCGTGGGACTGGACACAAAACCGGGCTTGAGTGGGCCACCTGCCGGCAAAGTCCGAATTCACTGCCCGGTCGGCGATAGCGCATAGACATAACCCGACATGTCAGCGAAGTAGAGGCGCTGGGTTACGGTTCCGGCGACATTCCCGTCAGTTATCGTCCCAGTCAGGTTTCCGTGTGCGGTAAAGATGCTATCAATAGTTCCCGATGGCGTCAGAATTGCGAGAAGCTTCACCCCGGAATCAGTGAAGACGATTCCAGTCGTACCGAAAGGATTTGACTCGTCCTGTATGAAAAGCAGGGGCGCGGCAGAAGCGCCCGCGTTCTCACTGCCATTAGCCAACTCCTGTCCGTTATAGCCCAAGAAGACGGCGGACACGGCACCCGAACTCAGCGGATAGAAGACGTCGTCTGAATCGTAGAAGTTAGTGCACGTGTAGTAATAGCCAGTTTGCAGATCTCTGTAAACGTGACTAACAGATGTAGCTTCATAGAACGGACTCGGGTTAGATGCCACGCTCGACGTCAGGGTCACTGACTGAAAGGCTCCGGGCCCTGTAGGGGTCAACTGGGAGACATACACCGTTGGCCCAACCGCGACGAATGCGTAGTCATACACATTATTGTAGGCTGGGCAATTTTCCTCACCCTTAACCCCCTGCGACCAACTTCCCGCCTTCGCTACAACAGGCGTCCCAGTCGGAGCGCCCGGAAGATTGGCTGAACCAACCAAGGAACCGCTGTTATTAAACTGAAGCACTTGCGTCGTAGTGGTAGCTATCAACGGTTGGGATCCGAAAAATTGAGAAAATAGACCGGCTGTGAACGGCTGAGAAGAGGAGAAAGTCCAGTTCAATGTTCCCTTTGTCGGGTCGAATCCCTGTATCGCTCCACCGTTCCCTGCAATGTTGTATGTAACAGCGACATCGGGATCGTAATGGATCCCGATAAAAGTGGTCGACGATGCGGGGTAGCACTGTTTCCATGCCACTGCCCCGCTGCTGGAATTTGCGGCATACACGCAACCGTCTGAAGAGAGAAAATATACGTATACCACGTTGTTGCCAAGGTTTGCGGTAATCGCCGGCAGCGTTATCGGACCCCCCGTTTGCACCGTCCAAAGCACAGTACCGGTGTTTGCATTGACTGCATAGAACTTGCCACTCTCGGTGCCGAAGAGCAGCATCTCGCTGCTCTGCGTGCTCCCCATTAGCACGGTAGGGGGAGACGCGACAGCCGAGCCGAAGGATACCTGCCAAACTTGCTTCAGGGAGGTTACGTTCGCCTGAGTGATGTAGGTTTCTGCGAAGAGCGGGGTTGACGAAACTATGACCACAATCGCAAGCGCAAGGATGGTTAGAGGAAGGCATGACCGTAGAATCGAGTTTCTCATGGAATTCTCCCTTCAATTTGTTTGTGAGGTGCGCTTCAATTTCTGGATTGAGAGATGGGTTACGGCAAAACTCCCGTTAGGAGTCGGAAGTTAGTCGTTGCTGGAACACGAATCCTCCCACCCGCAGTATGCCCCGTGAGCAACACTGAACGACGCAATCTAAGCTGAGATCTCCTTTTTGACCCCAAAAGAACGGCTGCCATTGTCCCCTTCCATCGCTGTTCATGTCAATGCGAAACTAAGCTGGGCCACGCGTCTCCCCATGCGCTGTTGCGACACCGTAACTGCATTGTGCAGGTTCACCGCGCACGGGGACTTCATGCCGTCCTCGTGGTTCAGAACAACTTCCGATATTGAAGATGTTTCAAAGCAGGTCCCTCCACTTCGCAGATCATCGCCTTCGCGATGATCTGCTCTGGTCGGGATGACAGAATCGTAGCGGTTGCAGGTTACGCTGAGCGGAGCTAAATTAGGTGCGAGGGTTGGAGTTGCTCATGAAAAAACCCGTCCAGGTAGAATCTGCGTTCGTCTCTGCTTCTGCATTCATCGATGAGAAGATCAAGGGGCTTGGGGACTGGCGCGGGAAGATGCTCGCGAAGGTGCGCGAAATCATACACGAGGCTGACCCTGAGATCGTCGAAGAGCGGAAGTGGGTCAAGCCGACATCGCCGGGGACTCCGGTGTTTTCGCACGGCGGCATCGTCTGCACGGGAGAGACTCACAAGAGCGTCGTCAAGCTGACGTTTGCCAAGGGAGCTACGTTGAAAGACCCTAAAGGTCTGTTCAACTCCAGCCTCGAGGGGAATGTGAGGCGCGCCATCGACATCCACGAAGGCGGCAAGATTAATGAGGCGGCGTTGAAGGATCTCATCCGCGCGGCAGTGGCGCTCAATGTTAAGGGCGCGAGCAAGCCTAGCAGCAAGCCGAAGCCCCGGCGCGCAAACAGCAAGTGACCTCCCACTCAGTCGTCCGTCGATTATGGCAGAGTCACGTTGACGTTGAGATTGCTGGCGACGAAGGCGAAGGAGTCCGCGGTCTCGTCGATGCGCTTTGAGATTGGCTTGCCCGCGCCGTGGCCAGCTTTGGTTTCGACGCGAATCAGCACGGGAGCAGGACCTGCTTGATCGGATTGCATCGTAGCCGCGAACTTAAAGCTGTGTCCGGGCACAACGCGGTCGTCGTGGTCCGAGGTTGAGATCAGCGTGGGAGGATACTTCGTTCCCGCTTTCAAGTTGTGCAGGGGGGAGTAAGCATATAAGGTTTTGAAGTCGTCAGCGTTGTCGGAGGAGCCGTAGTCCGAAGCCCACGCCCAGCCGATGGTGAATTTCTGGAAACGCAACATGTCCATCACGCCGACTTCGGGCAGCGTCGCGCCGAAAAGGTCAGGACGCTGCGTGAGGCAGGCGCCGACCAATAGTCCGCCGTTGCTGCCGCCGTGAATGGCAAGCTTGGGAGTTGATGTGTATTTGTTGTCGATGAGCCACTGGGCAGCAGCGATGAAATCGTCGAAGACGGTTTGCTTCTTCGCCTTCATGCCGGCCTCGTGCCACTCCTCTCCATACTCGCCGCCGCCGCGCAGACTGGGCTGAGCGTAGATGCCCCCCATTTCGAGCCACACGATGTTGGGCACATTAAAAGTCGGCGTCAACGAGATATCGAATCCGCCGTAGGCATAAAGCATCGTGGGATTCTCTCCATCGAGCTTCATCCCCTTCTTAAACGTCACAAACATGGGGATGCGAGTGCCGTCTTTACTCTTGTAAAACACCTGCTCGGTTTCATACTTCGTGGGATCGAACTCCACTTTGGGCTGGCGGAACACTGAACTCGTGCCAGTCTGTGGATCGTAGCGATAGATGGCCGCCGGCGAAATGAAACTGGTGAAGCTGTAGAAAGTTTCCTTGTCTTTGCGCTTGCCACCGAAGCCCGCGGCGGTGCCGATGCCGGGCAGATCCGCGTTGCGGATGAACTTTCCGGTCAAGTCGTAAACGCGAACCTCGGAGCGAGCATCTTTTAAATAGCCGAGTAGAAATAAATCATCGACGACGCTGCTGAACTCAAGCTTGTCAGCGCTTTGCGCGACAACCGTTTTCCAATCGGCTTTGTCCGGATGCCGCGTGTCGATTGCGATCAGGCGGCCGCGGGGCGCGTCCAGATCGGTCTGAATCCAAAAGACGGGGCCATCGTTGTCGACAAAGTTGTACTGCGCGTCGAAGTCGTCCAGCAACTTCACAACTGGCGAGTTGGGCTGCGTGAGATCTTTGTAGTAAAGGCGATTCTTCGGCGCACTGCCCTGCCAGACTGAAATGATCAGATAGTGGCCGTCATCGGTGACATCGCCGGCGAAACCCAACTCTTTGTTGTCCGGCCGGTCATAGATGAGTTTGTCTTCCGTTTGCGATGTGCCCACCCGGTGGTAATAAAGCTTCTGGAAGTAGTTGGTATCGCGCATCATGGTGCCCTGCTTGGGCTCATCGTAGCGGCTGTAGAAAAAACCTTTATTGTCTTTCGTCCACGATGCGCTGCTGAACTTCACCCACTTAATTTGGTCGGGCAGATCTTTGCCGGTGTCAACATCGCGGACGCGCCACTCCATCCAATCCGATCCCGAGGCCGCCGTACCGTAAGCCATCAGTTTCCCGTCATCCGACACAACTCTTCCGGAGAGTGCGACCGTTCCATCCGACGAAAGAGTGTTGGGGTCGAGAAGCGTTCGCAGTTCGTCATTGAGCGAATCCGCAACCAAAAGCACGTTCTGATTCTGTAGGCCGTTGTTGTGTTCGTAAAAATATCGTCCGCCATGCTGAGCGGGCACGGTGAAGCGCTCGTAGTTCCATAGCTTTAAGAGGCGATCGCGAATGGCCGACCGGTAGGGAATCTTGTCGAGGTAATCAAAAGTGAGCTTGTTCTCGGCCTCGACCCAGGCTTTGGTGTCGGCGGAGTCCGTATCCTCGAGCCAGCGGTACGGGTCAGCGACCTTCACGCCATGGTAGTCATCGACCTGGTTGACGGTCTTTGTTTTTGGATAGACGAGCGGTGCGACGTGAATCTGGGCGGCGGCTGGGTTCGGCACAGACGTGAGGATCAAGAACGCAAAGCTTGGGAACACCCCTCGACGAAACAGTTTCATCAGAAGCTCCGGATGATCAGTGGAATCAATGGAGGATTTTATTCCTGCTTGAGCTGCGACGCAAAGTGCATGGGTTTGGTGGTGGTGCAATTTGGCTGACGCTCGATGCCGGTGGAGCAGGAGGTCCTTCGCTTCGCCTGAAAAACGGCTGCGCTCATGATGATAAAACGAGGTTCGGGGTGAGGCTTCTAGATTGGTTTGCCGCGGAAGAAATAGACGAGCTCGATGATCAGGATGATCACGACCATGAGTTCGAGGACGAAGGCGCGGCTTTGATTGAATTCATCGACCATGAAGCGGTACAGCTCTTCGGCGGTTTGCAGTTTTTGCTGGACCAGGTCTTTGTAGTCGGGCACGCCGACTTTCAGCGCGGCCAACTTGTAGAGGCGGGCGGAAAACATGTCGCTGAGGAACTTGATGGCGTTGTCGGCACGCTCGGTGAGTTCGCTTACATCAAGCAGGACCGTGTGGAGTTTCGATGCCGCGCGCGCCGTCCGCCACCGCGACCACAGGCCGCGGCCCCCGGCCTCCAGGAAGTCATAAACTTTTTCCAGTTGCCGGCTGAGCAGATCGTCGTAATGGCGGAACTCGAGCAACTGGGAGTTGGCGTACTGCAAGAGTTGAATCGCGGTCTCGGCACCGGCGG
>Ga0210405_10001011_pt1 | contig 34211 bp, 40 predicted proteins | sample IncBWH11MmetaG_FD_155492 | JGI IMG/M metagenome (GOLD analysis project Ga0210405, IMG submission 155492) | Forest soil microbial communities from Barre Woods Harvard Forest LTER site, Petersham, Massachusetts, United States - Inc-BW-H-11-M | ecosystem: Environmental > Terrestrial > Soil >...
GATGCGAACGATCAAAACCTACTCCAAAGGGGCGCCCTTTTATAATGCGTTTACCGGGACCTTAGACACCTCGAACGCTCATAGTGAAATGTTCATCGCGTTTCTATCTGTATCAATACTGCGACTCAAGATTTTCCGAGAAATCAGCGTCTGACACATGCAGATGGTCACACCAATAATAATTAACAGCATGTCAAACCAGTTATCGCGCTTCCCGTTCGTGGTATGCCAAGAAGATAAGACGTGAGGCCGCAGAGACAACGCAGCAGTTAGTGCGACGAAAACGAACAGGAGAAAAACTACGTGGATGGCCAAAAGGGTGGAAATCTTATTCCGTACCGCCGTGAGGCGCAGGCTATACCCTTTGAATGCCCTTGAATCACAGAACACTTGAAAGAAAACAAGGCCGGTATACACAATGAGCGTTGTGATTTGAAGACCGAAAGGCTTGTCCGCTATTAGAATACCCAGCAAAAAAAGCGCCATTCCCCCTGAAACAATACCGAGCCAAGTTCCTAATTGCTTTGCGACAGAAACACCACTCTGCTGTCGAACGTATTGTCGTTCTCCATCCACGGACAGAGTCCCCCTTGAAAGATGCTCCTTGGATGACAACAAGAGCAGTAGCGTGCCAAATTTAATTATAAGGTTACAGCAACGAGTCTCGGCTTTAACGGAGTGTTTTCTCGTCGAGAATGCAACTATGCAAGGAGAGCCGCTCATTCCCCCTCAAAGTTGCAGGTTGTGCCTGAGTAGTCGCCTAACCGGACATTGAGCAACCCCCTCATTTACGGGCGGCTGGCGCAGTGTATGTTTGTAGGGACAGGTTGGGCAGATGACAAGGAATCGCTAAATCATTCGGGCATTATCCCTAAAACGTAGCAGGCGGACGCGCCGCTCCGAGAGGACTTGCCAGCATCCTTCGCGCCCAAGTCCTCTCGCTCGGTCTTCAGACGACTGGCGCGGATACCACGTTTGTCTTGCGCGCCACGCGATGCACATTCTGCTTTCGAGCGTCCGCCTCGTTGCTGGCCACGCCTTGCTGGGAGTGCGATACAATCTGTACTTTCGCGGTCTTCTTGGCAACCGGCTTCGCCACGGGGTAAACGTCCTCAACGCCCGTATTCGTGAAAATCGCCGGGCTAACTTCCTGCGCCTTGCACGAGGGCGTCAACCCGAGCAGCATCGCCGCAACTCCCAGAGTCCCGATCCACACCGTCTTGGGCAACATAGCTTTGAAATTCGTCATGGCGAGTATCCTTCCCTCTTTTTAGTTTTCTGCGGCTTCGACCGCCCGATGCCGCCGGCCTTGAACGCCCCTGCATCGTGCACACTTTTTCGCACACTCCCATTTTCTTGCCAATGCACGCAAGCTGGATAAGGAATGAACAAAAGGTGAACGCTTAACTCACACATTCAACGCAGGTTAACCGCCACTTTTGGAGGGAATTGAACTCGTCACGAAACTACATCAATGGCCACAAGCGTGATGTCATCCTTCTGCTCCATCGATGCAGGTTGCCACTTGTGTATTTCTGAGAGTAATTGCTCCAAAAACTCCGAGGGCGCTCGCAACCGATTGTCGCGAACGACCTGCTCAAGTCTGTGCTCCCCGAACGCTTCCCCGCCGCGATTCTCCGGCTCACTCACGCCATCGGTATAAAGCAGGAATCGGTCGCCCGCCTGGATCGCCATCTCGCAATCAGGATACTCCGCATCAGGCAGCACTCCGAACAGCAATCCGTTACTTTCGATGCGCTCCAGTTTACCTTCACGCCAGAGCAGCAGCGGCGGATGTCCCGCTGCCGAATAAAGCGTTCTTCGTTTCTCCATGTCGACCCACAAATACGCTGCCGAGACGAGCTGCGCCCGCAGTTGCGCCGACAGGATACGGTTCAACCCGCTCATCACCTCCCCAGGATTGTGGGCGCAAGGCACGAGCGATTGAATCGCCACCTTGATCATCGACGCGATCAGCGCCGCCGGCACTCCGTGTCCCGTGACGTCTGCCAGGAGAAACCCGGTCCGGTTCTCGTCGACCGCAATGAAATCATAGAAATCGCCGGCAACAGCAGTCATCGGACGATAAACCGCTGCAACCAAAAGATTTTTCACTTCGGGATTTTTGCCAGGAAGAATCGAAGCTTGAATCTCTTGCGCAATCGCCAGTTCGCTCTCAATCGAATGCAGACGCCGTTCTCCCGACAATGCGATTTGCACACCGACATAGCCAAACGAGAAGAGCAGAGCAGCCAGCCCTACCGATCCCGTTATCCGGTACGCCGGGTAGTTAAAAAGGCGCGCCACGTTGAAATACAGCGCATCGGCGGCAAAAACGAGTGTGCCAACAACCATGACGGCGCGGTTCGGAAGAATCAGGTACTTGCGCGAGAGCCCTGGCACCGCAAGGATCACTACAAAAATGATGAGGGCCGCGGCAGCAATGAAATGGACATAAGGAAGCAACTTTTCGACGGACCCTGTAACCACGAAAATTCCGATTCCCGCGATACCGAAGCCCAGACCCAATCCGATTATTGTCTTCAGAAACAACCGCATTTTTCCTGCGCTTAATTCCAGCCACGCCAGGGATACAACAACCAAAAAAAGATAGTCGATTGCCATCGTAAGGAAAGGCACACCGCTCCGAACCCGCTGCGGCAGTGCCGCCACTAAACTCGGCGCATCAGCCAAGAGCAGCGCCCCATACATCGCGCTCCATATCCCCAGCCACGCAAAGAGGCGCACTCCGCTCTGACGCCGAACCGCCGCAAAGGCACACGCAGCCGCGCATGCCACCAGCCCGATGAACACAAAAATCGTTCCGGACATGATCCCAACGACTTCGCTTCGCAGTATTGCCGGAATTTGCCCTTGCAAACGCGCTCCCCCAGAACTGAAGGCACCGCCAAGATAGCAGAGTCAGCTTGCTTCCCAAATGAATACGGAAATGGGTCTGGCGCGGATGTGGACAGCGGCTCTAGCAGGCGAGTTGGTCAAAACTACGGCGAGCGATCACTAACCCTACAGGCCGAACATGGAGTTGACCCCAGCGCGCGGGTCTTCCGCAGAGGGCTCTCGGCGTTCCAGCGCGGGAAGAGACTGCGGCTGTGCGCCTGGCGTGGGAGCCGCGGCGGATGCACCCGCCGCGGCAGCGGCCGGTTGAGCAGCAATCTGTTGGAGATAAGCAAGATCGCGAGGCTCTTCCGTGCCGGGCTGAACGGCGGGAAACGACAATTTCATTTGACTCTCCATTGCGCTGGCGATGCGGTGTAATTGCCAGATCAGCTTTTCCAGCTCTTTTGAACGGCCAACATTCAAGCTGCGGTCCCACAAAAAGCGGATGGCCAATACCATGACAATCGGCAGCCCGACTGCCAGTGTGGCAAGCACTATGTTGAAGAGTAGCGACTCGATAGGTGTGAACGATTGTGGCAATGGGGCCTCCAAATGCAGGGCTAAGAAGGCAGGATACAGCAGCGCGGCAACCGTGACAAACAAATCGATCGCGTACAAAACCGTTCCGTTTGTAGACGCTTACTCCATCTGCTCATGACGTGGCGTAATGTACCTCTTCGACGCTCAACTCACGGCTTGGACTTCCATTGGACACTACCGGATCCCTCCGTGAACGCTGTCAGTTCTGACAGTTCCCAACACACCAGGCACATCCTATGCTGCAACTCACGCTTCATCCCGGGCGACCTCATAGCCTGATGCCCGGCCGCACCCCGGCAAGCGGTTCGGAGACCAATAAAAAGTGACGAAACAGAGATCATCCCAAAATTTTCTCGCCGCTACTTTAATCTGCACTCTAACGTTTTGCGCCCTGGCCATTCTGCCCGTTGCAATTGCAGGGGGCGTGAAACTCCTGGTGAGTTGGAAGAATCCCGTCTATTCCGGGCGAAAGCCTCATCGTGTCTTAGTAATCGGCATGAGCGCGAATCCAGAAGTCCGTGCGGACTTCGAAGATGATCTTTCGGCTGCCATTAAAAGTGACGGCCTTGAGCCAATCCCCGGTAATACTATTTTTTTCAGGCCACACTCCGGCGAACTCGAGCGTGACTATTTGGAAGGCCAGATCCGCGACTTTAAGATCGACACCGTCCTCGTTTCACGGCTCGTCAAAGTCGACAAATCGATTACCAACGTCCCCGGCTATAGCTATGCAGTCCCCTATGCCTACTACCGCTCGTTCTACGGCTATTACGGTACGGCCTACCAACAGGTCTATATTCCCGGCTATTTGCGCGAAGACACAGCTGTTCGAGTTGAAGCGAATCTTTACGATGCGACTCCGCCGAACAGCGACCTCATCTGGACCGGCACCAGCGATTCCTTCAATCCGAAGTCAGCTCAAAAAGCAATCGACGGGATTGTTAAACTGGTTGTGAAAGAGTTGAAGAAGCAAGGCATTCTCTAGCAGATCGCGCCGCCCGCTTGGGGCGCCATGAACCACTAGAGCAGTTCCAGCAGTGTCCTTCCGTCCGATGGCGTTCCCGCAAGCAATCATCTAGAATCGCCGCCATGACATGCCCCAACTGCGGAAAGGACATGACCGACTGGACGCTCGACGGCCGCTTGGGCGCGCAGGTCACCGTCGATGTCTGCACCGCTTGCCAGTCGTTCTGGTTCGATCAGCACCAAAGCCTGCAGCTCTCTCCCGCCGCGACGCTCAAGCTGATGAAGTTCATCGGTGAGCACTCGTCAACCGTCAAACCCACCTTCTCGAACGCGCTCCGGTGTCCGCGATGCGCTGGCCCGCTGTCCCTCGCGCACGATCTTGTCCATACTACGCGATTCAACTATTGGGTCTGTGCAAATGGACACGGCAAGTTCATCGGTTTCTTCGACTTTCTGAAAGAGAAGAATTTCATCCGCACGTTATCACCCCAAGAGATTCAGGCGTTGAAACAGAACGTCCAGACCGTTAACTGCTCCAACTGCGGCGCATCCATCGACCTGCAAACCAACTCGGTTTGTCCCTACTGCCATTCCGCCATTTCCATGCTGGACATGAAGCAGCAGCAACAAATGCTAGCCCAGCTAAAGGACGCCGCCGAGCCCAAGCCGGTTGACCCAACCCTGCCGCTGAAACTCGCCATGGCGAAGGAACAAATATCATCCGTCTTTCAAGACCACGACGCCGAGTGGTGGGATGACGCGCGCTCGGGCGACCTCGTCCAGGCTGGTTTGAAGGCGGTTACCCGGTTGATTGCCACTATCGTGTAATTGAATTGCCCGCAAGAACTCTGCCGCGCGCTGGGTGCTTCGGAAGGACACGGCTTCGGCCGTGCCAAAACTGGGCAGGACTCCAGGGGCATTAGCCCCGAGGAAATCCTCCGCCCTCAACGGGGTCTTGGCGTAGGCGCCTTCATCAATTCCACAAACATCTTGTTGAACCTTGCCAGATCCAAATCCATCTGGATTTCCACCAACTGCGCGCCAAGCTTCGGGTTGTCTTTCTCCACCCACGTCAGCGTGTTTCCGTACGCCGCGCCGTGGTCGATGTCCACACTCATATAGCGGCTTACCTTTTTCGTGATCAGAGTCGGATCAATCCACGCGGCGGCCGCCAGTTCATCCCACATATAAGAACCGCCCTGGTCCGCCATGAAATATTTCGCCAAGTACTGCGCTGCGCCGCTGTTGCTCTTCTTGATGTCGGCAACCATTTCGTCCGTGATTCTGGTTTTCACAGAAATATCCACCGGTGTGCAAACAATCTTCTTCCACGGCGCCGCCAAGACGCTCTTCGCCGCTTCTGGATCGAACCAAAAATTAAATTCGTGCCGCGGACTGCTGATGAATTCCGGATCGTCCGTCTGCGGGCTCAGGCTTCCACCCATAAAAACCAGTCCTTCCGCCAACTCAGCAAAATGGGGATCGATAGCATTGGCGAGCGCCAAATTCGTCATCGGGCCGCCTTCGTAGATCGTCACTTCGTGTGGATATTTGTGGACCATGCGAATCAGGAAATGCGCAGCGTCTTCTTCGGCAGGTCGCGTAGTGGGTTGCCCTTCCTTCAGCGCCGGAATGACGTCGTGTTCGTGCCACCAGCGGTCATCCCAAGCGCCGGCGAACTCCACTTTTCCATAACGCGCCTGCCACAAAAGTGCTTCGTTGCGCCGGTGCACCAGGGGAAATACCGCTCCCGGCACGACCGGAATATCCGTGCGCCCTATAAGCTCCAGCAGTCGCAGAGTATGCGCCACCTCTTCGTCGCGCCACTGGTTTCCGCTGACCACAGTTATCCCCAGCACTTCCACTCGTGGCGATTGAATCAAGGTCAGCAGCGTTTGCATATTGCTGCCGCCCGGCCCCGAACAATCCTGATTGATGATCACCTTCCGAGGCTGCTGCGCCAACGCCGCGCTGCCGGCAATCAGCAACCAGGAAACAAATAACTGCAGTCTCAAAATCCTCATCGCAAGCCTCTTCATGTGCTCGGATTCTCCAACAACTTATGTGTTGTCAACTAACTTAAGGCGATTCTACACACATCGTCGCCTTTAGAACGAATCCGATTGCTTCGTCGCGTTTTACTGTCAGGACATTCTTTGATCATTCGTTGCTTTTAACTGTCGGCTCTCAGCCCACCCAACATCCCTCTTCTCTGTGTGCTCCGTGCACTCTGCGTTAGAATCTCCATTCCACCTCACCTCAGCCTTCAAATTTCGTTTGGCGGACGTCGCAACCTCAACACGATCAACCGATTTTGACTCTCACTTTTCCCCGGGGTTGCTTACCTTTTCGGATTAGGCTTCTGCAAGAGGGCCAGCTAGAGATGCGAATGGCCTTATACTCCGCAGAGGAGTCCCAATGAGAAAGCTCAGTCTTCTAGTGTTGACATTGTTGGTCGCAGCCGTATCCCTCGCGAAGACGCGCGATTGGAAGACCGCCAAGATAGAAGCCACTTCGGAAACCGATGTCTCTTCGAAATTGCTCGGCGAAAAGAACACCATGCACTACACCATCGAGACCGAGACGATGATTTATTTTGCGGACTATACCTACACCCCAGGACCGAACAACGATGGCCACTCACGGGGTATTCCCGTAAATGCCATAACGAAAATTGCTATCGAAGGAAAACACGCCTACGTTCTTGACGTCAACGGCAAAGAAGTGAAACTCCACATCGTTCGCAAGGTAAAGAAGTAGTTCGCTCCAGCCACGGGTCACGTTCCAGCCAAGTTCCAGCCGTATAGCCGCGCGATCGCCCGGGCGTCCCACTCACTCAGGTTGTGAAGGCGCCGGATTTCACCGGCAAAGCCGTGTTAGGCTTACTCCATGAAGTCCAATTACAAAAGGCCCATTCTCTGGTCCCTTGTTTTTGCATTGGCCATGGTGGCCTCGGCCTTCTTATTCAAGGGCAATCCAGCTCTTTACTGGATCGAAGCCGGCCTCACCGTAGCAGCCCTCACCCTGGTGATCCTCAAGCCCCAGCGCCCCGCCCGCGTCCAGTAACCAACTTCTCCCACCGTTTCGTCTTCCCTGTGTCCTCAGTGCACTCTGCGTTAAAATCCCCCTTCCACTTCATTCCACGCCTCAAATTTCGCTTGCCACCCCCGTTACGGCGCTGCTATGATTTTTTTGTGCAGTAATTTGCCTCGCGTTCCGCGAGGCTTTTTTATTTCTACTCAACTTTTAGGAGACACCCCTGTCCTTTCCCCACAGGACTGTATACCGCTGTGTTCTTTTGCGTTAGCGCTTGTCAGAAAAAAGCGCGGATCACACGGGCAGAAATCGCCTAAAAAGAACTGGAGAAAGAAATGGGAATTCTAGAGGCTGCAAAGCCTGCAATCATTATCTGCACCAGAGACCGCGCACGCGCCGAGATGTTCTATCGCGACACGCTGGGGCTGACACTCGCCCGCGAAGACAACTTCGCCGCCGTCTTCAACACCAGCGGAGTCACTCTCCGTGTCTCCGTCGTGCCCGATTTCGTCCCGCACGAGCACGCCATACTCGGCTTTCACGTCCCCGATGTGCCAGCCACCGTGAAAGCCCTGCGCGAAAAAGGCCTAACCTTCGACCTCTACCCGCGCTTCCACCAGGACGAACTCGGCATCTGGACCGCCCCCGGTGGATCACCGCAGGTCGCATGGTTCAAAGACCCCGATGGCAACGTACTCAGCGTGACGAACGCCTGACTCAGGACAGTCTAGGCCGCTGGTCCGAGGGTTCTACAACAGGTTTTGCGCCCCGATGTAACCCCCGCAAAATCAACACATCCATAAGTGTTCATTCTAAACAACTTTATCCCGTTTAGAATGAATGTTTACAGAAAACTAGGGGGGGTCGTGGTTATTGTTAACCAAAGTGGGACAGACTTTAGTCTGTCTCCCCCCAATCCTACCAACCATGCAGCAGGCAAATCGCTTACTACTCACTCCCCACTACCCCCTACTCACTACCCACTCCTCAAAACTCGCCACCCCACCAACCCGCAAACCGCAAACCCAACCGCATTCAACACGCCATGAAACTCCGCCATCTGCCGAATATTCACAAACGTCTGCAACGGATACTCCCCAATCGCCCAAACCGCCGCCAGTACCATCCCTACGGCAACCGACGCCCCCGCCACAAACAAAAGCCACCTACCGCTCCCAGTCCTCACCACGATTCCCACCCGCACCATGGCACCCGCCAGCCCAAGCTGGCCCAATGCAATCAAGAGCGCCGCAATAAGCTTCCACTTTGGCCCCAACAAGAAAGCCAGTCCCAGAATGCCTGGCCCGCACACAACCGCAAGGAGCGCAATTCTCAAGAGCGCTTTCCACCGGCTCTCGCGAAATCGCTCATACGTCAACCCGCCAAGCACCGCCGAAGCAAACCCGGCAAAATGGAAGTGCACTGCAGTTAGCAGAACGATCGGCTCGCGAAATGCCAAAAGCTGCACGCCAGCTCGCGAGGCCACCAGCCACGCGCCCGCAACAAGTAAATATCCTTCGCCAGCCGCGAAACAAAATTGAGTGAAGGACTTCGTCCCTGAAATCACAAAGCGCCGCAGCCCATCGCCAGCAAATGCAGCGCATACCAAAAGCCAGGCACTCGCAAACCACGCCGCCGAAGTTCGGTTGTCCAGGAAGAACGATACAGTGGTCAAAGCGGCCGCGAAGATCAGAACCCAATCCAGCAGAGCGCTGCTCTTGGAATTTCCCGCGCCGCGCACCAAATCCGCGCCAAGCGGCACCACGATCCACGGCCCAAGCAGAAAAAGCACTTCAATGATGCCGAGGTGAACGCGAGGCGAGAAGCTCGCAAGCGCGAGAGCGACCCAAACAGCCACACCAATTAGAATGTTCGCCCGACGAACGCCACGATTGCTGGATGACGAGCTCATGGCGGCGCCTTAGGAATGCGGCAGCAGCGCTGCCGCCCCGTACGCCATAGTCAAAAATATCGCCGCCGCAGTGAAGGCAATGTCACCAAGCCGATTCGTGCGCCGCAAAGAAGCATCGTAATAGAGCAGCTGTACCGGCGCGCGAAATAGCCAGAAAACCGCGATTCCGGCCGCCAGAAATCGCCCAAGACCTTTGCCGCTAGCAAGCTCGGAAGCAAATCCAAGGGTCAGCGCCGCGAACAGAAGTAGCACGCCGACTATGTACACCGAATGCACCACGAAAATCTGCCGAATGATCGGTGCAACGCGCTCCATGTTTTCTTGATAATTCAATTTCCGTGGAAGGAAAAAATTTGCAGCAGCAATTCCAATTTGCACAAGGCCAGCCGACCACAGGAGCAAAAGGATGGCGTTCATGTTGGTCTCCTATCGAGCGGCAAGCTCGTTTCATCTACCGAGCGCTACGCTCGCTTCGTCACTTCAGAAACCGGACAGCTCACCGCGGCACAACTCCGATGCATCGCGATTGAGCGATACCAAGTACTCAGCGCCCCCATCCCTCCCGGAATCTTGCTGAACCACACCAGCGGCCGCGCCCACCAAATCTCGCGCGCCAAAGCCACCGCCGCATCCGCTCCCCCAAACTGCCGCCCATCCGAAAGCAAAAGCCGTATCTCGCGCAACAACTCCTCGCGCGTCATTCCAAGCAACGCACCCACTCGCGGATCCTGCAACGGCGCCACCGCCAGCCCGCGCCGCTCCAAAATCGGCGCCAGCCACCGCGCAATCCGCGTACAAAACCCGCACTCTGCATCAAAAAACAACCACCCTCTCGCGTGCCGCCCCTTCCCGTCCGTAAACTCCGATGTCAGCGAAATCATTTTGGTAGGACAGACATTCCTGTCTGTCTCCCCTCTTTCTTTCTTTCTTTCTTTCTTTCTTTCTTTCTTTCTTTTTCTTCTCTGCGAATCTCCGCGTCCTCTGTGCCTCTGCGTTAGCTTTTTCCTTTGCTCTTTAAATCTTTACTTCGCTACTTCGTTACATCATTCCTTCTTATCCCGCCTTCTTCCCCAGCAAAGTAAACACCTTGCCCCTCAACTTCCCCACGCCCTTCAAAGCTGAAGTCGGCATCCGCAGTACTTCGTCGAACAACCCCGTCATGATCGTCAAAAACTCCAACATGCTCTCCAACCGCTCCCGCGTGTACGGATCGCCCTGCGCGTTCGCCTTCGACTCCGTCACACACTCCGCCAGCACCCGCAAAGTCGGATCAATCTCCCGCCGCTTCCGCTCCTCCGACACGATCCGGAAAATCTCCCAAACATCCTTGAGGGACTCGAAATGGTCGCGCCGGTCGCCCAAAACGTGCACGACCCGCACAATCCCCCAGCCCTGCAGCTCGCGCAAACAAGTACTCACGTTCGACCGGGCCACCGCCAGAGTGGTCGAAATCTCATCCGCTGGCACGGGGACCGGTGAAAGAAACAGCAGCGCGTGCACCTGCGCCACGGTGCGGTTAATTCCCCACCGGGTGCCCATTTCGCCCCAGTGCAGGATGAATTTCTGAGCTACGGGGGAAAGCTTGACTTTTGTAATGTCTGTCATTTCTGTTATTTCTCTCTGTACAGAAACTACCGTATAGACGGCGGTTTGTCAAGGCCTTTTTTGCTGCTCTTCTGCCCGAATCCCGGAGGCCATGATCGAGGAGCGTCTCCGAACACCTGTCCTTTTTCCGGCCTTTCTCCCCATTTACTCTCGCTCGCCGCTTTGTCAAAGTGGTGCCAGCGAGGATGTTCTGCCTTTGAGCTTCGCAGGAACGCACCGACGAAACGCCACCACAGCGATGGGCGCGCTCGCCGTCTTGGTTTGCGCTTTAGCCCCGTTTTCCGTCCGCGTGACGCAAGCGCAAGCAAATTCCATCGACGACTCCGCTATCTCCGCTGTATGTCCTGTCGTTTACCCGGACGATCAGTCGCCCGCTTCCCGCGGTTACCACTACACTTTCTTCGGCAACGCCTTCTTCATCAACGACGAGGGCTATCTCCTCACTGTCGCTCACGTGCTCGAAACCTTTCGCGACGGCGGCCAACCATACATCCTCGTCAACCGCCCTAACTCGCCGCCTCAGCTGTTGAAAGTCACCGTGATCGCCAAAGATCCGCAACATGACGTCGCCATCCTGCGCGCCACGCCAAATCCCTTCTCAAGCAAGTACCAAGTCGCCTTCCTCCCCCTAGCTTCCGAGCCCGCCGCTAAAGGACAATCCGTCCTAGCCCTTTCACTACACCCGCAGAAGCTGCAGAACGCGTACAGCTTCGACTCAACCCACGAAGATTCATCTCCCGGCACGGTCCTGAGCTACGAGTCCACGCAACTCGAAAAGTCCACACCTGCCGTTGATGTCTTTCTTCTCAGCCATCCGGTGGTGAAGGGCCAGAGCGGCTCCCCGGTCCTTGCAGTGAACTCCCACGCCGTCGTCGGTCTAGTCGAAGGACTGTGGCTGCGCGGTACCCCTGTCTCCGTCGCTAAGTCCAGCGCACTACCTACGTCCACTCCGGGAGCAGCCATCCCGATTCGCTACGCCATCGCACTTCTCAAGGAACACAACGTCTTATGGCGTGAAGATAAGAAGGACGAGGCGCGATCTAAGGAATGACGACCAGCCTTCGGCTGCGTTCTGTGCGCGCCCAGGCTTGTTCGATTTCCGTTAGCGGAATTTGTTCCGTTTCGATGCGCAGCGTACCTGCGGCTCCCCATGCCAGAACCTGCTGCATCGCGGCGACAAGTACCTCTCTGGCTGGCATTCCGGCGGTCCCCAGTATCGTTAACGCCGTGCTGCGCAGTACCGCTGCAGGAAGAGAGATGTTTGGCCCAGCGATTTCTCCCACCTGCAGAAGGCGAACTTCGGGATTCACGGCGGCAAATTCGTTGCGCGTGATTGCCGCCAGGAGCACTTCTGTCGGCCGGCCCCAGACGTAGTCAATGATTACGTTGAATCCAGTCTCGCCGGCTTCTCGTGCAAATTGTTTCTTCAAATCTTCGTCGGGCTGATTGAGCTGAATCGTCGCGTCCGCGCCGAGGTCGCGGAGTTTTTCTATCGCTTCGGGATTTCGTCCCGCACCAATCACGCGTCCTGCACCGAGCAGTTTCGCAATTTGCACAGCAATGCTTCCGGTGATTCCCGTGGCGCCCAGGATCAGGACCGTCTCGCCTTTCGCGACCTTCGCGCGGGCGTTTAGAGAAAGCAGCGCCGACACGCCAGGATTGGGGAGGGCTGCGGCGGTAGCGTCGTCCATTTCTTTGGGCACTGGAAAACAAAATCCTGCTGGAACGACGGTAAGCTCTGCCATCGCGCAATACGGCCGCCGCGGGCCTCCAAAAAACACTCGCGTTCCATCCGCAAGTTCGCCGACGCCGTCGGCCCCGCAGACTACTGGAAGGTCGCGCGGACTCGCGTAGTGCGATCCGGCAGCAAGCTGCTTATCAACCGGCTTTAGCGACGCGGCCAAAACGCGCACAATCGCTTCGCCCGCGCCTGCGGAGGGTTCTGCAAATTCTTCGCAGCGGGGAGATTTGCCTAGTTCGTGTAGTACAGCCGCTTTCATCGCTGGCCTCGTTTCTCTCGCAGATCGCCAGGGTTCGGATATGTTTCACCGTTCGCGCGCACTGCGATTTGCACGGCAGTATGCCATTGTTCGGGGCTGCGCGTTGAACACGGCGCGGGAGCGAGGACGGGCACGGCCCTTCGAGGCTCAGGGTAAACGTGCCGTGCCCCCACGTGAATTTGGCGCGCTGCCGTTGCAGGTGGAGAGTCCCGTTGCTCGAAGCAAACCTTTGTGTTGTCATATCACTCTTCGCAAAGCGGAGAAACACGATGACGCCTGACGACTTTCGCAAGCTGGCTTTGAGCTTTCCGGAAACTCAGGAGCGCGCGCACATGAACCATCCCGACTTTCGCGTGGGCGGCAAGATCTTTGCCACGCTCGGCTACCCGAACGCCGACCGGGCCATGGTGAAACTCACACCTGTAGAGCAAGAAATGCTTGTGCGCGCCGAACCAAAGGTCTTTTCTCCCGAAGCGGGCGCTTGGGGGCGTCAGGGCAGCACGCGCGTCAGCCTCAACGCTGCCAAAATTACCAGCATTCGCAGCGCCCTAGCCGCCGCTTGGCAACTCGCCGCACCTGAGAGCGTTTCCAAACAGTTTCGGACTGAGGCAGCTGCAGTTTCGGGGAAAGCACCGAGAAGCAAGGCGGCACGTACGTCTCGAAAAAAATCCAACGGCTCGCCAAAGCTCAAGAGCCAGCGTCGCAAAACCCGCTAATTCCCGAGTTGCGATGTCGATTTCGGGGTAGCCCGTTCGTCTAACCTGCAGGAGGCAACAACAATGCAATATCTACTGCTCATCTATCATTCAGAGGCGGAGTGGGGCAAGATGACTCCCGCGGACATGGGTGCCATGCATCAGGAATACTTCAAGTTTACGCAGGAAATCAAAGACAGTGGCCACTATATCGGCGGCAATCCGTTGAAGCCAACCGCCACGGCGACTACGGTGCGTGTGCGCGACGCCAAGCGCGTTGTGACCGACGGCCCGTTCGCGGAGACCAAGGAACAACTTGGCGGCTATTACCTGGTCGAAGCCACCGACCTGGACGAGGCAATTTCCATCGCTGCGCGCATACCCGGCGCGCGCCGGGGATCGATCGAAGTTCGCCCCGTCGCTTCCATGGACCAATCGGCTAAGGCTTAGGGAGCGTGCCGGCCGACGATTGGCACTGCGGACAGATGGTGCGGGCAAGCTGCGGATCTCGGCAGTGTGGCTGGCGTTGACAATACGCCTTCCGCAAGTTGAGATAAGCGCTCACCTTCATGGATCTCGAAAAACTCCACCGGAAAGAGTCGGGCCGCATTCTCTCGACGCTTATTGGTCTCCTCGGCGATTTTGATTTAGCCGAGGAGATGCTGCAGGAAGCGTATGCCCTTGCGATGCAAAAGTGGCCCGTTGAAGGCGTGCCGGCAAATCCGCGCGGCTGGCTGGTCAGTACGGCTCGCAACAAGGCCATTGACCGGCTCAGGCGCGATCGGCGGTTCGACACGAAACGCGAGGAGATTGCGCGCTATACGGAACTCACTGCACAGCATGATGCCGATTCTAAAAATGAAATGTTTCCAGATGACCGCTTACGACTGATTTTTACTTGCTGCCACCCGGCGCTTCCGACGGAGGCACAAGTGGCACTGACGCTTCAAACCGTTTGCGGCGTTACGACTGAGGAAATTTCGAGAGCCTTTTTAGTGCCGCTGGCGACGATGGCGCAGCGGCTGGTGCGCGCGAAACGCAAGATTCGCGACGCCGGCATTCCGTATCGTGTGCCATCGCAAGAAGACCTCCCCGATCGTCTCGGTGCGGTGCTTTTGGTTGTGTATCTTATTTTCAATGAAGGCTATCTGGCCAGCAGCGGCGACGCACTGATCCGGCGAGAGCTTTGCGCCGAAGGCATTCGCCTCGGGCGGGTTCTATGTCAGCTGCTGCCTCGGCTGCCAGAGGCCCAGGCACTGCTCGCTTTGATGCTTCTACATGATTCTCGGCGGGACGCACGAGTCAGCCCTGAGGGCGACCTCATTTTGCTCGAAGAACAGGATCGCGCTCTCTGGCACTGGGAACAAATCAAGGAAGGCACGAACCTCGCGGAGTCGGCGCTGCGCGGCGATGCGACAGGTGTTTACGCCGTGCAAGCCTGCATCGCCGCACTCCACGCCAATGCCAAAACGCCAGAAGAAACGGACTGGCGGCAGATCGCGGGACTCTACGACGTTTTACTCCGCGACAATCCTTCACCCGTCATCGAAGTAAATCGCGCTGTTGCGGTCGCCATGGGCCGCTCTCTCGAAGAGGGGTTGGCGCTGCTCGATGGTATCGAGCAGCGCGGAGCGCTGACGGAATTCCATCTTCTGCCGGCGGCGCGTGCCGATTTGCTTCGGCGTCTCGGTAGGAACGAAGAGGCGGCAGATGCTTATCGACAAGCGCTCGCGCTCGTAAGCAACGACGTGGAACGCCGTTTTCTGCGCCGGATGGTCGCCAAATTTGAATCTTGATTCGTTCCCTTCTTCCGCGTGCGGACGATTTGATAAGAACGCCCTGGCAAGAACATCGAAGAAACCGACGCGTCCATGAGCGCGATTTAAAATCAGGAGTGATTTAGAAGTTCGCGGAGCCGTGCCTGCGCGTGCGATTTTCTTCTTGGGCTCAGAGCTGGATTTTTCATGTCGAGTGCCTTCTGGTAGTCTTCGCGAGCCAAATCGAGGCTATCGGCGCGATCATGAACTTGCGCCCTGTTGTGATAAACCCAGGCATTCTCAGGACTCATTCTAATCGACAGTTCAAACTCCGCCATCGCCGAATCGCCTGCGCCACGCCCCGCGAGGGCCACGCCTTTTCCGTTGTGCACGAATGCTTCGATCTCTTCGCACCACTTTTTCCAGCTGGTATTTTGCATCGAAACAGGTTTGAGCGTCACCAGTGCCAAATTCAGGTCAGGCATTGCTCTGACATAATCGCCCGCTTCGGTCAGGGTTTGGCCTCGACCAGAAAGCGACAAAATATCGCCCGGCTTCAGTTCGAGAGCTTGTGAGTAGTCTCGAATCGCTTCTTGAAAATGCCCCTTGTACCAGAAGCAGCTCGCGCGTTCGCGATACGGCACCGATTCTTTGGGATGGTTGCGGATGTATTCAGAGAAGAACGCAATACCGTCGTCATAGCGATCTGTCAGAATCCATGTGATGCCTAATGACATGAGAATATAATTTATCGTTTCTGGCTCGTTGATGCTCTCTCTGGACTTAATCGCTTTCAGGAGCGGAGCGCGCGCCTCGTCGTACTTCTGCAGCAGCAGAAGCGCGTGGGCTTCCTGAAGAAGCTCGGGCACATTCCTGGGCGATTCGACTCTTGCTCGTTGCAGGGACAACTTTTTCCCAAGCCAGCTTAGGAAATTCATAAGTTGGAGTGCCATAACAGCGGAGTGGATGCGACCGCCAATACTTCCGACAATTGTTTATAGCTTATAAATTTCGATGAATACTTCCACATAGCGCGGAGTGCTTGTGGAGTTGAGAACACTTTCCGCGCAAACTGAAATTCCCTTCTCTTTATAGATTTTTTTGATTTCGTTTTTGATCAAGTCCAATCTGGGCTGATCGTAAGGCTGTTCGACGACAGGAAGAAGTCCCTTTTGAGTTAGCCGTTGCCCTATTTCATCTGGCGAGATTCTTTTAAACGAGCCGTTATAGTGCAGCGCAAACCTGCGAACCATCAGGCTCGTGCTACTGCTCTTGTTTGACTGTTGGGAATCGGCATCTTGAGCGGCCGCAAGCGAAGGGCAAGTGAGGGCGATACATGCGAAGGCTAAGGGAAGAAGAAGCCGTGTAGTGGGGACCAAAGTCCACCCCCGTCCATCTAGGCTGAAATCCTACTCAGACCCAGGACCTCGCGCAAGTAACTTCTACGCGGCTAGCGCTTGGCTGCAACTGCGAGAAGGGGCGAGGCGAGCGATGGCATTACACCTCGCTTTTGCGGAAACGATCGATCAAGTGTTCGCAGGCGCGGACGGTGATAGCCATCATGCTTAGCGTCGGATTCTGGCACGCCGAGGACACGAAGCTCGCGCCATCCATCACGAAAAGATTTTTCACGTCGTGCGCCTGGTTGAACGGATTTAGCACGGACTTCTTCGGATCATTGCCCATGCGAGCTGTGCCCAGTTCGTGGATGGCCATCCCCGGCATTTCGACATTTGCTTGCACGCGAATATCTTTTGCGCCGGCCGCTTCGAGCATTTCGGCCGCTGAGGCTCCGGCATCCTGCATGAGCGCAGCTTCGTTGTCGCCGTGCGACATGTTGATGTGCAGCGCGGGAATGCCCCAGGCATCCTTCAGATCCTTGTCGATTTCGATGTAATTGTCCCAACGCGCGAGCGATTCGCCGAAGGCACCTAGCGAAATGGAGTACTCGCCCTCTTTCACTGCCCGCTTGAGCTGTGTTCCGTAGCCTTCCGCATTGAAGTTGAATCCGGCTTCAGCTCCGCCCTGGTAACCGTAGCCGCGGATGAACTGCGAATGCTGTTTGCTCGAAGGCGTGTTACGGAATCGAGGGACGTAAATCCCGTTGGGGCGCGCGGGTTCGTTCGCATGGGGAACAGGATTGAAATTTGCAAGACGGCCCGAAGCGCCAGCGCCAACGACGTGGTCCATCAGATAGTGGCCGAGCGCGCCGCTCGAATTTGCGAGTCCATTGGGATATTCGCGCGTAGATGAGTTCAGCAAGATGCGCGTCGATTCGAGGGCTTGCGCGCAAAGGATCACGGATTTTCCGCGGACTTCTTTCACTTGACGCGTCAAGCGATCTACGTAAGTCACACCACGCGCTTTGTTTGACTCGGCGCTCATGTCCACGTGGCTTACGACGGCGTTGGTGATGAGCGTGCAATTGCCGGAAGCGACCGCGTCCTTGACCGTCGTGAATGGGCTGCTGAAATAGGAAAACGTGCTGCATCCGCGTTCGCACGGTCCGCAATAGTGACACTGTGCGCGGCCATTATGATTTTGCGTCAAGACCGCCGCGCGCCCGATCGTGACGGTGCGACCGAACTGAGCTTTGACGCGATCTCTGAGCAGAATTTCTCCGCAGCTCATTTTCATTGGCGGGAGAAACTGCCCGTCGGGGAGCATTTCATTGCCCTCGAGCGCGCCGCTGATGCCTACGTACTTCTCCACGGTGTCGTAGTACGGCGAAAGCTCGGCATAGCTGATTGGCCAGTCGTCGCCATAGCCGTCGCGGCTTGCGGCCTTAAAATCGTTGTCGCTCATGCGGTAACTCTGGCGGCCCCAGACCAGCGATCGGCCGCCGAGGATGCGCAGGCGCTGCCATGTGAATGGCTTCCCCGCCGGCGTGCTGTACGGATTCTCGAGGTCGTTGACGAACCACTCGTAGTTGTATTCCATGCACGCATAGCACTGCTTTTGGACGGGCCGAGTGCGCACGATCTCGGGCGAATGGTCGCGGTATTTGAGTTTGTACGCCGGCATGTGCTCGGTAAATTCTTTAGGAGAGACCGCGCGCCCCGCTTCGAGCAAGGCAACTTTCAACCCTGCCTCGGCACATTGTTTCGCGGCCCAACCGCCGGTGGCGCCGGAGCCCACAACGATAACGTCGTACGTTTGCTGCAAAGGGTCTTGCGCCAGGTAAGTCATACTCACTTGTGATCCCCCTCCGGATGTTCACAGCCTTGATAAGGACCGTGCGCAAAGGCGCCGTCCCACCCGAGTTCTTTCTCACCGATCTGTGAGCTGTAGTACGCCGTCATGATGCGCTCCTTGAGCGCTTCAAAATGAGCATGCCCCTTATCCGGATTTGCATCCGCCTCACCCGTCCAGTTGCTGGCATTGCGTGGATACGCTAGCGCGTGCAGCAAAAGATCCTGATCGTCCCGCGAGAGATAAATAAATGCTGCTTTGAAACGCCGAATGCTTTCGCCATCGAGATATCCAAGAGAGTTTAAGAACGCTCGTCGCGTCTCGGCCCTCTCAGCTGCAAGTACAAGATCAATGTAGCGATTTACCAGCGCTTCCTTCGCGCCGGGAGTATCCGTCGCGGGAATGATCAAGTCGCTGAGGACGATGAGCGTTTCGTTTTGGTGCTCATCCAAAAAAAGCGGTTTCCATCCGGGCCCCTCAAATTCTTTGGAGGCGTCCACACCTCTTTGCGCTGGGGTCAACTCGGATGATGGCGCTGGACTCTGCGCACCATTTTGAGTCCCGCTCTGTGCGTTCGAGAGCGCGGGGCTTAGCGCCGCCGCGGCACCGGCAAGAACACTCGCTCGTAACATTTCACGTCGTTTCATGAAAACTCCTCGCTCACAGTTCCCTTCTACAGGAGACTACGCCATCGCGTGCAAATAATCATAATCGATCTTGATCGCTTCCATGGCAGGCGTCGTCGTAAACGATGGTTCCTGCTCAACGTAGTACAGCTCGACTTCGGTTTTTTTCGCAGCAGCGAAAATCGGTACGTAATCGATGTGCCCGCGCCCCAGTTCGGCGGGCTTGGGACGCACACTTTCATCGAGCCCGGTTGAGGGGCTGGCGGTGGGCTGGAAATCCTTGATGTGCAACAGGCGGTAGCGCTTGGGATATTTCGTCAGGTAGGCCACCGGATCGTGACCAGCCGCAACCATCCAGCCGCAGTCGAGCTCAAATGTCACGAGCGATGGATCCGTCTCGCGCAAGATCACGTCGTAACCGATTTCGCCGCCGGCCAGGGGTTTGAACTCAAAATTGTGGTTGTGATATCCGAACTGCATGCCGGCTTTCTTGGCCTGTTCGCCCAGTTCATTGCAACGCGCCGCGATTTTTTTGAAGTCGTCCAATGTCAAAGCGGCGAGCTGCGCCATGAATGTCTTAGGATCGAACTTGCCGGGTTCGGGAGCTTTTGGGAGTGTCACGGACGAGATCACATACTTCGCGCCGATTTCTTTGGCATAAGGCAGTGCTTCGTCGATTCCGCCAGAACCCATATGCAAGGACTTGCATTGCAAGCCGGCGTCTTGCAGCGACTTCTTGACGTCAGCAGCCTTGCGTTTGGCTGAAACGCCCGTTTCAACTTCTTTATAACCAATTGCGGCGATTTGCCGGAGCGTGCCGTCATAGTCCTTATCGAGCTCCGCGCCTACGGTATAGAGTTCCAGTCCGATGGGCTTGCCTAAGGGATTCGCAAACAGCCGCGACGGTCTTCCCAGACCAAATGCCGTCGCCACCAAGGCCCCGCTGCCGCCAATCAAAAGTTCTCGCCTCGAAGGTTTCACGATAGCCTCCCACATTCATTCCCGCGAAGCCGGTTCTTGCCGTGCTTGTTCCCGGTTTTATCGCGCGCAGATTGTATCCGACTTTCCCTTCGTCGTGGCGAGAGACGTTTCGGTTAATGATTTGGGCAGTGATTTGGAGTTGGAAGGGCCCTAAGTCAGTCACACCGCCCATTTCGTCACTCGTTTCCTATGCTTCCTCGCACCATCGAGAAGACAAGGACGGTTTCGCTCGAAGACGCTCGTTGGCGCCCGTTGTTTGCTCTCGAATGAGCGCATCCTTTTTCTTATTTCATCCGGCCGCCATCGAAGATACGATCTCCGCTACGCGCTGGTACCGTGAACGCAGCCGTTCGGAAAAATGCGACGTACTACAGTAGGTCGATCAAGCTAGAGGATGGCAGAGGCGCCGCGGCAAGTTAGACTACGCCGACGTATCTCAAGACCCAACATATTTCTCGGAGGGCTCGAACATGCTCCTGCAAGACGCTCAACGCGAAGTGCGTACCGTGTTCGTCGGCGGATTTTGGGGGCAACTCGTTTCGTCCGCCGTTTGGTTGGCGTCGGCCGCTCTCGGAACTTGGGCTACTCCACGTGCGGCCATCCTGGCAGCGGTATTCGGCGGTTTTTTTATCTTTCCAATCACACTACTGCTACTGCGTTTAGCAGGCGGGCCTGCCTATCTTACAAAAGGGAACCCGTTGGGATATCTTGGGATGCAGATCGCGTTTGCGCTGCCACTGACCATGCTTCTGCTCGTACCCGTGACTGTGTTTCGGTTGAACTGGTTTTATCCAGCGCTAATGATTTTGGTGGGAGCGCACTATCTTCCTTTTACTTTTATGTACGGCATGGGCATGTTTATTCCCTTAGGCGCGGTGTTGGTGAGCGGCGGCGTCGCGATTGCGCTTTATTTTCCTGGAACATTCGCTCTCGGCGGTTGGGTTGGCGGGCTGACGTTGTTTCTTTTTGCCTGGATCCTGCGCACGGTAGTTCGTGCTGAGGCTCGCGGTAAAACATGAGTGATGGAAGGGGTATCGACGGAATTCGTTGAGGCGAAAAGATTCAAGAGGTGGCGCACCCGAGGCGACGATTTTAGAACTTTCTTGGGGGAAATCGTGGTCAGTTTGACACAAGCTGGAATCCACGCCCAACTGATTAAATAGCTTCAAGAGGCTCTTTCACTTCTGTACGTCGAGAGATAGGTCACTTTGAGCTGATATTACCGCTCAAAACTTTCCGGTAGCGCACGAGGATTTCTTCCCTAACCTGATTTACCTCTGTCTGAACTTTATCCAGATCCTGTACCAGTCGAACGAGCCCTATAGGGATTTCTTCCGTGTTTTGAAGGGCCTTTTTTGTGCGTGCTGATTTGCCGCCCGTAACCAGGCTTGTAAATTCCCGTACTTTAGACAAATACCGATTCGCCAACGCCTGGTCGTCATTTTCAAGGTACAGACCGTGTTTCAGAATGTACGAATTAACATCCCGAACGAGAGAATTGAACTCATCATTTCCCACAAGCTCAGTTCTCAATCGAACATGGACATCCTCAAGCTTTTCCCAAAGTTCTCTGTACGTGTGCTGCTTTTGGGTTCGGAATTCACTCCTGAGGGTAGCGTCTTGCTGGCGTTTCCACTGCCGGTAGCCTACGAGAACAGCCAGAACAGTTCCAACCAGAGCGATGAGTGCGGGAGCCGCGTTCTTTAGAGTGTCATTCATCGGGGGGACGAGCTCTAAGTGGCCACAAGGCTACTGCTGTAAGTCTCTGAAAGTAAAGTGGAACAGAATGGCGCGCCCGGAGAGACTCGAACTCCCGACCCTCTGGTTCGAAGCCAGATGCTCTGATCCAACTGAGCTACGGGCGCGTGAAATCATTATATCTGTTGATATCCCTCTCAACCAACCGTTTGCATGGCGGAGACTAATTCGGGAATGTCAATTTTGATGAGGGTGCCCTGGCCGGGGCGGCTTTCGATCTGTAGATGGAAGTCGGCGCCGTAGAGAACGCGGAGGCGTTCGCGGACATTGCTAAGGCCGATGCCTTCGACGTAGACGTGAGGCATTTTTTCCTCGGAGATGCCGACGCCGTTGTCCTCGATTTCGATGTGCAGGCGGCCGTCACGATTTGTGGTGCGGAGCTGGATTTTGCCGCCGTCAAGTTTTGGCGCGAGTCCGTGTTTCAGGCAATTTTCGACGATCGGTTGAAGAAGCATGCTGGGGACAAAAGCTTCGAGAGTTTCTTCGTCGATTTGTTTGATGATGTCGAGGTTGTCCTGGCCAAAGCGGGCGACTTCAATATCGAGATAGTCGTCGATGAATTCGAGCTCTTCGCGCAGCGGCACGAAGGTTTCGTGTTTGCGAAGCAGGCGGCGCAGAATGTTGCTGAGCTTGAGGACCACTTCGCGCGCGTTGTCGGGGTCGAAGCGGATGAGGGCTGAGACGGTGTTTAGTGTGTTGAAAAGGAAGTGCGGGTTGATTTGGCGGGACAGCGCGTCCATGCGCGCTTTGAGCAGGAGTTGCTGGTGACGCTCGAGGTTCATCTCGATGCGCGTGTTGTTCCAGATTTTCAGCGGCGCGGCGACGGACATTAGCGTCGCGATCACCGTTAGGACCAGCCACCAGTCCCATTGCGAATGAATCGCGAAGAGCCAGTGGGGCTTTGTCGCCTGCCGCAGGGCTACGCGGCCGAGCTCTAAACCAACGCACACGCCAAGAGGCGCCATTTCCCAGGACAACTGGCCTTTTTTCAGGAGGCGCACCACGGCTTTGGGAATGTTTAGAAAAGTGAATGGGCCGAAGTTCCAAAGATCTTCTTTGTTGGGAATAGCTTGGCGGATCAGGCCGCCCAACAATCCCGCGGTCGACGCGGCCGGCATGGCAAGCCACTCATGCCAGACCAGCGCTGGAATGGTGATGATTGCCCCGCCAATTGGCCCAACCACACGACCGCCCAGCAATCCCATCAGAAACGCGCCTTCCAACGACAAATCCGCAAATGCGTAGGCGGGCCCACCCACGAGTCGCAGGGTCACGCCCACGATCAGGGCAGGCGTCATGAAGAGCATTAGTTTCAGTTTTTGATCGGGGTCGCGCTCTTCGGTGAACAGCACACGGCGGAAAGTGTTCCAGCGCGCGAGCAACGCGGCGATGGAGGAGGCCACGCCCACCTTCAGCAGCAGGGTGAAGAGGAGGTCGCGAACTGCTGTGGCTTTATCCATCGTTGGTCTACGTGGGCGTCTTCGCTAACGCTAGCCAATCACAGCCGCGATGTAAAGTGTCTCGTGGCGTACCTGATATACTTCTGGTTTCACATGAACAAAAAATCACGAGCAGACAAACAACGCGAAAAAGCAGGGCCAACCATAGAGCTTGTCGCACAGGCGGCACTTCCCACGCGGCATGGGCGCTTCACGATCTACGGATTTAAGGGCCGAGGTCCGTTGGACGAAGCCATTGCGCTGGTGCGCGGCAAAGTCGATGGAAAGAACGCGCCACTTGTGCGCGTGCACTCGCAATGCCTTACCGGGGACGTGCTTGCCTCGCTGCGGTGCGATTGCCGCGCGCAGCTGGAGCTCTCGCTCAAGAAAATCGGGCAGGCAGGGTCGGGAATTCTGCTTTATCTTCCACAAGAGGGCCGCGGCATCGGGTTGATGAACAAGCTTCGCGCGTATCAGCTTCAAGATGGGGGAATGGATACAGTCGAGGCCAACGAATCGCTGGGGTTCGCTGCGGATTCACGAGACTATGATTTTTCCGCGCAAATCCTGAAAAAACTTGGGGCCAAGAAAATCCGGCTGCTTTCCAACAATCCGGAGAAGGTTCGCCAGCTCGAGGAGTCCGGAATTCGCGTGGTGCAGCGCGTTGCGTGCCAGCCGCGCATCTCGAAAATCTCTCGTGCGTACCTTCAAACGAAAAAAAATAAAATGGGCCACCTTCTCGAAGGACTGAAATAAGTTTGAAATACAGCCAGGAACTCAGCCGATGACACCCACTATTTCGCAACGCGTGAGATTCTCCGCTTCGCCGAATACACTTTTCGAGATGTACATGGACTCGAAGAAGCACTCTGCTTCCACTGGAGCGCCGGCGAAGTTGAGCCGGAAGGTGGGCGGGGCCTGGAGTGCGCACGGCGGAGCTATCGGCGGCAAAAACCTGCAAATCATTCCTGGAAAGCAGATTGTGCAGGCGTGGCGCGCTGGATTTTGGAAGAAGGACGAACTGTCCGTCCTGATCATGACGTTTGAAAAAGCGCCGGGCGGGGCGGTCGTGGAGATTGTTCACGTGGGCGTGCCGCATCACGATCAAAAGGGCGTTCGCAATGGCTGGCCCAAGTATTACTGGAAGCCCTGGAAGAAATACCTCGCAGCGAAAAAGAAGAAATAGCGCTTCGTTCTTAACCACCACCGACGAATTGCACGATTTCGTAGCGGTCGCCAGGCTCGACGGGAGTCTGCGCCCAAGCGGGGCGAGGAAGAATTTCCAGGTTTCGCTCGATGGCTACGCGGCCGGAATCCAAGCCAAGCGTGACGAGCAGATCGGTAACCTTCGCGCCGGGATGCGCTTCGCGCTTTTCTCCGTTCACTACAATCGAGATTGCCGTTTCCATCGCCATGTTTAACTCGCAATCTGAACGCCCACGCAAGTGCTGCGACTACGCCGTGGGTACGCGCGGCCGCGCCTTCAACTGAAATTTCAACTGGCCTTTCGAATCCGCTTGTGAAGCCTCGATGACCAGCGCGGGCTCGGCTCCGGCGAGCCGCGGCATATCAAATTCCAGCCGTGCCTGGCCATCGGGTCCCGTCTCGGTCGAAAATTCCGTGACATCCGCTGCCCCATCGATGCGCGCGGTTACTAACGCGCCAGCGATAGCTTCTCCATTTTGCTTTTTCCGGACGGCAACATGCAAATTCGCGCGCTTCCCTACCAGCCAGCTTTTCGCGTTAATCAATTCGAGCGCAAGCTGCGGAGCAGGCGACGCATTCGAATGGGCCGCGGCACCTTCCACCTTTGCAGCAGGGTTTTCTTTAACCGCCATGGGAGGCGCAACGAGGTGCAATGCGCCGCTGCGAATATCTTCGGTCACGGTGCGATGCTGATCGTCGATGCGTTTTCTGAGCGACTCTTCGCGTGCCGGATCCAACGGAAGCAAATCAATATAATTGTTTGTGCGGCGATGCAGAACGCGGCCGCGGCAATAGACCGTCGTATCGATCAAGGCGTTCGCTGTGCCTCGATCTTCGGTCTGGACGTGATAGACCGACTCGCCCACTTTTACATCCGTGTTATGCCCAAAGAGCATTCAGTTCGTCCGCTTCCTTGGCGGCCGCTCGCCGCTAATTTTGCCGCCAGCGCGCGCCGCAGGATTTTTCTCTCGCCATTTGACCGACTGGCGGTTGAATGGATATTATAGCCCTTCGCTTATGACAGATTCAGGCTTACAAGCGTACGCTCCGCTTCTTTTACACCTGCTGATTGCCACGGCACTGGCTGGGGCGCTCACAGCTGCGTCGGTGCTTGTGGGCTGGCGCCGCCCTAGCCGCGCCAAACAGCAACCCTACGAATGCGGCATGGAGCCCACGGGCGACGCCCGCGCGCCGGTTTCCGTTAGATTCTATTTGGTGGCGATGGTTTTCATTCTTTTTGACGTGGAAGCCATCTTCTTGTATCCGTGGGCTTACATCTACCGGGACTTTATAAATATGTCCCCGAGTATCGGGATGTACGGCTTTCTGGAAATGATGGTATACATCGCCATACTTTTGGTGGGCTACTTCTATCTTTGGAAAAAAGGCGCGCTGGACTGGCATAAGTATTAGGCCGCGCCTGAGGGCTTCGTAACGGTGACCGAGAATACCAGCCAACGCGCTAGTGTTGTGGCCGAGCACCTGCGTGCGTGGAATCCAAACGCCATCGAGGAAGTGATTGAATTCCGCGGCGAGACGACGCTCGTGCTCCCGCGCAAAATCTTGCGTGCCGTCGCCGAGCAGTGTCGCGATCACGCGGAGCTGCGATTTAACCTGATTAGTGATGCCACTTGCGTTGACCTGTATCCTCGCGAACCGCGCTTCGAATTGAATTACCATCTGGTTTCAATTCCTCGCCGGGACAAAATTCGCCTCAAGGTTCGCTTGTCTGGGTCGGACGCGGTGGTGGATACGTTGGTTCCGGTGTGGCCGGGGGCAAATTGGCTGGAACGCGAGATTTTTGACCTTTTCGGCATACGTTTCACGGGGCATCCGGACTTGCGGCGCATCCTCCTCCCAGACGACTGGGAAGGGTATCCGCTGCGGAAGGACTATCCCGTCGGGGGTTATCGCGACGTGCCGATGGTCACGGGATTCAGAAAGAGCTCCGTATGACGACTGTTGAGACAGCCACCGGCGCAACAAAAACGATGGTTCTTAACATGGGGCCGCAGCATCCTTCGACCCATGGCGTGCTGCGTGTGCTTCTGGAGCTGGATGGCGAGACGGTTGTTCGAGCTGTCCCTGACCTCGGTTATCTACATACCGGGATCGAGAAGAGCTGCGAAGACAAAACGTATTCGCAGGCCATCACGCTTACCGATCGGATGGACTATCTCAATCCGCTTGGGAACAACCTGGTGTATTGCCTCGCGGTAGAAAAATTGCTGGGACTGGAAGTTCCCAAGCGCGCGCAGTGTGTTCGCGTGATGATGGTCGAACTACAGCGGATTTCTTCGCATCTGGTGTGGCTTGGAACGCATGCCATCGACATGGGCGCGATGTCTGTTTTCCTGTATTGCTTCCGCGAGCGCGAAGAGATTCTAAAGATTTTCGAGCTGTTCGCCGGGCAGCGCATGATGACGAGCTACATCCGCATCGGCGGTCTTGCGCTGGAGCCGCCGGCGGGCTGGCGCGGGGCGGTCGAGCGCTTCCTGAAGATGATGCCCAGCCGCATCGATGACTACGAATCGCTGCTAACAGGCAACCGCATCTGGATGGGGCGCCTGAAGGGCGTCGGTTATATTTCCCCGGAAGACGCTGTGGCCCTGAGCATGACCGGTCCCACGCTGCGCGCGGCTGGGGTGGCTTACGACAACCGCAAGGTATTCCCCTATTCCAGCTACGACGAATTTGAGTTTGACGTACCGACGCGGACGGAGTCCGACTGCTTCGCGCGCTACATGGTGCGCGTGCTGGAAATGCGGGAGAGCTTGAAGATCGTACGTCAGGCTATGGCCAAAATCACGGATAGCGGACCCATCCGAACCGAAGCACCGGGTATCGTTCCTCCAGCGCGAGAAAAAATGAAGACGGAGATGGAAGCGCTCATCTACCACTTCAAAATTTTTACGGAAGGATTTTCGCCGCCTCCGGGCGAAGCTTTTGCGACCGTGGAGTCGCCGCGCGGCGAATTGGGCTGCTTTATCGCCAGCGATGGTTCGCCGAAGCCTTTGCGTGCGCACTTCCGTTCGCCGTCGTACATCAATCTGCAGGCGTTGCCTAAGCTGGTGACCGGGCAGTTGATTTCCGACGTGGTGGCGTGCATCGGGACCATTGATATCGTGCTAGGAGAAGTCGATCGCTAGCAATCGTGGCAGTTGTAGTGGCGCAGCATGCTGCGCGAACGCGGTGCTAAGGGGAAACTGGTAACGGGATGGAACTGACTCCACAACTCGCCACGAGATTCGAGAAACTACAGAACGCCTACCCGTTCAAACGCAGCGCGCTGATTCCCATGCTGATGTATGCGCAGGACGAATATGGCTCAGTAAGCGACGAAATGATCGCGGAAATCGCGCGGCGGCTGGATCTGAACAACGTTCAGGTCGAGGAAACTCTCGCGTATTACTCCATGCTTCACCGCAAACCCATGGGCAAGTTTCACGTGCAGGTTTGCACGAACGTGGCCTGCATGCTGCGCGGCGGCAACGAAATTCTGGATCGCGCCAAAAAGCGCCTGGAAATCGGGCACAAAGAAGTCACCCAGGACGGCGTGTTCTCCCTCGAAGAGGTGGAGTGCATCGGCGCTTGCACCGGCGCTCCCGCCATGCAAGTGAATTACGACTTCCACGAAAATCTGACGCCGCTCAAGTTCGATCGCATCATTAAGGAATTGGATGGTGGTAAGGTGCCGCCGCCTGAGCCGGTCACTGCCGGCGCTCTTCATCCGCGGGAACCAGGCGAAACGCCGCTTATCAGCAGGCGCTGGGGAATTAAAGATTCGCGCAAGATCGATGTCTATTTGCAGCACGACGGGTACAAGGCGCTTGAAAAGGCGCTGAAGGAAATGACGCCGGAAACGATCATCGACGAAGTGAAAAAGTCCAGTTTGCGCGGGCGTGGCGGCGCGGGCTTTCCGACTGGCATGAAATGGTCGTTTGTGCCCAAGGATTCGCCGAAACCGAAATATTTGATCTGCAATGCCGACGAATCGGAGCCGGGCACGTGCAAAGACCGCCCGTTGCTGGAGATGGATCCGCATCAGTTGATCGAGGGCATGATCATCGCCGGGCGATCGTTTGGAGCGCATCGCGGATTCATTTATGTACGCGGCGAATATCGCTACGTGCTGGACATTGTGGAAGCCGCTGTCGTGGAAGCCTATGCGCACGGTTACCTGGGCAAGGATATTCTCGGCTCGGGATTTGATTTCGACATACTCACGCATACCGGTGCCGGCGCTTATGAATGCGGCGAAGAGTCCGCGTTGATGGAATCGCTCGAAGGCAAGCGGGGCTATCCGCGCATCAAACCGCCCTTCCCTGCTGTCGTCGGCCTCTATGGCTGCCCGACCATCATCAATAATGTCGAAACTCTCAGCTCCGTCCCGGCCATCATTCTAGAAGGCGGCGACGCTTACGCTAAGCGCGGCACTCCGAAAAATGGCGGCACTCGGCTGTTGTGCGTCGCGGGCCATATCGCGAAGCCCGGTATTTACGAAATTCCTCTCGGGATGAACATGAAAAAGTTCATCTACGAAATGGCGGGGGGAATTCCCGGCGGGAAGAAGCTCAAGGCCATCATTCCAGGCGGAAGCTCCTGTCCGATCATGACTGCCGACGAAATTGATATTCCGATGGATTACGACTCGGTCGCCAAAGCGGGCTCGATGCTTGGCTCCGGCGGCATGGTCGTCATGGACGAAACCACCTGCATGGTGGACATGGCGCGCCGCATCATGCATTTTTATGCGCACGAATCCTGCGGCTGGTGCATCCCTTGCCGCGAAGGCACGTCCTGGCTGAAGAAGATGCTCGATCGCTTCCATGCAGGCTACGGCCGCACCGAAGACATCGATATCATGGGCGAGCTTGCGAAAAACATGCTGGGCCGCACGTTCTGCCCGCTCGGAGACGCCGCTGCGCTTCCAACGATCAGCATCGTCCAGAAGTGGCGCAACGAATTCGAAGATCACTTGCACGGACGCTGTGCGTACAAATCCGCGGAAACGCTTGTCGGCTCGCGTTAGGAATCCATGGCAGAAACGAAGCTAGTTACGCTGAAGATTAACGACCGCGACGTGCAGGTTCCTCCCGGCACGTTGGTGATCGAAGCGACGCGCCGCATCGGAACAGAAGTGCCGTCGTTCTGCTACTACCCTGGGCTTTCGTTGCAGGCTGCCTGCCGCATGTGCCTCGTCGAAGTGGAAAAAATGCCGAAGCTGCAGACGGCGTGCACGCTGATTGCGACCGAAGGCATGGTCGTTCGAACGAACACGGATCAGGTTCGTGGTGCGCGCAAGGCGATGCTGGAATTTTTGCTTACCAACCACCCGCTCGATTGCCCGGTGTGCGACAAGGGCGGCGAGTGCGAACTGCAGGACATGGTTTTCCGCTATGGCGCGGACACCAGCCGCTTCGTTGAAGAAAAGATTCACCGGCCAGAAGAGAAATGGTCGGAGCTGGTTTATTACGATGCTCCACGCTGCATTCTTTGCTTCCGCTGCGTTCGCGTCTGCGATGAAGGCATGGATGTGAAAGCGCTCGGCGTGGGCATGCGCGGCGCAAACAGCATCATCATTCCGAACCGCGAAGATCATCTCGAGTGCGAAGAGTGCGGCATGTGTATTGATATTTGTCCCGTCGGTGCGCTTACGAGCGGCACGTACCGCTACAAAACGCGGCCGTGGGAGATGACGTACGTCTCGACCGTTTGCACTCATTGTTCGAATGGCTGCAAGACAACGCTGAGCGTGCGCAATCACGAGATCATGCGGGCGAATAATCGCGACCTCTCCGGGATTAACGAAGATTTTCTGTGCATCAAGGGCCGCTTCGGCTTTGATTTCACCAAGCACCCCGAGCGCATTCGCCAACCCATGGTGCGCAAGGGCGACAAGCTCTATCCCGTCTCCTGGGAAGAAGCCGCCCAGACCGCGGCAACGCGGCTCAAGCAGGTTTACGACGCGGGCGGCAAGGATTCTATCGGCTTCATCGGCTCAAACCGTACTTCGAACGAAGAGAACTACTTGTTTCAGCGCATGGCGCGCGCCACGTTTGGCACGAACAACATCGACCATCACCGCACTGTGGATTACACGGGGCTTGTCACTGCGCTCGGCGACAACGCCAGCGATTCCCTGCTGACCATGAAGCAGTTGGCGGAAGCCAAAGCTGTTCTGCTGGTTGGCAACGATCCTACGGAGCAGAATCCGCTCGCCGCCTGGCAGATTCGCAAAGGCATTCGTCACATCGGCGCGAAGCTTTTTATTTTAAATGCGCGCGAGATCAAGCTGAAGCGCAAGGCTACGCAATTCGTGAAGCTCGTCTCCGGTCAGGAAGCAGCGGCTATTCGCTTCATGGCTCACGAAGAGGGACAGCTGCCGAGCAATCTTGTCGAGCAGCTTGTCCAAGTGAAGGCGGCGCTCGATGCCGAGCCCGATGTGGCGATCGTTTTCGGCGCGGAAGTGACGGGCGCGGAGATCGCGCAGCTTGTGGCATTCGGTTCAAAACTGCATGGCAAAGTTCGCTACATGGCGCTCGGCGATTACGCAAATTCGCGCGGAGCAGCCGATATGGGGTTGCTGCCGGACCGCCTGCCGGGATACGCGCATGCGGACGATTCGGCCGCGCGCGAAGGATTCGAACGGCTCTGGGGAGGCGTAATTCCATCGAAGGCTGGACTAACCGCGCCGGCGATGGTAGACGCAGCGCAAAATGGCAAGCTCAAGGCGTTGTACGTGATGGGCGCAAACCCACTTTCGCATTTTGGGACGCTCGGATTTGGACGCGGCAAGCTCGAACTGCTGATTGTTCACGAGATGTTTTTGACGGAGACGGCGAAACTGGCCGACATCGTCTTCCCGGCCGCGTCGGCTTACGAAAAGGAAGGCACTGTCACCAATACTTCGGGCGAGGTTCAGCTTTTGCACAAAGCCGCCGAAGTGATGGGTCCGCGCAGCGACTTCGATTTGCTGCGCATTTTGTCACATCAGCTGGAAAAGCTCGGACTTGGTAAGGCGTTCCACTACAAAGCGCCAGCAAACGTGTTTGAAGAAATTCGCAAAGCTGTTCCTGGATACGATGTGCAGGCGGCGGGATTGCTGACCGGCGGCGCGGAACCCACGCACATTCACGTCGCGAAGAATGGCCACGCACCATATGACGTTCCCGTGGGCTTGATTCGCTCCGCGCAGGACACGCTTTTCACGAGCGGCACGCTTGGCCGCTTCTGCACCATGATGGAATCTCTCCCGGAGGCAGAAGCCAAACCGTGAGTTCTCTTCTTCACTGGATCCTCGCCGAACTGGAAGCAAACGCGGCGATCGTGATAGCGATCATAAAGATTGCGCTTCTGCTCTTCATTGTTTTGACCGTCAACGCATATTTAACGTGGTTTGAACGCAAAGTCGTAGCGCACATGCAATCCCGCTGGGGACCCCATCGCGTCGGGCCACATGGATTGCTGCAGCCTCTTGCGGATGGAGCGAAGTTTCTTTTGAAGGAAGACCCGACGCCCGCTGGCGTGGATAAGTTCACATATTTTCTCGCGCCACTCATGGCATTGGCGCTAGCGCTTACATCCATTGCCATCATCCCGTTTGGACCTGATCCGTTGCCATGGACCATTTTGGGCCAGACGGTGTACCTCGGTATCGTGAACCTGAACATTGGGATTCTTGCATTGTTCGCCATCACCGCGCTTAGCGTTTACGGTGTAGCGCTCGCCGGCTGGTCTTCGAACAGCAAGTACCCGCTGCTCGGCGGACTTCGTAGTTCAGCGCAGATGGTGAGCTATGAGCTTGCGCTAACCATGTCCGTTGTCGGGGTGCTGCTCCTCGCGGGCAGCTTTAATCTGCGCGACATTATTGGCGCTCAGGCGCACCATCCCGAGTTGGGCATTTTCGGCTGGAACGTCTGGCCACAAATCCTGGGATTCTTCTGCTTCTTCGTGGCTGCCGTCGCGGAAACCAACCGCGTCCCGTTCGATCTGCCCGAAGCGGAATCCGAACTGGTCGCTGGATTTCATACGGAATATGCCAGCTTCAAGTTCGCGATGTTTTTCATCGCGGAATACACAAGCATGATCACCGTTTCGTGCCTGTGCACGATCATGTTCTTCGGCGGATGGCTCTCTCCCTTCCCTGCCAGTTGGACGTTCACTCACTATCTGCCCTCAGTGATTCTGATTCCGTTTGGATTGTGGGTGATTTGGGACGGCATCCGCTACGAAACGATTTTTGGCCGCATCATTCTTCCTGGCGTGGGCACTGCCATCACAGCTATTGGCGCGGTGCTTATTTTGTTCCCGCCACTGAACGAGTTTGTTCAAGGCCCGTTCTGGCTGCTGGCAAAGATTTTTGTCTTTTTGTTTGTGTATGTTTGGATGCGGGGCACGCTTCCGCGATTCCGCTATGACCAGCTCATGTCCTTTGGCTGGAAATTGCTGCTGCCCGTTTCGATCGCGAATGTAATCATCACCGCCTTCGTCATGCTTCTGCGAGGTGCGCGATGACGCCGCAACTCGCGATTTTCTTTGTACTCGCAGCGATTGCCGTGCTTGGAGCGTTGAGCCTTATCTTGCAGCGCCATCCGATTCATAGCGCGCTTTCGTTGATTGTTGTGATGATCGCGTTAGCCGGGCTTTACCTGCTGATGGGCGCGGAATTCGTCGCCGCGGTGCAAATCATCGTCTACGGCGGCGCCATCATGGTGCTATTCGTGTTCGTCATCATGCTGCTGAATGCCGGCGCTGAAGAACGCACGAATGTTTCAAAGCTCGCGGGCGTCGCGGGGATTCCCTTGGCGGGTGCGCTGTTAATCTTCCTGGCCGTGGCTATCTGGCATTCGAACGAGACCGCGCAAGCCGGCTTGCAGTCGGGCACGCTGGCCAATACGAAAGACATTTCGATAATGCTCTTTAAGGATTTTGTTTATCCGTTCGAACTGACTTCCTTTCTCATTCTCGTGGCGATTTTGGGCGCGATTGTTCTCGCGCAACGGGAGAAGAGCTGAAGATGGTCCCGACGAGCTACTACCTGATTCTCAGCGCCGTATTGTTTGGCCTTGGCGTTGTGGCGTTCGTGTTCAAGCGCAACGTCATCACCATTTTCATGTCCATCGAATTGATGCTGAACGCTGTCAATCTGGCGTTCGTGGCCTTTAGCCAGTCCATGCACAAGCCGGATGGCCATGTGTTCGTCTTGTTCGTGATCGTCGTGGCCGCGGCGGAAGCGGCCGTGGGGCTGGGAATCATCATTCTCACAGCGCGCAACCGGCAATCGCTGAACGTCGAGCGCGTGGACTTGCTCAAACTCTAATGCCCATACTCGATCATCTGTGGATCATTCCGCTGCTGCCGTTGCTCGGCTCGACCATTAACGGGCTGTTTGGCGGCAAGTGGCCGAACAAGGTCATCAATGGTGTTGCGCTTGGCGCGACGGGTTTGTCTTTCGCCGTCGCTCTCGAAGCCGTTCGTGAGTTCACGCAACTCTCTCCCGAACAGATCCCATGTGTGAAGCAATATTTTACATGGATTACCGCCGGAACATTCCGCGCGGGTTTCGACTTGCAGTTGGATCAGCTTACCGTAGTGATG
>Ga0210405_10001012_pt1 | contig 34206 bp, 30 predicted proteins | sample IncBWH11MmetaG_FD_155492 | JGI IMG/M metagenome (GOLD analysis project Ga0210405, IMG submission 155492) | Forest soil microbial communities from Barre Woods Harvard Forest LTER site, Petersham, Massachusetts, United States - Inc-BW-H-11-M | ecosystem: Environmental > Terrestrial > Soil >...
TGTAGCGGCGCAGGCGGACGATGAAGTTGTCGATGGCGCGGGTGTCGGTGTCTTCGTGCAGTCCCCAGACTTCTTCCAGGATGGCCTTGCGCGAGACGATCTGGCCGCTGTTGCGCACCAGATGACGCAGCAGTTCCGCCTCCATCAAAGTAAGCTGGATGGTGTTGCGGTTGACCCGCAGTTCCAGCTTGCCAAAATCAAGGGTTCGCCCGTCGAATGAGAAAGCATCGGAGGCGGGCGCCTGGCTGACGCCCATCCACTCGCGACGCCGCAGCAAACCCTGCAGCCGGGCCAGCAGAATGGGAAGCTCGAAAGGTTTGGGAAGATAGTCGTCGGCGCCGGAGGCGAAGCCCTTGAGCACATCCTCGGGCCGACCTCGGGCCGTCAGCATGAGAACAGGAACAAAATTTTTCGCGGCGCGCAACTCGGTCGCGACGGCGAAACCATCTTTCCCTGGAAGCATCACATCGAGAACGACGGCATCGAACTCTTCGCGCTGATTTCGTTCCTGCTTCCCTGCTCCGCGTTTGCCATTTTCCTTTTTTCCGTTTTCCTTATGACCGAGGAGCAACTCGATCGCGCTCTCGCCATCGCCGGCAACTTCGACGCTGTGGCCTTCGGCTTCGAGATTGAAACGCAGACCTTGCGCAATATGCGCTTCGTCTTCGACGATCAGCACGCGGCTCATGCCCGATTCTCCCGAACCGCTTCGGGAGCACGATTTTCAACCGCTCCATTCTCCCGGGATGTGTTTCGCGGCAGCTCGACAATCACGGTGGTTCCGTGGCCTTCACCCAGGCTTTCCGCAAAGGCGCGCCCACCATGCTTCTTGGCAATGGCACGAACGATGAACAGGCCGAGACCCGTTCCTTTGATGTGAGCCAGCGAACGATTGGACACGCGATAGAAACGCTTGAAGACGCTCTTCAGCTCCGCCGGAGGAATGCCGACCCCGTGATCGCGGATGCTCAGCCTCACATGCTTTTCGTCAGGCGCCTCGACGCGGATGGAAACATCCACTTGGTCTCCGGAATACTTGATCGCGTTGTCGAGCACGTTGGTGACGGCTGTGCGCAACTCCTCCGGATCGCCGCTGACGATTGTTCCATTGTTGGACGCGGATTCGAAGCGCAATGCCTGCGGCTGAAGATGATGGCCAGTGCGGGCCACTTCCACGCACTCGCGAACCAGGCTCTCGAAATCGATGGAGATGCGCTCGCGGCTGCTCTTTCTGTGGCCGGCGACTCCAGCTTTTAGAACCTGCTCGACGGTGCCCAGCAGACGATCGGTATCGTCCAGCATGCGACGGTAGAATTCGCGGCGCTGGGATTCGTCGACGTCACGATGCTGCAGCGTTTGCAGGTAGAGGCGGATCGAGGCGATCGGAGTTTTGAGTTCGTGGGTGACCGCGTTGATGAAACTGTCGTGCTGTTCATTCCGGCGAATTTCGCGCAGCAGGAAAATCGTGTTAAGAACCAAACCAGTTGTGATGGCGCCGAAGAAGATCACGCCTAGGAAAACCTTGATCCCTTCGCGCCAGTTGAGAATGATCCAGCCGAATCCGACGGCGACGGCCACGCCCGCGAGACCGACGCCTAGGACAAGGAAGGTGATGGTCGCTTTGCGCCGACTGGTGATGCGCATGGAACGATTCTACCGCGAAGATGTGGAAGAAGGGGTGAGACTGAAGGATCAGCGACGCTCAATGGCAGACAGCAGATTCCTCGTCGCTTCGCTCCTCGGAATGACAACAGCGTGGATTTGTGTTGGTGCTAGACCGATGCCAACTCTGGAGCTGGAGCCGTTGCTTTCGCTTCTTGCTTGCGTTCCAGTTCCGAGAGTCTTACGCGGTACACGTGGCGCGCCAGGCCCAATTTCTTGAGGGTCCAGATGCCGTACCAGTTCATGTCAACCTCGTACCATCGCAAGCCGTGCCGGGCAGAAACCGGGTGCGCGTGATGGTTGTTGTGCCAGCCCTCGCCGAAAGTCAGGATCGCAACCCACCAACTGTTGGTCGAAAGGTCTTTCGTGACAAAGCGGCGTGTGCCCCAGCTATGCGTCGCCGAATTCACCAGCCAAGTCGTATGCAGGCCAACGACCGTGCGCATGAAAACTCCCCACAGCAAGAACGGCAGGCCGCCGATCGCGAGCAAGATCAAGCCTAGAACGATCATCGGAACGTAGTGGTATTTGGTGATCCAGACATGGAACTTGTCTTTTGCGAGATCGGGGACATAACGCGCCAAGGTTGTAGTGTCATGATGCATGGACTTGCCGGTTAGAATCCAGCCCATGTGCGCCCACCACTTGCCGTCGATGGGCGAGTGCGGATCGCCTTCTTGATCGGAATATTGATGATGAATGCGATGCGTTGCTACCCAGAAAATCGGCCCGCCTTCAAGAGCCAAAGTCGCGCACGTGGTGAGGAGATATTCCACCCACTTCGGAGTTCTGTAACCGCGATGGGTGAGCAGCCGATGGTAGCCCATACCGATGCCCAGGCTTCCCGAAACCCACCACAGGAACATTGATACGAACAGAGCTTTCCAGGTAAAGAAGAAGAGTGCGGCAATCGCCCCAACATGAAACAGGCCCATAAAGGTTGCGGTTACCCAGTTGATTTCGTTGTCGGCGGCTGGTTCGCGGTGAAGTGCTTCGAGTTCCATTGTCGGGTCCCTGTATTCGTTGTGGGTGCTGTAACACTAGGCTAGCAGGGACCGTCGGCGCGCTGTGTAATAGTTCTGTAATAACCAGGCGAGATTGGATTACGGAAGTACTCGCTCGGTACCCTTTTCCGGACAAAAGTCTAACAATACGAGCCGACGCTGCGATTCAGGCTGATGCACCTTTTACTTCCACTCCAGCCCATTTCTCCAACAAAGTTAAGGTCGCGGCGTAGTCGAGATCGCCGTGCCCGTCTTCGTCGGCCACGTCGTAGATTTCTTCCACCGTCTCCAGCCCTGGCAACCTGACCCGGAGTTCTTTGGCCGCATCCAGAGCAAGTTTGAGGTCTTTGTGCATCAGGCGCAAGGGGAAGTTCGGGGAAAAGTCACGTTTCATGACAAACGGAGCCTTGTACTCGACCACTCCCGAGTGAACCATGGAAGCCTGGATCAACGGCAACAGGGTCTCGGCATCGACTCCGAGCTTGGCAGCTAAAGTTAGGGCCTCGGCAAAGCCTTCGTAGATGAGAGCGATTTGCAGATTCATCACCAGCTTGGCGGCTTGTCCTTTGCCGGTCTCGCCCATGCGGAAGATCTTCTTGCCGGTAGCGGCAAACAGCGGCTTCAGTTTCTCAATGGCTGATTCCTCGCCACCCACGATGAAAATCAGGGTGCCACTTTCCGCTCCAGCCTTGGATCCGGTCATTGGCGCGTCTACGTATTCAACTCCCTGCGCCCGCACCCGTTCGGCGAATTGACGCGTGGCGGAAGGCGAGATCGTGCTCGAGTCCACGATGGTCATGCCTGGTGTCAAGGATTCATGCACGCCCTGCGGTCCGAACAGAACGCTGTCAACGGCCTTGGTGTCCGAGACGCACATCCATATGACCTCGGCGCCACGCGCTGCCTCCGCCGGAGACGCCGCGCTTCGTGCTCCTTCCACATCCTTGCCAGCAGTACGGTTCCATACCGCAACTTCATGGCCAGCCTTGGCCAAGTTTGAGGCCATGGCTCGTCCCATAATTCCCAACCCTAAGAAAGCAACGCGCATTTTCGCTCCTATGAATTCGTTCTGTAGAAACTCGTTTCTCCACGAACTTTACGGTCGTTAGCAAGAGACGTAGCAAGCTACGTCTCTACAATCCTACGTTTCAGCAGCCATGCCGTAGAGGCGTTGCTTGCAACGTCCCGGCGGCAGAGTTCGCGAAAGGAAATTCCCCATAGGGATTAGAACTGACCGCCGCAGAACGGTCAAGCATTCGCCAGCGAATTGTCTTAGAATGAAACCAGCTCTTCGCGCCCAAACGTGGCAAACGTGCTGGAAATAGTTTTTTTCCAGCTGTTCGCCCGCTTAAGCAGTTCGGAGCCGTCACTTCGGCCAGGAGCAGATGTTAAAGCCAACGCTTACGAATCCCGTTCTCCGCAAACGCGCGCGTGCATTTGGCGCTCTGGTGCGGCACTCGGCAGTGACTCCGCGAATCGGCCAAGCCTACAAACCTAAGTTGGTCAGCAATGGAGAATTGGGTTTAACTTTCATCGGGCACGCCAGCTTTTTTGTTCAGATCGGTGGCCAGAACATCATCATCGATCCTAATTTCGCCCGCTGGCTGTTTGTGCTAAAGCGGCTGCGCCAGCCAGGAGTAAGGCTTCGCGACCTTCCTCCCATCGACCTAGTGCTGGTGACCCACGCCCATTTTGACCATTTGCATCGGCCATCGTTGCGTGCCATCGTTCAGCAGGCACGAATTCGTAACGCCGCACCGCCCAGCATTGTGGTGCCCCATCACGTGCTCGATCTCGTCTCCGACTTGGGCTTCGGCGATGTCGTGGAACTGGACTGGTGGAACAGCTACCGCCATCGCGAGCTCACCGTCACCCACGTGCCTTCGCGCCACTGGGGTGCTCGCATCATCCAGGATTCTCATCGCGGCTACGGCGGCTACGTGCTGCGCGACAGCAAGCACTCGCTCTATCACGCTGGCGATACCGCTTATTTTTCCGGCTTCCGCGAGATCGGGCAGCGTTTAGCGCCCGAACTGGCGCTGTTGCCCATTGGAGCTTACAACCCGCCGTCCTTCCGCAATGTCCACGCCAATCCCGCCGACGCCACCCGCGCCTTTCTCGATTTGAAAGCGCGCTGGATGGTCCCCATGCACTATGGAACTTTCAAACTCTCCCATGAACCGATGGACGAACCTTTGCAGTTGCTGGAACAGGAAGCCAAGGCAGCCGGGATCGAAGATCGCGTGCTCGTGCTGGAAGAAGGCGTGACGAGGTTTTTCTAGGAGAGATTCGCCGTCTGATGAGTGGCGTGCGAAGCAGTGGTGGAGTGCACGAGAAAGCCGTCCGAACCGAGCGGGGTTTCTGTGCTTTGATTTGCTGCGACCCACTTCTACAATGTCAGCCCCTCCCGTTTTCGGACCAAAAGCGCGCGCTCTATGGCGTCACCAGGAAGTTTACGTTGCTGGTCAGCGTGCGGCTCGGCGTCGTCACCTGGACCAGGCCGGTAATCGCGCGACGGGGTACGGTGGTCGTGATTTCGGTACTTGAGACTACTTTGAAGCCAGCCGCCGCGCCGTTGAACGTTACGCTGGTCGTGCCCTTCAACTTATTTCCCAGGATAATGACCTTCGTCCCCACCTTGCCGGATATGGGCGCTGTTTCCACACTGGGGCCGAGATCTACGGACAAGCTGAAGATGGTGCCATCCCCGCTTGACCCGTCGTTGTCGGTTACCCCGTAAAAGATGCCGTTGGTGGCTTGAAACAAATGCTGAACCGGATAGCGGCCGTCCGTGCCGTCGAAGTTGTGCAACGTTTTCAGCGCACCGGCTGGTGTGATCCGGAAGATTGTGCCTTGGTTATAAAGTCCGCCATAGTAGGTTGGGCCGTAAAAGTTCCCGTCGCTGCCCAGGACCAGGCCGTCGCGAGGAGTGGCGCCATCCGTACAAGCGATCTGGGTGCAAAAGCTGTAGATCGTAGTCAGCGTTCCGCTGGGGGTGATTTTGAAGACCGATCCTTCGCCGTAGGCCCCACCATAGGCAGTTGTTCCGTAAAAGTTCCCGTCCGAACCCAGCACGAGCGCGATCGGATTGCTGCCATCACCGCAGAAGGGATAGTTAATGACGCAAAAGCTGTAAAGGGTCGTCAGCGTTCGCGTTGTTGGCGCGATCTTGAAGACCGTGCCGCCGTTACCGGCCCCGCCTGCCCAGGTTGTCCCGTAATAGTTTCCGTCGGGGCCCTGCTTCAGGGCATCGTAAATCACAGCACCGTCGTCGCAGCCTGACTTGCTGCAAAAATCGTAGAGTGTGGTTAGGGTTCCAGCGGTTGTGATTTTGAAGACGGTTCCACAGCCAATACCGAAACACTCGCTAAGGTTGCCGCCATTGGACGCGCTCCCGTAAAGACTGCCGTTACTTGCCTGGACCAAGTGCTTTATTGCGAAGCCGTCCGTGCGGTCGAAGCTGTGCAATGTGGTCAATGTGCCATGTTCCGTGAACTTGAAGATTGTGCCATCGTTCGATGCGCCGCCGCCCCCCGTTGACCCGTACAAATTCGCGTCCGAACCCAACACTTCCGGCGCTCCGCCCTTGCCGTCTGGGCATCCCGATTCTGCGCAGAAGTTGTAAAGTACTGTCAGGGTTCCGCTTGGAGTCATTTTGAACAGCACGCCCTGACTGTATTCGCCACCGCCAGCGGTTCCCCCATAAAGATTCCCGTCCGTGCCTTGGATGGGCGAAAGGCCAGGATTGGCCCCATTCGTCCCGTCGAAAGTGACCAGCGTCGTAAATGTGACAGCCGGAGGCGTAGAGGGAACTGCTCCCTGCTGGTAGCGAGTGTGGGCACCCGAAGCGGCCGAAGCAGTCTGGGCGAGGACGGGCGCGGCGCAACCAAACATCACTGCCGCGACCAGGGCTGCTGTGACCAAGCCACTGACGGAAAACTTCCTTTGGTTTTTCATGGATGCGCGCTCCTTAAGATTCCAGAAACGGCCCGAAAGCTTTACGTAAAAAGCCGGAATCAAGATCGAGTTCCAGGCAACGCAAGGAGGGAAGGAAGATGCGCCCGAAACGTGGGCCGAATTATGCCCGGTAGCGGGTGTCTTGTCAATCAGCAAAAGATGAAAAAGAATGCGATCGCGAAAGCGGGGGCAGGCACCTCAACAGGATTGTCGTGGCGCCATCGCGATCACACAAATAACGGAGTGGTCCTGCTTATGAACTGAGAATGAGTTCCAACTCGGTTTTTAACAACTTTTAACATTGATTGGTCTAGACTCTTCCTCCGGAGGATGTCTATGACTGACAAAGTAAAAGCCATACCTGACGGATACCATTCCATCACACCCCATCTGACAGTTCGCGATGCTCACCGCGCTCTCGAGTTCTACCAGAAGGCCTTCGGTGCCGAGGTTCTTCACGTTGCTCCAGCGCCCGGAGGAAAGGTGATGCACGCTGCGCTCAAAATCGGGGATTCTATTCTGATGTTGAACGATGAGTTCCCGGAGTACGGCGGGGATCGCGCGCCAACTGCCGCCGCAGGCTCGGGCGTCGCCCTCCACATTTATCTCGAGAACGTGGACGCCGCATTCGAGCGCGCGCTTTCGGCCGGCGCCACGGTGAAGATGCCCCTGATGGATATGTTCTGGGGAGATCGCTACGGCACAGTGATAGATCCTTTCGGACACAAGTGGTCTCTCGCCACTCACACTCGAGATATGTCGCCGGAGGAGATGGAGCGGGAGCAAGAGAAGGCGTTCGCCACGATGCCCAAGTCGGCTTAATACGCCAGCAGGATTCTCAGGTCTCGCAGGTTGTTGCCGGTGGGCCCAGTCATGATCGTGTCGCCTATCGCTTCGAAGAACGGATAGGCGCTGAAGCTTCGAAGGCTGGCTGCCGGCTCCAATCCGCGGGATCTTGCGCGCTCAAGAGTTGTTCCGTCAGCGATAGCGCCTGCAGCGGGACTATTGCCGTCGACTCCATCTGTGCCGGCGCTGAGAATGGTAGTGTTTTCGCCCACGATCTTCTGCGCGCAGGCCAGCGCGAACTGCTGGTTGCGACCGCCTAAGCCTCCGTTGCTCACCTTTACAGTGACTTCGCCGCCGGAGATCAGGCAGACCCGCTCTGCTCCGTTGCGGAGTTCTCGCAAGCGATCCAACAGATAATCGGCCGCACGCGCGTAGTCCCAGTCGTCGCAGCTGTTGTCGAGCCGCACCGTGAATCCGTGGCGCTCGGCTTCCTTCTTGCAGGCTTCGAGCAAAGTTGAGTTCGATAACACCGTCCACCAGCGGCTGCGATGGAAGGCCGGGTCATCCGATTTAGGGGTTTCCTCCAGGGCATGGCGCTGAAATAATTCGCGGACCGACGCCGGAAACTGCTCCAGCAGTCGGTGTCTGGCGGCAAGCGCGTAGCAATCTTCGACGCTGGTGGAGTCGGGCATGGTCGGACCCGAGGCCAAAGCATCCGGCGTATTGTCGGGAACATCCGACACCAGAATCGAAACCTGCTGGGCTGCCATGGCAGCCTGTGCTAACCTTCCTCCCTTGATCGCCGAAAGATGTTTGCGAATGGCATTGATTTCGGCAATGGGCGCGCCCGAGTGCACGAGCACGCGGTAGGTCGCGATCAGGTCATCCAAAGAAATTTCGTCATCAATGGGCTTCTCGGCAATCGAAGACCCGCCGCCGCTCAGCATGAAGATCACCAGCGACGAGGCATTCTGCGCGCTTAAGGACTTCAGCATGGCTTCGGCGGCGCGGATCGATTCTTCATTCGGCGTAGGATGTCCGCCGTGAAAATAACGGAACCCGCGGGCTTGCGAAGCCGGCTGCACCGAGCTGGCGACGATTCCTTCAAAATTATTTCCGGCCTGAATTTCCAGTGCGCTTACCATCGTGTGCGCCGCCTTGCCGATCGAGACGACTAGCACGCGGTTGTAGGCATGCAGATCGTAAAGGTCTTCGCACACCCGCAGCACGCCGCGCTCGCAACAAACATTGCGTTCGAATGCCTGATCAATACTGGATTCGCCAAGGGCGCGTTCGAACAGATGCCGCGCTGTAACCCGCATCTCGATGGCAAGTCGTTCGCGGTTGGCGCTGTTCGAAGACATGGGGAAGATTATAGAAGCTGACCAGCCAGCGCCCGCGTGGGGACAGCCGCCCTCGGGTATCCGCAGGTGATTCCTCAGGGAAGCGTTTCCGTGACCCAGGCTTCAATCGCTTCTCGCAGCTCAAGCAGGCGCCCTTCAAAGAAATGATCCGCGCCCTCGATCAAAACCAGCTTTTTCCGTTCCGGAAGTGAGCGCACAGTCTCCTGAAGTTTTGCCTGCGGTCCAAACTGATCGCGGTCGCCGCTGACGAATAACTTGGGTTTCGCGCAGCTGCCCAGAAACTCGAAATCATAGACTCGCTCGTCGATCGCGCTGACCGGCAAGCCAAGCCCTATGACGGCGCTGACGCGAGGATCAGGACACGCTACACGCAATCCCACCGCTGCCCCAAACGAGAATCCAGCGAAGATCTGCGGCAGATGAAACTCGTGATCCAGCCAGTCAAGTGCGGTGCGCACGTCCTCGACTTCGCCGTTGCCGTAATCGTGCTCGCCGTGACTTAATCCAGCACCGCGAAAATTAAACCGCAGCACCGGATAGCCGAAGTGATTCAGCGCCTTCATGGTGTGAAAAACGACCTTGTTGTGCAGAGTTCCGCCATAAAGCGGATGAGGATGGCACACCAGGGCGGCATGCGTGGCGTGTTCCGCACCCATATTGAGCAAGGCCTCCAGCCTGCCTGCCGGGCCGTCGAGGAAGATAGAGCGGATCGAACTGGATAGTGCGTTCATTGCAGTGCAGTCAAAACAGAATAGCAGCCCAAGCGCCCACCCATAGCCAGACGTTACCGGGCAACGTCTCTACAGTGCAACTGTACAGACGTAGCTTGCTACGTCTCGCACTTGGGTTATTCTCTTTCCCATGGATGTCGTCGCCTTCACCCGTCAACTCGTAGACATTGAATCGATCACCGGCAACGAAGCCCGCGTAGGCGATGCTGTTCACGCGGAACTCAGCCGCCTGGGATACCAGACAAATAAGCTCCCCGTCGAAGGCGACCGCTGCAACGTGTACGCCACTTCGCCGCAACAACCCCGACCTGACATTGTTTTCTCCACTCACATGGACACCGTCCCACCCTTTATTCCTTCTTCCGAAGATGCTACGCGGATCTACGGCCGCGGATCGTGCGATGCCAAAGGAATCCTCGCCGCTCAGATCGCCGCAGCCGAACGGCTGCGCGCCGACGGCATTTACGTCGGACTTCTCTTCTTGGTCGGCGAGGAGCGGAATAGCCTGGGCGCGCAAGTGGCGAATAAACAATCTCCCGGTTGCAAGTTTCTGGTGAACGGCGAGCCCACGGAGAACCGGATGGCAAGCGCATCCAAGGGCACGCTGCGGATGAACGTTATCGCCGAAGGACGCATGGCGCACTCCGCGTATCCGGAACTGGGCGAGTCCGCGATCGACAAACTCCTCGAAGCTTTGCGCCGGCTGCGCGCCATGAAGTTGCCCTCTGTGCAAGGCATCGGTCCGTGCACATTGAACATCGGAGTGATCGAAGGCGGCCGTGCTCCCAATGTGATTCCGGATAAAGCAAAAGCACACTTGCTTTATCGCTTGATCGGCCCCACGGACGAGTTACGCCGAGAGATTGAGCGCACGGTTGCAGGCCTGGTCAAGGTCGAATTCATCTTGGAGATCCCATTCCTCCGCCTGCGCACGCTCGACGGGCTGCCGACCATGGTCGCCGCTTTCACCACCGACATTCCCGCCCTCACCAACTGGGGCGAACCGCTGTTGATCGGTCCGGGATCAATCCACGTCGCCCACACCGAAGGCGAGTACATCGAGAAGCAGCAACTGCGCGATGCTGTGGATTTGTATTGCTCGATTGCAAGAAGGCTGGCCGCTATCCCGACGCCTCGTTGACGCGGATGCCTGGGAGCACATATAATAGTGCAGCACGTAATTACGTGCTATATGAAGACCAACATCACACTCAAGCTGGACGCAACTCTCTTACGCGAGATCCGGGTGCTGGCGGCCGAAGAAGGCACGTCGATCAGCGCCCTGCTTGCCGCTCGCCTTGAGCAAATCGTGCGCGAGCGCAAGACTTATGAGCGCGCGCGAAAGCGGGCTTTGGCCCGCCTGCGCGAGGGACTGGATTTGCACTGGACTCCACCCCGTTCCCGCGACGAGCTTCATGAACGGTGAGCCATGCCCGATAAGTATTTCGTCGATACCAACATTTTGATCTATGCCCACGACCGCTCTGGTGGTTTTAAGTACGAGCGTGCCCGCGATCTGGTCGAGCGCCTATGGATCTCCGGGCAAGGTGTGTTGAGCACGCAAGTGTTGCAGGAACTTTGCATCAACCTTGGCCGCAAGATCGCCCGCCCACTGCCTGTGGAGGAAGTTCGCAGGATCATACAGGACTATCTAACCTGGGAGATCGTCGTCAACACTCCGGGATCGGTCCTGCAGGCTCTGGAAATCGAGGTGCGCTACAAGACGTCTTTTTGGGATGCCCTTGTTCTGCAAGCAGCTGAAAGCTCAGGTGCCGCGGTTCTTTACTCCGAGGATTTGGCAGCGGGCCAGAAGTACGGCCCGATTCACGTAATTAACCCGCTCGTGGGCACACGGCCTTTGCCATCACCTTCTTGATTAAGATCAGCGCGCTTGAGTGGTACACGAAAACTCCGCGCTCCCCAAAACAGTTACACTTAACCATGACTACCCAGACGCTCAACTCCCTCTCCAAGGCGTCTTCCGCCTATCTTCGCTCCGCCATGCACCAGCCCATCCAGTGGCAGGAGTGGGGTGAGGAAGCCTTTGCCACCGCACAACGCGAGAACAAACCGATCCTACTCGACATCGGCGCGGTCTGGTGCCACTGGTGCCACGTGATGGACCGGGAGTCCTACGACAATCCCGAAATCGCGGAGATCGTGAACCAGCATTTCGTCGCCGTAAAGGTAGATCGCGACGAGCGTCCCGACATCGATAGCCGTTATCAAGTCGCCGTCAGCTCGATCAGCGGGCAAGGTGGCTGGCCGCTGACCGCGTTTCTCACTCCCGATGGCAAACCGTTCTACGGTGGAACTTATTTTCCGCCGGACGATCATTATGGACGGCCCAGTTTCAAGCGTGTGCTGCTCTCGATCTCGAATGCCTATCACGAGAAGAACGACGACGTGATCGAACAGGCCAAACTGGTTGAAGGCGCCATCTCCCACGCGGAATCCTTTGCCGGAAAAAGCGCCAACTTTTCGCCCACTGTGATTGACGCCATCGTCCAGTCAGCTCTGAAGATGTACGATCCGCAACATGGCGGATTCGGCAGCGCTCCCAAGTTTCCGCACCCAGCAGCCCTTGACCTCCTGATCGATCAGTACGTTCGCTCGGCCGACCAGAACTTGCGCGACGTGTTCGTCACCTCGCTCGAAAAGATGGCTCGCGGAGGTGTCTACGACCAACTGGCGGGCGGATTTCATCGCTACTCTGTCGATGAGCGCTGGATCGTGCCCCACTTCGAGAAGATGTGCTACGACAATTCAGAACTGCTGAAGAATTACGTGCACGCCTATCAAGCCACGGGTTCCGAGTTCTTTGCGAGCGTAGCTCGCGACATTGTTCGCTGGATGGATGAATGGCTCAGCGACCGCGAACACGGCGGCTTCTATGCCTCCCAGGACGCCGATTACTCCATGGACGACGACGGCGATTACTTCACATGGACTCTGAAGGAAGCGCAGTCCGTTCTAACCGAAGAAGAAGCTCGCGTGGCCTGCCTGCACTACGACATCAACGAAATTGGCGAGATGCACCACAATCCCGCGAAGAACGTCCTGTACCAGCGAGCGTCGATTGAGGAGATTGCGAAACGGCTCACTCTGCCACAGGAGCTGGTCCTGACTCTGCTGCAATCGGCTAAAAACAGAATGTACGCCGCCCGTCTGAAGCGACCTACTCCTTACGTCGATAAGACCGTCTACTCAGGATGGAACGCGCTCTGTATTTCGGCATATCTCGAAGCCGCCAAAGTGCTGCAACTCGAAGCTGCCGAACATTTCGCACTGCGTTCGCTGGATCGCATCCTGGCCGAGGGATCGCACGAGGAAAAGGGATTGTTGCACGTCCTCGCTTATTCTGATGCAAAGGCCGAACGCCGCCAAATCCCCGGTGTGCTGGACGATTACGCTTTCACCGCCATTGCTTGCCTCGACGCCTACGAGGCCACGACGGATCTCAGCTACTTCAATTTCGCGAGACGCATCGCGGATGCGATGATCGAGCAGTTCTTCGATCCAGTTTCCGGGGGCTTCTTTGATACCGGAAACATTTCATCCGACGAGAAAGTCCTCGGCGTGTTGAGCACGCGACGCAAACCGTTCCAGGATTCACCCACTCCCGCCGGAAATTCCGTGGCTGCGATAGCATTGCTCCGGCTCCACGCCTACACCAATGATGAGAACCTGCGCGACAAAGCGGAGCAGACCATCGAAGTCATCGCGGGATCGGCAGCACAGTACGGATTATTCGTAGCAACCTATGGAATTGCCGCCGTCCACCTGTCGCATCCTCACACACAAATCGTGATCGTTGGAAATGATGAGCTGGCAGGACGACTCTACAACGCGGCGGTTGCACCTTACTCTGCCGGCAAGACCGTGCTGAGGCTGTCGGCTAACCAGGCCGTTCCGCAGAATCTTCCACCAGCGCTGGCCGAGACCATTCCTCAACTGCCTGCGGTCAAGGAAGAAAAAACCGTAGCGGTGGTCTGTTCCGGATTCACCTGTCAGCCCCCGATCTCTGACCCTGCCGAGTTGGTGCGAAGCTTGCGCGAACTCTCGTTGATCAACCGATAATCCGGTCGAGCTTCGCACAAACAAAAAAAGAGGCTGGCGTTGCTTTTTGCAATCGCCAGCCTATTGAATTTCAAGAGCTGCTTAGGGGCAGCTCGGAAGTACACAAGCTGCCCTTAGCGGCAGTTTCGTCCTGTGCACGACGGGATCGGCGCGCCGTCCTCCGGTGCCGGAACTACCGGAGCGGCAAGTGCTGTATACGCGCAAATCATACCTACCATCAGGAATAACATCCTGACCGCACGTTTCATGGATTGTTCTCCTAGCGGGTCCCCTGGGAGCGGCGACCCTGACTTGGCAGGGATTATACAGGGTCGTGTCAAGCGATTTGCGCAGTTTTGTTTTAACTAAATTGATTTTGGCGTGCAGTTTACGAAAAACGAACGACCGTCTGGATCGCTTCTCTTTTACTGCTAAAAATGAATGACTGGTGCGGGGTTGAAACAATTCACATCCGTTTGTTTTTACGGATTCCGAAATCGCTTGTCCAGAATTTGGACAAAAACGATTAGCGGGCCAAGTCTCCCGGGACAGCGCGACGAACAAACGAAGGTACGACTTTTTCGGAGACTGACATTTTACGGACCAAGTGCTTGTCCTCGATTTCTCCACCCTCAGGCTCTCTCGGAGCCCGCGAGAACGCCCGGTCCACCATGCTTTCGAACATCGGAATCAATGAATCGCTGCCCACCGGATGGCGCGCCTCACTGAGACCCAGGTCCCAGCGCTGTGACATGAGGAGCTTGGCAGACGCTTCCCGAGAGGTCGCCTTCAACAACGCATATCCAATCCAGATCAGAATGGAGAAACTGTATGCGGTAGTGTTGATGAGGCTCAGCGTATGGGAATGGATCTGACCGCCAGAGAACAAGGCTAACCCAACCAGTTCAACGCTCGCGAAACCGCCAAATCCCAGAGTGACGCCGAAGCTGAACTGCCGCCGCGAAACCCCCAGATGCCGCGAGAAAAACAGAAGGAACAAAATAAGGCCGCATTGAATGACCCGCATACAGCGCTGCATGATAATGACGGCCTGGGCTAATAGTGTGTCGTTCCCCGGTTGACTTGCAGCCGTAACCACCATCGCCACCAGTAGCATCACCAGCGCCGCCCACTTGAATAGCAGCGTCCCCAAGTCCTTCAGATTGGGGTAAGGACGAAGCACATCCAGAAAGATCTCGTGAATCACCTTGAACCCGATCGCCAGACTGATCGCCGCGCTGATCCAGTAGGCATAGAAATACGGCATAATGGTGCCCGATCGGTAAATCGGGAACAGGACCAGGAAATTCAGCACCTGGAAAACGATGTAGGCGAAAAACACCGGAAACGTGCGGTTAAGACGGCGCCAATACATAACCCCAGCCAGGGACAACTCCAGGACTGGGTGGGCGATCCAGAGCGCATCCTTGAGATTGACATGCATGGGTTTAGCTCATTGTCACAGCTGCCTACGGGCGTCTTCCCCCGTTTCTCGCTCCTTGACCTTAACAGTTCTGGCGAAAGGGTCAATGGACGAAAGTAACCAAAGGTAACAGTTACCCCCGCCACTTCTTCTAAACAATTGTTGTGCTGAAGGATAGACTCGCAGTCCCACAACGGGACATGGGAAGCGCGAACGCAACGATGGTTACTATCGGGATCATCCTGCTGCCTGGGCTTCCTGCGCTGTGGTTTGGTATTGCCCCGATTTCAATCTTGGGCCATACTGTGCTGCAGGTTCGCCCTCGTCTCCTCGATAATCAGGTTGCTGCTTGCGCAGTCTCCTCCGGCATTCATTGTGAGCCTCTGGCTAGGTCACAAACGCAGTATGCACATCTACCGGAAGTCTGCTGCCAAATGTCCGCCAATTCCCCAAACCAATGCGGGACGATTTCCCGCCGGTAATCCCTTCAGGGCCGTTATTTCAACTCGATGAAGAAAGGAGAAATACGATGTCTTACAGAGATTGGATCCGGGGTTCGGTTGCTCGATGTTTCCTTGCTATTGCTGATCCGAGGCTACGCGCAGGTGCAATTGTGACGATCGCTGCTCTTATGCTGGTGTGCTTTGCGCTGGCGCCGTTCGCGAGTGCGGCAACATCGTCCAAACAATTCAAGTCCAGACAACCCGATTTTGGTCCAAACATTTACATATTCAATCCCAGTATGCCGCTCAGCCAGATCCAGTCGACGGTGGACTCGATCGCGACACAACAGGTCTCCAACCAGTTCGGGACTCAGCGCTATGCGTTGCTCTTTGAGCCCGGCACATATGGATCAAGCGCAACTCCCCTCAATTTTCAGGTTGGCTATTACACCAGCGTGGCGGGACTCGGCCAATCTCCCAACGACGTTGTGATCAATGGTTCGATCGACGTATACAACCAGTGCACTGGCAGCAGTTGCATCGCGTTGGTGAACTTCTGGCGGTCGTTGTCGAACCTGACCATCAACGTGACCAATCCGACCTTCGGCTGTTACACCGGCGAATTCTGGGCAGTGTCGCAGGCCGCGCCGATGCGTCGCGTCCTGGTCAACGGGGCCGCTACCCTGATGGATTACTGCACTGGCCCCTCGTTTGCGAGTGGTGGGTTCATCGCTGATTCGCAGTTCGAGGGCGGCAGCATTGTCAGCGGCTCGCAGCAGCAATGGCTAACCAGAAACAGTATTATTGATGGCTGGAGCAATGGCGTCTGGAACCAGGTGTTCTCCGGCGTCGTGGGTGCGCCCGCCCAGTGTTTCCCAGCTCAGGCGTCATGCGGCGGTCCCTACACCACACTCGCGACCAGTCCGGTGACACGCGAGGCGCCCTATCTGTACCAGGACTCCCGTGGCAATTACAACGTGTTCGTTCCCGCAGTGCAACATAACTCCTCGGGCACGACATGGCAGAACGGCGAAACGCCGGGCTCGTCTATCAGAATCCAGAAGTTCTTTGTCGCTACCCCTGCGGATACCGTGGCGACAATGAATAAAGCATTAGGTTCGGGTATGAATCTCATCCTGACGCCGGGCGTCTACAACTTGGACCAGAGCATCCAGGTTACGCGTCCGGATACGGTGGTGCTAGGTCTCGGTTTTCCGACTTTGATCCCGGAAAACGGAATGGTGTCAATGACAGTCGCCAATGCGAAGGGGATGCTGATCTCGGGCCTCATCTTCGACGCGGGTGCGGCAAACTCTCCGGTGCTACTGCAGGTCGGAAGCGGCCACCCGCGAAGTGACAATGACGCGTCAGACCCGTCGGGTCTTTACGATGTGTTCTTCCGCACTGGCGGCGCGGAGCCGGGCAGCGCGACGACCAGTCTGGTCGTGAACAGCAAGAATGTCATTCTCGATGACATCTGGGCATGGCGGGCCGACCACGGCGCCGGCGTGGGTTGGACCAGCAACACCGCCGACACGGGCCTCGTCGTCAACGGTGACAACGTGACTGCATACGGCCTTTTCGTCGAGCACTACCAGAAATATGAGGTGATCTGGAACGGCAATGGTGGCACGGACATCTTCTTGCAAAACGAGATGCCCTACGACCCACCCAGCCAGGCGGCGTGGATGGAGTCTCCGAGTGTCGACGGCTGGGCGGCCTTCAAGCTCGGCGACAGCGTGACCAGCTTCAACGGATACGGCATGGGCAGCTACAGCTTCTTCAACCAGGGCGTGAATATCTACGCCGCAAACGCGTTTGAGGTTCCGACCACTCTCCCGCCGGCCAGCGTTAACGATCTGCTTACGATCTTCCTTAGCACGGCGGGGTTTGGGGGAATACTGAACGTGATCGACAACACAGGAGGATCGTCAACCATCGCCAATCCAGATACCCCGGTCACCGTGGTGAGTTTCCCTTGAGCACTTGATGTCCCATCCCATCAAAAGATGGCGGGCCACTGAGTCCACCTAGGCGGGAGTCGTTCGCTAGTGAACGACTCCCGGCGCCCCAGGTGTCACATGTCCCCGCGTACGCGTTTCCGTAACTAAGGGTAAACCTTAGGGGTCATCTACAGTGTGTACGGTATCGAACAGAGTGGCACATTGTGGCATGGTACTCGGACCATGGCCCTCTCCCCTTTTCAAGAACGCATTAGCCACCTTTCTGCCAGGGCCGTCAGCGTCGAGGATCCGGAAGAGTTCAACCGGGTGTTCTCCGACTTGAGAGCGGCTCTTCGAAGCCAGCTCGCCCATCTTAGAGAAATGGTTGACGACGCCAAAGAAACGATTTCGCGGCTCCCTGCGAAAGCCGTTATCGAGCCACGAGGATCTGAAAGGCGCAAGGGAGAGCGACGAAAAAGCCAGCGGCGAAAAGTGAAATCAGGACTCGGTGGCGCCGGCACTTTCGGTAGCGCTTGACGTCTCCCCAGGATTTGCGGCGATCTGTGTAGGCTCGCTCCGCTTGGAAGCCGCTTGCCCCATTAGTATTTACGAGGAAGCTGGGCGTGCCTTTGCGGGTACGGGTTACCATGGTTCGTTGCCGGGGTTCTGGGGGCCGCTTATAATTTTGACACTCCCGCTCCAGATGCGAGGTTGCGGTTCATGACCAGGGCCACCGGGGCCGATCAAAATCGGCAGAGTCAGGAATTGACCATTTTCCACGATGTGGCCAAGGCTCTGACTTCGTCGCTCGATCTCGATTCCATTCTGCAGACCATCATGGAAAAGATGGCGGAATACTTCCGTCCCGACACCTGGTCGTTGCTGATGGTGGACGATGAGCGCGAGGAACTGTACTTCGCCATTGCGGTGGGGAGCGCCTCCGAGGCCTTGAAGAACATCCGGCTTAAAGTGGGGGAGGGCATTGCCGGACACGTGGCCAAGCACGGGGAGCGGTTGGTGGTTCCGGATGTCATGACCGATCCTCGATTCGCCAAGCGCATTGATGAAATGACCAAGTGGGAGACTCGTTCGATTGTCTGCTTTCCCGTCAGCTCGCGGCTGCGTGTTTTGGGCGTGATTCAGTTGGTAAACGTGGACATGGAGCACTTCGGCGATCAGGAGATATTCTTCCTGCAATCTCTGTGCGACTACGCGGCGATCGCGATCGAAAATGCGCGAGCGGTGGAGAAGATTCAGGAACTCACCATCACCGACGATTGCACCGGGCTTTACAATGCGCGGCATCTTTACAAGACGCTCGAGACCGAGGTTTACCGGTCGTCGCGCTTTGGGTATGAATTTACCGTTCTGTTTATCGACCTGGATCACTTCAAACAAGTCAACGACACCAACGGGCATTTGGTTGGAAGCAAACTGCTGGCTGAAATCGGATACTTGATTAAAGCGCAGCTGCGTTTGATTGACTATGCTTTCCGCTATGGCGGCGACGAGTTCGTCGTACTGCTACCCCAGACGGGGAAGGATTCGGCTTTGGTGGTGGCGAGGCGTTTGCGTGACAGCCTGCGCACCAGCATGTTCTGTAAAGAAGAAGGGCTGAATCTGAATGTGCGGGCTTCGATGGGGGTAGCTACCTATCCTCACGATGCAAAGACGCCTCACGACATCATTCGGCAAGCGGATGAGATGATGTATCTGGTGAAGAATACTTCGCGGGATAACATTGGGATCGCGCAGCGTGGCGTGATGAAATAACTAATAACTGTAGAGACGCAGCTAGCTGCGTCTCTACTCTAAGCTTCTTCCGTTCGATTCCTCTCCGTACCGAGTCCTGTCGAGCTTTGCTCGACTGGACAGCCGCGGGCGGCTGTCCCCACGTGATTCTTGTGATCGAGAAGCCTTAATCTGCTGGGACTGCGGCTGGTTCTGGTTGGGTCACTCTTGCCGTCTTCTGGCGGGGTGCTTCAGTCTGCAGCCACTTCCGTATCTCCGGGAGCGCGGCGCGGGTTGCTAGTTCTCCGGCGCGCACCAGGGCGGCGCTGTGTTCGAAGGCATCGTATTTGTAGCCGTTGACGTCAGGCTCGATCACCAGGTCGGCGGCTTGCTTCCACTGGCTGCTGTTCATTTCCTGGGCGATGGCGAAGCATTGCCCGATTACATCGAATAAATGACGCGGACCAACGTCCCCCGTCCACTTGCCTTTCAGATGCACGGCCAGCACGCGTTCCGCTCCCATTTGCCGCAACGGCCGGGTGGGCACGGTGTGCGATAGCATACCGTCGATCAGCAGGCGTCCACGAATCTTTACCGGCAAGAACATTCCTGGATAAGCGCAGCTCGCGCGTACGGGGTCGATGAGAGGTCCGGAATGAAATACCACACCCTCGCCGGTAGAGAAGTCCGTGGCTGTCACCGCTAACGGGATGCGCAACTCCTCGAAGGTTTTGACCTTGAGAAGGTGGTTCAGGAACCCGATCATGCGCGAGTTGCTGGCGAAACCGTAGCGCGACAGCGTCCAACTGGCAATGTGCTTAAAGCGAACGCGGGCGGCCACTTGCTCGAGCTCCGCGGCTGAGATCCCGCTGCAATAAGCGGCGCCGATGAGTGCGCCCACACTGGTTCCGGCAATATAGCGGATGGGGATGTTTTCTTCTTCGAGGACTTTGAGGACGCCGACATGGGCGATACCGCGAGCGAAGCCTCCGCCAAGAGCCAGACCGATCCCCACGCCTGCCGATTGGGATCCCAGGCCTTCGGGGTGACCGGAAAGGCCGCGTCCGAACGCCTGCACCGAACGAATGATCTTATCCAGACTCTTCACGGGGGGACCTCACACCATTCCCGGCTTTGCCCGGCTGTTGTCTTTACTCGCTAACCAAACCTCAACCCAGGTCAGGCTGGCAAGTAAGATGCCACTTCGGGACCTATCGTTTCATAGTGAAGGCGGCCGCGCCAGATTACAGGCTATGGGTTACTGGTGGTTACTGGACCTCCTCCTGCGTGTGACTAACTCCTGTGTTTCTGATAACTTAAACCCATGGTTCGTGAGATTTCCGCCGGCGGCGTAGTGGTGAGGCGTATCGACGAGGAATGGCAGATGGCGGTCATCGAGCCGCAGAAGGAATCCGCGGCAGTCCTCCCTGGGGACGCCAAAAAGAAAACATCGCAAAAAATGTTACTCGCTTTACCCAAAGGGTTAGTCGACCCGGGCGAGAAACCCGAGCAAACGGCTATCCGGGAGGTGGTAGAAGAGACTGGACTGACCGCCGTCCCGGTGACGAAACTCGGCGACATTAAGTACGCTTACGTGCGCACCTGGGGCGGGAAAGAGCGGGTTTTCAAGATCGTGAGCTTCTATCTGTTTCGTTACCAGTCTGGCCAGATCGACGAAATCGCGCCTGAGATGCGAATCGAGGTAAAGCGTGCGCTGTGGATTCCCCTGGAAGACGCAGTGCGCAAGCTGGCCTATCGAGGCGAAAAAGACATGGTTCGGCGGGCGCAGACTTATCTGAAGGCTCACCCAGAACTTTAGCGGTCGCAGGACGTGCACTCGTCACGCACATGTGTGATATGTAACCTTGACTCTATTTCCCTCAAAGCCTACCTTGAACTCAACTTGATTGAGGCGCGTGCCGCTGCCATCCTCACCCCACATCTAATGCGGCACGCGCCTGCGGTGTTCTTGGGGCCTTTTCCTGTTTCGTCCCACGTGATCCATTTTCGTGATTCGTATGATCGGCGCTGGCAAGAATGGCTGGGTGCTAAATAAACTGTTCGAAGATAGACTGCTAAGACAACTCTTTTCCCACGATAGAGACGCAGCTTGCTGCGTCTGGGTTTCCCTAGGTGCCTCTGCAGGATGGGAGTGTTTGATCGATGAAGCATATTCACAAAGTCGCTGTCCTTGGTGCCGGGACGATGGGTGCCCGCATCGCCGCGCACTTCGCGAACGCGGGTATCCCCAGTTATCTGTTTGATATCGTTCCGCCTGACGCGGACGGGCCCGCTCGAAACAAGATCGGTGCGGCCGGGCTGGACGCGGCGAAGAAATCCAAGCCTGCCGCTTTCATGGATGCCTCACTGCCGCGACTGATCACCATCGGCAACTTCGACGATGACCTCAAGCGGCTTGCCGACGTGGATTGGATCATCGAGGCGGTGGTCGAGAACCTCGATCTCAAGCGGGCTTTGCTGAGGAAGGTAGAAGCTATCCGCAAGCCCGGGACCATTATTACGACCAACACCAGCGGGCTGCCCGTGGGGAAAATTTCGGAGGGATTCTCCGACGACTTTCGCCGTTCGTGGCTTGGGACGCACTTCTTTAATCCACCGCGGTATATGCGGCTGCTTGAACTCATTCCTACGCCCGACACCGACCGCGCGGCCATCGACGCGATTGCCCACTTCTGCGACATTCATCTCGGCAAGGGCATTGTTCTCGCCAAAGACACGCCGAACTTCATCGGCAATCGCATCGGGACGTTTTCGGTGTTGAACGTCATGCGACTCATGCAGGAAATGGACCTAAGCATTGAAGATGTGGACGCCCTCACCGGACAGGCTGTGGGATGGCCGAGATCTGCGACCTTCCGCACCATCGATTTGGTGGGCCTGGATATTTTGGGGCACGTAGTCTCGAACATGACCCGAGTGGTGGCGGGCGATTCGCCCGCCCAGCTTGACGAGAGGGGCGACCTTAAGTTGCCGGCTTTTTACAAACAGATGCTGGAGCGAAAATGGCTCGGCGACAAAACTAAAGGGGGCTTCTACAAAAAGGTGAAGGGTGCAGGCGAAGAGGACGAACGCCTCGCCCTCGATTGGAAGACGCTGGAATACCATCCACGCAAGAAGCCCAAGTTCCCCGCTCTCGACATGGCCAAGAACGTCGAGCAAACCGGAGCGCATCTGAAGATGTTGTTGGGCCTTGATGGCAGCGGTCCGCAGAAAAATGACCGCGCAGGCGCGTTCCTGTGGTCGGCTCTATCCGACCTTTGGACCTATTCCGCCAATCGCATTCCGGAGGTTTCGGATTCCACTGTGGAGATTGATCGTGCCATGCGCCTTGGCTTCAACTGGGAGCTCGGGCCATTCGAGCTTTGGGACGCAGCCGGCGTCGAAACCACGATCGAACGCATGAAGAAAGAAAATCGTCCGGTCGCGGCCAATGTCGAACAGTTGCTCGCCTCGGGAAGGAAAACCTGGTATCTGGACGATCCTAACGCTGCTTCTGGCCGCGCCTACTGGGATTTAAAAAGTTCGAACTATGAGCCGGTGAAAGTCTCGAGCGGCGTCTGGTCGGTCGAAGTGGCGAAGAAATCAAATGGAGTGGTGAAGAAGAACTCTGGAGCGTCGCTGGTGGACCTCGGCAACGGCGTGGCCTGCATCGAGTTCCATTCCAAGATGAACACGATTGGCACCGACATCGTGCAACTCATCTCGCAGAGTCTGAAGCCCGGTGGCCCCGGCGACAACTTCGATGCGTTCGTCATTACCAACGACGCTACCAACTTCTCCGTTGGCGCCAATCTCATGCTGCTGCTCATGTCCATTCAGGAAGAAGAATGGGACGACGTTGATCTCGCCATTCGCACCTTCCAGGGCATGACGCAGGCGATCAAGTTCTCCCCGAAGCCCGTGGTGGCTGCGCCTTTCGGCCTCACGTTAGGCGGAGGCACGGAGATTTCCCTGCACGCTCCAGCGTTGCAACCTCATGCCGAGCTTTACATGGGATTAGTCGAGGTCGGCGTCGGATTGCTACCCGGAGCCGGCGGCTGCAAAGAGATGCTGCTGCGCGCCGTCGACAGCGCGGAATCGATTCGACCCGGCGGTCGAGGCGAATCCGTTGAACTGATGGAAGCCATGAAGAAAATCTTCGAGACCATCGCCACCGCTAAAGTGGCGACGTCGGCCCATGAAGCCCGCGGCCTCGGGTTTCTGAGGGATTCCGACAGCATCACCATGAACCGCGAGCGCGTCCTGAGTGACGCAAAGGCCCGTGCACTGGAGATGGTCCGCGCTGGATACGAGCCCCCGCAGCCGCGCACCGATATTCCCGCCCCCGGCGAAAACATCCTCGCCGCTCTCAAGATGGGCGTCTACCTCATGCGCCAGGGTGACTACATCACCGAGTACGAAGTAAAACTGGCCACCAAAATCGCCGAGGTTCTCTGCGGCGGCAATGTGACCGCAGGCACACCGGTGAGTGAACAATACATCCTCGACCTGGAGCGCGAAGGTTTCAAATCGTTGTGCGGCGAGAAGAAGACCCAGGGGCGGATTCAGTACACGCTGAAAACCGGCAAGACCCTGCGGAATTGAACATGCGGTTCCGGTCAGAACTTGCAACCCAGCTGATTGTGGCCCCGCGATCAGCCCACCGCATGTGCAAACTTACGTACTGCCGGTTGCCGCACTTGCTGGGCGCGCCAGAGGTCATACTGGGACTGCATATTCATCCACAGTTCCGGGGACGTGCCCAGGGCAGCCCCCAGCCGGAGAGCCATGGTGGCGGAGATTCCCGACTTGCCGTTTAGCACACGCGACAAAGTCACCCGCGTAACCCGCAAGTGTGCTGCTGCCGTGGATACGGGGGTTTCTCCCAGGTACTCGCGAAGGACCAGGCCGGGATGAGGCGGATTGTGCATGCGCATAGGTGAACCCCTTTAGTGATAGTCCTGATAATCGACGAGAACTGCGTCCTCGCCTTCGAACTTGAATGTCAGACGCCAGTTCCCGCTGACGCTGACCGCCCAGTGATCTTTGAACGACCCGGCTAGGGGATGGAGTTTCCATCCCGGGGCATTCATGTCGCCCGGCTGCCTGGCATTGTCGAGGGCAAACAGTTGTAAGCGAAGCTTGCCCACGTGCTTCGGCTGAATCCCAGCTTTCGATCCGGTGCGGAAGAATTTCTCCACGCCCCGATGGCGGAAGCTCTTGATCACTCGTATAGTGTAACGCTACATGTTACAATAGTCAAATATCGAGAAGAAAGTAGCCTCAACCCATTCAAATAATCATTTAATCGGGAATCATCCCTCAATAATCTAAAATAGCCGAAGGAGTCTTTATGCGTGAAGTCGTCATCGCTTCTTCCGTCCGCACCCCTGTGGGATGCGCCTTTAAAGGCACGCTCCGCGCCACCCGTCCCGATGAACTTGCCGCGGTCGCTATCAAAGGCGCGCTTGAACGCGTGCCGCAAGTGGACGCCAAGGAAATCGAAGATGTCATCCTGGGCTGCGCCATGCCCGAAGCCGAGCAAGGGATGAATGTGGCCCGCATTGCCTCGCTGCGTGCTGGTTTGCCGGTTGAAGTTTCGGCGCTGACCATTAACCGCTTCTGCTCGTCGGGCCTGCAGGCCATTGCCATGGCAGCGGAGCGCATTATGAGTGGTGGCGCTGAGATCATCGTGGCCGGCGGAACCGAATCCATGTCCATGATCCCGATGGGCGGCCACAAGATTTCCCCCAACCCCTGGCTTGTCGACCATTATCCCGACGCGTACCTCTCCATGGGCTTGACCGCTGAGAGGCTTGCCCAGCGCTTCGGCATTACGCGCGAGGCTGCGGACGAATTTTCCTATCGCAGCCACCAGAAAGCGCTGGCCGCGATTCAAGCCGGCAAGTTCGCGGACGAAATGGTTGCTGTGCCGGTGAGTTTCACTACGCCCAATGGCTCGAAACCGAAGCGGCAAGAGATCACCTTCAAAGTAGACGAAGGCCCGCGCGCCGACACTTCGCTCGAAGCGCTGCTCGCGCTCAAACCCGCATTCCACGCCAAGGGCACGGTGACCGCAGGCAACTCGTCACAGATGTCGGACGGCGCGGCCGCGACTGTAGTCATGTCCGCCGATCGCGCAAAAGCTCTCGGCATCAAGCCGCTGGCCCGCTACGTCTCATTCGCTACGGCCGGATACAAGCCAGAAGAAATGGGACTGGGTCCGGTGTTCGCGATACCCAAAGCGCTGAAGATGGCAGGGCTCAAACTCTCCGACATCGACGTGATCGAATTGAACGAGGCCTTTGCCGCACAGTCCTTGGCGGTAATCAAAGAAGCAGGGCTCGATCCCGAGCGCGTGAATCCCAACGGCGGCGCGATTGCGTTGGGTCATCCTTTGGGGTGTACAGGGGCGAAGCTCACCGCGACCATCATCCGCGAAATGAAGCGGCGTAACGCGAAGTATGGCCTCGTGACCATGTGCGTGGGCGGCGGCATGGGAGCGGCTGGAATCTTTGAAAACCTTCCGTAAGCACGAAAGGACAAGCACCTCCATTCGCCGCAGAGACCCAGAGGCACAGAGATTTATTGATTCTCTAGCTATAGAATTAAGGCTGTCTCTGTGTCTCCGTGCCTCTGTGGTGAAATTTGTTGGTTGAGGGATTCGATCAAATATGGCGACGACTACAGCAGTTCCGCAGACCAAAATCTCTGGCGGCAGCTTTCTTCTGGAAGAGCGCAAGACCGACGAAGTTTTCACCCCTGAAGACTTCACCGAACAGCACCTGCTCATTGGCCAGACGGCGGAGGAGTTTGCCCTCAACGAGATCGTCCCCAACATCGAGAAGATGGAGCACAAGGACTTTTCCATCACTCGCGACCTGCTGAAGAAGGCTGGCGAACTGGGGCTCAGTTCTGCGGAAATTCCTGAAGCTTACGGCGGCCTTGAGATGGATAAAGTCACAGCTGCCGTGATCGCTGACCACATCGCGAAATATGCGGGATTCGCGACCACTTGGGGCGGACACACAGGTATTGGCACGCTGCCTATCGTTTATTTTGGGACGGAGGAGCAGAAAAAGAAGTACCTGCCCCGGCTGGCGGCGGGCGAGATTGTCGGCGCTTATGCGTTGTCAGAAGCCTCTTCCGGCTCCGACGCGCTGAATTGCCGCGCTCGCGCCGAGCTTTCGAAAGATGGCAAGCACTACATTCTCAACGGCGAGAAAATGTGGATCACAAACGCCGGCTTCGCCGACCTGTTCACCGTGTTCGCCAAGGTTGACGGCGAAAAGTTCACGGCCTTTCTGGTTGAGAAAACATTCCAGGGATTTTCCGTCGGTGCCGAAGAGCACAAAATGGGCATCCGCGGCTCCTCCACCTGCCCCATTATTTTGAACGACTGTAAAGTCCCGGCAGAGAACATGCTCGGCGAAATCGGCAAGGGACACGTCATCGCCTTCAACATCCTCAACGTTGGCCGCTTCAAACTGGGTGCCATGTGCGTGGGTGGGCACGCTTGTCCCTCGAGAACGCCATCGGGTACGCCAAGCAACGCAAGGCGTTCGGCAAAGTGATCGCGGACTTCGGCCTGGTTCGCGAAAAGCTGGCCAATATGGCGGTCGGGATTTACACCGGCGAGGCTCTGGTTTATCGCACCGTCGGAATGATGGACGTCGCCCTGTCCGAGGTCGACAAGGCCGCAGCCGATGCTGCGAAAGAAACCCGCAAGGCCATCGAGGAGTATGCCGTCGAATGCTCCATTATCAAAGTGTGGGGCTCGGAGATGGTGGACTTCGTGGTCGATGAGACGGTGCAAATCTATGGCGGCTATGGATTCGTGGAGGAGTATCCCGCTGAACGCGCATACCGCGACGCGCGCATCAACCGCATCTTCGAGGGCACCAACGAAATCAACCGGCTCATCATCACCGGATTCCTGCTGAAGCGCGCGATGTCAGGACAGTTGGCGCTGATGCCTGCAATCAAGAAGCTGATGGACGAAGTTTTGTCCGGACCTTCGGTGGGGGATGATCTCGAAGGCCCCCTCGCTGACGAACGCAAACTGGTGATGTCGGCCAAAAAACTTGGCTTATTCGTCGCGGGAGCGGCGACGCAGAAATACATGCAGGCCATTCAGGATCAGCAGGAGGTCATGGGAGCGATCGCTGATATGGTCATCGAAACCTACGCGATGGAGTCGGCTGTCCTGCGAGCGCAAAAGATAGCGGAACGTAATGGCGAGGCCGCCGCTTCCCTGCCCATTGCCATGACGCGCGTTTATCTCTCGCAGGCGATGGAGAAAATCGAAGCCGCGGCCAAGAAAGTAATCGCTGCCGTGGCCGACGGCGACATGCTGCGCACCCAGTTGGCGATTTTGCGTCGGCTGGCGAAACATGAGCCCTTCAACACGATCGAGTTGCGCCAGCAGATCGCGCAAACAGTGATTGAACGAGGGAAATATACCTTGGCGTAGCCTTTTCGCCGCGTAGGCGCAGAGAAAACGTGCAGACTTGTCGCAGACGTGTGCACCTGCATTTTAAATTTCAATTGCGGGACGTGTTCTCATGAGTGCACAATTGGTGGTTGATAAGGATCGAGGACTGGCCCAATGCCCGTAGGCACATTCACTGCCGTGTTGCACAAAGAAGGCGAACTCTACGTCGCCGAATGCCCTGAAGTGGGCACGGTGAGCCAAGGTAAGACCGTCGAAGAGGCGGTCGCCAACCTCCAACAGGCCACGGAGTTGTATCTAGAGGAATTTCCTCTCGTCGATCACGGCCGGCCGTTCGTCACGGTGTTCGAGGCGCGATTTGCCTAAACTGCCTCGCGTCTCTGGCGCGCAGGCAATTCGTGCCATGGAAAGGCTAGGCTTCGTTCGAATCCGGCAGCGTGGCAGCCATGTCGTACTCAAGCGATCAGATGCTTCCGGGACAAGCGGCTGTGTCATTCCGCTCCATCCTGAATTAGCGACGGCACGTTGCGTGGTATTTTGAAACAAGCTGGCGTATCAATCGAGCAGTTTGTCGCGAAAATCTAGGCTTACTAAGGGCGACACCGTTGAAGCTTCGCGGGCGAGGGCGCCGCGCCACACAAAGTCAAGCTGTCTTCAGCTTTTCCATCACGCTCTGGATCAACTCCTTCGCGTCGGTCAGATTTTTCATCACCATCTGAATATCCATCACCGGCTTGCCCGGCCAGCGCTGGCTCTGGCAATAGACGCCGTGCTGTCCGACTAACGCCATGGCGTCCGTGATCATGTCCATGGTGACGGCAAGTCGCCCCCGCGGGACACCCAACATGGTCTCGTAATGTTCCAGTTCTTCCTGCTTCTCGTCGAATACCGGCATGCTGAGATTGTAACGGCTGTCCGCCGTGGCGCATAATTGTGGGGGCTTGCTGTCCAAGTCAGTCGTTTCTACGTCAAAGCGTCTAGCAATTAGCACTTGGCACTTGGCCAGCGCGGAGCGCGGCCCTGTCTCAGACGGAGCCGACCTTCGGGACCAAATGCCAATTGCTAAACGCCAAATACTCAAAGGAGAAACTCATGCAGAAGAAAATTGTATTTCTACCTTCGCTATTGCTCGCATTCACCGTGCTCGGCGCCTGCCAGGACAAGAGCAGTCGTCCCAGCCCTCCCGCGCAGGCACAATGCAAATTTTCGGACGGCAAGACACTCACCATTGACTACTCCAGCCCGCGCATGAAGGGACGCAAGATTTACGGCGGACTGGTGCCCTATGGCAAAGTGGACCGTACAGGCGCCAATGAAGCCACCACGTTCGTCACTGATGCGAACTTGAACGTGGGGGGCAAAGATGTTCCTGCAGCAAGCTATACGATCTTCACCGTTCCCAACCCCGACAAATGGACGCTCATCATCAACAAGAAAACCGGCGAGTGGGGCATTCCTTATAAGTACGAAGCGGACGAGTTGGCCCGCGTGGACATGAAAGTTTCAGCCACATCAGCCCCGGTCGAGAACTTCACCATCGCGCTGGCCTCGATGGGCGGCAGTTGCACGATGACCATAAGCTGGGAAAACACGCAAGCTTCCGTGGACATCAGCGAGAAAAAATAAAGTCAACGGCACGCCTTTCGCTGTAGAGACGTAGCTAGCTACGTCTCTACGCTTGAGGATGTCCGTTGTGGTCATTGTATTTACTAAGCCGGCTTCCACCGCAGGACGGGCTTCCTCGCAGCAGCGGTTTCATCCAACCGCGAGACGCGGGTCGTGTGGGGTGCAGCCAGCACCATTTGTGGATCTTCTTCCACTTCTTCGGCGATCGACTTCATAGCTTCGATGAACAAGTCCAATTCTTCCTTGGGCTCGCTCTCGGTCGGCTCGATCATGAGGGCTCCGGGCACGATCAGCGGAAACGCCGTCGTATAAGGATGAAAGCCGTAATCGATCAGCCGCTTGGCGATGTCCATGGTCTTCACGCCTTTTTTCGCCTGCACTTTATCGCTGAAAACCACTTCATGCATGGTGGGCGTGGAGTAGGGCAAATCGTAGATGCCTTCGAGGCCCTTACGAATGTAGTTGGCATTCAACACCGCGTCTTCGGTGGTCTGGCGCAAACCGTCCGGTCCATTCGCCAGAGTGTAAGCCAGCGCGCGGACAAACATCCCGAAGTTGCCATAGAAAGCACGCACCCGCCCCACCGACTGCGGCCGGTTGTATTCGAAGCCCAGAGTGCCGTCAGGCTTGGCGATGACCACCGGCGTTGGCAGAAACGGCTCAAGTATCTTTTTGATTGCCACGGGGCCGGATCCAGGTCCGCCGCCGCCGTGGGGCGTCGAAAAAGTCTTGTGCAGATTTAGGTGCATCAAGTCCACGCCAAAATCGCCAGGACGCACCTTGCCAACCAGCGCGTTCATATTGGCGCCGTCCATGTAGAGTAGGCCACCCTTGGCGTGCATAATGTCGGCGATCTTATGAATCTCCTGCTCAAAAATGCCCAGCGTGTTGGGATTGGTCAACATCAGCGCGGCCACTTCTTCGTTCATCTGCGACGCCAGCGCCGCCACATCCACCATTCCCTGAGCGTTCGACTTCAGGTTCTCCACTGCATAGCCGACCATCGCGGCCGTTGCAGGGTTGGTTCCGTGAGCAGAGTCAGGAATCAGAATCTTCTTGCGGGGTGCGCCTTTCGATTGATGGTAAGCCCGCACCAGCAGCAGACCGGTCAACTCGCCGTGCGCGCCAGCGGCGGGCTGCAGCGTGATCGCATCCATACCAGTGATTTCGATCAGGCATTCGCTCAGGGTCTGGAGGATCCGCAATGCTCCCTGTGAGATTTTCTCTGGCTGGTACGGATGCCCGTTGGCCAGACCATCCAGGCGCGAAACAACCTCGTTCACCCGCGGGTTGTACTTCATCGTGCAGGATCCGAGCGGGTACATGCCCAGATCGATGGCGTAATTCCAGGTCGAAAGCCGTGTGAAGTGGCGGATGATTTCAATCTCGCTCACCTCGGGCATATTGCCCAGGTCTTTTCTTTCGCCGGACCCTAATAGCTCTGCCGTATCCACTTCGGGTACATCCAACGGAGGCAACTTCCACGCGGCCTTGCCGGGCGAAGACTTCTCGAAGATCAGTCCTTCATTCTGATTAACGTGGCGGGTGGCCTTGCGAGTCACGTGCTTCATCGCGCCACCTCCTGAACATCGGCCGGTTCCTTGACGGATTTCACCATGCGCTCACTCTCCGCCACCGACTTGACCGCAGTATCGATCGCCGCACGCGTGGTCATCTCCGTGCAACACCACAGCGCAGCGTTGCCGAGTTCCGGATAAAATTTCTTCAGCGGAAGCCCGCCGACGATCTTGTGCTGCAGAATCCGCCCATTAATCGCGTAGGGATCTTCGCTGGTCTGCACTACAAACTCATTGAAGCGCGGGGCGCCAGAGAAGAGCACTTTCGCATGTTTCCCGAATTGCTGGGCAGCGTACGCAGCTTTCGCCAGGTTCTGCTTCGCCAATTCGCGCAAGCCGACCTTTCCGTAAATCGTCATGAAGATGTTGGCCATTAATGCAATCAATGCCTGATTGGTGCAGATATTCGAGGTCGCCTTCTCGCGACGGATGTGCTGTTCGCGAGTAGCGAGCGTAAGCACGAAACCGCGCTTGCCATTTCTGTCCGTAGTCTGCCCGACAAGGCGCCCGGGCATCTGCCGTACGTATTGCTCGCGGGTAGCAATCACGCCGCAGTACGGCCCGCCGAAAGTGAGGGGCACGCCAAACGATTGCGCTTCCATCGCAATAATGTCGGCTTGCCGCGGCGGCTCGACGATGCCCAGCGAAACCGCCTCCGCAATCGAAACCACCAGCAGTGCCCCATGCTTATGTGCAATCTCGGCGATCGCAGCCACGTCTTCAATGGTGCCAAAGAAATTCGGCGACTGAATCAGCACGCACGCCGTGTCGGGGGTAATAGCCTTGTCCAGTTCGTTCAGATTCACCCGGCCGTTGTCGGCGAATGGCACAGTGGCCAGCGGCATGCCCTGATGATGAGCATAAGTCGCCAAAACTTCGCGATACTCAGGATGCACGCTCCGCGCAATCGCCACCGCATTGCGCCCGGTGACGCGGCAGGCCATCATCGCAGCTTCAGCCGATGCGGTCGAGCCATCATACATGCTTGCGTTGGCCACCTCCATGCCGGTCAGTTCGCAAATCATGGTCTGAAATTCAAAAATGGACTGCAGCGTGCCCTGCGAGATTTCCGGTTGATAAGGAGTGTAGGCGGTGAGGAACTCGCCGCGGGAAATCAGCGAATCGATAATCACCGGGCGGTAGTGATAGTAGGCACCCGCGCCGAGAAATGTGGCGTAGGCCTCGCCGTTCTCGCGTGAGCGCTCGCGGAACCAGTCCACGATTTCGGACTCGGCCATCTGGCGCGGAACTTTGAGATCCCGATTGAGCCGGTACTCGGCCGGGATAGGCGCGAACAAGTCGTCAATGGAACGCGCGCCAATGGCTTTCAGCATGGCTTCGCGGTCGGCAGGAGATTTCGGCAAATAGCGCATAGGAATTAAATTAGATGTAACCAGCGGTCGGTTCGATTGTCGATTGCCATTTGTCACCACAGAGACACAGAGTCAGAGAGAAAGAAGAGCCAAAGAAGTTCTCCGTGACTCTGTGTCTCTGCGGTGATTCTAGCCACCTTCTTCCGCCACGAACTTCTCGTAATCGGCGGCGGAGAGCAGGCCGTTCAGCTCATTCGGATCTTTGAGAGTGAGTTTGATCATCCAGGAGCCGTGTGCATCTTTATTGATCTTCTCCGGGGCGGTCGCCAGTTCGCCATTCACTTCGGTCACACTGCCGGAAGCGGGAGCGTACAGGTCGGATACTGCCTTGACCGATTCGACCGAACCGAACGTCTTCCCCTTCGTAATCTCGGTGCCAGTTTTGGGCAATTCTACGAAAACGATGTCGCCCAGCGACTCCTGCGCGTGGTCCGTGATGCCTATGGTTGCGCTGTTGCCATCGGCTTTGATCCACTCGTGTTCTTTGGTGTATTTGAAATCGGTTGGATAGGGCATGATAGCGTTTGGCTCCTAGCTCCTAAAGTGTATGCGTGAGCGCTCATCTTTCGCCCCGCTGGGGCTCGTCCGTTCGCCACTCTTCCCACGGCTTGCGCCGTGGGCTGCATTCTTACGCCGCTTCGCGGCTTTGGACGTTAGCCCTTTTTCGGACGCCGGTAAAACGGCGCGGGCACGACTTGCGCTTTCACGCCCTGACCGCGGATTTCAACCTTCACCGTCGATCCTAGCGAGGCGAACTCGGGCGGCACGTAGGCCAGCGCAATATTTTTTTTCAAGAACGGCGCGTAGGATCCGCTGGTGACGTACCCAATCTCGCGTCCGCTGTCATCGAAAACTTTATAGCCATCGCGGGCGATGCCGCGCTCAATCATTTCTAGCCCAACCAATTTACGGTTCAGGCCAGCGGACTTCGCTTTCTCCAGCGCGCTGCGGCCGATGAAGTCAGGCTTCTCCATCTTGCAGAAACGATCGAGTCCGGATTCCCACACATTGATCGTATCCGAAATCTCGTGTCCGTAGAGTGACAGCGCGCCTTCGAGCCGCAGAGTATTGCGAGCGCCAAGTCCGCAGGGGACGACGCCGAATTCCCTTCCCGCCTCCAGCACCTGATTCCAGACCATGGCGCTGGTGGCTTCATCGGCCGGCACGTAGATCTCGAATCCGTCTTCGGCGGTGTAGCCCGTGCGGGCGATGAGAATATCCTGCAAGAAGCACCGCACCGACTTGTCGAAGAACGCTATCGTCCCGCGCGTCACCCAATAAAACTTCACTGCGGAGAGATTGGCGTTGGTGAGCTTCTGCAGCAGGTTCACTGCTTTCGGCCCCTGAATCGCGATCTGGGTAAAGTCGTCGGAAAGGTTTTCTACTTTGCAGTTGAACTGGGACGTGTTGTCGCGCACCCAGTTGAAATCTTTTTCCCGAGTTCCCGCATTGATTACCAGCAGGTATTCGTCCTCGCCCAGACGATGCACGATCACGTCGTCCACAAACGTCCCCTGCGGATAAAGCAACGCCGAATACTGCGCCTGGCCGATGGCGAGCCGCGAAGCATCATTCATGGAAATGTGCTGGACAGCGGCCAGAGCCTGGGGCCCTTGCAGGCGAATATCTCCCATGTGCGAGACATCAAAGATGCCCACGCCGGTGCGAACCGCATTGTGCTCGGCAATAATCCCGCCCACCGACGGATATTCGACCGGCATATCCCAGCCGTTGAATTCGACCATCTTCGCGCCCATCTGGCGATGGACGGGGTTGAGCGCAGTCTTGCGAATCGTCGGCGTGGTCGCTGGAACTGTGGACAATGCTTCCTCGATCAGAGCAGTGGACTACTGGGATAGTGAAACTCACTACCCTAACATGGGGACGGCAAGAGCATCAACCGGGCATGCCCGGAACTGTAGATGCTCCAAGATAATGTCACCCCCTAAACTGCAACCAGACTTTGTCACCCTAAAGGGATGGTGACGATGAGTCAGAAAGAGTTCCAACGCGTGAAAGTGATTGAGAATGCAGTGGGCGGGCGGCTGAGCGTAAGCGAGGCTGCTCGTCTGCTG
>Ga0210405_10001013_pt1 | contig 34135 bp, 36 predicted proteins | sample IncBWH11MmetaG_FD_155492 | JGI IMG/M metagenome (GOLD analysis project Ga0210405, IMG submission 155492) | Forest soil microbial communities from Barre Woods Harvard Forest LTER site, Petersham, Massachusetts, United States - Inc-BW-H-11-M | ecosystem: Environmental > Terrestrial > Soil >...
TGCCGAAAATCGAAAGCCACCTGGAAGCGCGCTTGTGGAACGACATTTTCCTGCACTCCCAGGATGTGCTGGGTGTAAAGCGCGGCAGCATTCGCGCCACCGTGTTGATTGAAACCATCCTGGCCGCGTTCGAAATGGACGAGATCCTTTACGAACTGCGCGAGCATTCCTCAGGGTTGAACTGTGGTCGCTGGGACTACATCTTCAGCTTCATCAAGAAATTTTCGCACGATCCTAAAACCGTCCTGCCCGACCGCGGACAGGTCACGATGACCACGCATTTCCTGCGCTCGTACAGCAAACTGCTGATTCGCATCTGCCACCGGCGAAATATTCATGCCATGGGCGGCATGGCGGCGTTCATCCCGATTAAAAACGATCCAGTGGCCAATGAAAAAGCCATCGCGCAGGTGCGCGCCGACAAGGAGCGCGAAGCCGGAGACGGCAACGACGGCACCTGGGTGGCGCATCCCGGCCTGGTGAGCGTTGCCAATGAAATCTTTGACCGCCTGATGCCGGGACCGAACCAGATTGACAAGAAACTTTCGGACTTCACCGTCACTGCCGCGGATCTGCTGGAAGTGCCGAAAGGCCAGATTACGGAAGCAGGGCTGCGGCAAAACATCGCGGTCGGCCTCGGCTACCTGGAGGCGTGGCTGCGCGGCACCGGATGCGTTCCGCTGTTTCATTTGATGGAGGACGCAGCGACCGCCGAAATCAGCCGCGCGCAAATCTGGCAATGGATTCACCAGAACGCGCGTTTGCAGGACGGCCGCGAAATCGACGTGGCGATTTGCGACCGCGTCATTGACGAGGAATTGGCCAAGGCGAAACAGGCCGGGGACGCGGCTCGGTATGCGGCTTACGAAAAATCGGCGCAACTGATGCGCGATTTGATTCGCTCGCCGCAGTTTGTGGAGTTCCTGACCGTGCCGGCGTATCAGAAGATTCTGAGCGAAGGAAGTTAGAGATGAGAGGGCCGGGTGAGCCCGGCCCCTACAAATTAGGAAGACTCAGATGTGGCAGCTGGCGGCGCCGCGCTTTTCGAGATAACGCTGGTGGTATTCCTCGGCGCGCCAGAACGGAGCGGCCGGAGTGATTTCCGTGGCGACGGGCCGGCGCAGCTTGCCGCTGGCTTCAAGCGCCTGCTTGGACTTCTTCGCCGCGGCTTCCTGTTCGGGCGAATGGAAAAAGATCGCGGTGCGATATTGCTTACCGTAGTCGGGACCCTGGCGATTCACCTGCGTCGGGTCGTGGATGGTCCAGAAAACATCGAGCAGTTGATCGTAGCTGAGCTTCTCGGGATCAAACGTGACCTGCACGACTTCGGCGTGGCCAGTCGTGTCCGTACACACGTCTTGGTAGGTGGGATTTTGCGTTTTCCCGCCGCTGTAGCCGACCGCGGCGTCCAATACGCCAGGGACGCGGCGAAACGCGGCTTCGATGCCCCAGAAGCATCCCGCGCCAAATGTAGCGATTTCCTGCATGTGATTCCCCCTTGCCTGCCGCAGCCCGCATGAATTGAAGGCCACCAATTTGCGGCGTGACTGAAATCGGGCTGGCTGCCTTGCGATGGTAATTTAGCTACCAGTTAGAGTATAGAGGCGGCAAAAGGTTTCAGCGGCCCATTTGGCTTTCGCCATGGTTTTACAGGGTTTAGGAAGCCTTCTTGGCCGGAGCTTTTGCAGCGGCGATGCCCTTGAGCTTGTCCTGCGCCAGCCCCTTATAAGGACTGTCCACGGAAGCGGCGTCGGTGAAGGCTTGCTTGGCCCCCGCGGTGTTCTTGAGATTGAGATAGGCGAACCCGAGGCGGTACTGATTTCGCGCGTAAACAGCGGCGCTGGATTTGAGAAGCGGAGCGGCCTTGGTCAGGCTGTCAACGGCCGCGGCATTCAGTTTTTTCTGGAGATCGATCTGGCCGAGCGCGCTCAGCGCGAGTCCCTTCTGCAGATTAATCTGCTTTTGCCAGTCGGCGTCGCTCACGCCCTCTGGTTTCTTTGCAGTGTCGCAAAGCGCCGCGGCCTTCTTTGCGTAAGCTTCGGCCTTGTCCAGCTGTTCACCCTTCTCGCTGTAGTCGTCCGCAAGCAGCAGCAATATGCCGAGATTGTCCGGGTCTTTCGCGAGCGCGATGTTCGCGGTTTCGATCATTTTCGGGCGATTCTGCGCCTGCTGATAGGTGACCGCCGCTGCGCTGAGCGCTTGCCCGGTATTCGGCGAATCGGGAAACAGGTTCGCAAAACGGACCAGGAGAGCGGCCTTTTTCGCCGCGTCCTTCTGCTGGTAGGCCGCGTTCATCAACGACTGTTCGATGTAGTTCCGATCGTCCTTCGCGGATTCGAGCTTCTGCTGCTGATCCGCTTTCCACGCCTCGGGGCTGGTGCCGGCCGGCGGAGGCTGCGCCTTGAACCGTTGCAGAACTCCCGAGGCTTTTTCGCCCGCGGCGAAGAGGCGGTCGGTGTCGCCTTTTTCATTGGCGGCGCGGACCATGTTGACGGCATTGGAAAAGCTGTCGGGGTCGAGCGCAAAAAGTTTGTCGCCATATTCGAACACTTTGTCGTACTGCTTGGCGGTGAGGTAGTAGTTCACATACTGCTCGTCGGCGAGAATTTGCAGGTCGCCCTCGGGATGAGCGGCGGCGAATGCGTCGATCAATTTGATCTTGGCCGCGGGATCTGTTGCGGCGTTGATGTCGTTGAGCTGGTGGTCCACTTCGGAGCCGGCCGAAACGATTACGGTTTTGCCGATCTGCGCGCGCAGCGGCACGGCGGCGAAGAAACCGACGAGGAAAAGGACAGCCAGTGTTCGAATGCGAAACATGCGTACCTCCCGTGGGAACGATTGAGGAGCGATCCTTACTTTACCCCGCATCTTAGTGCGCGGCGGCCTTGCAGCGCAAATTTTCGGGACTGCCGCAGGCGGATCGCAAGGGTCGCGCATCACCGTTTTTTGCTTTTCCGCTTCGGCGCCGCTAGTCCAGCTTTGGAAGCACTTTTCTTTTTGCCCGATTTGGCGTTTTTCTCGACGCGCAGTTTCCAGGCTGTGTGCAGAGCGCCGTAGAGAATGTCCTCGCTCGCCTCGGCCAGGCGGATGTGGGTCATTCCCATGCGTCCCCAACCGCCCGGGATGGGCAGGAACACTTCGGGCATCTCCTCGACGAACGAGGTTTGCTGCTCGAGCGTGAGCCTCAGGTTGCCGTAACCCTGCTTGGCTGAGGCCAGCGTCGCGAAGATTCTGCCGTCCACGCGAAAGTCTGGCTGCCCCATGTGCGAACTCTCCTCGGCGCCCGGAAGACTGAGCGCGATCCTCCGAAAGTCGGCTACATTCATGGAAACCTCATTTTTGTTTCGACGTTTGTCTGCAAATAGTAAAAGGCTGTTGGGCCGCCGTGAGGAATTATTTCACAACCTTCGCTATTCTTTGAGGCGTCTAAACGAATAGCGCCGATTTGACGGGTCTCCGCCGTTCAAGAGAACATTGGGGTTTGGGCGTGGAGGCCGGGATGGACCTGGGGTTGCGCGGGCGCGTGGCGATCGTGGCCGCGGCGAGCAAGGGGCTGGGGCGGGCGGTGGCCGAGGAATTGGCCCGCGAAGGCGCGGAACTTGCCATTTGCGCGCGCACTGCGGCGGACCTGAAAACTGCCGCTGCTGAAATTCAGGCGATGGCTGGGCGCGAAGTTTTCTGGCAGGCCGTGGACGTCGGGAACGCGGCGGAAGTCGCGCGGTTTGTCGGCGACATCGAGAAACGCTTCGGCCGGGTAGACATTTGCGTTACCAATACAGGCGGCCCGCCGTCTAAATTATTCAGCGCCACGACCACTGAAGACTGGCGCGTATGGATCGACCAACTGCTGATGAGCGTGGTCTATTTTGCCCAGGAGACGCTGCCGCGGATGCAGAAAAACAAGTGGGGCCGATTCCTGACGATCACATCGTATTCGGTGAAACAACCGGTGGAAGGACTGTTGCTTTCGAATTCGCTAAGAGCTGGAGTGACCGGGCTGGCGCGCACTCTTGCCAATGAATACGGCGCGCATGGAATTACCGTGAATAACGTCTGCCCCGGCTACACGCGCACGGACCGCTTGGATGATCTGGCAGGAATGCTGGCCGGGCGCACTGGCGCCACGACCGAAGAGGTATTTGCCGGATGGAAGAAGCTGATCCCCGCGGGGCGTCTGGGCACGCCGGAAGAGTTCGCGTCGGTGGTGGCGTTTCTCGCTTCCGAAAAAGCGGGCTACATCAACGGAGTCTCGCTGGCCATCGACGGCGGCGCGACGAGGAGCCTGCTCTAGCGCCGAATGCCGCCCGCAAATCGCACACTCGCACTTTCTATTATGGAAGGGCGTTACGCGATCGCGAAATTTCCTTGCGACGCGGAAATCCCTGCATGGGCCGCCGGTGCGGCATTTTTTTCGGTGACCCGCACACTCGAGGAACTTTCCGTGGTTACGGCGGAAGCGAGCGTTCCGGCCGAACTTAACGCCTCTCGCGGGTGGCGGATGTTCAAGGTACACGGGCCATTTTCATTTGACGAGACGGGCGTGGTGGCGGCGCTGGCCAATCCGCTGGCACGCGTGGGCGTGGGAATTTTTGTGATTTCCACGTTTGACACGGACTACCTGCTGGTGCAGCACGAGGAGATCCCTGTCGTCGTCGAGACTTTAGAGCATGCGGGCCATAAGATTCTTAATTTGGAATTGCTGAATACATAAGAAAACTCAAGGAGCGGCGGAATGATCAGGCGGAACTTCGGGAACCGGCAGCGAGTCTTGATTGCGGGCGCAGTTCTCTGTGCAATGTGGCTGTTGAGCGGCGCGGGACTGCTGCGGGCGGATGAGCCGTTTGCGCGCAGCAAGGATTACGATTTGCAGCACTCGAAAATCGAGCTGCGCTTCGAGCCCGAACAGAAAAAGGTGATTGGAGAAGTGACCCACTCGCTGGCCCTGTTGCGCGATGGCCTGGAAACCATTTCGTTTGATTCGGTTGGGTTGCAGATTGAGAGCGTGCGCATCAGCAAAGGCACCGCAAAATTTGCGACCACCGAAAACAAGTTGGTGGTCACGTTGCCGAAGGGCGCGAAAGCCGGCGCGAAATACGACGTGGAGATCAAATACCAGGGCGTGCCGACCAAGGGCCTCTATTTCATCCTGCCCGACAAAGACTATCCCAACCGGCCCTTGGAGGTCTGGACCCAGGGAGAATCCGAGGACACCCGCTACTACCTGCCGACGTATGACTACCCGAACGATCGCTTGACGACCGAGACGATCCTCACCGTCCCCGCGAGCTGGCAGACGATTTCGAATGGCAAACTGATCGGCGTCACCGAAGCGAGCGAGGGCATGAAAACCTGGACGTGGCGGGAGTCGCAGCCGAGTTCAACGTATCTGATCACCGTGGTGGCCGGTGAATTTGTGGAGGTGAAGGACTCCTGGCGAAATATTCCCGTGACCTATTACGCGCCCAAGGATCGGGGCGATCGCCTGAATCCGAGCTATAGCCGGACGCCGGCGATGATCGAGCTGTTCAGCGAAAAGCTCGGCGTGGACTATCCCTGGGAGAAATATTCGCAGGCGATGGTGGACGAATTCGTTGCCGGCGGCATGGAGAATTCCAGCGCAACGACCAACACCGCGGACTCGCTGCGCAACCCGAAGCTGGTGTCGGAATACGAGCAGAACGAAGATCCGCTGATTTCGCATGAACTGGGACATCAATGGTTCGGCGACCTGGTGACCACCAAGGATTGGGGCGACATCTGGCTGAACGAAGGCTTCGCCACGTTCATGGAAACGGTGTGGGCGGAATCGCATTTCGGCAAAGACACCGCGGACTATGACCGATGGGAAGGCGCGCGGCAATGGTTTGCGGTGCGCTCTCTCTATGACAAGCCAATCGTCCACTACAACTTTGAAGAGTCGGAGGAGTTTGACGACAACGCGTACGGTAAAGGCGGCTGGGTGCTCTACATGCTCCGGCGGCAGCTTGGAGAGGATTCGTTTTACGCCGGGCTGAAGCACTACCTGGAAGTGAATCGCGGCAAAAACGTGATTACGTCGGACCTGACGAAAGCCATCGAGGAAGCGACGCACACGAATGTGGACGCGTTTTTCGAGCAGTGGATTTATGGAGCGGGCGCGCCGAAATTTGAGCTGAACTACGCCTATGATGAAGCAAAGAAGCAGGTCGCGCTGACCGTGAAGCAGACGCAGAAGCGCGAAGGGCGGGTCGGGTTGTTTAACGTGCCGGTGGATGTGGAAATCACCACGGCGAGCGGGCCGAAACTTTATCCCATTCATGTGACGCAGGAGTCGGAGGTATTTACATTTCCGGCGGATTCCGCGCCGCTGATGGTGCTTTTCGATAAGGGAACGCAAATCCTGAAATCCGCGCAATTCAAGAAAGAAAAGAAGGAGTTGCTCTATCAGTTGAAGAACGCCGGCGAAGTAGCGGACCGTGCCGATGCCGCCGAGGCGCTTGCGAAACTCAAGGGCGAGGACGAAGTCGCTGTCGCGTTAGGCGAGGCACTACGCAGCGACAAGAGCAGCGGCGTGCGACGGACCGCGGCAAGTTCCCTGGGAGAACTTGGCGGCGCAGCAGCCTCGAAACAACTGCTCGATGCGTTGAACTCCGCGAAGGAGCCGTGGGTGCGCGGCAGCATCGTGCTAGCACTGGAAGATTTCAAGGATGACGCGGCCGTCGTCGCACGTTTGCAGACCGTGGCGCGCGAGGATGCCTCGTATCGCGCGCGGGGAGCAGCATTACGCGCTATCGGCCGGATCAAGGGAGCGGGCGCGTACGAAACTCTCGTAGCCGCTGTGAATGCTGATTCGCCCGACGGCTTTTTGCGTGATGCTGCTTTGAATGGGCTTGGTTCCCTCGGCGACGACAAGGCTGTGCCGCTGCTCCGCGAATGGGCGGCGCCCGGCAAGGACATGGATTCGCGCGAGGCGGCCATCGGCAGTCTGGCGCGCTTGCAAAAGGACAACAAGGAACTCACGCAGGTGATTGCGGGCTACCTGCAGGATTCGCACTTTCCGATTCGGCGCACGGCGATCTATGCGCTCGGCGGCCGCGGCGATGCGTCGGCGATTCCCGCGCTCGAAGCGATGCTGCAGAGCAAAAACCTGAGCATCGAGATGCAGCCCACGATCAAGGAACAGATCGAGCGGCTGAAGAACCCGCTGGCCAAGGGCGGCCCGCACGGCACGATGAAGCCGGATGGAAATGCGGGCGACAAGGCTGGCGAGGACGAACGGCTGATTCACCTCGAGCAACTGGTTCAGGAAATGAACGATCGCTTGAAGGAAATCGAAAAGCGCCTGCCGCCCGCCCCCAAGCAATAAAACGATCACGGCTCGGCGAGGAAGATGCGCAGATCGCGCAGGTTGTTGCAGGTAGGTCCGGTGAGGATCGCGTCGCCGAGTTTTTCAAAAAAAGTGTAAGCGTCGCTTTGCTGGAACGCAGCAGCGGGATCGAGGCCGAGCACCTTCGCGCGAGCCAAAGTTTCTCCATCGGCCACCGCTCCCGCGGCGGGGCTGTTGCCATCCATTCCATCCGTGCCGGCGCTCAGGACCGTGATTTTGCGACCGGCAATTTTTTCGACACACGAAAGCACGAACGCGGAATTCCTGCCACCGACGCCGTTGCCGGTCACCGGCGAACTCAGTTCTCCATCGGCTATCAACGCCACGCGCTGGCCGGGATTTTCGCTCTTCCACTCTTCCAATTTTTTCAGCAACGCATCGGCGGCTTTCTCCACCGGCCAGTCGTCGGTCGAATTGTCGCAGCACGTGACGTAGCCACGCGCTTCGGTGGTGTGATGCGCGGCGTGAAAGAGATCGTGCATGCCGAGTAGAAGCTGAAAATGTGCATTGCGGAAAGCGGCATCGCCGGGCTTCGGAGTTTCGGGCATTTTCCCCGCATCCAGCCAGCCGACCAACAACTCCGGGAATTTCTTTCGCAAACCATATTGATCGATAATGCGATTTGTATCCGCAATTGTGGTGGGATCGGGAACGGTTGGTCCGGAGGCGAGGGCATGTTCCTTGCCGGCGGGAACATCGGTCACCGCTAGTGTAACTTTCGTTGCGCGCGCCGCTGCAAGTGCCAGGCGTCCGCCCTTCACGGCGGAAAGATGGCGGCGCACGGTGTTCATTGCTTCGATCGGCGCGCCGCACGTGACCAGCGCGTGATTGGCCGCTTGCAAGTCCTCCAGTCGCATTCCCGGGACGATGGGCATTTCGGTGAGCGCGGAACCTCCGCCGGACAGTAAGAAGAAAACCGCGCTACGCTCATCGGCACCGCGCATGAGCGACAGAATCGTTTCCGCCGCGCGCCAACTGTCTTCGTTCGGATTGGGATGGCCGGCAACAAAATATTTGAGGCCGGGAACCGGTGTTGCCGGTCTTGTCGGAGCCGCCACCACTCCTTTGAATTGATAGAAGTCCGGAAGAAACGATCTTAAGCCGGCGGCCATCGCGTGCGCGGCTTTGCCGATGGCGACGACAAACATCGAAGAGAAGGCGGAGAGATCGATCGCCGCGTCATCCAGCGTCAGGACGGAACCCGCCAGCGTGAGTTTCAGTTCCATCATGCGCGGGATGTCCAGCGCCGCTAGCGTGTCGCGAAAAATTTCCCGCGCGAGTTGCTTTCCGTGCTTCATGGCGGTGGCATTCGAAGACTCAGGATTTCTTCAGGACCGCGGGATTCAGCATATTCGGCGGCATCTGCCCCGTGAACAGAGCAACCACGTTGTTTGCCGCCATCACGGCCATTTTCGTGCGCGTTTCGAGAGAGGCCGACGCCAGGTGCGGGGCCAGCACAACGTTGGGGCGCTTCAGTCCCGGATGAATGAACGGCTCATTTTCGTAGACGTCCAGCGCCGCTCCGGCAATTTTCTTGGCGTCGAGTGCCGCGACGAGGGCCGCTTCTTCTACCACCGGGCCCCGCGAGGTGTTGATCAGAAACGCGGTCGGCTTCATCCGGTAAAATTTCGGCGAGTCAAACAGGCCGCGCGTTTCCGGCATCAGTGGAACATGCAGGCTGATGAAATCGGATTCGGCGAGCAGCGCGTTCATGTCGCGAAATTGCGCGTTGAGGGATTTCTCCACCTCTGCGGGCGCTTTCACCGCGTCGGTATAGATTACTTTCATGTGGAAGCCGAGGGCGCGGCGCGCGACGGCGCGGCCGATGCGGCCAAATCCCACCAGGCCCAGCGTTTTGCCCCAGATGTCGGTGCCGCACAACTGGTCGAGGTTCCAGCCTTTCCAGTTGCCGGAGCGGGCGAGTTGCTCGCCTTCGGCGAGACGCCGCGCCACGGCCATCATCAAGGTCCAAGCGAAATCCGCGGTCGTTTCGTCGAGCACCCCTGGCGTGTTCGTGGCCACAACTCCACGCTTCGTGCAGGTATCCACGTCAATGTTGTCGTAGCCGACGGCGACATTCGCGGCGATACGCAGTTTCGAAGCGACGCGGAGGAGTTCGTCGTTCACTTTTTCGGTGAGCAGGCAGACGAGGCCTTCCTTGTCCTTCACGCGGCGCAGCACTTCCTCGCGCGGCGGGCGCTCTTCGTTCGTCCAATATTCCACGTCGCAGGCAGCATCCAGGATTTGTCGGGCTTCGTCAAATAGTTGGTGGGTTGCGAACACTTTCGATTTGGCCATGCAGGTCCTCTTACGTTTTTGGTCCTCTTACACTAGCACAGCACGGGCCGCCGGAGAGCGCCATTGCCAGCGCGCTGCGTGAATCACTATAGTGAGTACGCTGCGCGCAATTGTCGGCGGCCCCTCATGGACCCTGCTCTGATACGTGAACTGAAGTCGCTTCTCGGACCCGCGAACGTGCTGTCGCAAAAAGAAGATTTGCTGCTGTATGAATTCGACGGTTCGGTGGAAAAGGCGCGCCCGGAGGTAGTCGTTTTTCCGCACACCACCGACGACGTCTCACGAATCGTGAAACTCGCGGCGAAATATCAGGTGCCGGTGGTTGGCCGCGGCGCGGGGACGGGGCTTTCCGGCGGAGCGCTGGCGCGCGGCGGCGGCGTGATGATCGTTTTCGCGCGGATGAACCGCATCCTGGAACTGGATTTGGAGAACCGTCGCGCCGTAGTGCAGCCCGGCGTGGTGAATCTGGACATTACCCGCGCGGTCGAGCACGCCGGTTTGTATTTCGCGCCCGATCCTTCGAGCCAGAAGTCATGCACCATCGGCGGAAATGTCGCGGAAAATTCCGGCGGGCCGCACACGCTGGCGTATGGATTGACCACCAATCACGTAGCCGCGCTGGAACTCGTGTTGCCTGACGGCGAAATTGTGCGCGTCGGCAGCCACCACGGCGACGCGCCAGGCTACGACCTCTGCGGTTTGTTCGTGGGCAGCGAAGGCACGCTGGCGCTGGTTACGGAAATTACGGTGAAGCTTTCGCGCAAGGCGGAGGCCGTGAAGACCTTGCTGGCGATTTTCAATGCGGTGGGCGACGCTTCGCGGACGGTGGTGGAGATGACCGCGAGCGGCATCACGCCTGCGGCATGCGAAATGCTCGACGGCTGGACGTTGCGCGCGGTCGAAGACTATATCAACGCAGGATTTCCCCGCGACAGCGCCGCGGTCCTGTTAATTGAAGTCGAAGGCCTGCGCGAAGCAGCGGAGTCGCAAGCCGCCGCAATCGCGGAAATTTGCAAAGCCAACCACGCGCGGGAAGTGCGCACTGCGCGCGATGATCGCGAGCGGGAACTTCTGTGGAAAGGCCGGAGAAACGCTTTCGGCGCGCTCGGCCGGCTGGCGCCGTCGAATTACGTTCTCGATGGCGTGATACCTCGATCGAAACTGCCCGAAGCGCTCGAACAGATCCATGCGATCGGAAAGAAGCACGGCTTTCAGATCGGCAATATTTTTCACGCGGGCGATGGGAATCTGCATCCGATCGTTCTTTACGATCCGCGGGACACGGAACAATTCAAGCGCGCCATCGCCGCCGCCCAGGAAATCATCCGCATGTGCGTTTCGCTGGGCGGCGCGCTGACGGGCGAGCACGGCGTGGGCATGGAAAAGAACGAATTGATGCCGCTGCTTTTCAGCGACGCGGATTTCGACCTGATGCGGCGGATTCACGATGCATTCAATCCCGATTCGTCGCTGAATCCGGGAAAGATTTTCCCGCTGAGCGAGGGTTGCGGGGAAATTCGCGTCCGCAAAACCGGCCAGGCTGCCGGGGTGCGGCCATGAGCAGCGTCGCGGATCTGTCCATCCGCCTGGAAAAGCTGGTGGGCGGCGATCGCGTGCGAGCTGCCGAGTCCTCGTTGCAGGATGTTGCTATCGGCGGGCGCACGCCAATGACGGTCCTGCAGCCGCGTTCCGCGGAGGAAGTAGCGGAAATTGTGGGTTTTGCGGCCGCGGAAAAACTGGCGATAGTCGCGTGCGGATCGCGCAGCAAACTGGAATTGGGAATGCCGCCACAGCGATACGACCTGGCGCTGGACATGACTGATCTGCGCCAGATTGCGCACTACGATCCCGGCGACCTGACGGTCAGCGTGGATGGGGGCATGCCGCTGAATGAGCTTGCGAAAACGCTGGCTGCGAAAAATCAATTCCTGCCACTGGCTGTGCCGTGCTCCTCTACGTCCACCGTCGCCGGTGCGATCGCTTCGGGGATTGATTCCACTCTCCGCCAGCAGTACGGCACGGCGCGCGACTTTCTGATTGGCGCGGAATTTGTGGACGGCACGGGCAAGCGCTGCAAGAGCGGCGGCCGGGTTGTAAAAAACGTGACCGGCTACGACCTGCACAAACTGCTGATCGGCTCGCTTGGCACCCTCGGGGTAATCACGCGGCTCAACTTCCGAACGTTTCCACTGCCCGAATCGCGGTGCGCGTACCTTGCGGGCTTTCCAACGCTCGAAGCGGCGCTGAATTTCCACGCTGCGTCTCTCAAGTCTGGCCTGCCGTTTTCGGACCTCGAACTTTTCGATCCCGAATTTGGGGCCCTACTGGCGGGATTTTTGAATAAAGCCGGCGGCAGTGCTTCGGAATCGCTTGTGGCAGGCGAATGCCACGTGTTCGCCTCTTTCGAAGGAAACGCGGAGGTGATCCAGCGAATCCAGAGTGAACTGCGGAAGCGCTCCGAGCAGGCGAATGCATCGCACAGCGAGACACTCGACGCCCAAGGCTCAGAACGAATGAGCGGCGCCCTGCGGGAAGCATTCGATTTGCTCCGGTCGGTCGCGCCCAGCGTAGCCCTGCTTCGAATCGTCCTGCCGCAAGTTACGCCAGGCGATTTAATCGAACTCCAGCAATTTGCCAAGAAATCTTCGCAGCGTTCAGCATTTATCTTGCGCGCCTGCAATGTTGCCTACCTGGCCCTGCTTGCCGACAACGAGGATGCGCAAACCAACGCAGCGCTGGAGCAGGTGCTCTCCGAGTTGTTTTCGCGCGTGGAAGCGAAGAAGGGGAGCGCCACGCTCCTGCATGCTCCTCTCTGGTTGAAAGACAGGATCAGTGTGTGGGGCACAAGGCGCGGGGATTTTGCGCTGATGCAGCGAGTCAAGCAGGCCTTCGACCCGCACAATATTTTCGCGCCCGGACGTTTCGTGGGAGGCATCTGATCGTGGCGACGCAGCAACCCATCCCCGGCGCGATTCCGATCTACGAAGATTTTTCCCGCTGCGTGCACTGCGGCCTGTGCCTGAACCATTGCCCGACCTACCGCTTGTGGCAACTGGAAGCGGATTCCCCGCGCGGCCGGATTCGCCAGATGATGCTTGTCAACCAGGGCGAACTCCCCGTCTCCGAGGGATTCGTCGACCACATCGATAAATGTCTCGATTGCCGTTCGTGCGAAACCGCGTGCCCTTCGGCCGTGAATTACGGAATGCTGGTGGAGCACGCGCGAGCGCGAATCGAGCGGGACTACAAGCGTCCGCTGTTTTCGCGCATTGCGAGGAACTTTGTGTATCGCCAGTTGCTGCCACATCCCGAACGCATCGCCATGGTGGCGAAACTTCTGCGGTTCTACCAGCGCTCCGGCCTGCAGGCCGCTGCCCGAGCCACTGGAATTCTGAAACTGCTCGGACTTGCGGAGCGAGACCTGTTGCTGCCTCCAGTCGACAGCCATTTCTTTTTCGATCAACTGGGCAAAACCTTTCCCGCGCAGGGCACCCGCCGCGCCCGCGTCGCCTTCTTCGCCGGCTGCGTGGCCAATGTGACGTTTACCGGTTTAAACGAAGCGACGATCCGCGTGCTCACCGCGAACGGCTGCGAAGTGGCGGTTCCCGACGGGCAATTCTGCTGTGGCGCTTTGTCGACCCATGCGGGTGTGCGCGATGTAGCTCGGGACCTCGCACGCCGGAACATCGCGGCGTTCGCCGCTGCAAATTTTGACGCGCTGGTGACCAACGCCGCCGGCTGCGGCTCCACGCTGAAGGAGTACGATCATCTTTTCACGGCCGACGAGCCGGAATACTCCGCAGCCGCCGCCTTGGCCAAAAAGACGCGCGATGTCACCGAGTTTCTCGCGGAGTTGGGCCTCTCTGCTTCGCTGAAGCCAATCTTCGCACGGGTCACCTATCAAGATTCCTGCCATCTTTTGCACGGGCAGAAGATCCGCGAAGCTCCGCGCCAGTTACTGCGTGCGATTCCCGGGGTGGAATTGGTGGAGTTGCCATTCGCGGACATTTGCTGCGGCTCGGCGGGCGTCTACAACGTGGCGCAAACGCGCGCGTCGCTCGACCTGCTGGCCGAAAAAATGACCTGCGCCAAATCGACCAATGCGCAAATCATCGCCACGGCGAATCCAGGATGTCTATTGCAATTGCGCGCCGGCGTGGAAATTCACAAAACGCGACAGGAAGTTCTGCACGTGATCGAATTGCTCGATCGGGCCTGCTCGAACTCGACTACTTGAATCAGGATTATTTCAACGCTCGGCGATTAGGTAACGGCAGCCCTGTGGCCCAGTCCTCGCCGAATGCACAATCCCGGCGGGCAGATCGCAGCGGTCGCCGGTGCGGTAGGTTTTCGTCTCGCCGTTCATGGTCATGCTCATCTCGCCGTTCAGGATGATGTGAGCCGATTCCGCGCGATGGGTGTGCTCGCGATACTCCACGCCAGGGCCGTCTTCCCACACATACAAGTGTGCATAGCCCTCCAGGATTAACTGTTCGGCGAGGTCCTTCTCTTCCATGGACCCAATCTTAACGCTTTTCTCAACCATAAGACCAACTCCTCAAATCATCCTCCAAAAACGACTTCGCCCTCACTGCAGCAATGGGGGTAGCTGCAGCAAGGGCGTGCCGTCTTCAGGAGAGAAGATCGTTTACCCGCGGATTAATCGCCCGGTGGAGGCGGCGCAACGCCTGCGGGAGCCTGCCCGGTGGGGCCATATCTCATGTTGCCCTTGCCATGCGGATGCCCTTGCCGGACGGTGTAGTCCGACGGCACGGCAAAGAGCGTGGCCGCGGGTTCCTGGCGCTGAATGTTCGTCAGGGTGTACGTGGTTGTGCCGAAGCGCGGGTCGGTCCGCGTGCTCTTCACCACCACTTGCAGATCCGCCGAATACCAGCGCTCAGTGACTGCGCTGATGGGTTTATCGTTGCCGATCTGTCCGGCAGGAATGGTGTGCGTGTAACGAGTTCCCTGGGCGGCAACGCCGTTGATCGTCTGCGTGCCGAGGTCTTCCTTCTTGACGGCGCCATTGGCGATTTCCTGCTGGACGTGGGCGGCAAACTTATCCTGCAAACCGCCAGGATTCTTTTGGCCGCGGTGCCCCGCGGGCAACTGGTCCGCGATCTTGGTATCGGGATGAAGAATAAACGCGGTGCCGGCAACCGGGTCGTGAATCATGACAAAAGAATTGGACTTCCCGCTGGCGACCAGCGGCCCGATGACCGGAAGCGTGGTCTCGCGGCGCACGCGTCCCTGTCCATCACGGAAGATGTTGGCTTGAACCTTGCGGTCGATGGTGGTGCCGTCCGCGAGAGTCTGTGTCGTTTCGGTGACGCCGACGGCGGAATAGGGCGCGCCGGTCACCACCTTTCCGGGATGCATCTCCTCAAAGCCCAGGATTTTCATGCGCCCGCCGAGCGGCCCGCCGGGCATAAACTCATCTCGCGGCGGCGGACCCACCGGCGGTTCCTGCGCGTTCAGAGCGACGGCGCTGCTGAGCAGGGCCGCCGTGAAAACCGATAAAATCCATTTCCTGTTCATTCCAGATTCTCCTCTACTTCTCTCCTGTTGCCTCTCTCCTGAACGCGGCGAGCGAACCGCGCGAAACTCAATCGCTCGATTGCGGCAGGCGATACGCCTGCGGCTGGCCATCGGCGCCGAGCAGCAAATCCACTTGCACCACGTCGTTCGCGTGCTCTTCATTGACCGACAATCCCAGTGCGCCAAGCGAGCCGCGCTCCATCTGCACCCGCACAACCGTGGTGTCATCCAGCATTCCGGGGATCGCGCCGGGAATCAGGGCGAATTCGTCGCCGTCGTTTTCGGCAATCAGCGTGCCGCCGAGTTCAGGCCCGGTGGCAACGGAGCGAACCGCCGCCGGCGTCTCAGATGGCTTCTGAGTTTTCACTGTATTCACGAGCCCATGCCTCTGCCAGAGCACCAGCGAAGTGGCAACAAGAACCAGCGTCGCGGCGGCAAGCAGCCAACTGGCCACCACCACCCTGCCGCGGCTTTTCTCCGTGCTGTGCCGGGTTCGAAATTCCTGTCGCAGCCGCATCTCCACGCGGGAGGGCGCCGCGGCATCCGATGTAAGTTGTGCCAACTCGCGCAGGTCCGAGCGTAGCGCCACCGAGCTCTCGTACAGCGCCGCGCAGCGCGGGCAATTCCGCAAGTGTTCGAACGCCGCTGTGAAATCGGCTCCGTCGGCTTCGAGATCCCGATCTAGCCCCGCGATGGAAAATTCTTCGCAGTTCATTTTCACTTCTCCAAAAAATTCTTCAGCGCCCCGCATTCGCCCGCTTCGGCGCTTCGCGCAGCATTTCCAGTTTCGCCAGCAGCAGTGCGCGTCCCCGGTGGAGCCTCGAACGCACGGTGCCGATCGGACAATCCAGCGCCTGCGCGGCCTCTTCGTAGCTCATCTCTTCCAACTCGCAAAGGACCACGGTTTCCCGAAACTCCGGCGGTAGCGACAACACCGCAGAGCGCACCCGTTCGCGCCGTTCGCGGATTTCGGCCCAGTGCGCTGGCGTGCGTTCGTCGGCTACGTCCAGCGCCACTGGGTCTCCCTCGCTGTTCTTCACTTGCAGCGAGAACTCGCGTGGCCGGCGTTCCAAATGCTTCATCACCCGGTTCCGGGCGATGCCGTAGAGAAACGCTCCCAACGGGCCGCGGGCAGGGTCGTATTTTTTCGGCTCCCGTACCAGGGTCATGAACACATCCTGCACAATTTCTTCTGCGGCCCAGGCGTGGCCGGTCATGCGCAGCGCAAAACGATAGATCTGCGCCTGGTTGCGACGGTACAGTTGCGTGAAGGCCTCCTCATCGCCCCTGGCCGAGCGCTTCAGCAGGACGTCGTCTCTCTCCTGTTGCTCGATGTGCGTTTCTCCTGATGTGACGCCTGCCTTATTTAACTATTCCCCGGCGGGGCGGAGAAAGTTCCCGGGCAGGCGGCCGTTCTGTGGTGCGGCCAGTTGGGGCCGCCGGGTCTACTCTAAATCAAACCCGGTCAAAGGGTTAGAGTTGCGATGCGGGGTGTAGAGTCCCGCTCCATAACGGTGGGCCAAAGCCCACAGTCGATTTGCGGGGCTTAGCGCGCTTTCTTGCCGGGCCGAAACATCTTCGCCGCAACCCGCGTCACCAGGCGGCGCGGCACCAGGCGCTGCGAATGCGCGCCCAAATAATTGCCCAATCCGGAGATGACGTAGCTCTTCCCGGCCGCGAGCGCCTGCAAGCCGGTTCGCGCCACCTTGTCGGCGGGTTCCTGATTCCGTGCGGTGAACTCCTCCTGGCCCGCGACCGCGTGGAATTCCGATTCCGTCGAACCGGGGCACAGTGCACAAACGCGAATGCCATGCGGCTTCATCTCTTCCGCCAGGCCTTCCGCAAAGAAAAGATCGAACGCCTTCGTCGCCGCATAGGTGGAGATATACGGCACTGCCTGAAACGCGGCCGTCGAAGCAAGAATCAAAATGTCGCCACTGCGCCGCGCGACCATTTCGGGCAGAAAGAGCCGCGTCAGATGCACTACCGCGGTGCAATTGACTTCCACCATGTCCAGCAAACGCTGCGTTTCCACCTGCGGCGCTTCGCCGTATTGCCCGAATCCCGCGTTGTTGATCAGCAGGTCGATGCGCAATCCCTTTTCCTTCGTGAAGGCGTAAATTTCCTGTGGCGCCTCCCGCGTGGCCAGGTCCGCCGCTACCACGTGCGTGTGGATTCCGTGCTTCTTCTGGAAGCCGTCCGCGACTTCCTGCAACCGGTCAAGACGCCGTGCTGTCAGCACCAGATGCGTGCCGCCCGCCGCAAGCTCTTCCGCAAGCGCCACACCAATCCCCGCGCTCGCACCGGTAACCAGCGCCCACTTGCCCTTCCATTCGCTTGTCATTTGAACTTGTCCTCGGGAAGTCTGCAGTTCACACCGAATCGGCCGGATTCGTTTTGCGCGAACGCAAAACCGAATCCTTCAATCGCGTGCCCTGCTTTTTCATCCGATCCATCAGCCGCCGAGCCCACACAAACTCCGCTGCCAGCAGCGTCAGTCCCAGAAAGATGACCAGCCAGCCGGGTCCTGGCGTGACCAGCATAACCGCTCCCAGCCCCAGAAGAGTAAACCCTCCGAGAATTTTAGAAAAGCGCCGGACTTGCTCGATGGTGTGAAAGAACATGTGCCCTCAAGGGCAGAGGCGGGGGAACCCTTATTGTGACTGGGATTCCTGCTCCAAACAACAGCCACATAACTTGGATGCGCGAGCCCAACGAATTGGACATCGGGAATCGAAGGCGCGACACAAAGAAATGGCGGAGCGCGCGGGATTCGAACTCGAGGCGTCTTGCGGGCGTCCGAGCCCGCAGCCGATATCCTGGTGGAACCGGGACCCCGGTAATCATGGCGGAGAGGGTGGGATTCGAACCCACGGTACGGTTTCCCGTACGCTCGCTTTCGAGGCGAGTACTTTCAACCGCTCAGTCACCTCTCCGCGGTCTCAGCTTTCATTTTATCAGAGAGAGCGCTGTGGGAGCTACGCTGCGTTCGACCCGGTTTGTGATGGCATTCCGCAAGTCGCGCGCTCAACGCTGGCGGCGGGCGGTGAAGAAGGATTGGAGAAGGCAACTGGCTTCTTCGGCGAGGACGCCTGGTTTGACTTCCACTTGATGATTCAGCTTCGGGCTGGTCAGGAGTTCGAAACAGGTGCGGAAGGCGCCGCCCTTTGGATCATCGGCGCCGTAGACAACGCGAGGTACGCGTGCCTGGACGATGGCTCCGGCGCACATGGCGCATGGTTCGAGTGTTACGTAAAGGGTTGTATCTGCCAGGCGGTAATTAGCCAGCTTTTGCGCGGCTTTGCGCAGGACCACGATTTCCGCGTGTGCTGTGGCGTCGCAGTCACGGATGGTGCGGTTGCCGCCGCGCGCTAGCACCTCATCCCGATAGACCAGCAGGGCGCCGATGGGGACTTCGCCGGCTTCGGCGGACGCACGGGCTTCGTCCAGCGCGAGTTGCATGAATTCCTGATCGCTCATTGTTTCGTGACTGAGAATATCACGCTCCGCGTCTCTTAACTGATCGGCGAGTTTTTACGGGCCAAACTGCTCCAAGATTCCTTGACATCCGGGCATTGGCAAAAGAGACTGTGAACATGAAGGAACTGCTTGGACGGCTTTTCCAGGTGGATGTGCTCAAGGGGATGGGCGTAACCTTTCGGACGCAGCATCCTGCGAACGTTTACACCGAGCAATATCCGCTGGAGCGGCCGATGGTGGCGGAGAGGTATCGCGGTGCGCCGCGGCTGAACAATCATCCGGAAAACGGGGAGACGCTTTGCATCTCCTGCAATCTTTGTGCGCTGGCGTGCCCTGAGAATTTGATCGTGGTGGGATGGGAGCGGGATGACTCCACGCGGCGCAAGGTGCTTACGACATTTACTTACGATACTTCCCGCTGCATGTTCTGCGGACTTTGTGAAGATGCGTGCCCGACGGATGCGCTCGAGCTGACGCAGGATTTTGAAATGGCTTATTACAGCCGGGAAGGCGCGATTTGGGACCGCCACCGGCTGGAAGAAGGGCCTACTCCCACGCGCTATACGCGCTAGAAAAGCCCCATGGAAATTCGCAGAGATCCCGTCACACAGAGTTGGGTTGTATCCGGGCAGCGGGAACGGCCGGAGGAGGGCGAAGGCGGATGTCCATTCGATCCTCCGGCGATCGACAACGCAAAAGCAATTCTGTCGTGGCCTTCGGAAGGGCCGTGGCAGGTCCGCGTGCTTCCGCATCCGGAGCCGTTGTATCGCGTGGAGAATGATCCGGGCCGTGCGGCGGAAGGTATTTACGACAAAATGGGACCACTGGGCGCTCATGAAGTTGTGGTCGAGACACCGCAGCACGACAAGCGTTTTTCGAGTTTCAGCGACGAGGAAATCGATCATGTGCTGGGCGTGTGGGGCTCGCGCATTGCTGACTTGAAAAAGGATGCGCGGTTCAAGTACGTGACGGTGTTCAAGAACCAGGGAACGCAGGCCGGGCAGGAGTGGAGTCACGCCCACTCACAGGTAACCGCGACCATCTTCGTACCTCGCCGGATCAAGTACGAATTGGCATCCGCGCACGACTGGTTCAAGGACAAAGAGCGGTGTGTGTTTTGCGATATCGTGCGCCAGGAAGAGAAGCAGGGGAAGCGCATCGTGGATGTTCAGGGAGACTACTACGCGCTATGTCCTTATGCTTCGCGCGTGCCGTTTGAGATCTGGATCCTGCACCGGCGGCACAACCACCTTTTCGAGCAGCCACGGCCAGGGGCCAATCGGCGGCAACTGGCCGCGCTGCTTGGGCGGGTGCTTCGACGGCTGGAAAAAATCGCCACTTCCTTCCATTTGGTTGTTCATACGGCGCCAAACACGCGGAACAAGAAGGGGGAACTTTCCGGATACTGGAAGACGCTTTCGGAGGATTACCACTGGCACATCGAGATCATGCCGATCCTTGAAAAGCGCAGCAAGTCGTACAGCATCAAGGAAGTTTATTTCAATTCGTTGCTTCCGGAGCAGGCTGCCGAGCAGCTCCGCGCCGTCGATCCCAACACATGAGGCTTTCCGCGCGGCGCAACTCGGAACGCGGCGGCGCGCTGGTCAGCCTGATCATTCTTATTGTTGTCGTGGTGCTTTGTGCGGTTTTGTATTGGGCGCGGCATCCGATTCTGCGATTCGCAGGAGAGTGGTGGGTGATTGATGAGCCGGCTGCACACGCGGATGCTTTACTGCTTTTGGGCGACGATAATTTCTATGCGGATCGGGCGACTCACGCAGCGGAAATGATTCGTCACGGCGTGGCTCCGGTGGTGGTTGCCAGCGGACGGCGGCTACGTCCTGGCGCAGGGGTGGTGGAGCTCCAGGAGCATGACCTGATCGAGCGGGGCGTTCCCAAAGACAAAATCATCCGGTTTCCACACGATGCGGAAAGCACTTTGGAAGAGGCTGTGGCTCTATCACGGCTCTGCACGGAGCGCCACTTTCATAGTGTAATTGTGGTGACCTCGAATTATCACGCTCGGCGCGCACGGCATATTTTCGACAAGATCTTTCCGCCCACGATCGCGGTCTCGGTGGCCGGGGCCCATGATGGGGATTTTGACCCGGAGCATTGGTGGGAGAAGCGGAAGTCTCAGGAGTTGTTTGTGCATGAGATTGTGGGCATGATGGTGGCGTTCGGGGAGGGTGGCGGGCCCCATCCGGGCGAAAAATAGGAGAAGGGAATTGCAGTTTTCTTAGCTGGCCGGGCAGCGCGGGTATGAATTCTCAGGTCACACTAGTTAGGAATAAAGCTTGGGTTGCTATTTACATCGCATAAGTGCTGTAATATGTTGTTCTTTCTGAGTCGCAGTAAGCTCCCAGCCCTCGATAAGCGACTTTGGAGACTCTAACCCAAACGTCGAGGTGTCCTTATGTGGCGAAAAGAAGATGGCCGGCCGCAGAATTCGAGTGAGATTTCCACAAGTCCTGTGAATCCCACTACTCCCTCTGCTCCCGCTCCTGCTAATTCCAAACAGTTGTCGAGCGTTGCAACGTCTGCGAATGCCGTTGCATGTTTGAGCCAGGGCATCCGGATCAAAGGCGAAATTACCGGAAGCGAAGATCTGTTCATTGATGGAAACGTGGAAGGGAAAGTGACTTTCCGCAATGCGGTGCTGACCGTTGGGCCGAACGCCAGCGTGAAGGGCGACATTGATGCGCGCGAGATTGTGATTCGCGGCCGCGTGGAGGGGAAGCTCGACGGCTCCGAGCGCGTGCAGATCTGGAATTCGGCAAAGGTGAACGGAGACATTCGCTCGCAGCGCATTGCCATCGAAGACGGCGCGGAATTCCGCGGGAAGGTGGAAGCGGGGAAACCACCCGCGCGCCCTGCCGATAACCCGCCTGCGAAGAAATTTGATAACGCGAAACCGAAAGATGCCGATGCCAACTTGGAAAAACCGACCCCGGGTGCGGCGGTAGCGGGGGCGGACTGAAGTATGGGATTCCTGAACAAACTGGGGATTGGAATTGGCGCGCAGACGGCCCGCGAGGGCGCGCGGCCGCTCGCCGCAGAACGAAGCACCCTCAAGGGGAACGGCTCGGTGGCGGCGGTCGGAACCAATCGTCAGCCGGAACCACAGGAAACCACGCGGGGTTCGAACGGACTGAAAGAATTTCTGTGGAATCTGGATGGACTCGGCCGCGGCACATTACTTGATCTGGGGCCCGCTTGGCAAACCACGCTGACGTTTTTCATCGAGCGCGGCTTCCGTGTTACTTCCGACGATATTCTGCGCGACTGGGCACAGTTTCTCGCCGAAGAGGAAGCCAAATCCAAAGCAAAAGAGAATGTCACAGCGGAAGACTACGCAGAACGGGCGCCGGAAGCGCGAGCCAAGCGTTTTCTGGAAGAAAACTTGCAATACCCAGCGTCGTCGTTCGATGCGCTGCTTCTTTGGGACGTGCTTGACTATATGGAGCCAGCGCTGGCCAAGCTGATGATCGGCCAGGTTACGGATTTGTTGCGTCCGGGCGGCGTGGTGTTTGCGATGTTTCATAGCAAGAAGCCGGCGGGATTTCAGAGGTATCGGGTGGCTGATACAACTACACTGCAAGTATTGTCGGCGAAAACGATATTTCCCGCGCAGAAGGTGTATCAAAACCGCGAGATTCAAGATCTCTTCGGCCGCTTTCGCACCATGAAGTCGTTTGTGGGGCGCGATCAGCTTCGGGAAACGCTTTTTATTAAGTGATTTTGCCCTGATTTATTTTTCGGGACCGCCTGGCAAATCGGGCGGTCCGTTTTTTTGGAGTGCGGCGGCAATCGGCCACTTTTGCGCATTCCATTGCAGCGGCCAACGGAGCGACTTGCCGCCCGAAAACACAAGAAACGGGCAAGCCCAAGGGCCGTCCAAGAAATCCACAAGTCAATGCACTGAGAATGCGCGAGATACGGCCGGCTTCGCTTTTTTCTTCTTTTCGCTTGCGCCGCGCGTCTCCCGGGCGTACAAGCAAGCTCGTGAGCTCCTTGAGCTCCGGAGGGTTGCATGAATCCACCGGGCTTAGAAGCACAAGAAAGCTGAGCACACCGCTCTTGCGGTGCGAGTCGCGACCGAACCGGTTGAAGTCTAATCCGCTCGCCAAGCGACGCAGCAAAACATAAAAAGAGGGCCCTCATGGAGGGCCCTCTTTGTTTTTGCGTTCGTTAAGTTTTGATTGGCCGGTCGGCCTGCCTCGATTTGCGCTCTATTTTTCCATCCCTAAATTGCAATGAAGTTGCGCGCGGCGCGCGGTTACTGGGTCGGCTGATGCGCGGTGTGCTGGTGTTTACCGCCGCGCTTCTTCGAATGGTGCCGATTGTGATGGTGTTTCGACGCGTGCTGCGTGGATGGATTAGAAGACGTTTCCGGCGCCGGAGCCTGCTGCCCGGCGGAAAGAGTCGACAGACAAAATACTGCGGCTAAAACTAAGAGAATACGCTTCACTTGAATCTCCCTTGGGAAATCCCCCGTAGGAAGAATTCAAGCACAATGCGGGCCGAATGTCAGGTAAAAGAAATAAGAAGCGGGGAACCAGGCGGCGTAAGAGAAAACGACCCGAGGTTCAGCCCCCGAACCGGGCCCCCATCATGTGGATCACCGCGTCTTGCTTGGCGATCACTTGGGCTTGCCACATCAACGCGATGGCCATAAGGCTCATCGAAAAGATGCACAGCGCGAGGGTCAAACCCAGTTGAGTTTCCGAAGCAGGTACACGAAATACGCGACGCATCCAGGCCATGGGGGCTCCCAAGAACGGAAAGTTGGACGAACGTCCTGTAGGGAGCAATTGGTTGGCCAACTCAGGAGGCTGGTTTTAGTACCATCATTACCGTTCGTTTACAGGCATTTATCGCATTTTCACTTCGAGGAAATTCGAGGAGGGTAACTCGGTGTGCAAATTTCGGCACACTTTGTCCTTTTTGCTTCCAACCGTTTAAATGGCCTACGCCGCAGATAGTCTGAATCGCCGTCGACCCTACTTTCGATCATGTGCCCGCCTACAATTCGCGGTTCAGAACCAATTCGAGAGCCACCGGCCAGGTGTCGGGGGAAAAGATCGGCAAGCTCTTGTACTTGGCATCCGGTTCAGGTGTCGAGGGGTCACGACCTGCGAGCAGCAGGCAATGGTCGCAAGTAGGGAAGAGTTCGGCGGCCTCGTCCGGGGTGGCGATTCCGATGATGTGAGGATTGGCCCGGAAGGAGCGTTGGTAGAGCTGGGCAAGGTCGCGGACACACGAGGAGAGTTGCGCGCCAACGGCGAAAGACCAGAGCGCGCCCCGCGGTCGCACCTGCGCTTTTCGCTTGGCAGCTTCCTGCTGGAAACGCTGGATATCGGCGCCCGAGGCGCCGGCGAAGAAAAAGAGCTCGTCGAAATCGCGCTGGCGCAGGAGTTCCGCCTCGCGCTGCGGCAGTCCGGTGTTCTGGGAGAGTTCGCGCGGCGAGAGATCGCGCAGGGGCACCACCTCGATGCTCGTTTCCTCTGCGATCAGGTCCAGCATCTCTGCCGCGGCGGGCTGCGGAGATGCCACTGGGACGCACGTAAAACGCCCCAGGCGCATGCTGCGAGGTGGTTTCAAGTGGAAGTAGTCTTCGGGAAGGAAGACGCCGCTGCCGCCCTCGCCGAGGAAGGGATGACCGAACCCGAACTTTCGAATCGTGGCATCAAACTGCAGCCGGCTGCGGGAGGTAACCGGGACAACCGGGATATTTGCCTCTCCCAGGCCTTCCAGAAAATCTGCAAAGCCAGTCAGGGACTTGTTTGTGGTGCTTATCAGATTGTCCGTCGCGCAATAAACAACTGTCGTGTTCGAACGCAAGAGCAGACTCCGGGCGCTTTTGGCCGCACTGCCGGCGATGGAAAAGGGCTGCGACCAGTGTGAGGATTGCGGTGGGCAAACGCAAGCGCGGGAGCCCCGAGACAAAAAAAGGGCGGGAAGCCATAGCTTCCCGCCCTCGGTTCGAATTGTTTGCTTCTTTTAGTTACCGGACTTGGATGAGGCAGACGTCGGAGGCTGCGCTCCGGCCTTCGGCGTGCTGACGTAGCCGCTGATCGAGTTCTTCCCGATCTTGTTGATCACGACTTCCTCGGCCTGGTGCATGCCGGTCGGATAGATGATGATCGGTGAATTGATGTTGCGGTTCTTTTCCTCGAGCTTCTTGTCTTCGAGAACAACCACAACGTTCACGCGGTTCCGCTTCTCGTTCACGCCCTTGAGTTCGACAGTGAGGTTGCCGACCTTCTGTGGCTGGTTCTTGCCGGCGATGGTGAACTCGACATAGTCGCGCTCGCCCATGCGGCGGAGGACATCGATTTCATCGTGGTTGCGAGCGATCAGGGTTCCGAGCTCGCTGCGAGCCATGGTGAGGTCGTTGTTGGTCTTGGCCAAGTTGTCGCTGACGGTGGCGACTTTGGTGTCAACCGTCTTGACATCGTCGGTGGTCGCCTTGGTGGCGAGCTCGGTGTGCACGGAAGTGTCCAGAGCGGTGAGCTTCTGGGTGGTTTCCGTGTTGAGCTGCGCTGCTTCGGTGCGAGCCTTCTTCAGTTGGCTCTGGGTAATCTTGAGCTTGTCGGTCACAACCTTCAGGTCGCCCTGGAGGTCAGTGTTGGTCTTTTCATCGACGGTTATGCGATCTTTCATCGCGCTCAGGTCCTGCTGCGTGGTTTGCTGAACAGCCTTAACCTGGTCGGTGACGGCTTGCTTGGCGGCATCCAGCTTGGTCGAATTCGACCAGCCAAAGAATAGTCCGCCCAGGGCAATCAGGGCCAGAATGGCGATCGCCGGCATTTGCCAGGATGAGCCACCCCTATCAGTATTTGTGTATTCAGGGATCTCAGACATAGTAGATATTTTCTCCTCACCCATTCGGGTAAACCGTTCGAATTTCAGAATGGCAGCGCTTAGCGGCTGCCGGATGCTACATATGATTTCCTTATGTGCAAGTGAACTGCCGCAAGCAGATGGTTGGTGCGGCGAGTCTAAGTACTTGCCAATTGGACAGTTACCGCGCCTGACCGTAGGGGCAGGTAGTACTAGTTCCTGCAATCTTTACGCGGGTGGGAACTTCGGCGATGAATTCCTACGTAGTGCAAGAATCTTCCACTTCTATGCCCGCCTGGCCCAGGTCGGCGTAAAGCTGCGAAGGGGACTGGAAATGAATCCCGGTGAAGCCCAGGCGGCGAGCAGCTTCGACATAGGCCAGGATGTCGTCAATGTACAGGGCTTCCTCGGCGCGAGCTTTGCAGGCCCGGAGGGCTTCGCGGAAGATGAGGGGGTCGGGCTTGCTGGCGCCCACGGAGCAGGAGTAGGTGCGGACCGCCTTTGGAAAATAGGCGAAGAAATCGTAGGATGATTCGAGCTTCTCCACATGAATCGGATCGGTGTTCGAGAGCAGGCCCAGCCGATGGCTTTTTGAGAGCCGAGCGAACAGGGAGGCCTTGTGGATTGGGTAGGGATCTAGCGCCGAATTCCACGCGTTCTTGAACTGCTCGAAATCGAGGGAAAGGTTGAAGCGCTTGCAGAGATGCAGGTGCCAATCGCGCGGGGACACGCGGCCTTCCTGCCAGTCGGGCCAGTGCGGATCTTTCTCGATGGCGGACCAAAGTTCTTCTGGCGTGAAAGGAAGTCCTTGGGCGAGGGCGGATTTCACCCGTTGGATGTCCACCCGAATCAGAACTCGACCGATATCAAAGATTACGGAGCGCAATTTGGGCATGGGCTAGGGCTTCTCTGGCGAGGTGACTGGCGATGCGGCGGGAAGTCGCTCTGTGCGGCGCGCCCGGAGAACGCTGATAATCGCCGGGAGGAGCGAGAGAAAAATCACCACAAGGATGACGTAGTGAATGCGCTGGCTGATGTTGGGAATGGTGCGGCCGAGGAAGTATCCGCCGAGAATCATCGTTCCGACCCAGATGGCGCCGCCGAAAATGTCGTAGGTGAGATAACGGGGATAGGACATGCGCGCCGCGCCGGCCACGGGCGGGCAGAAGGTGCGGATGATGGGGATAAAACGCGCCAGGATGATGGTTTTACCGCCATATTTTTCGTAGAAGTCGTGGGCTCGTTGCAGGTGGCGCCGTTTGAAGAAGAAGGAATCTTCGCGCTTGTAGATCGCCACGCCTGCTAATCTGCCGATCCAGTAGCCGATCTGGTCGCCCGCGATGGCGCAAAGCATTACCGGGAGAAGCAACCACTTGAGGGGAATGGCCCCAGCGGCGGAAAAGACGCCCGCGGTAACCAGTAGGGAATCACCAGGTAGAAAAAAGCCGACAAAAAAGCCTGTTTCAATGAAAACGATGACGCAGACGAGCAGGGGAGCCGCAGGACCGGCCCTCTGGATTAGTCCTTGGACATCGAAGAGCGTATGGAGCAGGTGGCGGATGGATTCCAACAAAGTGATTCATTCCTTACGGGAACGCGGATTGGGATTAGCGCGTGGGAACGCAGGCCGGAAAATGTCCCACTACCCATAAGGTAGCAGAAAAGGGCTGGATTCTCGCCACTTTCCTGCCACAGGGCAACCGCGGTGCTAATGAAATTCAGCCACCAGCCACGATATCTCATCGGAGAGCCTCTGCGAGCATCAGTTCGCCCTGCTTGCCGAACGCGGACTGCATGTCGTGCTGGCGATTCAGCAATTGTTTGAGCCGTGGGATTGCGGAACGCGCTTCCGCACTGCCCGCTTCGATGGCCTCATCGATGCGGTCGAAATCGTCCCAGGCCAGGCCCTGCACTGCGGGCCGAAGGACCAGGTCGGCGTGGCGTTCCCACGCTTCCAATTGATTCTTTTGGGCCGCGCTTACGGCCCGGCTGACCACCTGGAAAATGTTCGTGGGAGCGCCGCGCTGTCCGTCGTGGAGTCCGACGGAAACGCCGACCACAATTTCGGCGCCCATTTCACGGGCTGCGCGCGTCGGAACGGGCGCCACGATGCCACCATCGGCGAGGCAGCGCGTGCCGATTTGTATAGGTTCGAAGAGACCGGGAAAGGCGCAACTCGCGCGAATGGCTTCGGCTAGATTGCCCTGGCGGAAAACCACCGGATCGCCGGTGCCCAGATCCGTGGCGACGATGGCCAACGGGAGAACGAGGTCCTCAAACTGTTTTGTGCCGAAGAGCCTTTGCACCAGGGCGCCGAGGCGCTCGTTGCTGGCCAGGCCAAAGCGCGAGACCCGCCACTTGGCAAAATCACGAAAACGAATTTCGCGGCACTTAGTGATGATGCGCGGGAGTGGCACTCCGCTGGCGTAGGCCGCGCCCAGGATGCTGCCGATGCTGCTTCCCGCAATAGAGGTGACCGGAATTGCGTTTTCGCGGAAGGTGCGGAGGACGCCCAGATGAGCATAACCGCGAGCGAATCCGCCGCCGAGCGCCAGGCCGACTCCCAGGCGCGGCACATTCGGTTGCGATAAAGAAGGTGGGGCGTAGAAACGTTTGATCACGAGGGTAAGTTTCGCAAGAGGGTGAGGTGGAGGCGATGGGTCGCGCGTCCCGAATGAAACGTACCAAAGTACCCGCGTAAGAAGTGCTCGCAAAAAGGCCATTTGCGGGCGGGGAGTACTTAAATACTAGTCGGCTGACCTCGCTGTACCATTGCTGGACACTGCCTCAGAAGCGATTCTACCCCTGCACAATGCGTCAAATTCATCGCCGAAGGAGACCCATGGAAGCCGGCTACAACGCGTGGTTGGGACAGGCGGTGGTTTTGCAGGTGGCTCTCGGGGACATCAAGGTTCCGCTGCGTGGAAGGCTCCTGAAGGAAGGCGGGGAGACAGTACGCATGCGGGTTGGCGATGGATGGGACATCGACATCTATAAGGCGATGATCCTGACAGTGGAAAAAGACGGAATGGCACTGATTCCAGCATGAGGGGAGAAGAAAAAATGGATAATCAGATACCGAAGTACGTCACCCAGTCGCGAGCGGCATACCTTCTGGGACTTTCCGTGGCGGAGATTGCCCGAATATCCAGCGAAACGGGAATCGGGCACGTGGAGCGCGCCGGACATATTGAGGAGCGCTTTTTCACTTACGAAGAATTGCAGCGGATTTGCGTGCTAGCCACCCAAGAAGGCGTGGTGACGCACTAAAGCGAGATTGAATTTCCTCAGGCCCCCCCTCAGGATGTACCCCCACCCCGGCTCGTTGCCCCCAGCGAGCCGGGGTTTTCTTTTCCGCGCTTCGCTTAATGTTTCGCCAGCATTGAAACGATTCATAAAACCTTTGACAGAAGCGAGTATCACGGGGAAACTAGGCGGCGATTCTTCCGGGGTACTTCGTTTCAAGATGAAAAGCATGAACTTCTTCCTCCGTAGTGGCGGACTAAGGAAAATAAACCATTGTCTCTGACCTCGCTTGATTGGGCCGCCATCGCGGGCTACCTGCTGATCACCCTGATCCTTGGACTGTATTTCCGGCGAAAGTCGGCGCAGAGCACAGAGGACTATTTTGTTTCTGGGCGCCAGGTCAGCTGGTGGCTGGCCGGGACATCCATGGTGGCGACTACGTTTGCCGCGGACACGCCGCTGGCTGTGAGCGGGCTCGTGTACACGCAGGGCGTGGCGGGGAACTGGCTTTGGTGGAGTTTCCTTCCCTCGGGGATGATGACGGTTTTTCTTTTTGCACGATTGTGGCGGCGGTCCGGGTTGATCACCGACGTGCAGTTTGCGGAGCTGCGCTATCACGGAAAGCCTGCGGCGTTTTTGCGCGGATTCCGCGCGGTGTACCTGGGATTGCTGATGAACTGCCTGATTCTTGGGTGGGTGACGAAGGCGATGGTGAATATCATCAGTACTTCGCTGGGAATCAGCGACGCGAAAGCGCTGGCGATTTGCGTGTTTTTCCTGATGCCGTTCACGGGGATTTATGTTTCGTTGGGCGGGTTGTGGGGCGTGCTGTGGACGGATCTGTTTCAGTTCGTTCTGAAGATGACGATCGTGATTGCAGTGGCGTGGTATGGCGTGCACGCGGTGGGCGGAATGCCGCAGTTGCTCGAGAAGTTGGCGGCGAAACGGAGTTTGGCTGGGCCGCATGCCAGCGACATCACGGCATTGCTGCCGGATTGGTCGCGCGGGCTGACTGGCGAAGCGCTGTGGACCTTGCCAGTGATCACGTTCGTCGTTCATCTGGCGGTGCAGTGGTGGGCGTTCTGGTATCCCGGCGCGGAACCGGGCGGCGGCGGCTATATTGCGCAGAGAATTTTCAGCGCGCGCGATGAACGGCACGGGTTGCTGTCGGTGCTGTGGTTCAATCTTGCGCACTATGCGCTGCGGCCCTGGCCGTGGATTCTGACGGCGCTGGCGGCGGTGGTTCTCTATCCTGGGCTCGCGCAGCCCGAACGCGGATACATGCTGGTTGCCACGCAGCATACGCCTCACGCGTTGCTTGGTATCCTGCTCGCCGGATTTATGGCCGCGTTCATGTCCACCGTGGCGACCCAGCTGAATTGGGGAAGTTCGTATCTTGTGGAAGATTTCTACCGGCGGTTTGTGAAAAAAGACGCCAGCGAAACTCATTACGTGAACGCTTCGCGACTGGCGACGATTTTTCTGGTGGTTGCGGCCGCGTGGGTCTCCATGCAACTGCAATCGGTCAGCGAAGGCTGGAAGATTGTGCTGGAACTTGGGGCGGGGACCGGGGGAGTTTATTTGCTGCGCTGGTATTGGTGGCGAGTGAACGCGTGGAGCGAGATTTCGGCGATGGCGGCGGCTCTTGCTACCACGCTGGCTCTGCACAGCCACACGTTATGGATGAACCTTGCCGGGCGGCCTGGGCCGTTTCAAGGATCGGATCCTGTGGTGTTTGCGAAGACGACGTTGTGCACGACGGGAGTGACTACACTGGTGTGGCTGGCCGTTACGCTGCTGACTCCCGCAGAGCCTGAAAAAACGCTGGTGGATTTTTACAAGCGAGTGCGTCCCGATGTGCGCGGTTGGGGACCGGTGGCGCAGGCAAGCGGAGTGACGGAGAAGACGCGCGATCTTGGAACGAATTTGATGAGTTGGCTGACCGGATGTGTTTTCGTGTACACCGCACTGTTCAGTATCGGGCAGTTTTGTTTTGGGCGGATGGGGCCGGGCTTATTTTTGGGACTGGTGTGCGCGGCAAGTGGTGTGGCATTGTATCGCCTGATGCCGAAGGCCGGGGAATGGCAAAGTTCCTAAAATGACAGCTTCTTTGCCGACAAAAGGCAGGCACCACGCCTTGCTGGCCGGATTTCTCGGCTGGACTCTCGATGCGTTTGATTTTTTCGTGATCGTCTTTCTCTACGACACGCTTTCCCACCACTTTGGCGTTTCCAAGAAAGCCATCGTCTTCACCACTACGGCGACGCTGGCGCTGCGCCCCGTTGGCGCGTTTATTTTTGGTCTGCTCGCCGACCGCTATGGACGCCGCATTCCTTTGATGGCCAACGTGATTTATTTTTCGATTATCGAGCTGCTGTGCGGGTTTGCACCGAACTACACCGTGTTCCTGATTCTTCGCGCTCTGTTTGGCATCGGCATGGGAGGCGAATGGGGCGTTGGAGCTTCGCTGGCGATGGAAGCTGCGCCGACAAAGTGGCGAGGGATCCTGAGCGGCATTTTGCAGAGCGGCTATTCGATCGGGTATCTGCTCGCGGCAATGGCGGCGCGATTTGTGCTGCCCGCGTGGGGTTGGCGGCCGATGTTCTGGCTGGGAGCGTTGCCGGCGCTGCTGGCATTGTACATTCGCACCAAGGTGCCGGAATCGGAAGCGTGGCAGCGTCATCGCGCGGGCAGCATGGCCGACGTGCTGCGCGTGGTGGCCGCGAATTACAAACGGTTTTTGTACCTTGTGGTGCTGATGGTGTTCATGATGTTCCTTTCCCACGGCACCCAGGATCTCTACCCGGACTTCCTGAAGGAGATCCACAAGGTGACGCCTTCGGGCGTGGCGAATATCGCGATGATTTACAATGTGGGCGCGGTGATAGGGGCGATTATCTTTGGATCGTTGTCGCAATCACTGGGGCGGCGCAAGGGAATGATGGCGGCGCTGGCGCTGTGCCTGCTGGTGATGCCGTTCTGGGCGTTTGGCGGCAGCGTGCCGGTTCTGGTCGTGGCAACCGTGTTTATGCAGATGGGCGTGCAGGGCGCGTGGGGGGTGATTCCCGTTCACCTGAACGAGTTGGCGGCAGACGCGGCGCGCGGGTTGATGCCCGGGATGGCGTATCAACTGGGAATTCTGTTCGCGGCGCCGACAAATACGATTGAGTATGCGCTGCGCGAGCGCTTCGGATACCAGTGGGCATTGGCAGGTTTTGAAATTGTGACGATCGTCGCGTTGGTTCTGCTGCTCTGGCGCGGCGCAGAAGCGCATAGCCGCAGCTTTGTGGGGACAACCCCACCCGGGTAGAGTCCCGGAGTTTCATGTGCTACAATTTTTGTATCAGTTGTTTATCACGTTGCGCCCTTAGCTCAGCTGGATAGAGCGTCTGGCTACGAACCAGAAGGTCGGGTGTTCGAATCACCCAGGGCGCACCACTTTAATCCTTCCCCAATCAGTCATTTATGCCGCAACTTCCATTTCCTGTTTGACCAATTTTCTACGGACATTACGGACAATTGGAGTTTTCTCCGGCAAAAGATCGAATCCAATTCCCACACTGTCCGCCAGTTCCTTACGATAAACAACCTCATCGAACATCTTCACGTACTCTTCTGTTTGATTGCTTTCGGAGTGCCCCATCCAGAATTTCATCAAGGATTCAGGAACTCGGGATTTGCTTAGATGAGTAGCCCTGAACCTTCGGAATGAATGGAACCCCGCTTTAGAAGCTTCGAGCGAGTTCAAAATGGGGTGAAGATCGCGTCTCAATACGTTCGACTGAGCTAAAGGTTTCCCCTTCGCGTTTCGAAATAGAAGACCCGATTTTCGATCTTCGATGAGGGCTTTTACCATCAACGCCAAGCTGGGACAGACATCTACATCCCGAACAGAACTAGGCGTTTTAGGCTTTTGCGCCACACCTTCCCAAAGGATTGCCGGACGTGAAGTGTTCGGCAGTCATCTGAGATATTTTGGACTTCAAGGCCTAAAGCCTCGCCAATCCGTAACCCCGACCCTCCAAGCAAAGCGTAGAGTACCCGGAACTGTCCTGTAGCGTTCTGAACGATGGAACTCATCGTCTCCGCTTTGAATGTCGGTTGATGTTGGTCTCTGACAATGGGGAGGTCGATAAATTCCGAGTCCCACTTGCGCGGAAACAACGGCTCCCCTTCCTCACTCTTAGCAGAGGCAACAATCAAGTTTCACCAGGCCGGAATAGTTGACTATCGTTTTGGCAGACAAACCCGCAGCGGCCATCTTTGCGATCAATTGCTTCAGAACCGCATTGTTGATGTTCGCCAAAGCATATACACGACTGTTGCGATCCGGTCCCCAGAATCGAACTGGCCACATTCGCTCCTCGGGGCGGCCGAGCGTGCACAAAGCGACTGGTGCCTGACGTAAAGGAGTCAGGAATTCGCGTCCAATTGAAAAAATATAGGAAAAACCGCGTCCATCTGCGTCCAACAATTGGCTCGGATGGACGCTTTTTCGCGCCTAAAGCCCAGTAAGGCCAACTGCATCAACAGGGTTTCTGGAGCGGGCGATGGGAATCGAACAAATCCGACTGAACCAAACAAAGGCGTTACCACCCGTTACGCAGTTCAATTAGAGTCTAAGAGAGCAAAATGCTAGCGAAAAGCAGGCGGACGGCTGCCCTCGCGGATGGAGACATGGAGCCCCGTTCCGCTTTGGGGCTCCCGGATGCGATAATAGGAAAGAGGGACCTTCCCCTCCCCTGACCCTGATGGCGCGTCTCAAAACTATCAAGTTGCTACGTGAGCGGGTAACTTGTTGGGAGGAGCATCCGTTCAGCACACCGTCTATCGCGTCCCTTCAAGCACTTGAGCTTACGAGCGCGATTTGTTTCTTTGTCGGGGAAAATGGAACTGGGAAGTCCACGCTCTTGGAGGCCATCGCTGCTCACTATGGCTTTGGGCGAGAAGGGGGCAATCGAAACTTCGTCTTCGAAACGACTCCAAGCGTGCGTTCCGTTGACCCACTCGTAAAAGCCTTGCGACTCGCATTCACGACTAGGATGGGGTCGGGCTTCTATCTAAGAGCCGAGAGTTTTTTCAACGTGGCAAGCTGCGTAGATGCGATAGGCGGATCAAATATCACTACCGGGGAAAGTTTGTGATCCGCACGGAAGAACTTTTGGAGGCAATGTGAAACAACTTCTGATATTACTTTTGCTCTGTGCTCCGCTCGCCAAAGCACAGAATACTTGTGCCAGCAATCTCCCCTGCACTGTGACGGGGAATTGGTCATTCTCTGGCAACAACAGCCACAGTGGGACGGAGACGTTCAAGAACATCAATACCATTCGCTACGCTTCACTCTACGCTGGCTCCGAT
>Ga0210405_10001015_pt1 | contig 34081 bp, 53 predicted proteins | sample IncBWH11MmetaG_FD_155492 | JGI IMG/M metagenome (GOLD analysis project Ga0210405, IMG submission 155492) | Forest soil microbial communities from Barre Woods Harvard Forest LTER site, Petersham, Massachusetts, United States - Inc-BW-H-11-M | ecosystem: Environmental > Terrestrial > Soil >...
AATCACAATTCCGGGTGCGGTTGCTGTTGCCAAGTTCTTTCTGCTCCTCAAAAAGTTCTCAAAGGGGACGGTCCCAGGGAGAGGGTCTGTCAGACTTTCTCTGGCGGGACCGCCCCTTTGCTTGCCGGGGTGCCTGACGGCTGCCGGACAAGATCAATTGACAATCCCTTCCCGTCTCACTTCGTACGCTCCACCTTCGAACAAAATCCGTTTGTGCCGGCTGTCAAACAACACCGTCGGTCGTTCTTCCGTCTCTTCTCCGAGTTGGTGACGCCACTCGTCGTACTCGGGTTCCTTCACGTGTTCTTTGCGCTGCTTGTAATCGATGCGGCGCGCCTCCCCAAGTTCGAAGAGGCCGTCACCGCGATCGAGCGCGCGAAACACGGAAAGCGATCCGGAAAGATCCTGATCCCCACCGAGGAAATACAACTGCCGTGCGGATTCGTCTGAAACCAGAATGGGGCGGGGCTCTTTGAAATCGATCTGTTGCACCTGGCTGCCGGCGCGGGGTTTCACATAGAGCACCAAAAGTTCCCCGAGTTTTGCGTAATCACCGGCCGGCATGTGCGGCTCGGTCGTCGTCTCTTCCCACTCGACCGGCATGCCGGTGAAATCTTCCCGGATGCCCGCGGCGTCCGGATTCTGCCGGCGGATAGCTTTTTTCTGTCGTGACTTCGGGCGCCGGGTCCAGGGATGGAAAACTCCCTTCTCGAAAGTTCCGAGCTCTACGTTCTTGCGGCGCTTCTTCAGCAAACCGGGCAAGCTGGTTCCTATACTTGCGACGTCGAGCAGTGCACCGATACCGGGATTCTGTCCTGGCGCAATTCCGCCTTCCGGAATCCAGTCGTATTTGTGCTTTCCTGCGCGCGCGCGAGTCACTCGCACCAAGCCGGCAACCCGTTTCTGCTTTCCTGTGCGGATCAAACCTGGCGCCTGATAGCTGGCACCCGCGGCGCGCGCGCGTAATGAACTGAACCGGTCGGGGTTCACGTTCGTGGGATTCTGCCGCGGAGTACGAATCACAATGGTTGCGCCCGGGGGCAGAGAAATTTCCTGCGTGTTGTGATCGTCGATCTCACTCGGGTTCGCACCCATCACTAAGAGTTCGTGCGGGTTCTCTCGAGATCCGATCGGTTTCACGGAAATGATTTTGTACGGGCTGCCGGCAACTGGTTTTCTCACCACCTGGCCGACTCGAAACTTTACCGGCGTGATTTCGGTGTGCGTGAGTCCCTTCAGTGTTCCGCCGATGAATTCGCGCGTGACTTCGTAGTGCTGCGGATTTTTTTCTTTCCGTTTCCGCTTGATCGGATTCGTCCGCGGGCTCATCACCAAGTAGCGGTGTCCGCGATTCGTAAGAGTCCCTTTGATCCACGCGCCTTTGGTTTTCTTCTCTTTCGCAACCGCGTCTTTCTTGTCCTTGAACGCACCATGAAACATGTAGCCGTAGCCGGCGCCGGCGTTCTTCCGTTTTTTCGCTCGTGCTGCCATTAAAAAATTCTCTTTAGCAAAGGCACCGCTACCAGAAGCCCCACGCCGGCGAGCGCAAGCCATTCCCATGTACTTGTGCTGGGCGTTCCTGCGGGACTCGTTCCGAAAATGTTTGCAAGGCTTGGCAGATTGAAAGCGCTCGAGGTATCCGGTACCGGGCCGGCTGGTCCGGCTGCTGCTGGTTGACCGCCAGGTGCCTGTACCGTCGGCGTCGAACTCGCAAGCGGCATTGCGCCGGTGACCGCATAGACCGCGTGGTTCACAATCGAGGCCACGTCACTCGCACTCGAGAATCCGCCCTGGCCGGTCGCCACTTGAATCTGTAACGCAACGTTGAACGGTGTCGGCTGCACGGTCATGCCGAACACAGTCGAATCGGTTAAGCCGGCGTCCGATTGAATGTTCGTAACCTGTAAACCGGATCCGGCGATCGCGCCGGCAACCGCGGAAATCAGGTCTTGCGCACCGATCGTGTAAGTGGGCGCCCACTTGCCGGTGTAAGTGACAACCGAACCATCGGGCACCGCGGCACCAAGGAACCCGAGAGCGGCTCCGCGCAATCCGTGAAGCTTGTAACCACCGGATTCGGTGAACGGAGGATTTTGTCCCATACCGCGCAAGCGCCAGGGCGCGAACGGATGACCGGCCGGTGTCGGTTTCACTCCGCTGAGCATGGTTGCGGCGAATGGATCGGTTTCCCCGTACGGCCGGTAACCCTGGCGATAGAGCGAGAGGTCGTAATTCACGTAACTCAACGTCGCCTCCCTGATGGTCCGCTGAGTAGGAGCACCGCGGCCGCGGCTGCAGCGAGAAGTAACCACGTGCTTGAACTGGTTCCGGTCAAGGGGCTGAATAGCGATGTGGTGACCGGTACCGCGACGCGCGGCGAAGGGCCCGGAGTTAAACCTTTCGTGAGACTTGAAATCGCGGACGGAATCGAACTCGCGATTGCGCTACCGGCCGATGGAATGAGACTGGTCGCACCTTGTGCGGCTTGTGCTGCTGAAACGGTTTCCGCCTCCGTCAACCCCGGGTCGTTGTACATCGGGAAATCGCTCGAGGACGTGTCGAGCGTTTGCGGTGTCTGGATGTCCTGAAAGAGCGGACTGTCCACAAGATCACCGAGGCCGCGGAAACTCCGAGTTGAGCGAACCACGTTCATCGCATCACCAACCAAACCGCGGCGCCGATCAAAAGCAAAGGCATAAGACTCGAACCGCCGGTGATCGAACTGAGTGCGCTCGTGAGTCCGCTCCCACTTGCGGACGGTGAGAAATCGAGGGTGTACGCTCCGCGCGTCGACGCGCCGTAGCTCGATCCGAACACTTGCGGAATCTCGGCAACGTAAGGTCCCTGGGTCGATTGCGATTGCCCCTGTACCGCAGCAACGATTCCGTTTGGTCCGGTGATGCCTGGCGTGAGTTGGTAGCAGGCGATGCAGCATCCGGCACCGATCGAACCGACACACGGTTGCTTGCCGGGAGTTTCCACCGGACAACTAGAACCACTCGAGCAACCGTTTCGCCCGGGCTGTAATTGGGGTGTAACTACAGTCCAGTAACCCGGCATCACCGTGGCAACTGCTTGCAACACTCCGCTTGCATCGATCTGTCCGGATTTAAAAGCAGACTGAATCTGGCGCACGTCGGCGTCGAAACCCTGCACGGCGATATTGACCGCGGAGTTTTCATTTTTCGCTTGCTTAGCGCGGAGTTCGTGTCCGGCGAGCAGTCCGGCGATGATGCCGACAATCGCACCCACACCGGCACCAATCGGGCCGGCAAACGAACCGGCCGCGGTTGAAGCTGCGATCGCGCTCGTTCCTGCGGCTGCGATCGGTGCGGCTGCTCCTACGATCTGCGCCGCGGCGCCGAAGTATCCAAGCTGATAGATCGGAGTGTGTGGCGAGCGGACCGCGTTGCCGATTTTGTGATGTCTCCGGATCCGGGCCCGATCGAAATGCTGAACTCCCATTGAATGCAGGGGCGTGAGTGGTGCGGAAACGTTCGGCATCACTTTTTCCCTTTCATCATGAGAATCAGGGCGAGTACTCCACCGAGTGCAACCCATTCGTTGTTGAGGCCGGGAATGATCGTCTGCTCGGAAAGCCAAGCGCTAAACCCGCTCGTCGCCGGCACTCCGCTTGCCGATGCCGAAGCTTGCGCGAGTGAGACGCAGGCGCCTGATCCCAGAGGATCGAGGGTGTAACCGCTCGCACATTGCGGCGCGCCGGCCGTCGGCATGCACGAACCCGACGGGCCGGAGTTGATGTAACCGGGCGCGCACTGTGGCGGGGGTGAATCGATCAGCGAGTAACCCGGTGTGATGCCGGGAACAATCTGCCCCTGGCTCGGCATGTAGTCGGCCGGCGATGCTGCAACCGTCGGCGCCGGCGCCGGGCTCGCCGGTGGAATCGTCCAGGGCACCATGTATTGCGGCGCGGGTGTGGCGGGTGCCGGCTGCAACACTGTTGAGGTTGCGCCGCTCGATCTCGATGGAATCGTTGTGGGCGGTTGGTAGTCGGGTCCGAAGTACGGATAGCGCGGCTCGATCGATTCCCCGGGCATCATTCCGTACGGCCGGCGAACTGCGATCGAGGCACCGACAGGAATTCCACTCGGTACCGCTCCGAGTCCTGCATAATTTCCGGGTGCTTCTGCATAACCGGGCGCGTGCTGCGTTTGCTTTCCGCGAACGACATTCGCTCCACCACTCGCGTTCGGCCGCGGCCGGGTTTCCCCTGGCGAGCGATAGATGTAATCGGAGTGCGTCTGTCCTTCCCTGAACGCGGTTCCGCCCCAATTCTTGTCCCACGGGCCTTTCGAGGTTCCCTGCTGCGGTAATTGCGAGTGACCGCTCGGCCGGATTTGCGGGCCTTCGGAAAGTTCACTCGGTCCGAAGGGCCATCCACCACCACCGGGCGCCCAAGATCTCAAGGAATCGGGGCCGATGTAGCCGTGATACTGGCCGCCCACCGGACCGCCGGGTATTGAGTGTCGCCAACCGCTCCACGCGAAATCGAGCGAGCTCGAGTAACCGCGGAATCCTGGCATGCGGACACGGCTCATGCGGTCACCCTGGCGTACAATGGCGCGGTGAAAAAACGGGTGAGAAATCCGATGGTTCTAGGACCGAAGGCGCAAGCGTGGCGCTGTCTCGATTGCAAAACGGCCTTTGCTTGGCATCCAGCAGCGAGCGGACTGAAACGTCCTAGTGAGTGCGGAGCATGCGATTCGAAAAGAATCCGTCTGATTGCTCGCAAACGGTAACTCATGCTTCACCCTTCGAAACGACGATTGCGGCAATCTGTTCGTGCGTGAGTTGCTCGAGCTCATCACCGGTGCGAAACCGGAATTGACTTTGGCGAAGCATTTCAACCGCGTCGAGGAAATCAGAAACCGGATCCGAAGTTTGCAGGACGACGATCATTAGCGGCGCCCCATTGCGAGCAAGACAACCCCGCCGATCAGTAACCACGGCAACCACGAACCGGTTGTAGTGAGTCCGAGTTGGCTGGAATAGCCCGCGGTCGGAAGTCCGTAACCGGGAGTGAGCGGAGTCGCAAAGCTTGCGTACGGTCCGGTTGCGACAACACCGGTCGGGGTTTGAATCTTTGTCGGCTGTCCCGAGGCCGCGGCGATCAATGCCGGCGTTTCTTGAATGGTCGAGGAAACTAGCGAGCTCCAATCAACCCCGTCATCCTGGCCGAGTCCGTAATGCGGCACCGTGGCGACGCCGGCGAGCCCGCGTAAACCTACCTTGCCCACCGTCGAAGGACTCGAGCAACCGCACCGACCGCCACAACCGCAACCGCTTAGGTCCTGAGAACTCGAGTCGGTGAGGGACCACACTCTTTTCCGGTAGTAGATCGGGGGTTCTACACCGAACTGCGCATCGACGCGCGCGGCATCCATCGGAATCCACTGTCCGGATCCCGGGGGAACTTCTGCTTCGAGGTAGACGTGAGAAAACTCGTTGGGCTGGTTCGCGTCGGCTGCAATCGTCGCGAGGCGCGCCGGGTAACCAAGCGCAATCATCAGCGCACCGAGCAGCATCGAGATGTCGTCACAATCGCCGGCGCGGATTTTAAGAAGTTCTTGCGGGGGATAAAGCTTTTCTTTTGTGACCGGATCCTTCGTGTATCGAATGTTGCGCTTTACCCACTCGTAAACCGCATTCGCTTCCCCGATGTCGTTGTAGGGCAGGACTCCGCGTACCAAGTCGATCGCAAAACGAACGAACTGCGCATCGGATACCGCCTGGTCGACCAGTTTCCGCATGAGCGAGATGGTTTGTTTGGTGCCGGGCTCACCGGCAAGGAGTGGGGCGCGATACGCGAGGGCGGGATGCGAAACCGATGGTGAACCGAGAAAAATAGGGCTCAACGATCACACTCGCAAGGGGAAAGTTGCTTCGCGCGGTTTGCGTGCCGGCCGTTTTTGTGCCGGTGATTCGCACCACGCGAAGCGGGGAGTCAAGAAGTTGGATCTGCGAATCGTTGTCACCTTGCCGGATGCTTCCCCGCACGGTCAACCGCCGTGGTGGTCCACCAAGTTCTCCACTGGTTCTCCACTCTGGTGCACCTGGCACCACTTTCGATTGCAACCCCTGTGGAAAACCTGTATACGTGGTTCGACGGCTGCCTTTGCGTGGGTGCTGGTGCAGGATTGCGTGAAAACTGCTACCGATATGCCCGCAAACGGCAAAACCGTGGAAAAGACCACGGTAACCCGCGTCATTCCTACCGACTTCAATTCTGAAGATCGAAAACTTCCCGATTTCTGGTCTTACATCGAAAGCCTGACCGCGGCCGATTGGGAACGGCATTTGCTCTATCTCTACCGCCGGGTTTCTGACACCGGGCCGATGGTTCCACTCGAAAAATCGAGTGGTTTCATCACGATGAGTAATAACGTTCAAGTTGCGGTTGGAAACAAGGAAGAGTTCGAGTTCGCCATCCAACAAAAGTACGGCGGGGGCACCTATCGACTGCTTTTGAAGAAAGGTGCCGAACGAGTGGGCGATCACCGGATCTCAATCGATGGTCCGCCGAAAGCGGTGCAACCGGGAATCCTGGTCGACAATGCGCCGAATGTGAATCCGGTCACGCACTCCTCGAACGATGTTGCGACAACCGCGATGAACCTGGTTGCGAACAAAGAAGCCGAAGCGGTGAACGTCGCAATCAATGCGCTCCGCGGTGCGTCCGAAGTGGTGCAACGTTTCAGCAGTGGAAACGGTGGTGGGGATGACGTCACCCGGGAATTTATGCGGGTGATGATCGCGCGCGCCATGAATCCGCCGGATCCGATGGATTCAATCGCGAAGATGCTCGGCATTTTTCAAACCCTGATGGGAGCTCTCAACCCGGGCGCGGCACAAAACCCGGTGATTCAACGGATCATGGATAGTGCGCTCGATCGGCTTATGAATCCGGTTTCCTCCGGCGGATCGACGTCGACCACTACCGCACTCGTGCAAACTCTGCCGGCGATCGCGAGTCACGTGAAAGAAGCGCTCACCGAGTGGCGGGTGGGGATGGAAGTTCAGCGGGACGTAATCATGCGATCACAACCGCAACAGTTGCCCGCGGGCTCGCCGCCTGGCGCGCCGTCACCGACCGTTCTACAACCGCCGGCGCCGGCTGCCGCGAAAGCTCCGGAGGGGCAGCAAGCTATGACGGTGGGTCCACCGCTTGAATTCATCGAAACCAAAATTGTCGAGATCCTGGGCGAAACCCTGGGAGAACCGAACGGCGCGGACATTGCCGGCGAAGAAGTTTTCATGTTCCTCGATCGCATGGATCCGCGGATTACCGCTCACCTGATCGGACTCGGGGAAGCAGGACTGTTTGAACTCTTCCAAACCCGCCCGATTCTGAAACGAGCAACGACGAATCCGCCGCGGCTGCAGGAATTCATTCGCGCGTTTTTGAAGTACTCGAAACCGGAACCGCCGGCCGGCAACGGCGCGGTGACAGTGAAACCGAATTAAAAGCGGTCGAATCCCTGTTGCGGAAAGGAGCGTGCGGAGAATTGCCAGAGCCGGAACCCGGCGGTTTTCTAGAAGGGAGGGCCGCCGGCTTCTGAATTCGACGCATCGACGATGACTGTTACCGAAACGTTTGCGGATAAGACACTCACGTGCGCCGGCTGTCGCGCGGAATTCATTTGGACGGCACGTGAACAGCAATTTTATGCAGAGAAGGGTTTCACCAACGAACCCAAGCGTTGTCGAGACTGCCGACGAAGTAAAAAGATTGCCGGCGGTGCTCGCAACGGAAACGGCGCTCGCGCATCCCGCGGCCGGTGAGTGTGCGTGTGCTCGCATTCGCCTGGCGTCTCAGGTGCTTCGCGAACTGCTGTTGAAAGATGAACTCGCGTTCGGCAAAACCCTTGTGATCGGTGTCGTATCAAGCCGGCTGGATGAGATTCAGGGCGAGCTCGAGCAGTTAGCCGGCATGCAACGGTTGTTTGAAACCTGGGTCGAGGGGTGAGCAGGTTCTTTCAAGCGATCCACAATTTTCTCGATCGCAACTATCCGAAAAGAGGTTCTATGACGTTTCTGAAGAAACTCGGTTCCGCACTCGCGCAAGGGATCGCGCTCGCAACCGGCATGTGGCCGCTGGTTTCAAAGTTCTTCGGCGCCGGCACCGCGGCATCGCAAACCGCGAATACAGTGGTGAACGATCTCACCGCGATCGGGCAAGTGGTGGTACAGGCCGAAGCAATGTTTCAGGGCACAGGTACAGGCGCCACGAAACTCGCCGCGGCTGCGCTGCTCGTTGCCAACGTGATCAAAACTTCTGAACTCGTTTCCGGTCACAAGATCGCAAACGAGACTCTGTTCACACAAGCGTGCCAGGAGATCACGTCCTCGGTTGCGGATCTTTTGAACTCGCTGGATTCGAACTCTGTGCAAACCAGCGGGAAACCGTTGCCGGTTCCGCCGGCTGTACCGACACAAGCGTAAGCGTATGGCAAACGTCGAACCACTCAGTTCAGAAACTCTGGCGGATCTGAAACGCTACGTCTTACAGACGAAAGGCGTTTTAGGTGCGATGCACCTTGAAACCATCGAGTCGAAATGCCCGTGCGAGATCTGCGCGTGCATCCGCATCGCGATCTCGAACGAAAACGCGCCGCGCTCATGATTGTTACTTGCGAAAAATGCGCCAAGCGGTTTGACGATGAGTTTCGTTGGACTATCTGTCCGCACAATCCTCTCGATGTTCCGCCGGGAAAAGTCCTCTGCCTCGAGCATGATCTTTTCGATTGCCCGTTTCATCCGGGCTCGGAACACTTGACCGGAATGGGCCGCGTGAAACCTGCGGACGAGTCATGAGCACACCGAACCGACTCCCGCCGCTGCTGTGCAATTACTGCTTTCATCCTTTGCATGAGGGTTATAAGTGCACACAGTGAAAGTGCAAGGGCAAACCTGGCATCTGGCGCAAGCTTACAGATGCACTTGGTTTTGTGTTCGAAGGTTGGAAGTGGAGCGGAGGGTAATGACACACTCGCCTGAGTGGTGGGATGGATTTTGGGTGGGTTGGCTCGGCAGTGTTGTGGGTGGTGTCTTCTATGGAACCATCCGGCTTGTGTACCAAATTGTTTCGAACGCTCGAAGGAAATATGACGCTGCTCGAAGCTCTGGCCGATAGTATTCAACGTTTCGAGGGCTGGATTCCGCCCGGCATGGATCCGAAGCTTCCCTTTGGGTCAACGTCCTGGCGAAACAGGAACCCGGGAAATCTGCGGCCGATACCGGGTTTGATTGTTGCAACCGATTCCCGCGGCTATCGTGTGTTCCCTTCCCTGGCCGATGGCTGGACCGCACTCACCAACGACATCAAAGCGAAGTTTGCCGGCTCACACAATCTCACCGATGATTCGACCCTGCGCAATTTCTTCGATATCTACGCGCCATCCGATGATGACAACGATCCGAACAAGTACGCGCGCCAGGTCGCGACGTGGCTCTCTCGAGATCTCGCGGTAACGATCGCGCCTGAAACCACACTCGGATACCTGAAACAGATTGGTGGCTGGCGCTAAAACCTTCCCCCTGCCTGTGGATGTCCCGCATTTGTGTGGAAAAAACGGACATGTACCTTCGTAACTTGCTGACGGAACAGGTTCGTACAGTTTCCCTTTGACAATGCCGCGCCATGCTATATATTGCGTTGCATGGTTCTTAAAAAGTCAGTTCCGCAACATACAGTCCGTTGGAACGAGCCCGATCTAAAGTTGATGTCTGCCTTGCACAAGAAACTCGGCGTCGATTTCTCGCAAATCATCCGGCTCGCGATTCGTGCTCTGGCTACCAAGGAAGGCGTCACCGCTTAAACCTTCGCATGACCTTTGCCTCTCAAACCCGCGAATTACCGCAAGGTCCGATAATTCCCATACTTGGTATTACGTTAAGTTCGCGCGTCCACTGTTTTTCCGCCCTTCGTCCGTTTCGTCACTGGTCCCGCTTTCCTTCCCAGAAAGCTCCTGTCATGGGCTCCGAGAATCGTCCGGAAACCGTAACGAAACTCGATTCTCTGATCATCACTCCCACACCTGAGCAGAATGCCGCGCTGAAAGTCGTGCGCGCAAGATTAAGACTGCTCCGGTTGGTCGTCGAAAGAGTTCCGCATCACTTCGTTCCCTTTAAAACCGAACCATTTTACAAGCTGACCTACTACACCGAGAAACTTGAGTGCGGACACACCACACTCTATTTTCCGCAGTGTGGGTTGCCCACGAAGCGCCGCAACTGTCCCACGTGTGCGCTCAAGGCCAGCTTGCCCGCAAAAAAGCCTAGCGGTTCGGTTCACTCTGCCACGGAAAGGAAGGTGATCAAACGTGAGCGTCAATTGGGGTAATCCCCTAGAACACACCGAAGCTTTCAAACGTGCGTGGAGTGAGTATCAGGAAGCGAATCCGGAAGATCTGCGGCCGTTCTATGAACTCGATTCCGCACCGCGCACCGCAGTACTCGCGCGACAACTCGAGATCTATCGCGAACTGGTTTCCTAAACGGGCCAGGGCTTCATCGTTGTTCAATCCAAAAAGAAAGGCAAACGTTTCAGTATGGATCACTCAGAACCGACTCGAATCCCCGCCGGGCTGGTTGGGGTTTCGAGTCGGGACTGAGGTTCGTCCTGGCGTGACTTTGCGTGGTTCTACTCATTCTCGCACGTCTTTTTCACTCATCCGAAAGGCACTTATGAAACTCACTCTTCAGCCAACAAGCAAACTCGTTTCCATTGACACACTCGAGCGCGCGGAAATTCCGCGGTTGCTTCGTGTGTGGGAAGGCACCACCGATCTGTGTCACAAGCCTGAGCCGAAGATGGGCGAACCCGCCGTACCGCCAGTTCCGGCTGAGCCGAAAGGAACCTGTCAGAACGGTGGATATTGGAGTGAAATAACACCCCATCAGAAAACTCCGGAATGTGTAGGTTGGAAACTGTCGCCAGTTCCGGCTGAGCCTAGACTCACGGTTAAGCAGGCCGCTGAGAAAGCGGGAGTTGAGATTGCAAGTAAACCGCACCGCAATTGGAAGTCTGCCGGAGAAGTGGATGTACGAGAATTTGTTAATCCGACTGAGCCTCCGACAGACAAGTCGGAATATTCGTCGGAGTACCCAGACCCTAAGAACGCTTCCAGTATGAGCACGGTCGATCTAATCGAGTGGATCGCGCAAATTGCGTATGACGGCAAGGATTGGGGCTGGATCAAGGACGAGTTAATGCGACGATTCCCGGTTCCGGCTGAGCCTCGGAGCGCTGAGCAGTTCTATTACGAATGGCGAGATGCGAGAACGGCAAAAGAAGCATCGCAATCTATAAATGAAGCGATTGCATTTGCCGAAGCCTACGCTCAGTCCATCCGCGAGCAACTTGCCGCACAGAAAGAGCTATACGAACTGCGGCTAGAGAATAAGCAGTCCGGGCTTGATGAAGCGGACAAAGCCATCGAGATTCTCCAAGCGAAACTATCCGCCATCCGCGAGCAGCTTGCCACCGCCGAGCGGGTCACACTGGCAGAGCGGAGGCACAAAGAAGAATTCCGGGATATTGCTAGAACCGCTCAAGTAGTGATGAACTGGCTCAAGCGCAACTCTGCGAATTTATGGATGGTTGTGATTGTCGTACCTTTGGCAACTTGGCTGTCGTTGCAAGTGCTGGCCGCTCACGCCCAGAAGCCAGAGCCACCCAAGGGAACGACCCTAACTAGCTGTCGTCCCGGAGATGAGGTCACTTCGCGCCGCAGCTTGGGCCCCTGTTCAACACCACGGTTGCAGCCGTACAAAGGCGCGAAATGCGTGGTCCTAATTGCCGGCGTGTGTGTGACGAATGATCAGGATCAAACGGAATTCGAGCGCACGTTGCGGGAGTTCGTTCCGAAAGAACGTGACCGCCAGGTGTTCGATCTCAGGCACATTCTGTGATGACCACTTACATCGGACAACGGCACGACGGGCACGCGATCGTGAGTGTGGTCGATGACCGCACTCGCTGTGCATCGATGCTCGATCCTGGCTATCGCCACGTCACCAAGTCACCCAACGGTTTTGATTGGGGATACACCGGCGCCGCTCCGTCACAACTCGCGTTCGCGATTCTGCTCGATCACTACGGAGCGCCAGGGCCGGCGTTGCTGTTCTATCAGGATTTCAAGGAATCGGTAGTTGCGTTGTGGAATGCCGACCGGTGGGAACTCACCACACCGGAAATCGAATCGGCACTGGCAAAAATCCGCATCCTGCGCTCACGCGCCACCAAGGAACTTGCATGGAAACAATCCACCTAGAGTTAAACGCGGACGAAGCGGGAATCCTGATCTATGCCCTGGGAAGCTGTACGAAGATTCCCGAGGCTTGGCCGTTAGCGCAACGGGTGCTGAATCTCGTCTCACACCCGAACCTGCTGCCAACGGGCGCCGCATCCGTACCGCCGCCGGCTGTGGGGGGATCCACGCCGGCCGCGGTTGCGGCGCCGGCAGAAGCGAAGAACGGAACGGGCGAGCTCGCGATTACTCCCATCGAGGTCGAGCAATCGGCCGACGGCAAAGCGATGGTTGTTACCTACCTGATCCGGAGTGGCAGTGTCACGAAAAAGAAAACGGTTCGCTCCTGGGATCCGACGTTGTTCTCTTCCCTGCTCGCAACCAAAGGCGTCGCGACAACGTTCGTGGTCAAAGAGTCGAAAGGCTTCCTGAACATCGTGGGGGTGAAACGGTGAAAGAGTTTCGACGCTGGCGAAGTTGGCAAATCGTGATGTTCTCCGGAAGCTTCTCGATGCTGTTCACTGCCGCATGTTTCTATCCGATGACTCGGTTTGATCGCGATGGTGGAAGGTGGCAGTTAGTTGAAATCGGGGTTGGGTTGATTCTGATGGCAGTTTCTTATCTCTGGCCGAAACGGGGGCGTGAGCGGGGGTGAAACGGTGAGCCTTGTCTTGTTCTGTGATCGCTGCGGGGATGCGGCAAAAGAGCCAAAGCTAGAGCAGGATGTCGTTGGGGTTATCAGAGCGCGTGCGCCATCCGGTTGGGAGAACGTGTGCGGGACTACGCTTTGCAACTCCTGTGCGCGATCTTTGCACGAATGGTTGAACACGAAACTCCCGCGTGCTACTGAGCCGGTGAAATGACGTTCCGACTTTTCCAGTTGCTTTCGCTTTTCACCGCGATTCGTCGCGAGGATCCGGAACTCTGGGAAAGGATTCAAGCTTTCGCACGCAAATGGCTCAACACTTCACACGAAACACTGTAGCGGCACAAGCGTGGTGCCTGAAATGTAACAAGCAAACCATGCACCGCGTTGACGATCGCCGGATCGGTCCGTGTATGGAGTGCATGGCCGAACTCGAGCGCAAGCACGAAGCGGGAAAGAAAGAATCGGTAAAGGAAACTCAGACCGATCTATTCCAGAAGTGAAAAAGGGGGAGTCATGAACACTGATCACACGTTAGAGGTTCCGAAGTTTGAAGGCGATATCACAAATCGTTGTGCGGTCGCAATGGATAGTCAAGGCACCGTCATGTTGATGAACCCTGGCGCATCGATCGCGATGAGCAAAGAGCAAGCGTTAGTGCATGCGGCTTGGCTCGTTGCAATCGTCGATCGGTCGGAAAACTTTGAAGAGTTCCGCGCCATCCTGAAAGCGGTGCTCGAAACATGAGTGAGACGCCGAACCTTGATGAACTGAAAGCTCTATCCCGCACACTCACCGGCTTACTTTCGGATCCGGAACCGGGTCTAGCTACGTGGCGGTTGCACCTTGCCGATGTACTCGGAGCAATTTCCGGATTTGCAGGTTCCGAAACCGATGGCACGGTTGCCATGATCGCGATTCCATTGGAAACGTACGAATTCTTTTGTCGTGCTTCCGGTGGAAAAGGTGAGGACGCGATTACAAACGCACTCAGAACCCTGATGGAGATGTTCTCTGTATGACGATGATCGGTCAACCGTTTCATTTCTCCGTGCCGCTCCTGCCCCCGTCGGTGAACCACTACAAGCAACCGAAACGGGGTGGTGGGTGGTACCGGGCGAAGGAAGCGATCGCGTTTGTCGATGCGGTGTGTCTGCTCTCCCACAAAACTAAAGTGACGGGAAACTTCTATGGGCTCGAGCTCTGGTTTTTCCTGGGACCGTCGAAACGCAATCTTTCCTCAAACGACGTTGACAACTTTCAGAAAGTGGCGATCGATGCCCTGGTGCGGGCGACGGTGATCAAAACCGATGGCCGCCTGCTCGACTTGCACGTGCACAAACGATTCGTAGCAACCGACCGTGAGGAGCGGACGGAATACTTCGTAACAGGAAGGCAACTCGATGAGAGAGAAGTTTTTCAGCAAGGGCAGTTATCTGCTACGGCTGGATGACATCCGGCCGCGGGAAGCGAAACCAAACAAACGCATTCATCTGAATTGCTCGATGGAACTCACCGAGGACGAAGTTCAACAGGCACCGACCCGGATCCGGCGCGTGTGGGAGATTGTTGCCAACCCGCAACTTGACACCTTTCACGTGCCGATTTCTTCCCAACTCAAGGGAATCGAAATTGAACTCTTCCCTACCATGCCTGAGAAAGACACACCGACACTTTTGTGTATCAAAAACTCAATCCTGCGGGATATCCGCATCGATCGGGAAAAGGTCGACGAAAAGAACTGGACCACTCGCCTTTGTTTCTCGCTCGGCATCTCCTGGGATTCCAACGTGTGGAAGTGGGGCGAGGATTACGTTTTTATGGAGTGTTACGCGCAGTTCTCACAATCGCAGTCGGAACTCTTCGACGACAATCCCGCCGATGCCGTAATTGCGACTCCTGAAGCTGAGAGGCTGCGTAACGCGCAAGTCGAGGATTTAGCCCACCAACTCGGTACAAACGCGCCAGAGGCCACGCAACCGCCAGCAATCGACCCTTTACGAACGGATGAGAAACCGAAACGTAGAGGTCGACCGCGCACTCTGCCGTTAGTGAATGCCGGGGACAGAAGGCCGGCGCCCCGTGCCTGACCGCACACATGAAAACATCTGGCCGGAATGTAGTTGCAATTCTCCGTTTCCCCTGGTGCATGCAATTTGGTGTCCTGTTTTTTGGCACATGAAAGCACTGGACGAAGCGGACGAGAAGGGAAAGCGCGATGCTCAACCCCACGCCTGATTTTCCGTTGGTCCGCTGTGTCTGTTGTAGCAATTGGTTTAATCCGCTCTCAGAGGGAACTTTTGGCGAGTGTTGCAGTCTCGAGTGTTCGATTACAGCGCAAAACAGTTACCGGGAATTCGGAGAACTTAGACGTTGCCGGAACTGTCGAAGCGAGTTTGTTGCCTATGAAAAGCATCATCGGCTTTGCGGGAATTGTTTGCACAGGGGGAAGGCTGTTTGTGCATAAAACCAGAGATTTTCACTGCGGGCTGTGTATGCATTTAGTAAGTGGAATCGCGGTCCTGAGTGGCTTTCGCACATTTCCACAGGCGCCTGCTACTGCTGTTGCTTTTGAATTAGGTTTGTTTTTGGTGTTGATTTAGATCTTGGTTCTTAGTTGAGATTTTCGCGCGCGCGCGTTCTCTTTCTATGCGACCGGAAGACATGAAATTGTTGAGTGAACTGCTTCGGGAATCGAGCAAGTACCGGTGTCCTGAACGGGTGCGCAGTGAACTATCAACCTATCCACCGACCGAACTCGGTTTTCAGGTCCTCAAAAACGAATTCGCGCGAGTGAAACGAAACCGCCGACCACAGAAAGCGAAACGTGCCGCATGACCCGAAAAGAAATTGCGCTCTCTCTTCCCTGCCGGCACAAACGTTGCGGGGCGCGTCCTGGCGAACCCTGCAAGCACGCGCGCAAGGGGAACACTCATCAAGTTCGTTGGAACGATGCCGATCAGGTGCAACTCGATCAAGCGAAGCTTGAAGCTTGGCAGAAACGCTACGGGGTGAGCGCATGAAATCTCGCTGCAGCGAGAAAAAGCAGTACTTCCCGAAGCGCCGGCAGAAAGATCCGATCGAGGTTTTCTGGTGCGGGAATCTCACCACGAAACGCGGAGAGAAATGGAGTTTCCCGCCCCAAGTCAACCGCTACCTGCGCGAATACTGCGCCGGCCGATCCACGTTGCATCTGTTCGGAGGTCGGGCAAAGTTCGGGGTGCGGATGGATATCGATCCACTTACCGAACCCGATCTCATTGCGGATGCGTTCCTGCCTCCATTCGCGGAATCGAGTTTCGATGTGGTGATTCTGGATCCACCGTACCGCCCTTACATGGATTTGGGACCGGATCAGGTCCGACCGTTGCTGATGAATGCTGCCTGGCTCGCGCGGCAAGAGGTGATCTGGTTTGCACCGTGTTGGGTGGATGGCTACCGGTTCCTGCGTCTTGAGCGTTCTTACATGGTGCGGGTTGCACAATACGCGGAACTCCGGGCCCTGCAATTTCTCAGGCCTACCCTGCCGAAGTGGAAACCGGCAACCCACTTTAGCCGCGGACCGCAGATTAAATACAACCGCTGGTTGACTCCGAATCGCGTGTTCGCGTTTCCTCCACACGCGTCGACCGAGAATTCCGCATGAATCTCATTGTTACCAACAAGTTTGACCGGGATTGTGCTGCCCTGGCGGATCGGCACTATCCGCGGCGCCGGCATGGAAACCGGCAATTCATGCCTCCCGGGGAAACGATCGTGATTCGCGATCGCATCGGGGCAATGGTGTTCGGCTGGTCGCGGCAAAGGTTCCGATGGGACGGTGAGCGCGGTTTCTACTGTTCAATCTTCCGCAACGAATCCGGCCGGCTATCGAGTGAGGTCATTTTGGAATGTGAGCGGATCGCGGTTCTAACGTGGGGTCAATCGCGCGCGTTCACTTACATTACTCCAAGCGAAATCTCGAGCTGCAACCCCGGTTTTTGCTTCAAGTGTGCCGGGTGGAAGTTCGTCCGGGAGAATTCGGACGGCAAGCATGTGCTCGAAAAGCTAACGCTCGAAACACCTATAGATGCCCTAAGCTTGGGGCATGCGAGTGGTGATCTACGCCCGGGTTTCGACCGCGAAGTGTGAAAAGTGCGGCGTTCTCTTTGAACTGCATGAGAAGGCCGATCACCCATTTAAGGGGCAAGATCCACAAATGCAATTGCGTGAAGCAACCGAATATTGCGAGCGCCGCGGCTGGAAAAACCCCACCGTGATGATTGACCGGGTGAGTTCGGGAAAGATCCGGCCGGAACTGGAAACCCTGAAAGCGTTCTGCCGGCGGGGGAAAGTGGATACGGTGGTGGTCTATCGCTTCGATCGGTTCGCGCGTTCTGCCAAGGAACTGTTAGAAGCGCTCGAAGAGTTCCGGGTGCTCGGAATCAATTTCATTTCCCTTCACGAAAATATTGACACCACCACACCGGTCGGAAAGCTGGTTTTTACGTTCCTGGCCGGCGTCGCGGAGTTTGAAAAGTCCCTGATTCGGGAGCGGGTCATGTCGGGCCTGGCGACGGCAAAAGCGAACGGGGTTCGGCTTGGCCGCCCGCCGCGGAGCGATGAGGTCCTTGAGCGGATCCGAGTTCTACGGCGCTCCGGTCACTCCTGGCGCCATATTGCCGGCGTGACCGGGTTGCCGGTGACCACGGTTCGGCGCGCGATGCTGCTTGGTCACAAGCCGGCTAGCGAAAGGGTGCAATGAGTACAGGCGAGTGGAATCACGCGATCTGTATCGATTGTTGGAATAAACAGCATCCCGGGGCAAGCGTTCAAGCGGTTCTGAGTATGCACCGCGAGATCTGCTGTTTTTGTGCGGCTGACACCTACGCCGGGATTTACGTTCGGCGCGATCCGATGGATCCGGAGTTGTTATGTCGACCGAAAGAGACTAGCGAGAAGGTGCAATGATTTTTCCGGCGAAATGTGACTTGTGCGGATTCGTAATCGAATCAGAGGACGATGCTATGTGGTGGCACGGCTACGGAAACTGCGTCGAGATCACGGACGAAATGTGGGCTCAATGGGAACGCGAATCCAAAGAGGGCAGCACTGAGAAAACGGGTGTGCCGAAAACCCTGTGAATAAACAGGAACCGGGTCGTTGAAAACAAAGGCCTGAGAAAACGGGGTTTGGGTGTGCCAGAATCAGATGTTTTCGGCACGGCTTTATGACCGATACGGTGATCCTTCAAAAACTCGATGACCTTGAACCGGAATCGGTTTTCGATTCGAAGCTGCTGAAAATCATTCGCGATCTGCATTTTCGAATCTGCCAGTTAGAGACTCGGGTCCAAGCACTCGAGCGCCGGCAACAAACCCGCGCGGTCGGCCGGATCGAAACGTGTGGACAATGACCAATCACGAATCTGGTCTGTTTCTGATCGGGATAGGAATCGGGATTTTGATTGTGGTTTTGCTATGGCGACGGTGAGACGGTACCGCGGCGAGATCTTGCTTTTCCTGCTCACCCTGGCAGTGTGCGAGTTGCTTGTTAGGTTCGTCTCGTGATCGATGGACATGCGCTCGCAATCCTCTATCGCTGCTACGGTGCTGTCCTGTCTCATTGGGTTGCCTATGGTCCTTGGTGGCAACTGCGAAAACCGAAGGGCGCGCGGAAACTCGAGAGTGCTATGCGGTACCTGGTGAAAACTTACAAGCCATGAGCTCCGTTTTACTCGGTTACGAAGTCGGATCCGGCACACCGATTGAGATTCCTATCGGGCACCTGGCGATCACCGGGCAGAGTCAAGCGAGCGGGAAAACAACCACCTTAGAGGGCCTGGTGTCACGCGCTAAACGGCAAGCGATCGCGTTTGTCACTAAACGCGGGGAAGGTTCTTTTCGTGTCGCATCTCCGATTGCACCATATTTTCGTGATCGTACGGATTGGCCGTTTATCTCGTCACTGCTCGAAGCGATCGTTTCCGAAAAACTTAAGTTTCAGCGCGCGGAGATCATCAAGATTTGCCAGGACTATTCCGGACCGGAGGGGGTTTGGAAAGCGCCGGTTACCTTGGCCGACGTCCAGAAAAACGCGGAAACGGCGCTGAAGCGAGCCCGCGGCATTGCCAGCCGGGTCTATACGGAACTCTTTGAATACTTGCGCATGCTGGTTCCGCAGATTGAAAAGCTTCCCTACTCGTCTGAGTTCGAGCTCCACGCCGGTCTGAACGTGATGGATCTCACCGACTACGATTTCCCTTTGCAAGCGCTGGTTGTGCGGTCGGTGATTGAGTGGGTGCACCACCACGCGAAAAACACCATTATCGTGATTCCTGAAGCGTGGAAGTTTGCTCCGAAGCAAAGGAATTCCCCGGTGCGGTTCGCGGCCGAAGAGTTGATCCGCCAGGGCGCGGCGCTACAGAATTTTCTGTGGTGTGATTCTCAGGATCTCGCCGGCGTCTCCGCGGTGCTGTTGCGCCAGGTCACGGTATGGCTTTTCGGAGTACAGCGGGATACGCGGGAAATCGAGCGCACCTTAGAACACATTCCCGCGGACATGATGAGGCCGACTCGGGCCGATATCGCGCGCCTGGGCGTTGGAGAATTCATTGTCGCGTTTCAAAACGAGTTGCGGTTGGTCTATGTGCAACCGGCATGGATGACCGGAGTTCACGCGCAAGCTATCGCGATGGGGGAAGAGTCGGTAGAATCGGCGCGGGAAATCGTTCGTGATTTTGATCTCGAGCATGCGGGGGACGAGTGAACTGGATCAAGCAGGAACTATCTCGTTGGGCACGTGATTTTCGCCGCGACTGGCCCATTGTTGTGATCGCCGCTCTGGTGGCATGGCCTATGGCGAAATTGGCGACTACGCTGACCGCTCATGCGCAGGAGAAGCGTCAAGGCACAGAAGGAACAATCACAACCGAGGGACCTGCGTTTATGTTTCATCGCACCACTTGCGAAGACAATACTTACGTGGCCATCGTGGGGAAGGATAATCACGAAAAGAAGGTGGCAGTCTGCGTGAATGGAGCCTACGAACAGGTTGTTGATTTGGGTCCTTGGATCGAATCCCACTGCGTTGCCGTCGAGCGCGAAGGCCGCGACATTCAGCATCCCGCCAATGACGATGAGAAAGAAAATCTCGATTACATGGTTCCACCGATAAACATCCGGCCAGTGCACCCGAAGCCGTGGACGGAACACATTCCCGAGCAGACCTTGCGCCTGAAGTGTTCGGAGGAAAAAGCGAAATGAGCATTTGGCGTTGGACCCGATTACTGTTCGGATGGTGGTTCACCGGAGTACTGAGCGATGAACCTAACAGGATATTTCTGGCTTCTGTTTTGTCCGATGCTAAGGCACGCTTGGAGCATGTGAGCCAAGATCCCCGAGAGTGGGACATGCGCAAGAAAGCGAGCAAAAAATGAGTGCAAACCAACCGGCACCACCACTGCCACGTTGCCCGCACTGCGGTGAGGATCTCGCCGGCATGGGCCTTTTCATGTGGCAGATTCAAGGCTGGCTGATTGTGTCCGCGTACTGCCCGAATCTAGAGTGCCGGTCGGTGCTACAAACTCAGATGCTACCGCTCCCGGGCGAAAAAGCGGTGCTCGATGCGGAACCGCAAAGGGTTGTGATTCCTAGCTAGTTCTTTTTGCAGTAAATCACTTTCACATAGGGCGGGGTTGGATCGAAGGCATTGCCGGAAAAAGTGTGGGTGTGGGGCGGCAGTGCGGATCCGGTGAAGCTTTGAGCCGGTACCGTTCCCTGAGCGCCGGTGAAGGTTTCCGCGGGCACCGTTCCGGGGGAGCCGGTGAAGCTTTCGGCTGGCACCGTCCCTTGTGAGCCGGTAAACAATTCCGCGGGCACGGTGTGCGTGTGGGTTGCCATTGCCGAGCCTGTAAAGACTTCTGCCGGCACAGTGAAGCTAGAACCCGGTGCGACTCCTCCGATCGCTGTAAACGCGCCTGTGCTCGATCCTGCCTTACTTCCTGAAGTGGTCGCAACCGTCGCGGTCGAGTTTGTTCCTGCGGGGGTTCCTGCAGAAGTCGCGCCCGTGGTCGCGGTGCCGTTTGTTCCGGCTGGTGTGAAGGTGGTCGATGAATTGGTTCCGGCGGGGGTGAATGCAACTGTTGAGTTTGTTCCGGCCGGTGTAAAGCTCGAACTCGCGTTGCTGCCGGCGGGTGTGCCTGCCGAGATTGCAGAGAGAGTTCCGGCTGGGGTGATTGATGACTGGCCCCCAGTTCCGCCGACGTCTAAATTTGCGGCAATCGTTCCCCTGGCGAGCATTCCGTTTAAAGCTGAAAGCTCGGTGAACCCGACAGGGCAGGATCCGGAAACAAGAAGGATCACCATTCCGGACGTGATGTGCTGTCCGGAATCCGCGGTGTATCCCTGATTCTGGATCCACTGAGTTGTGGGAACACTCGCTTGGTAGACGGCGAGAAAGACGAAAGCGGCGAGAATTGTTCGGTGCATGTTCAGGTTCTCATTGGTTCACTATCCAGTAATCGAAGCATGCCGGATTCGTGGTGATCGTGGGCATGTTAATCGTGAAACTCACACCTGGCGACTTCGACGGGACGGGAATCGCCGGAATCACCGTCGGGGAAGTGTTGCAGGTCACACCGAGTGACGTGTTTTCTGAACTCGTTTCTTGCACGATGATTCGACTATTGGCACCGACCGCGGTGGTTGAGACTACACACGTCGCAGCCGAGCTCGCCACGTCACACGAGAAAGCGCCCGCGGCCGCGGCTGCGCAGGCAACTAGGGAAGGATTCGCTGCGGAGCCGACGGCTGCGCAATTTGTTGTGGTCTTATAGGTCGCTGAGGTCGCGGCCGTGAATTTCCCCGTGGTCGGTGTGGTAGCTCCTACTGTGCCTTCAAAGTCCGTCGCTGTAACCGGGCCTGGCGCACTCGATGAGCCGTCAAAGTTCCATTGCCAGGTGAAGGCTGAGCCCGAGGAATTGTTCGTGAGGTACTGGAAGCCCTTCTTTGTTCCCGCGCCTACATTGGGATTCAGTCCCCAATACGTGTCTCCGGTTGCTGTGCCGCCGCCAGTTAGACCCGAAAGCCAATGGTCGACGGATGTCCCTTTTGTGTTGGGCTGCGCTTGCGGAATTTCCGTGATGCCGTTGCGAATGTTTTTATACCGCCGATAGGGGGGCGTATTGACCACCGCTCCCGTTCCGCTGCTGGTCAGTCCTGCCACGACGCCGTTGAACGCCCAAACTTGCGCGTTGTCGGAGTCACCGTTGCCCCCATACCAGTCTGCTCGTGTCACCTGAAATCGGTCGACGATGGGCTCTTGGGAAGAAAACAGCACCTGTAAGCCGGGAATGAAGGCGTTGTAGACCGAACTCAGGCCTGTAATTTTCGTCGTATCTGCTATCCAGGTGACTCCGTTGTTGCTAAATTGCGTGCCCCATGCGGGCTCGATGATGTACTGCGTAGTGGTATCGGGGTTTGCGCTCGTCACGTAGTCGGGAAAATCAGTCTGCCAGCCACCGGAGCAAGTCACCGTCGTGGCCGTGTTAGCCGTGATCGTGCAGTACTGATATTGTCCAGCGCCGTTGAGAAGACTGAGATAGAAACCGACCCATGCATTGACAGTTAGATTCGATGCTGCTACCGGTGCAGCGGTCGGTGTGTAGACGCAAGAGTCCGTTCCGCCAGTCCATGTGTGGCTAGAATCAGGCGAACCCGTTGCCGCGGTAATCTGCATGGCAGTGTTGCCGGTCACTCCATTGAGCAGAGTGCCCGTTGACCCGGTGACGCTTTGCGTCATCAGTTCGCCTTTTTGACAGGAATTCAGCGGAGGTAGAGGGCTGGTAACCGAGCCGGTTACGATCTGATTCGTATTGGCGAGCGTCGTCGCTGATCCACTCGAGGCAAAGAAGGTGCTATTCGGGGTTCCGATTCCCGTCCAAGTTCCTCCACCGGTCACCGTGTAATAGACTCCGTGTCCTCCCGTCACTGAGCCCTGAATTTCCAACCCGGTTGTGGGCAGCGAACCTTGACCAAGCACGAATGCGTTATCTGTGTTGTAGCTGTTGCGCAGGGTGTAGGGGCCATTTCCGCCCACTAAGGCTTTACTCTCCGACCGTACATCATCAAGGATTACGCCTTCCCCCGCGGCTCCCGCCTGACCGCAAATGTCGTAGCCGGTTTGTGGTGCGCTCGGGAGGAATCCGCCATTCTCAAAGCTGGTGCTGTCGAAGTGGATTTGGCCGCCTCCAAAGTTCTCGAACCCATAAGCATGATTGCCCTGAAAATCTCCGTTGAAAATATTGATTGAGATCGCGTTGGTGGCGAGGGTGGTTGCTCCGCACCCCGACCCTGATCCAACCATGTATCCGGCTTCGGTGAAGCTCTGCCATAGATTGTTGTAGTGATTGATATTGGAATATTGCGCTCCGCCGCCTGCCGCCGACCCGCGCAGTCCGATAGCCGCGATTCCGTTGCCATTGAAGGTCACGCGGTGCATGTCGATGAATTGATTGACGAGATCGCTGCCCGGTGTGCATGTAAAGTTCAGGTCAACGAGTGGATGGCTGAGATCCTGTGAGGCATTCGTCGAGAATCCGATGTCTTCGAGATCCCAATAAGTGCCGGCGCACGTCGTCGTGAGGATACTGGTGTTCGATGCAGTTTGAACGAAGCCGCACGCGAAACGCTGGGAGCAGGTCCAGCGCGCCCCATTCATGTGCAATGGTGTGATTGTTCCATTGACATTGTAGACGGTTGAAAAATGCAGTTCCCGGTTGAACTGGTTTGCTTGTGATCCATTGATGCGATTAGTCCCGTAAGCCGCGTTTACGGCTGCCTGAATTGCCGATGTGTTCGTGCTTGCTGAACACGTTCCACACGCGCCCCACCATTCCGGAAATACCTTGTCGATCGAACCATTTCCGGTGAAGTCAATCGTGCCCTGCCCGGCAAATGAATTTGTGAAAACAGTCTTGGCGGGTGCGTCGAATGGGCCTTGAATCGTAATGATGGAAGACGCCGGCAGAACCGACACGGCTGCATATGCCCAATACTTGTTTAGCGGAACATTTATCGGATCGTTCGTGATCGTCGAAGTCGGCGTTTGATTTCCACCCGGAGATGCGAGCTTATAGGTAGCACAGAGATTGAATCCATAGCCGGTTGACGGCTGGCTTCCTCCTGAGATGAATCCTGCCGAGCCGGCAGGTTGAGTAAAGCCTGCCGCGGGTGTGCATGAACTTTGATTCAGATACTGCTGGCCGCCGAAGCCGATCACCAGTGCGCCGGTCGTTGTGTTGATCGCCCCCGCCGACATGACCAGCGACGGAGCCCCGCCACTCTCGGGCGAAGTAGCCGATGCGTCGGTTCCGATCACAGGTCCCATGCCTGAGATTTCCCACGCGATGCAACCATTAGCAACGTTCACCGGAGCGCCTAGATTGTTCAGGTACTGCACGGTGATCGTGACTGTGCCGCCGGCAATGTTGCCGTGCCCCCATCCGGAATTTACTGAGGAAAAGTTGAAACCCTGCTGAACGAGTTGGCGATAAAAACCACCCTGAGTGTCAGTTACGGTTCCGACCGCGATGACCGCCCCGGTGAAGAAATGGGTTTCCATAAAAATAATGGAATTGCCCGCAGTTGTGTTCTTAAGCGTTGTTGAGCAGGAAGAGGTCAGGATATTGACATTTGACGAACCTGGGGTTGATCCATCAGCGCTGTGATCTACGAAGCCCGCGCCGCCCGGAGAGGTGGAAGTCGAGATCGGCGCAAAGCCGCCTTTCTGTTGCATTCGGACAGTGATATTCGGCGTGAAGACAACGGGCTCTAGGGCAGTCGGGCCGGTAAAGAGAACATCGGCGTTGTTGGTTGTCCCGATCGTGGTGAGTAGGTTTGTCAGTGCTGCGGTGTCATCGGTAGATCCGTTCTGAACTAAGCCGAAATCGCGCACGTCGTAGAGCGGTTTCGTTTGATAGATCGGGGGCAGACTTGTTCCCTGGGAAACCAGTTGTGACCCATTCGCCACACTCGAGACGGAGCCGAAAATTGTTCCGTTGAGATTGGTTTGAATGCTCGCGATTGGCGACGCCGGTGGAGATCCTCCACCACCGATCGGAACTGTGAGCGCCAGGGCTACCGCGTTGAGTTGTGTGGAAATTGATTGCGTAGATCCAGAGATCGTGATGGGGGAAGCGAGCGAGAAACATTGCGGTCCGGTTCCGATGGCCGGCTGCACTGTGCCGGTCGCAGAACAAACGGCGAAGTTCCATTTTGTGCCGGCCGGCAAAAGCACGGTGTTGTCCGCGACGTTGAAAGAAAACGAACCGTTTTTATCGAGTCCGACTGCTTGCGATGGCGGAATGTATTGTTGCCCGTTGAGCGTGGGCGAGCCGGCGCCGGAAGGAATCACAAGCGTGGGGGTAATCGTTCCGAGCGCATAAGGCACACTGTGCGGATCGATCACGGTGCCGGTGACAGTCGTGAACTGCGCGAAGGCCTGAGAGATAAAAAGAGAAACGAAAAGGGCGGTTTTAAAAAATCTGCTCATTTGGTCCACTTACCAACCGAGAGTCGCGCTGAATACGATCACGTCATTAGTTGCAACCGTCATCAAGAGGCTGCAACTCGTAGCCGCGTGTCCAGTCTGACGAATTGCCACTGCTGGCACTCCGGTTTCGTCGTACGCTGTGCAGGTCCAGCCATGGGGCGCGGTTGCACTATTGCCCATGGTGATCACAATCGTGCATGCGGTGTTTTGTCCGACCGTGAATGAACCGGCCGTAGCTCCACCGGTGAGAGCACTTTCTGTGCATCCGCCGTTCGATGTAAAGGTTGTGCCGACAGACATGTAGCCGGCTGCTTTGAATTTCCCAGAGGTATCCCCTTGTGATCCATTTCCGGCAGCGATTACGGCGCCGGCTGTGCGGGAAAGTCCTGTGTCTAGACCATTGCTGATCGCGTTGCTCGTCCATGCGTACGTTGCCGAAGCAGCGCCATACAGGAAGCCGGTCGTCGCCGTTGTCATTTCAAAATCGACGCCGCTGTTGGCACTGAAATCTAGCTTTCCGCTAGCCCTTTGCCAGATGCCGCTCGTGGCATCTCCGGTAAAGGCATAGGAAGGGGTAGCGGTTGCGCCCGCTGGCCCCAACAATTGAGCGCTTCCGCAATTTGCCGCTCCGTACTTGAATTGCCATTGCGTGCCGCTCGTTCCGATTCCCAAGGCAACTGAAGCCGTCGCTGCTGCCGTGCAGGTGATATTTGAAAGCCAATTGCTAAAGGCAACGCCGGCAGCATTCCATGTGACGGTGTGGCTAAAAACTGGGGTTGAAGTGGTGATTGTTCCTTGCGTGTCGGTCTGTGCTCCGGCGCCGTTGGTCGAAAGAGCGGTATCGGTTTTTAGATCGTTTCCCGCGTTTCCGATGGCAACAAATCCCGATGCGAGCGCGCCGGCCGTGTTCGTGACCGTACCCGTACCTGCTGCGTGACAGGCACCGTCGGCACCGAGGGATTGAGTACCAGAGCAGCCGGAAAATAGATTCACGATATCGGTTGCCGCTGCCGGCGCGATGTTCGTGGCTGTCGTGAACTTTGGAATGTTGCCCGCAACCGGTGAGCCGGAAGAGGTCACGGTACCGGTACCGGGGTTGGTCGAGAGTGCCGGGGGTGGGACGGCTGCAATGTTTGACGTGATCGATTGCGAGGATCCCGAGATCGTGAGCGCCGGCACGTTGAAACACACCGGACCTTTTCCGCCGGCCGGTTGAATCGTTCCCGCGAACGAACAAATGAGAAACGTCCACTGCGTACCGCCGGGAAGCAGAACCGTGTTATCGGCAAGACGCATCGTAAATTTTCCGGATCCATCTAAGCCGGTCGGTTGTGATGGTGGTGTGTATCCACCGCCGTTCAACGTCGGAGAGGTTCCGCCAGGAAGGACTAAGCCGGCACTTATCGTGCCGTTGGCATAGGCCAACCCGTTCGGATCGGTGACGGTGCCGGTCACGGTAGTGAACTGCGCAAACGAAAGCGCCGGCACAAATAAGAGTGCAAAAAGTCTGAGTAGTTTCATCGTTGAACCTTTGCTTTCAAGAGATCCTCGAGGTTCCGAACTTCTTTGCGTACCTTCTCGAAAAGCTTGGCGCGTTTCTCCTGGTCGGTTTCGATCTCGATGAGTTCGTTGTAACCAAGAATGCGTTGCAGCCGGTTGTTCACCATGTGTAAAAGCTTTGCTGAGATCATGTGCGCGCTAGTCCACGAACCACAGATACGCAACTACGCCGATGGCTGCCAGCGCTGCGATCGTGCCGATGGATACCCCCGTCGATGGCATTGGCGCAAGACTCGCAACATCGATGCCAGTTGCCGGATCGGTTGAATCGGTGAGCCCTGGCGGTACCGGCACACCGGCCGGCGGATCTGCGGCGAGTTGGCCGAGAGTCGTCGACATATCCGTACCCAGAGCACTCGCAACGTACGCGGCATAGGTGTATGCGTTGCCCTGGCTGTCCGCGGTCGGTGTGCTTTGCCCGAGATAGTGCGCGGTGATATCTAAAATGGTGTCGTTCGGGTAGTCGGAAACGTACTTCGCGAGTTGACTGTAAAGGGCCTGGAACCCGGTTGCCGGGTCGGGGAAGATAGCAAAGCCGGATGCGTCTTTTCCGATCGCTCCCGCTTGTCCTGCAAACTTCAGATTGCCGGGGTTGTTGTTCCGGCTGGCAACCGTGCCGGGTGCTGTGCCTTCAAACTGCGCAATCGCGTTTGCCCAAGTCGGAATGAAATCGAGATTCATGCAAGCTAGATTTCCTCTTCTTCGAACTCTTCGACTTCGGGCAATTCGTCGTCGTCAATCTCGTCGAGCTCCTCAATCACCCGGCCATCTTTCACCGCAGATTTGAAGTACTCGCAGGAATGGGTGTGTTCGCGGTAGTACGTCCTGACTTCCTCTTCCGTCACACCGTAAAAGGTGTGCACCACTTTGATCGTGTTATCACCGGCATCGATGATCGAGACTTCGAGCGCGTACGGCATCACTGCACCGCCGGCGGGGTTGGATCGGGCGTCTTGCCGGATGGGGTTAGCGGCTGCGCTGGCGGGGCCAGGTCCGCGACTTCGACCCGCAACCAGGGCAGATAGCCAAAGAACTGGTAAAGCAGCGCATTCGCGCTGTAACCGCCGATTCCGGCGATCGCGGTCGACGTGATAGGAAGACCGACGTCGGCAACTTTTCCGGCAACGGTGTGAATGATGAACCCGTAACCGAGTGCGGAGAAAAACGCGCGCGTCGCCAGGTTGACCGCGTGCATGGAAAACCAAGCTTTCAGACTGCTCAGTCCGTTGGTTTTCGATTTCACCGAGTTCTGCGCTTGCGCCAGGACGAACAGAACCCAACCCAGAACAAACACGGAAATATTGAGAATCTCGCTTTTGTTCAAGGGTTCGGGGCTCCAAGCCGTTTCAGTTCTTCCCGTAAGATCCGGATTCGTGCTTCTGCCGACTTTCTTAAAAACCAACTCTGGATGCTGTTTAACACCCGCTCGAGGTATGCGAGCTCGATACGCATTTCCTCTGCTGTCATCGTCCGAGCAATCCACTACGCTGAAAAATCTCTGACAGCACCCAAGCGGCAAGACCGATGCTGAGCAAGTTGTATCGACTTCCGCCCGGAGGTTGCGTCGTCGGGAAAAAGCACGAAAGCACGAAGAACACGAAGGCAAACACGAGCAAGATGGTCACAATCATTCGGTGTTCCCCTTTCTATGGTGATTGCACGTAGGTCACGATGCCGGCTGCGGTTCCGCCGGCGCCGGTGGTCGTCAGACACAATGCGTTTGCGGTCGGGACCTTCATCACATAGCCCACACCCACCGAATAGGAAAACGGTTGGCTTGCGGTCACTCCCATTGCGCCGGTGAGGTTCGTCGTTCCTGTGCCGCAACTAGAACCCGTGCCGTACACCCACTGCAACGTGCCGGCGGTCGCAATCTGCGATAGCTGGTAACCGCACACATAAATCGAATTCAGGGTTTGCGCTGCAATGATCTGCGTTGTTCCTGCGGCCGCGGCTGTGACGGCGACACTTTGCTTCGGCAAAGATCCGGACTGGCAAGGATCGTTGACCGCGTGATTCGAGAGCCCTGGCACCGCGAACACGTATTCACCGGTGATCGTGGTTCCCCCGCCGGGCGCGGTATAGGCAACCGTGGCGAAAGGACACGCGGTATCGGGAATCTGGAAAGCTTGGCCGTTCGAGCTATTCGCGAGTGTGACGTTAAGGGGTTGGGTTCCGGAGGTCGAAAACGTTCCTCCGAACCCGGTTACCGTCGAGCAAGTGATGGTGAGAGTTCCGCCGGCGATCGCGGTGCCGTATTTGAAAAAGTAAGTGCCGGCGCTCGAACCGAACGGAGTCTGAAACGTGTCGGTTTCGTTCACCGTCGCATCGGCGCCGTTGTACTCCACTTTGTCGATCTGGCCGGCGAGATACGAACCGTTGTCCTCGTTGAAGGTTGCCCACGCGCCGCTATACGACAGGGTGAAAGTCGCGGTGTTCGGGCTGCAGGTCACAACGATTTGCGCCTTGGGATAGTAGCCGGTTCCTTTCAGCGTTCCGGAAGTAAACAGGAATCCGGCGCCCGAGGGCTCGAGTACGTCTGAGATCTGCACAATGTTGCCGGACCGGTCGACTCCATCGATCACGGCTTGAAACTTCGTCGCGCCGGTGACCGCGGTAAAACTCGCATAGTGCTGTGTCTGCCCAAGATTCTGAATCGGGAAAGTCTGCGCGGATCCTGTGCACGCGGTCGCGGTCGCAAGTGTCTGTTGTTCGGTTTGCGGTGCAACGTAGCCGATGAACTGCGCTCGCGCGCCAATCGCGCACGTGAGCAACAGACCGAATGTAAGAAGCTTGCGCATAGTTTCCTAAGTCCAGATGTTTGAATCTTCGAGTTCACGCGGGTAGAGATAGCCGCACAACCGCGCGCCGGCAAGCTGGCCGGCAACTACGATTCCCCCGTTCGGACCGAGCGGGTTGTTAAAGATCGTGACCGAGATCACCTGATTTTCGAAAATGCGAAACCCGGAAATCTCGGTCGGGTTGGCCGGCGAACCGAGTGAGGCCGGAATCGCGGCGTAACTATTCGCGGCCGGCGGTGGTGCTCCGTCGACCAAGATCCGCCAGAGAATGTCTCCGGTTCCTTCGGTCCACCCACCACCGACGAAGTTATTCGCAACTTTGTTGATCACACCGTTTCGGCCGATCGGGACGGTGAACTTCAGGATCGTAGCCTCTGTATTGATCGCGGGCAGTGTGACGTACGCGATCTGGTCGATGTTTTCCCAATTGATTGGCGGATAGATCCACAGAGGCAACCCGGTTTCCGCCATCTCGGGCGTGGGTGGATACATCCGGCGTGCGCTTCTCGAGCTCTGTAACACTTACTCTCCTATGCTCAGAACCGGGCCGCCAGGGAAATCGGGCACACCGGGCCGCGGTTCGTTGAATCGCATGGCTAGACCGTAGAACACCATTTCGATGGTGTTGGTCACGGTTTCAAAGTTCTGCACCACCACAAGCAATTGCGAGTCGGGTTCATCGAACGGATACGGCTCGCGCAAGAAAAACGGTGATCGGAGTCCGCCTCCGTTATCTCCGCCGATGTTGGCGCGCATCACTCCGCGGTCGGCAAAGCGGAGTTGCTTTTTGGTGTCGTAGAACTGCGCGCGGAATCCGCCGTTGACATTCGATGTCGAGGTTGTGCCGATCGCGAGCAGGGTGAAATGGCGTTGCAGGTTCACGCGCGCCTGTTGTGTGTCGCGTGCGGCGAGAACGAAATTCACGGCTTCCCAATCCGGACCCATGCCTTTCAGGTCACCGCATGGGGGATGTTTTTCTCCCATGCGGTACACCTGAACCTGATAGCGGAATAGGGGCAGCATCCGGGCGAGAGGATGCGTGAGCGTATGCCGCAACGTGTATGGTTTGACTCCTGGCACTCAATTCACCTTGGGTCTAGGCCACAGTTTGAAACCGTTGAAAACTACTTCCACGGTGTTCGTTGAACCGCTCGTGTCTGTGAACAGAAGCGAGTACACACGTGTGGCCGGCATGATGTAGGGCACCGCCAGGGGGAAGGCCGCGGCTGCCTGTGCGGTTCCCGCCCAGAGGTCGATATTGATGCCGTTGAACGTGGTCGCGCCCGATGTCGCACTCGCCGTGGTTCCGATGAAATCGCGCCCGGTGGCTTGTTCCTTCATCAGCACTTTGAGCAAGTTCGATGTGCGCGAAGCTTCTACCCACCACCATTCGAAATCGGCATCACTCAAAATCTGCAACTGGTTCGGATCCTGGGTTGCGTTCGCCGGCACCGCGCGATCAAGCACGTATTGAAAAAACTGCCGTTCAAACTGATCATCCTGATTCTGTTGTTGCGCTGGTTGCGCTTGCGTTGTTCCGTCTCCGTACATGGCTAAACCTCCTTTCCCTGAAAATTCGGCACCCGGATCGAACCGGGATTGTCCCCGCTCCGGAAACAACCCCGATTCGTCTCGAGTCCCTGTGGTTTACAGGATCGCTCGCGCCAATACTCCCTCGAGATACACGTGCAAGTTGATGCCGGTACCGACGAAGATTGTCGTGGGTGATGCTGCCAGCGTGGTGAACGCCGAAGATCCGGTGATCGTTGGATCGAGCACAACCGAAAAATTCTGGTTCTGTTCAATCAATTGACCAAGAATCGGTTCCATAGGATCCAGGCCCGGAATTTGTGGCATTGGGTCCGTGATGGTTGCGACGTTCTGCGCTGTGGGCCAACCGTTCGATGCGGTGCTTCCGAGGGTTGCTGCGGTCGGAGAGACACCACTCCAGAAACCACCGGCGCCGGCAGGACACTTGGACACAAGCGCAGTCCAGTAATCTTTGCCGCTGATCGTGAGTTGCGCCAGGGTCTGACCGATGAACGAGTTCAAGTCCTGCGGTCCAACGTCAGAACGAAGTACAACTGCTACCGCTTTCACCAGGAATTTCTTGGGAGCATCGAGCATGCCGGGTTGGACCAAGTTCGTGTGATAAAGGGTCTTTGTGAACGCGGATCCGCCCGAGGGCGTGTAAGATGCACCGATCGGCTGTGCGAACAACTGCTGTTTCGTTACCGCCGTTGCCACTGCGACGCCGTAGTAGTCATAGAGCGGCTGAACCAAGTACTCAAGTTGCCCTGCCACAATGGGGTTGTTGCGCAGCATCTTGAGTTTTGGTCGGCCGATCTCTCTCTCTTCTATGGCGTTGCAGCGATCAAAGCGCGACGTGTAACGAGATTTCAAATTTGTTTTGACCATTTCTTTTCCGCCTCCTTTCGGGTCAGATTCGTTTCTCTCCTAGAGTTCCGTCCGGTGAGTGAGACGAACTATCCACTCCCTTTGCGTCGTCGAGGCTTCCCGGTTATCCCAAGAAAGCTGCCGGACGGAATCCTAGTAGTTCCCTGCGTAACGGCTGCGGAAACGATGGAAGCCCATTCCCGCCATCTTTGCGGCTACGGCTGCGGGGTGAACCGCTGTGCCGCCCGCTGCTGGCAATGCAATCGCTCCACCGGGGCCGGGAAAGAAGATCGATCCCGCTCCGCGGTTAAATGAACCGCCAGGCATGCCCGTTTGTAGGTACTGACTGGATGACGTCGGTACCGCGAAATAGGACGGTGCGTAGAGTCCAAGTCCGATCGATTGCGCAACACCGAGTTGGTGCAGTGCCTTGATGATGGTTGCCACAAGGCCGCCTTTCACGAGTTCTTCACTCGCTTTTGCGCCTCCAACCATCTTGCCGGCAAAGCCCATTGCTACCGCCGCGGCTCCGGTTGCTGCCACTCCTGCCCATCCCTGCAAACTCGAGATGAGGCCTGAGACATACAGCGAACCGAGAGCTCCGGCTGCATTCCATCCAGCGTCGACCACAACCCCGCTCGATAGTCCGAACGGATTGCGTCGACGGCCGCGATGGTGATGCCGCCTTCTGTAGTGTTTCGCCATTTGGGTTGTTCTCCTTTCCAATCCCTCTCCCGTGAAGAAGCTTCGCGGTGTGTAACTGGGATTAAAGATCCGCACTTGTGGCATGTTTCAAACCTCCATGCGGCTTAAAGTCGTTTAAGCTGCTTCGTCGACCGGGACAACGTCCGCCTTGTTTGCGGTCATCACGGTTTCGACTTCGATGGCTTTCCCGTCTGGTTCAACCGAGATATCCACAAGATTTGCGTCGTCGTGCACTCGCAACACGGTGCCGGTGAAGCTGTGCGATTTGTCATGCGTCTGTGTGAATCGCACTCGAGTGCCTTCGCTGATTTCGTTGTGCTCTGGCATTTCCTTTCCCTCCGTATGTTCCGCCGGCGCTTCGGCCGACTTATGGGACACGCGACGTTGTTTCTTCATGCCGTTACCCTCCGAACTGGAATTTCCCTTCAACGAAGTAGCCGGCAAGTCGCTCCGGATTCGAATCGTCGATTAAAAGCGCCATATGGTTGCCGGTTTCTGGATCCACCGTGCACTTGACGCGCGCAAACGTTCCGGATGCACCCATGAGCATGATTTGCAGATGCGTGATCGGATGGAGTACTCCGTACGTTCGGCCTTCGCGATTCGTAATCTTGTCTCTGACGCGATCACCGACCACGGGGCAGCCGGTGAGTAGTTGCGGAATCCGCGGTGCCGGCTCGCCGGCCGTCTTTGGAGTCCAGCGTGGATCCGGTATGTCGGGCAATGGAATCATGCCCGTCGGTAACAGCAAGCTTTGCTGATCGTTCGATAGCGCGATAATCGGCGCGTCTTTGTGCGTCAACCAATCGAGTGTTAGCGAGCTCCACAGAATCGATTGCTGCACAGAGAACGGCACCAGGCTCGCCGGGATGTTCCCTTCCTGATTCGGGTTCGCGTACCGCGGGCGCGCCTGGCTCAGTCCCTTGGTCGAGCGCTGGCCTTCGAACAAAATCGCGGTGAGTCGGCCGATGATTCTGTATTTGCGGTCACGAATCGTTTCGCGCTGAAACTTCATTACGTCCGCGATGCGATAGCGGTTCTGAATCACAATTCCGGGTGCGGTTGCTGTTGCCAAGTTCTTTCTGCTCCTCAAAAAGTTCTCAAAGGGGACGGTCCCAGGGAGAGGGTCTGTCAGACTTTCTCTGGCGGGACCGCCCCTTTGCTTGCCG
>Ga0210405_10001018_pt1 | contig 34017 bp, 15 predicted proteins | sample IncBWH11MmetaG_FD_155492 | JGI IMG/M metagenome (GOLD analysis project Ga0210405, IMG submission 155492) | Forest soil microbial communities from Barre Woods Harvard Forest LTER site, Petersham, Massachusetts, United States - Inc-BW-H-11-M | ecosystem: Environmental > Terrestrial > Soil >...
GCGCCACTTTGTCTGCGAGGAACGCCTGCAACCTACTCTCTGCCGAGGCCAACGCTCGCGAGTCCATGCCACCATCGTACGCCCCGATTGCCCCAATGGCAAGCCAGACTTAACGGAGTAATACTAGCCGCGCGGGAGCGCAGAAACGCGGCACCGGCGCTAGAATGGGCGCCGAGGTACGACGCCATGATCGCCGCGACGCCCACCACCTACGAACACATCGCTCTGGACGAGCAGGGCATCCCCTGGATCAAGGCCGCCAACACCAAGGTCGTTGAGCTGGTCGCCGACGTGAAGGCGCACGGCTGGAGTCCCGAGGAGCTGGTCTTCCAGCACCCGCACCTGACCCTCGGCCAGGTTCATTCCGCGCTCGCCTTTTATTGGGACCACCACGACGAGATCGACGCGGACCTGGCCCGCCGGGAGGCAGACGTTGAACGGATTCGAGCTGAGGTCGGCGAATCCCCAATCGTCGCCAAGCTGAGAGCCCGAGGCCAGATCTGACCTTGCCGGTTCGACTCTACTTCGACCACAACGTCAACCAGGCGGTGATTCACGGGCTCCGGCTCCGTGGGCTCGATGTCCTTACTGCCTTCGAGGACCGGGCGCATCAGCTCCCCGACCCGGATCTGCTCGACCGCGCAACCGCGCTCGGCCGGGTGCTGGTCTCCTCCGATCGGGATCTGATCATCGAGGCCCGCCGCCGCCAGCATGCGAGTGTGGCTTTCGCCGGCGTCGTCTTCATGCCCCAGGCGCTCGCCGTGGGGCTGTGCGTCGAACAGCTCGCACTCCTGGCCGGAGCTGGAGACGCACAAGAATTCGTCGGCTCTCTGGAGTTCTTGCCGTTCCGATAGCAGTACCATCAGCATCCTCGTGGTCTCCTCTGTCGCCGGAGCGACATCCGGTCTGCCCCGTCCCTGTCGAACCCGCACTCGCGATTCTGTGTCCTCAATGTTCCCGCGTTACGCTATTGGCCGGACGTTGGAGGAAGACACTATGGAACCGACGAAGGCGAACCGGCGAGGCCGTAGACTGAAGGATCGAACCAAACACGTGGACGAGGCGCGAGCGCGCTGGCTTGAGAAGCCGAGGTGGAGTGCGCACGCAATCGCCAGGATGGTGGCAGGTCAGCATCGTGCCGTCCGCGGCCTGCAAACCTTTCTGCGCAAAGTGCTCGCAGTGGAAGACCGGCAAGCTTGCTTTGAGGAGGCCCGCCAGGTCCGGCGCGAAAACCCCACCTGGAGCGAAGCGGAGATCATCCAGACCGTCAAGGCCAGAAACCACCCGCGCCGCCAAAAGCTTCGCGGGATCGAGGCCGAGCTGGCGGCCGAGCTGGCGAGGGACCGACCGCCAGAGACCCGGGGAGGCGCTGAAGCTGGCAGGCAAGGGCAATCCGTCGTCGTTGCTTCGCCGCCCGCCGGCTCATGGCGCCTTGACTGGCGGACACTCGGCCCGATGGTCGCCGAAGGTGAGAGGGTTGCGGCAGTGGCGGCGCAAATGAAGGCAGATATGGCGAAGGCGCGGGCTTGGATGCTCAGCAAGGAACAGCTGGCGATGTTGCGGTCGCAGCTCGCGATGCGCGGGAGGCGGCCGTGCTCTACGAAGAGACCGGGCGCCTGTTCTCATAGCCCCACCTTCGACCGACCCGGTTGGATGCGTGCGCGGCGGGATGTGCTCGGCTGGCCTTGCCGTTCTCGGCGGCCTGGCGCAGGAGGCGGACCTGGCGGCGCGGTTAACAGAGGAAATCCCCCGCTCACTCAGAAAGATATTTTTTGAAGGATTTTCGCCATCTGTCAGACCTGCAGTGGCTCGAGTCGTCTCGTTCCTCTTGGGGCCTGAATCAACTCGCGACGCTAAGGTGTTTCGCGAATTTGACCTATCAGAGCTTGCTGCTGCAACGGGTCTGAGCGAAACCGAGGTTCGGCAAGCTTGCGATGCGCTGCGCGGCTCAGTTGATCGATCGGGAGGTGGTGCGGGCGACCTCCATCCACCTGTTTGTGCCACTCGTCATCTTTGCCTCGAGTTCGACGTATTGGTAAATCGCTGGAACCCGCAGCTGGATGCCGAAAAGATTGCCGCTGTCCTTGCACAAGAGCGGACAGGTAGGCGGGTAAGTGACCTGGCATCTCAGCTCGCAATGGAACCTCGTCAAATGAACGTTGCGATCGAGCAACTACAGCGCTGGTCAGTGATTGACAACTCTCGAAATGTTGATGGGAGCTCGCCGTTTATTGTGTCAGAGATCTGGCCCATCGGGGCGATTGACGAGGTTGCCCGGGGGATGCTTCGTCATCGGCAGAGGAGGGGATAAGCCCGACGGGCCTCGGGCGCGCGTCGGGGCGCGGTTGTGGGCCGTGGCGCGGCCATCCAGCCCGCCAATTCCGCCGGCCCCGAGGACGCCTTCGTCGTGAAGAGCGCCGCCCTTCTGGCGCCGGCATCTCGGTCCTGGCCTCCTGGCGTGTGGTGGTGGCGCTGGCGCTCGGGGTTGCGAGCTGGGCGTGGGTGCGGGGGGATCACGGAGGCATGGGGGGAGGAGCAAGCGACGGAGGAGGTGGGACTGAAAGGAGAGCATCGCGATGGACGATCCGTTCCCAGGTGTTCCACAGCGCATCAGGCCCTATCTCGTGCTTGCGCGGCGCGACGAGCCGGTCCCGTTGCTGGCCGGCCCTTTCCTGTTGACTGGCTCGCTCGGTGCCCGGCTCGACGCGGACTTGCGGTTTCGGTGGTCGCCTTCGCCAGCTGTCGAGTTCGAGGGCAGCTACGACCGGCAGCCGCTCGGATTTGAAGATGACGAATGGACCCTGGCGCCGGACGGAGATACGGCATTCAGGGTACCGGTGCTCATCACTCACATATCGCCGGAGGGGGCGACAGCACTGGTACGGGGGACGATCAAGGAGGCCTTCAGCGTCGGCCAGGGGCCATTCGCAGCGGTGCGCTTTTGCCTGGTCAACTTCCCGGAGTACAACGGTGCCACAGTGCAATACGAGTACGAGGAGGGGAAGGGTGTAACGAGAGGCCGCCTTGAAACCAGCGCCGAGACGGGCTCCTGCCGTCTCGACAAGATACCGGAGGCCGAGGAGCTGGTGAAAGAGGCGCGGAGAGATGCCGGGTTCGTGATCTCGCACGCAGGTCTGTGGACGCCCGCTACCGGACTGATGAGCACCGAGGAGGCGGATTCGATCGGCACGATGCTGCACTTCTGGTTTGGGATGCTCCGTGGCGCCTGGGCGGGCCCCCTGTTCCTACAGGGCCTGGATCGTGGCGATCAGGTGGTATGGCGGCACTTCGCGTCCTCGAAGCTGCGCCAGAATCGATCGGTGGAGACGTGGATGCCGCAGATCAAGCCTCTGGACCTCTCCGCCGCCTTCCGCGGATTCGTCGAGCGATGGAAGGATCAGGTGTGGCAGGACGCCCTGAAGAGTGCGATCGCCTGGTACGTCGAGGCCAACGGCGCCGGTACGGCGAGCGAGTCCCGTATCGTCATGGCCCAAGTGGCGCTTGAGCTCCTGTCGTGGGTCCTGCTCGTCGAGACGAACCGCCTTTATCACCAGAACGACTTCGAGGGTCTCTCGGCGGCGGGACGGATTCGTGCACTGCTCCATCACATCGGCGTACCGGCGACTGTGCCCGATCACCTAGGGCGCCTGCAGGCCGTTTGCGATGCGGATGCGTTTGATGGACCCGGTGCGATCACCAAGGTGCGCAATGCCCTGGCCCACTCCACCAAGAGAAAGCGGCAGCTCATGGGGTCGGTGGACGGCGAGCAGCGCTGGCAATGCTCACAGCTCGCGCTACAATACCTTGAGCTCTCGCTGCTGGCCATCTGTGGCCACGACGGGTCCTACGCGAGGCGAGGGTGGCAGGGTTGGAAAGGCGACGACGAGGTTCTCGTGCCCTGGAACCCTGGCGCTTGAGTGGGGGGCCTGCCGCGTGCCGCCGCCGGCAGGGGCGCGGGAGAGGGCGCGGTCGCTCCCGATCGCTGAAGGTCTGGCGGTCGGTGTAGACCTGGACGTCCTGGCGGTGGCGGGTCAGGGCGACGTAGGAGGCATTGCGGTTCATCAGAGGGTCGGCGAGGGCGTAGGTGCGGTCCACGGTGGCGCCCTTGCCCATGGCTACGCCGTCACCATTCACAAGAGCCCGGCTGGGCCTCGAGCTGCCGGCCGGCGGCGAGCCGCTCGACGAGGTCGAGGCGGTCTACGACTACCGCGACGGCGACGGCCGCCTGCTGTTCGAGGTGCTGCGCAAGCGGGGCAAGCAGTTCCCCTGCCGGTGGCGGACGGTATCGAACTGATCGGGGTGTTCCACGGCAGCCGCGAGCTCGAGGTGTTTTCGCGCGGCTCAACCAGCGCGTGGCGCGAGCGCGCCTGGCAGAGTGAGCCGGAAGCCTGCGCCGGCAGGCCACCTGCCGATGCGCGCAAGCATCCCGCAGGCCCCCATTGGCGGCCAGGCGCGTGCGTCGCCACCCTGCTCGTGGATTTTGGCTTGAAGTACCTGCGGACCGATGTCTACTGGCACTCAGCGTGAGGAGATTTGCAAATGGGCGCTCGGACGGCCAACATCATCGCGGCGCTCTGGCCGGATGGCGACATCCTGGAGGTGTTCCTGAGGCGCCACTTGACAATCTTGGGCTGGCATTCCTAACATGCAAAACATACCAAAGTCTTAGCTGCAACAAGGAGATCTGCGATGAGGAGAAACAGAGCTTTGCCGCTCCTCTGTGCCGCATGCAGCCTTGCAGCGATCCTATCGTTGGCCAGCGCTCCGGCGCGGGCAGCGGCGCCCCAGCCTGAGTGCGCTGCCGCCGACGCGTGGGTGAACGCCCACCGAAGCGAGCTGCCGACGAGCTACGAGGCGCTCGGCAAATACTCCGCGGAGTACCGGCGGGCGATCGTCGCCGCGCTCGATCCGGGCAGCCAGAGCCAGCTCTGGCGCACCCAATTCGAGCGCTCCCTCGCGGCCGCCGACCTCACCGCCGAACAACGCGGCATCCTCCGGGAGGCAATCGAGCTCGCCAGCCCGAATTTCTTCGCCAAGCCCGACCTGGACGAGATCTCTCATTTGATGGTGAGGGCGATCCAGGCCTTCGGCGCCGAACGGGCAAACCAGATCTTCGTCGAGCTGGGGTCCGCTGCGCCCGGCGCCGTGGTCGTCACCCCCGCCTGCCCCTGTGCCACCGCGCCCGGAGACACCTGCGGGACAAACAAATACTGCGACGATACGGCGGTCTGCAATCCCTCGAGCAGGGGCTGCGGTCCGGGGGGCGTGTACGCGTGCAACGGCATGTGCGCGAACAACGTGACGATCACACAGCAGTAACCCAATGATCGATGCGCTTTTCCTGCCCCCAAAGCACGCGCAACAGTTACACCTGTTAGCGCGCTGAGGCGGGCAAAGCCTGGTGGCGGAGGGTGGCGGTGGGTGAGGGCGGCAAAGCCCGCGCCTCCTCCCGTGGTAGCGTCGGGGTGTCATGAAGCTCTCCTCGGCACGGGCCATCGTCACCGGCGCGGCACGCGGCCTCGGGCGTCACTTCGCCCTGGCGCTGCTGCGGGAAGGCGCCGGGGTCGTCGCCGGCGACATCGATCCGGGCGGTCTCCGCAGCCTGATGGCGGAGGCCGCCGGTCTGCCGGGGTCGTTGACGACGCTGGAGGTCGACATCACGGCCGAAGCGGCGGTCAAGGAGTTCGTCAAGGCCGCGTCGCGGTCGCTCCCCGGGCTCAACGCGCTGATCAACAACGCCGGCATCCTGCGCGACGGGGTGCTGGCGACGAAGGATCCCGCGGGTGTGCGTGGCATGCCGCTGTCCATGTGGTCGAAGATCCTCAACACCAATCTCACGGGACAGTTCCTCGTGGCGCGAGAGGTCGTCTGCGTCATGCTCGAGAGCGGCACTCCAGGCGTCGTCGTCAACGTCTCGTCGCTGGCGCGGGCAGGCAACCCCGGCCAATCCAACTACGCGGCCTCCAAGGCCGGGCTGGACGCCTGCACCCGCACCTGGGCCCTCGAGCTGGCCCGCGCCGGAATCCGCGTCGGCGGCGTGGCCCCCGGCGTCATCGACACCCCGATCCTCGAAGGCATCTCCGAGACGGCCCTCGCGGCGCTGCTCGCCGCGATCCCGCTCGGCAGGTTCGGCACCGCCGAGGAGGTCTGGCAAGCGGTCAGCTTCATCCTGACCTGCGAGTTCTTCACCGGCCGCACCATCGAGATCGATGGCGGCGCCAGCATGGGTTGAGACGCGCGGCATCCTATGGCCATAGCCGGTCCCCGTATGGGACGAAGATTGCGAGTTTGCTGCTAACCTACGCTGGGGTAGCTTCCAACGGAGGCGGCGGGATGTATCGCATCGCTCTGGTGAACATGCCCTTCGCTTCGGCGGCTCTGCCGTCGATCGCGCTCACCCAACTGCGGGCCGCGGTCGAGAGCCGGCTCGGCGATCAGGCGACCTGCGAGCTCTTCTATCTCAGTCACGACACCGCGGGCTTCCTCGGGCCGGCGCTCTACAACGCCATCGCCGATTCGGTCGAGGCGGTGACCTCGGGCCTGGGGGACTGGTTCTTCAAGCCGGTGGCGTTTCCGGCGTCCCCGGACGACGCGCGGACCTACCTCAACCGGCACTTCTCGCAGCAGCACCGGGAGATGAACGCCGCCAGGCCCATCCTGCTCTCCCGCCGCCGCGAGGCCGGCGCTTTCCTGGATCGGCTCGTCGACCGCTATCGCCTCGATCAGTTCCAGCTGGTCGGCTTCACCTCCAATTTCTCGCAGAACGTCGCCTGCTTCGCCATGGCCCGCAAGCTCAAGGCTCGCAACCCGAACCTGGTGACCGTGATGGGCGGCGCCAACTGCGAGACCTCGATGGGCCGCATGCTGGCCAAGAACGCCGAGCCCATCGACTTCGTCTGCTCGGGTCCGGCGCTCAAGAGCTTCCCCGAGCTGATCGGTCACCTGCTGCGGGGCGACGACGAGAAGTGCCACCAGGTCCAGGGGATCTACTCGAAAACCAAGCTCGCGGCCGCCGGCGCGCCGCTCCCGGCGGCGCCGGCGGGTCGGCGCGCCGATGAGGTCGGCGAGGAGCTGGACATCGACGTCGAGTTGCCGCTGGCCTACGACGACTTCCTCGACTCCCTGGATACCAAGCTGCCGCGCGGCACGCTCGAGCCGAAGCTGCTGTTCGAAACCTCGCGCGGCTGTTGGTGGGGCGAACGGTCGCACTGCACCTTCTGCGGCCTCAACGGCTTGAGCATGGGCTACCGCGGCATGCGCCCGGAGCTGGCGCTGCGCACCATCCAAGACCTCTTTGCGCGCTATGGCCACCGGGTCTCGAGCTTCCAGGCGGTGGACAACATCATGCCGCGCCAGTACCTCTCCGAGGTCTTCCCGCACCTGACGCCGCCCGCCAAGGCGTCGTTGTTCTACGAGGTGAAGGCCGACCTCAAGGACGCGGAGCTGGCGACGCTGGCGCGGGCCGGCGTGACCGAGATCCAGCCCGGCATCGAGGCGCTGGCCACCTCCACGCTCAAGCTGATGCGCAAGGGCACGACGTCGTTCCAGAACCTCCGCTTCCTCAAGGGCTGCGTGACCCATGGCATCCGCCCGGCCTGGAACCTGCTGATCGGCTTTCCCGGCGAGGAAGAGGCGGTCTACGAGAAGTACCACCGGGACCTGCCGCACCTCGTCCACCTGCCGCCGCCCTCGGGCGTCTTCCCGGTGCGCTTCGATCGCTTCAGCCCCTATCACGCGCACGCGGCCGAATACGAGCTGCGCCTGGAGGCTTGCGATTTCTACTCGATGATCTATCCATTCGCCGGCCAGGACCTCGAGGAGATGGCTTATTACTTCACCGATCGCAAATACGACGCACCCTATGTCAAGAGCACGGCGACCTGGCTCTCCCGGCTGCAGGAGCGGATCCAGCACTGGCACGCGCGCTGGTTCGGCAGCGACGGCAAGCTGGCTCCCCGGTTGCAGCTGATGGTCGCCGGCGACGAGCGGGCGGTCTACGACTCGCGCTCGGGCGCCGCCGTGCGGCATGCCCTGGACGCCACGGACGCCGCGCTGCTCGAGCTGCTGGCGGTGCAGCGGAAACCGGACTCGCTGGCGGCGAAGCTCGGCGGCATCTCGCCGGGCGAGCTAACGGGCCGGCTGGCGGCGCTCGAGCAGGCGGGCATGCTGTTTCGCGACGGCGATCTCGTCATGAGCCTGCTGGCCGGCGAGCAGGTCGCGGCCGCGGCAGCGGAACCGGCGCCGTGTTATCCTGCACGTCGCGAAACTTTGCTGGCATGATTTTGCGCACTTTAGCGCGGGCGTGCGGAGGGTCCTCGATTCCGGGCAGCGCCAGGAGGCAAGCATGACACCCCCCACGGATTGCGTGGTCATCGGCTACAACGACATGGATTTCGACGCCGTGGCGGCGGCGCAGAAGAAGATGTCGGAATACTCGGGCGCCTATTGCGAGATCAAGACCAACTCGGTGCTGCTCGCGGGCAAGCGGCGCACCTACATGGACGTGATCAATCACGCGGTCGAGCGCGCCACCGGCCGCAATCCCGGCCTGAACTCCTTCGCCGCGCCGTCGCTCGGGGTCTGCTACCTGCAGTCTTACCTGATGCGGCGCGATTTCCGGGTCGAAAGCGTCAACTTCTTCACCTACGGCAAGGAGACGTTGCGGGAGATGCTCTCGCGCCGGCCGCGCAGCGTGGCGATCACCACCACCTATTACATCGACAGCGCGCCGGTGATGGAGATCGTCGAGTTCGTCCGCAAGCACGCCCCGGACACCGTCATCATCGCCGGCGGGCCGCACGTCTACAACCTCTCCTGCGACCTGGACCCGGCGACGCTCGAGTACGTCTGCGGCGCCGTCGGCGCCGACGTCTACGTCACCGACTCCCAGGGTGAGCAATCGCTGGCGGAGGTGCTCGGGCAGCTGCGCGGCACCGGCGATCTGAGCCGGGTCCCCAACCTCCTCTACCGCGGCCCGGACGGGCGGTTCGTGCGCACCGAGCGGCAGCCCGAGAGCAACGAGATGGACGGCAACAGCGTCGATTGGAGCCTGCTCGACCGGCGCCTCATCTCGCCGCTGGTCTACATGCGCACCGCGCGCAGCTGCCCCTTCTCCTGCTCCTTCTGCAACTATCCGACCCTGGCCGGCAAGCACGTGATGACCGGCGTGCCGGTGCTGGAGCGCGAGCTGGCCTACCTCCACGGCATCGGCACGCGCTTCCTGATCTTCGTCGACGACACCTTCAACGTGCCGTTGCCGCGGTTCAAGAACATCCTGCGCTCGATGATCGAGCACCAATGGAACTTCCAATGGATGTCCTTCTTCCGCTGCTCGAACGCCGACGAGGAGGCCTTCGACCTGATGGCCAGGAGCGGCTGTCTGGGGGTCTTCCTGGGCATCGAATCGGGCGACCAGCAGATCCTCGAGTACATGGAGAAGCACGCCAAGCTGGACCGCTACCGCTGGGGGATCGAGCAGCTGCGGCAGCGCGGCATCGCCACCTTCGCCTCGGTGATCTGCGGCTTTCCGGGCGAGACGCGGGAGAGCGCGGCCAACACCTTCAACTTCATCGAAGAGACGATGCCGACGTTCTTCAACGTGCAGCTCTACTACCACGACACCCGCTCGCCGATCGCCCGCCGCGCCGAGGAGTTCGGCATCGCCGGCGCGGGCTACAACTGGAAGCACCGCAGCATGGACTGGCGGGAGGCGGCGGCTCTCTGCCAGCACGCCTTCCGCAACGTGCGCGGCTCGGTGCCGCTCAGCACCTACAACTTCAGCCTCTGGACCCTGCCCTACCTGGTCTCGCAGGGCGTCGCCATCGACGAGGTCGTCGAGTTCGGGCGGATCACCCGCGAGATGCTGGTCGCCGGCTTCGACGACGTCCCCAAGGACTTCGCCGATCAGGAGCGCCGGTTGACCGATCTCTTCGGCGCGACCGACCTGGCGCGCCGCCTGCGGGCGAGCGCGGCCTGAGGGCGCGGCGCTTTACCAGGTATACCCGAGCCGCTCTAGGGTCGGGCCGGCGAAGCGGCGGAAGAGGTCGAGGTCGGCCGCCGTCATGCGGCCCTTGAAGTCGCCGACGATCCCCTTGCGGAAGTGCCGGTTCTCCCCGGTCCGCCGGCGCGAGATGTGGGTGGCGCCGGCGATCTGCGCCACCAGGTCGGGCGTCGCCGCCAGGCCGGCGAACTCGAACAGCCGGGCGATGCCGGCCTGCCGGTCGCGGTGCAGCTCCTCGTAGCGCACGCGCAGGACGCGGCCGGCGCAGTCAGGGTCGGCGAGGAGCCTGGCCCCTTCCTCGATCGAGGTCACCCAGAGCCACATCTGATACTTCCTCTCCTGCGGCATCCACCGCTTGTAGGAATCCATCGACACGCAGACGTCGCGGCCGTCGCGCACCACCTCGATCAGCCTGGCCTCGGGAAAGTGGCCGAGCAGGAAGCGGCCGTGGAACAGGTGGCTGGGAGTCTTTTCGACCAGGACGTGACGGGCGGTCCCACCGGCGCGGACGAAATACTCGTCGAAGACGGCGGCGGCGATGCGCGCTTCCTTGGCGTCGCGGCTGAGGCCGCCCTGCCGTTCGGCCTCGTCGATCAGCTGGTGCAGGCGGCCGTAGGCGACGATGACCTGGTGGATGCGCGAGCGCAGGAGGCGGGCGGGGACGAGCCTGGTGTGGTGGAGCAGGAAGGCCCAGCGGTGGTCGAAGCAACGCAGCAGGGTCGGCCGCCAGGCGTCGTACCAGGGTGGGCGGCGGCGGACGAGCAGGGCTTCGAGCCGGTCGCAGAGGCGCTCGGCGGCGGTCGGGACGGCGCTCGGTTCGGCAGCCCCGACCGCTGCCCTGGTGGTCTCCCACCAGGGCGTGCGCAGGCAGTCCAGGAGGCCCGTTTCCAGGGCGTTGACGGTCAGCGGGTGGGAACGGAAGATGTCGGCCAGCCAGGTGGTGCCGGAACGTGGGCAGCCGACGATGAAGACCTTGCGGTAGGAGCCGGGGTGCGAGCCCATGGTGAGGTCCCTGCCATGGCGGCGGCGCCGGCGCTACTCCTTGCGCAGCACGACGGTCGGGTCGATGCGGATCGCCCGGCGTGCCGGCAGATGGCTGGCGAGCAGCGCCACCAGCGGCAGCAGCACGGCGGCGGCGGCGAATGTCCAGGGATCGGTCGGGCTGACGCCGTAGAGCTGGCTGGCGAGCAGGCGGGTCAGCCCCCAGGCCGCGGTCATGCCGCAGGCGACGCCGGCGGCAGCCAGCGCCAGGGCGCGGGTGTGGACCTGGCGCAACAGGCTCGCCGCCGGCGCTCCCAGCGCCATCCGCACGCCGATCTCCTGGTAGCGCTGGGTCACGGAATAGTGCATGACGCTGTAGATGCCGACCAGCGCGAGCGCCAGGGCGAGGGCGGCCAGCAGGCCGAGCAGCAGCGCGTTGAAGCGCGGGCGGGCGATGGCGTCGGCGACGATCTGGTCGAGGGTCGCGACGTCGACCGGCTGCTCGCGGTCGAGCTCGTGCACCGCCTGCCGGAGCGGGGCGGCCAGGAGGAGGGGATCCTCCCCCGTGCGCACCACGTAGCTCATCGCCGACGACTTGAGCAGCGGCAGGTAGAGGGTCGGGTGGACGTCGAGGTCGAGGTTGCGGTGATGGACGTCGCCGACCACGCCGGCGATGGTGACCGGCTGGTCGACGCCCTTGAGCGCGATGCGCCGGCCGACCGGGCTCTCGCCGGGCCAGTAGCGCTCGGCGAGGGCGCGGTCGACCAGCGCGACCCGCGGCTGGTCGCCGCGCACGTCGGCTTCGGCAAACGGCCGGCCGGCGAGCAGCGGCACTCCCAGGGCGGGCAGGTAGTCGGCGCTGACCAGGCGGTAGTTGGCGCTCGGCACGTTGCCCGCCACCGGCGCCCGGCCGACGACGTCGAAGGTGGTGGCGGTGTTGATCCGGGAGAGCGGCAGGGAGTTGACCATGCCGGCGGCGCGCACCCCCGGCAGCCCCTTGATCCGCTCCAGCAGCCGGCGGAAGAAGGCCTCCTGCTGGGCCGGCTGCGGGTACCTGGCGTCGGGCAGGTCGATGGTCGCGGTCAGCACTCCCCGGGAGCGGAAGCCGTAGTCGAGGGTCTGCAGATCGCGGAAGCTGCGGTAGAGCAGCAAGGCGCCGACGACCACCAGCACGGTCAAGGCGACCTGGGCGATCACCAGGACGCCGCGCAGCCGCTCGTGCGAGCGCTCGGCACCGACCCGCCCGCCTGACTTGAGCACCTCGTGGAAGCGCAGGCGGGAGGTGCGCCAGGCCGGGACCAGGCCGAAGAGCAGACCGCAGCCGAGGGTGATCGCGACGGTGAAGGCGAGCACCCTGAGGTCGATGCCGACCAGCTCGAGCCGCGGGATGTTGCCGGGGCTGGCGGCGACCAGCAGGCGCAACAGCGCATAGGCCAGGGCCAGGCCGGCGGCGCCGCCGGCGAGCGCCAGCAGCAGGCTCTCGACGAGCATCTGACCCAGCAGTCGCGGCCGCCCGGCGCCGAGGGCGGCGCGCTGCGCCATTTCGCGCTGGCGGGCGAGCGCCTGGGCCAGCAGCAGGTTGGCGACGTTGGCACAGACGATGAGCAGCACCAGCGAGACCGCGGCGAAGAGGATCAGCAGCCCGCCGCGCACGTTCTGCACCAGCATCGCGGCCAGCGGCACCACGGTGACCGAGCGGCCGGCCTTCTGGTGCAGCGCCATGCCCGGTTCGAGATGGACCAGCAGGGTGTCGAGCTCGGAACGGACCTGCGGCAGGGCCTCTCCGGGACGCGCCTTGCCGAGCGCGAACAGGGTGTGGCTGACCCGGTCGGCGGCGGCGCGGTCGATCGCCAGCGGCGTCCAGATCTCTTCGTCCTCGAACGGCGAACGGAACTCGGGCGGCAGCACGCCGACGATCTGGAAGCGGTCGGAGCTGCCGGCGGCGGCGCCGCCCAGCGCTGTCGCCGATTGTGTCCGCAAGCTCTTGCCGGCGAGGTCGGGATCGGCGCCGAAGCGCTTGGCGTAGAAGGCGTAGCCGACCACGGCGACCGGCGGCGCGCCGGGAGCGGCGTCCTGCGGCACGAAGGTGCGTCCGTGCGCCGGCCGCACGCCGAGCAGCGCGAAGAAGTCGGGAGTGACCCGCGCTCCCGCGACGCTCGCCGGCTCGGCGCCGTCGGCCAGCAGGGTGAAGTCGACCAGGTCGGCGGCGGCGAGGCCCGCGAGCGTCCGGCTGGCGGCGCGCAGCTCCACGAGCTCGTAGGCGGTCAGCGGCACCATGTCGCTGATCCCCGGGATGTTCTCGCGCACCACCAGGATCTCGCCGCGGTAGGGCAGAGGTTGCAGCAGGACGGTGTCGACGACGCTCCAGATGGCGCTGGTGGCGCCGATGCCGCAGGCCAGGGCGGCCAGGGCCAGCGCGCTCGCGCCGCGACGCCGCAGCAGGAACCGCGCCGCGAAACGCAGATCCTGCAGGAGGGCTTGGGCGGCCACGGTTTTCTCCTTCGACGCGTCCCGGCGAGAGGCCGCGGCGATCATAGCCCACGTGCTAATCGTCGGATATACTGCCTTGCCCTTCAGCCCTCCCGCCCGGTCGCGTGCCTGCGGCGGCCGGGGCGATGGCTAGGGCGACGGCATGAGGTCGGCCGCAGGGCCATCCACCATCCGGGTGAATCCACCGTGGCGAGGCTGCAAGCGGCGCTGGCGCTGCTGACCGCGATCGCAACGGCCGCCTGTGCGCGCCCGCATGCGCGCGCCCCGACCTGGCGCGAGCCGGCGACCGGGATGGAGTTCGTGCTGCTCGGCCCGGGGCGCTTCCGAATGGGGAGCGAAGCGGGGGAGCCGGGCCGCCAGCCGGACGAGACGCCGCACGAGGTGCTCCTCTCGCGCGCCTTCTACCTCGGCAGGCACGAGGTCACGCAGGGGGAGTGGCAGGCGATCATGGGGGCCAACCCCAGCCACTTTGCGAGCTGCGGGCCGCGCTGTCCGGTCGAGAGCGTCAGCTACCAGGACGTGCAGGCCTTCATCGGCCGCCTCGCCGAGCGGTCGCCGGGGAGCCGCTTCCGGCTGCCAACCGAGGCGGAGTGGGAGTACGCCTGCCGGGCCGGGAGCACGACGCCGTTCGCCACCGGCAACAACCTGACCACCCGCCAGGCCAATTACGACGGCAACTATCCCTACGACGGGGCTGCCGCGGGCAGCTACCTTGGCCGTCCGGCGCCGGTCGGCAGCTACCCCGCCAATCGCTGGGGGCTCTACGACCTGCACGGCAACGTCTGGGAGTGGTGCGAGGACTGGTACGGCGACTACCCGGCCGGCCCGGTCACCGACCCGCGCACCGGGCGCGCCGGCGCCCGCGAGGTCTGGGACGCGCGCGGCCCCGCCTGGGGGCGCAAGCGGGTGATCCGCGGCGGCAGCTGGTATTTCGACGCCAACAGCTGCCGCTGCGCCCTGCGCTACACCCACGAGCCGCGCGACAAGGGCTTCAGCCTCGGCTTCCGCCTGGTGCGCGAGGAGGCGGGCCGGTGACGCGCGAGGAGTGGGCGGCGCTGCCGGCCGGAGAGCGGCTGCCGGCGCTGGCGGCGTTCCTGGCGCAGGAAGCGGCGGCGCTGGCGGGGGTCGCCCCGGCGACGGTGGCGGCGGACCGCTCGCTGATCGGCTGCGGCCTCGACTCGCTGGCGGCGGTCGAGCTCTGCGGGCGGGTCGAAGACGCCTTCGGCATCGCCCCGGAGCTGACGCCGCTGCTCGCCGGAGCGACGCCGAGCGAGGTGGCCGCGGCGCTGCAACGCGCGCTGGCAGCGACACCCGGGGGAGAGGTGCCCGAAGGCGCGGCGGCCGGGGAACAGGCGCCCGGCGGCGAGGCATCCGGGGGACCGGCGTCCGGCGGATCTGCGGCGGTGGCGGAAACCGAGACGGCGCTGCCCCATGGCCTGCGCGGCCTCTGGGTGCAGCAGCGCCTCGCCCCGGAGAGCGCGGCGCTGCATCTCGCCGCGGCGGCCTGGGTGCGCTCCGGGCTCGATCTCGCCGCCTTCGGCCGGGCCCTGACGGCGCTGGTGGCGCGCCACCCGGCGCTGCGCACCACCTTCGCCGCGGTGGACGGCGAGCCGGTGCGGCGAGTGAGCGCGGCGTCCCCCGACCTGCGGTTGATCGACGCCGCCGGCTGGGACGAGGAAGCCATCGGCCGGCGCCTGGCCGCCGAGGCGTGGCGTCCCTTCGACCTCGAACGCGGGCCGCTGCTGCGGGCGGTGGTGCTGACCCGGCGGCCGGCGGAGGCGCCGGCGCTGCTGCTGGTGGTCCACCACCTGGCCGCCGACCTCTGGTCGATCGCCCTGCTGGCGCGCGACCTGGGGGCGCTCTACCGCCGGGCCGTGGCGGCGGCGGACCCCGCCGGCGCCGCCCCGGAGGGCGCCGTCGCCGCGCTGGCGAGCGGGCCGCCGGCGGTGGTCGAGCCGCCCGACCGGGTGGCACGGGAACGCGCGTGGCTGGCCAGCCCGGCGGGCGAGCAGGCCTGGCGCTACTGGCAGCAGGCGCTGGCCGGCGCCCCCCTGGGGCTCGAGCTGCCGGCCGACCGGCGCCTCGGCGGCGTCGGCGGCGCGGCGCAGGTGCCGTGGGACGCCGGCGGCGTCCGGCCGGGCCGGTTGGGAGCGGCGCTGGTCGCGTCGCTGCGACTGCTGGCCCGCGATCAGGGGACGACGCTCTTCGCCGGACTGCTCGCCGGCTGGACGGCGCTGCTGTCCCGGCTCGCCGGCCAGGACGACCTGGTCGTCGGCGCGCCGCTCTCCGGCCGCGGCTCGCCGGTCTTCGGCCGCGGCTCGACGGTCTCCGGCTGCGGCTCGACGGTCTCCGGCCGCGGCTCGACTGTCTCCGGCCGCGGCTCGACAGCATCTGACCGCGGCTCGACGGTTTCTGACCGCGGCTCGACGCCGCTGGCCGAGGTGGTCGGGTATTTCGTCAACCTGGCGATGCTGCGGGCCGACCTGACGGGCGCCCCGAGCTTTGCCGGCGCCGTCGCCCGCGCCGGCGCCGCGGTCGCCGGCGCCCTTGCCCATCAGGACTTCCCGATCAGCGTGATCGCCGAGCGCCTGGGGGTCGATCGCGACCGCTTCCGGCACCATCATTTCCAGGCGATGATCGCATTCCAGCAGACTCCCTCCTGGGCGCCCCCCGGCCTCGCGGCTTTTGCCCTGGGCGGCCGCGGCGACCGGCTCGAGCTCGGCGGGCTCGCGCTCGAGTCGCTCGCCCTGCCCGAGAGGCGGGTCCAGGTCGATCTGGCGCTGGCCGTCGCCGGCGCCGGCGACGAGCTGCTGCTGGCGCTCGAATACCGCGCCGCGCCGTTCGATCCGGCCACCGCCGAGCGCCTGCTCGGGCACCTCGAAGCGCTGCTCGCCGCCGGCCTGGCCGCGCCGGCGCAGCCGGTCGCGCAGCTCCCGCTGCTGCGGCCCGCCGAGGCGGCGCAGCTGCTCCGCGAGTGGTCGGGCGCCGGCCTGGCCGCGCCGCCGCCCGCCTGCCTGCACGAGCTCGTCTGGCAGCAGGCCGCGCGGACGCCGGCCGCCGTCGCTGTCGCCGGCGCCGGCGAGCGGCTCACCTATGCGGAGCTCGCCGCCCGCGCGCGCTCTCTCGCCGCCCGGCTGGGGGCGGTCGGGGTCGGCCCCGAGGGGCGGGTCGGGATCTGCCTGGAACGCTCGCCGACACTGGTCGTGGCGCTGCTCGCGGTGCTCGAGGCCGGCGGCGCCTACGTGCCGCTGCCACCCGATCATCCGGCCGAGCGGCTGGCCTATCAGGTGGCCGACGCGGCGGTGGCGGTGGCGGTCTCGCGCCCGGCGCTGGCGCCGCTGCTGCCGGCCGGCCTGGTGCTGGTCGATGCCGGCGCCGTGTCACCCCCGCCCGCTGGCCGCGGCCACTCGCGTGCCGTCCCCGGCAACCTCGCCTATGTGCTCCACACCTCGGGCTCCACGGGCCGGCCCAAGGGAGTGGCGATCGAGCACCGCGCCGCCTCCCTGCTGCTCGCCTGGGCGCGCCAGGCTTTTGCCGAGCGCGACCTCGCGGGCGTGCTCGCCGCGACCGCGATCAGCTTCGACCTGTCGGTGTTCGAGATCTTCGCCCCGCTGATCGCGGGCGGCACGGTGATCCTGGCCGAGGACGCCCTGCGCCTCGGCGAGCTGCCGGCGGCGCCGCCGGTGACGCTGCTCAACACCGTCCCCTCGGCCGCCGCCGAGCTGGCCGCGAGCGCCCGCTGGCCCGGGTCGGTGCGGGTGGTCAACCTGGCCGGCGAGGCGCTGCCGGCGAGCCTGGCGCAGCGCCTCTCCCGGCTGCCCGGGGTGGAGAGCGTGCTCAACCTCTACGGGCCCACCGAGGACAGCACCTACTCGACCTGGTGGCGGGTGGCGCCGGCCAACGCCGCCAACGCCGCCGACACCGCCGCCGCCGACGACGCCGGTGCCCCCTCCACCGCGGCGGCCGCCGCGCCGCCGATCGGCCGGCCGCTGCCGGGCAAGCGCGCCCTGCTGCTCGACCGGCGGCTGCAGCCGGTGCCGATCGGCGTCGCCGGCGAGGTCTTCCTGGGCGGCGCCGGCCTCGCCCGCGGCTACGTCGGCAACCCCGCCTTGACCGCGGCGAGCTTCCTGCCCGACCCGTGGGCCGAGCAGCCGGGCGGGCGCCTCTACCGCACCGGCGACCTGGCGCGCTGGCTGCCGGACGGGGCCCTCGATTTCCTCGGCCGCCGCGACCACCAGGTCAAGCTGCGCGGCTACCGCATCGAGCTCGGAGAGGTCGAAGCGGCGCTCGCCGGCCAGCCGGGAGTGAGGGAGGCCGTGGCGATCGCGCGCGACGGCCGCCTGGCCGCCTACGTCGCCGGCGCGGCCGCGGCCATGCCGGCAACCCAGGCCGCCTGGAGCGCGGCGCTCGCCAGCCGCCTGCCGGCGTACATGCTGCCGGCCGCCGTCGTCTCCCTTCCCGCCCTGCCGCGCACCGCCCACGGCAAGGTGGACCGCGGCGCCCTGCCTGCCCCGCCATGGCCGGCGGCGGGCAGCGCCGCGGGCCTCGCCTCGCCCGAGGAGGAGATGGTGGCCGGGCTCTGGCAGGATCTCCTCGGGCTCGCCGCCCCGCCCGGGCGGGACGCGGGCTTCTTCGCGCTGGGCGGCCATTCGCTCCTGGCCATGCGCCTGCTGGGCCGATTGCAGGCCGCGGCCGGCGTCGAGATGGCGATCGGCGAGCTGCTGGCGCAGCCGACCGTCGCCGGCCAGGCGCGCCTGCTCCGCGCGGCGCGCGACGGCGCGGCCGGCCAACCGGCGGCGGCGATCACGCCGCTGCCGCCCGGCGGCGAACCGCTGCCGGCCTCCTTCGCTCAGCAACGGCTCTGGTTCCTCGACCGGCTGCGGCCGGGCCTGGCGATCTACAACCTGGCCGGCGCGCTGGCCCTGGCCGGCGCGCTCGATCTGCCGGCGCTGGCGGCGGCTTTGGCGGCGATCGTCGCTCGCCACCAGGTGCTGCGCACCCGCTTCGTCGAGGTGGCGAGCGTTCCCGCGCTGCGGCCGGACAGCGGCCCGCTGCCGCTGCTGCCGCTGGCCGACCTGGCCGCGCTGCCGCCGGCGGCTGCCGCCGCCGAGGGGCGCCGCCGGCTCGCGCAGGAGGCCCGCCGGCCGTTCGACCTGGCGCGCGGCCCGCTGGTCCGCTTCCTGCTGGTGCGTGCGGCACCGGAGGATCTGCTGCTGCTGGTCGTGCTCCATCACGCGGTGGCCGACGGCTGGTCGCTACAGCTGGTGGTGGCCGAGCTGGAGAGCCTCTACGCGGCGCTCCGCGCCGGCTCGCCGGCGAGCTTGCCGCCGCTGACCGTGCAGTACGCCGACTTCGCCGCCTGGCAGCGCCGCCAGCTCGCCCCCGGCGCGCGGCTCGCCGGCCAGCTCGCCTACTGGCGGGAGCGGCTCGCCGGGTCCCCCGCCGCCCTGGACCTGGCCGGCGATCGGCCGCGCCCGGCCGAGCCCAGCCACCGCGGCGCGGTGTGCGCCACCACCCTGCCCGAGGAGCTTGCCGGCCGCCTCGCGGCCTACGCCCGGCGCCAGGGCGTTACCCGGTTCATGGTGCTGTGCGCCGCCTTCCAGGCGCTGCTGGGGCGCCACGGCGCCGGCGACGACCTGGTGGTGGGCACGCCGATCGCCGGCCGCGAGCGCCCCGAGGTCGCCGACCTGGTCGGCCTGTTCGTGAACACGCTGGCGCTGCGCGCCGATCTCGCCGGCGATCCGCCGTTCTCGCGGCTGCTGGCGCAGGTGCGCGCCACCGCCCTGGCCGCCTATGCGCACCAGGAGGTCCCCTTCGAGCGCGTGGTCGAGGAGCTGGCGCCGGTGCGCGACCTGTCGCGCCCGCCGCTCTTCCAGGCGATGCTGGTGCTCGAGCCGGGGCTGCGGGCGCCGCGGCTGCCCGGCCTGGCGGTCCACCTGGTCGAGGTCCCGACCGGCACCGCCAAGTTCGATCTCACGCTGTCGCTGCGCGACGAGGGGGAGGCGTTGCGGGCGGCGATCGAGATCGCCCGCGACCTGTTCGACCGGCCGACCGGCGAGCGGCTGCTGGCGCATTTCGCCCGGCTGCTCGCGGCGGTCGTGGGCGGCGCGGACCCGCGCCTGTCGCAGCTGCCGCTGCTGGGCCCTACCGAGCGGGCACAGCTCCTCCGCGAATGGCAGGGCGCTCCCTTGCCGGCCGGCGCCGATGGCCGCTGCCTGCATCAGCTGGTGGCGGCCCAGGCGGCGCGCACGCCGGCGGCGATCGCGGTCACCGGCGGCGGCGCCAGCCTCAGCTACCGCCAGCTCATGGCGCAGGCGGCGCGCCTCGCCGCCCGGCTGCGGGAGCTCGGGGTCGGCCCCGAGACCGTGATCGGGATCTGCCTCGAACGGCGGCCGCCGCTGGTCGCCGCGCTGCTCGGGGTGCTGGCGGCGGGCGGCGCTTATCTCCCCCTGGACCCCGACTATCCGCGCGAGCGGTTGCAGCTGATGTTGCGCGAGGCCGGGGCCCGCCTGGTGGTGACGGCGGCGGCGGTCGCCGGCCGCCTGCCCGCGGACGGGCCGCCGCGGCTGCTGCTGGACGAGGAGGGGGAGGTGGTGGCGCCTGCCGCGGAGGCGCCTGCCGCGGCGCTCGCCACGCCGCGGCACGGCCCGCCGGCCGCGGCGGTCCTGCCCGGCAACCTGTCGCACGTCATCTTCACCTCCGGTTCCACCGGCACCCCCAAGGGAGTGGCGATCGCGCACCGGAGCGCCGCGGCGCTGGTCGGCTGGGCGCTTGCGGTCCTTGCCCCGGAGGAGCTGGCGGCGGTGCTGGCCTCGACCTCGCTGTGCTTCGACCTCTCGGTCTTCGAGCTGTTCGCCCCCCTGACCTGCGGCGGCCGGGTGGTGCTGGCGGGCTCGGCGCTGGCGATCGAGGGGCTGACGGATTCCGGGGTGACGCTGGTCAACACCGTTCCCTCGGTGCTCGCCGAGCTGCTCGACCGCGGCCCCCTGCCGGCGACGGTGCGGGCGGTCGGCCTGGCCGGCGAGCCGCTGCCGCGCGAGCTGGTCGAGCGGCTGATGCGGGGCGGGGCGGCGCCGCCGCGGGTGCTGAACCTCTACGGCCCGACCGAGGACACGACCTATTCGACCTGGGAGGTGGTCGCCGCCGCCGCCGCCGCCGCCCCCCCCGCCGACACCGCGCCGCCGGCGATCGGCCGGCCGCTGGACGGCGGCCGCGCGCTGGTCCTCGACCGCGACGGCAACCTGCAACCGCCGGGGGTGCCGGGAGAGCTCTGGCTGGGCGGCACCGGGCTCGCCCGCGGCTACCTGCGGCGGCCGGATCTGACCGCCGCGAGCTTCCTGCCGGACCCGTTCTCCGGCCTCCCCGGGGAGCGCCTGTACCGCACCGGCGATCTCGCCCGTCTGCGGCCTGACGGCAGGCTCGAGTTCCTGGGGCGCCGCGACCGCCAGGTCAAGGTGCGCGGCTTCCGCGTCGAGCCCGGCGAGTTGGAGGCGGCGCTCGCGGCCCACGCCGCGGTGCGCCAGGCCGCGGTCCTGGTGCTGGGCAGCGGCCCGCGGGCGCGGCTGGCCGCCTTTGCCGTGCTCGCCGCCGGCCGGGAAGGCGACGGCGGCGCGGTCGCGGCCCTGCGCTCCTGGCTGCGCGGGCGGCTGCCGGAGTTCATGGTCCCCGCCGAGATCGTGTTGCTGGACCGGTTGCCACGTACCGCCAACGGCAAGCTCGACCGGGCGGCGCTGGCCGCCCTGGGCGCCGGGCGCCCGCTCGCGGCGCCGCCGACGGCGCCGCGCTCGCCGCTCGAAGCAGCCTTGCTGGCGCTCTTCCAGGAGACGCTCGGCCGCGAGCAGGTGGGCGTCGAGGACGATTTCTTCGCCCTGGGCGGCCATTCGCTGCTCGCCTACCAGCTGCTCGGCCGGCTGCGTGCCGCCTTCGGCGTCGAGCTCGGCCTGCGCGAGCTGTTCGCCGCCCCGACCGTGGCCGGGGTGGCGGTGGCGCTCGCCCGCGCCCTGCTGGCGAGCGCCGGCCCGGAGCTCGCCGGCGAGGCCATGGCGGAGGTGGCAGCGGGACGATGAGCGACCGCGCCGCCGGGCCCGATCAGCTCACTCCCGCGCAGCTCGACCGGCTGGTGCGCAGCCTGCTGGCCAAGACCGGCGGCGCCGCGGCGCCGCCGCCGATCCCGCGCGCCGACCACGGCGGCGGCGAGCTGCCGCTGTCGTTCCCGCAGCGGCGGCTCTGGTTCCTCGCCCAGCTCGACCCGGCGGCGGCCAGCTACCACATCGCCGGGGCGGTGCAGCTGCGTGGCCCGCTGTGCCGGGCGGCGCTCGCCGCCAGCCTGGCCGCGGTAGTCAGGCGCCACGACGCGTTGCGCACCGTCTTCCTGGTCGCCGGCGGCGAGCCGGTGCAAAGAGTGCTGCCGGCGGCGGCGGCGCCGCCGCCCCTCCCGGTGGTCGATCTGGCCGGGCTGCCCGGCGCGGTCCGCGAGCGCGAGGCCGGCCGCCTCGGCGCCGCGGTGGCGGGGCGCGCTTTCGACCTCGCGCACCTGCCGCTGCTGCGGACCGTGCTGCTGGCGCTGGCGCCTGCCGAGCACCGGCTGCTGATCGTGCTGCACCACATCGTCTCGGACGGCTGGTCCAACCGGCTGCTGCTGGCCGAGGTCTCGCGCCGCTACGGGCCGCTGGCCGCGGGCCGGCCGCCGGCGCTCCCCGAGCTGCCGTTGCAGTATCCGGACTTCGCGCTCTGGCAGCGCCGGCATTTCAGCGGTGAGGAGGCGGAGCGCCACCTGGCGTATTTCCGCCGCCGCCTGGGCGGCCCGCTGCCGGCGCTCGATCTCCCCGGCGACCGGCCGCGGCCGGCGGTGCGCGGCTCGCGTGGCGGCCTGCGGCGGCGGCGCCTCTCTCCGGCGCTGGGCGATGCCCTGGCGGCGCTCGCCGGCACCTCCGGCGCGACGCTGTTCATGACGCTGCTTGCCGCCTTCGCCGCGCTGCTGGCGCGCCACGCCGGCCAGGAAGAGCTGGCGATCGGCTTGCCGGTGGCCAACCGCGGCCGCGCCGAGCTCGCGGAGCTGATCGGCTGCTTCGTCAACACCCTGGTGGTGACCGTCGATCTGGCCGGCGACCCGCCCTTCTCGCGGCTGCTGGCGCGCGTCCGCGACGAGCTCCTGGCCGCCGAGGAGCACGCCGAGCTGCCCTTCGAGTGCCTGGTCGAGGCGCTCGAGCCGCGGCGCGACCTGTCGCGCAACCCGCTGTTCGACGCCATGCTGGCGGTCGAGGAAGAGCCGCTCGCGATGACTCTGCCCGGCCTCGAGGCCGTGGTCTCCGAGCTCCATGCCGCCGCCGCGCAGCTGGACCTGACGCTGGTGGTGGCGCGCACCGGCGGCGGCTTCTCGGCGTCGTTCGAGTACAGCCGCGACCTCTTCGACCCGGCCACCGTCGAACGGCTGCTCGGTCACTTCGAGAGCCTGCTCGGGGCGGTCGCCGCGGCCCCGGAGCGTCCGCTCTCCGCTCTCCCGCTGCTCAGCGCCGCCGAGACGGCGCAGCTGCGGCGCGAGTGGCAAGGGGGAGCGCCGCTCGCCAGCCCGCTCGCCGCCGCCGCCGGCCAGGACGGCGGCAGGCCGGCGATCGCCTGCGGCGAGTCGCTGTGGAGCTACGACGACCTCGCCCGCTTCGTCCGGCGCCAGGGCCGCCGCCTGCGCGCCCTGGGCGTCGGCCCCGAGGTGCGGGTCGGAGTGCTGCTCGAGCGCTCGCCGGAGTTGCCGGCGGCGCTGCTCGCGGTGCTGGCCGCCGGCGGGGCATACCTGCCGCTGGACCCGGAGCTGCCGGCGGCGCGGCTGACGCACATGCTGCGCGACGCCGGGGCGCGGCTGCTGCTCACCCGGCAGAGCCTGGCGGCGCGGCTCGCCCCGCCGGCCCTGCCGGTGATCTGCCTGGAGGAGGCCGTTCCGGAGACCGCCCCCGAAGCCGCCGTTGCGCCGGCCGGGCCGCTGCTGCCGGTGCCGGTCGCCTCCCCGGAGCAGCTGGCCTACGTGCTCTACACCTCGGGCTCGACCGGTGCGCCCAAGGGAGTCGAGGTGTCGCACCGGGCGCTCTTCGCGCAGGCGCGGGCGGCGGTGGCGGAGTACGGCTTGACCGCCGGCGACCGGGTGTTGCAGTTCGCGGCTCCCGGCTTCGACGTGGCGGCGGAGGAAATCTTCTCCACCTGGCTTGCCGGCGGCTGCCTGGTGCTCCCCGACCGTCCCCCGGCCGAGCTGCTGCCCGATCTCGGCGGCTGGATCGAGCGCCACGGCGTGAGCGTGGTCAACCTGCCGGCCGCGGCCTGGCAGGAGTGGGTGGGGGTGCTGGCCCGCACCTCGGGCGCCGGCCTTCCCTCCTCCCTGCGCCTGGCGATCGCCGGCAGCGAGGCCGCGGCCACCGCCCGCCTGGCCGACTGGTCGGCGCTCGCCGCCGCCCGCGCCGCTGCCGGTGCGGCCGGCCCCGCCGGCCCGGCGTTGCGCAACGCCTACGGGGTGACCGAGGCGACGATCACCAGCACCGTCTATCGCCCCGCCCCGCCCGCGCCGGCCGGCCGGTCGCTGCCCATCGGCCGGCCGCTCGCCGGGGTCAGCGCCCACGTCCTGGACCGCCACGGCCTGCCGGTGCCGGCGGGCGTCGTGGGCGAGCTGCACCTCGGCGGCCACAGCCTGGCGCGCGGCTACGTCGGCCTGCCAGCCCTGACCGCCAGCGCCTTCGTCCCCGACCCCTTCGCCGAGGCGCCCGGCAGCCGGCTCTACCGCACCGGGGACCTGGTGCGCTGGCTGCCCGACGGCAACCTCGAGCACCTCGGCCGCCGCGACCGGCAGGTCAAGATCCGCGGCCAGCGGATCGAGCCGGGCGAGATCGAGGCCGTGCTCGCGACTCACCCGCGGGTGCGGCAGGCGGCGGTGGTGCTGGTGGCGGGTGGCGCCGGCGGGCCGGCCGCCGCCGGCCGCCTGGTCGCCTACGTGGCCGCGGACCCCGGGGCGGCGCCGAGCGCCAAGGAGCTGCGCACCCTGCTGCGCGAGCGCCTCGCCGAGGCGATGGTGCCGGCGCTCTTCGTGATGCTCCCCGCCCTGCCGCTGACCGCCTCCGGCAAGCTCGACCGGGCCGCCCTGCCGGCGCCCGCCGCGGTATCTCGGCTCGCCGGGCTCGCCGGGCTCGCCGGGCACGCCGGGAGCGGTGGCGCCGGAGCCGCCGCGGGCGCGGCGCCGGACCTGCCGCTGACTTCCTTCGAGGAGGTCATCGCCGGCATCTGGGCCGAGGCGCTCGGCCGCGACCGGGTCGGCCGGGAGGAGGACTTCTTCGATCTCGGCGGGCACTCGCTGCTGGTCACCACCGTGCTCGCCCGCATCCACCAGCTGCTCGCGGTCGAGCTGCCGCCGCGCGCCCTGTTCGAGGCGCCGACGGTCGCCGCCCTCGCCGCCCGGGTGGCGGCGGCGCGCCAGGAGAGCGCGGCGATCGCTGCCGAGCCCGCGCCGCCGCTGGCGCCGCTGCCGCGGCGGGGCGACATCCCCCTCTCCTTCGGCCAGGAGCGGCTCTGGGTGCTCGAGCAGCTCGACCTCGGCCACTCGGCCCACCGGATCGCCGCCGCCCTGCGCTGCCGCGGTCCGCTCGACCCCGCCGTGCTGACCCGCTGCCTGCAGGAGGTGACGCGACGGCACGAGTCGCTGCGCACGACCTTCGCGGCGGCCGGCGGCGCCCCGGCGCAGCGGGTGGCGGCCGCGCCGCTGGGGCCGGTGCTGGCGCGCGCCGACCTGCGGCGGCTGGCCGCGGCGACGCGGCGACGCGAGCTCGAGCGCCTGCTGGCCGGCGGCGCCAGCCGCCCCTTCGATCTCGGCCGCGGTCCGCTCTGGCGGGTGTTGCTGCTGGCGCTCGCCGCCGACGAGCACCTGCTCTTCTTCGACCTCCACCACATCATCACCGACGGCTGGTCGATGGGGCTGCTGGTCGAGGAGACCGCCGCCCTGTACGGCGCCTTCGCGGCCGGCGAGCCCTCGCCGCTGCCGGAGCTGCCGTTGCAGTACCCGGACTTCGCCGTCTGGCAGCGCCGCTGGCTGACCGGCCAGGCGCTGGCGAGCCGGCTCGCCTACTGGCGCGAGCGGCTGCGCGGCAGCCCGCCGCTGCTCGAGCTGCCGACCGACCGGCCGCGGCCGGCGGCCCGCCGCTTCACCGGGGCGCGGGTCGAGAGCCTGTTGCCGGAGCCGCTGGTCGCCGCTCTCGCACGGCTCGGCCGGGGCCATGGGGCGACCCTGTTCATGACCCTGCTGGCCGGTTTCGCCGCGCTCCTGGCGCAGCTCTCCGGCCAGCTCGACCTGGCGCTCGGCACTTTCATCGCCAACCGTACCCGCGCCGAGATCCAGCGGCTGATCGGGTTCTTCGTCAACAACCTGGTGCTCCGCCTGGAGCTCGATCCCGAGCTCGGCTTTGCCGGCGGCGCCGCGCCGTCGCGCCGCGGGCTCCTCGAGCTGGCGCGCGAGGTGACGCTCGGCGCCTATCTCTACCAGGACCTGCCGTTCGAGCGGTTGCTCGACGAGGTCAAGCCGCCGCGCACCGCCCAGCATGCGCCGCTCTTCCAGGTGATGCTGGTGCTGCAGAACGCCCCCTCGCCGTCGTTCGTGCTGCCCGGCCTCGAGCTGACCGGCGAGCCGCTGCCGCGGGCCCACTCGGACTTCGACCTGACCCTCTGGGTGGAGCCGGCCGGCGCGTTCGGCATGGCCGGCCACCGCGCCGCGCTCGAGTACAGCACCGAGCTGTTCGACGCCGCGACCGCCCGGCGTCTGCTCGGCCACCTGACGGCGCTGCTCGCGGCCGCGGCAGCCGAACCCGGGAGACGCCTCGGCGAGCTCGCCATCCTGGGCGACGCGGAGCGGCACCAGCTGCTGCACGCCTGGAACGACACCCGGCCGGCCGGGCTCGATCCGGCGCCGGTCGAGCAGCGCTTCGCGGCGCTGGCCGCCGCCGCTCCCGACCGTCTGGCGGTGGTCGCGGCCGGCGGCCGCGGCGCGCTGAGCTACGGCGAGCTGGAGCGCCGGGCCAACCGTCTCGCCGGCGTCCTGAGCCGCCGGCTCGGCGGGCGCGGCGCACCGATCGTGGCGCTGTGCCTCGAGCGCTCGCCGGACCTGGTGGTGGCGATGCTGGCGGCGCTCAAGGCCGGCGCCGCCTACCTGCCGCTCGAGCCCGGCGACCCGCCGGAGCGGCTGCGCGATCTCCTCGCCGACGCCGGCGCCGCGCTGGTGCTGTGCGAGGAGCGCCATGCCGAACGGCTCGCCGGCGCGTCGGCGCCGCTGCTGCCGCTCCTCGCCGCCGCCCGCGAGGCGGCGGCGGGTGCCGGCCCGCCGCCGCCCGCCGCCGGCCTCGCCTACGTGATCTATACCTCCGGCTCGACCGGCACCCCCAAGGGGGTCGCCGTCTCGCGCGCCGCGCTCGCCGGCTTCACCGCCGATTCGCGGCTCGCCTACGCGCTCGCCCCGGGCGACCGGCTGTTGCAGTTCGTGGCGGTCAACTTCGACGCCGCGGTCGAGGAGATCTACCCGACGCTGACCAGCGGCGCCACCCTGGTGCTGCGCGACGACGCCATGCTGCTGTCGGCGGCGAGCTTCCTCGCGCGCTGCCGCGACCTCGGCCTGAGCGTGCTGGACCTGCCGACCGCCCACTGGCGCCAGCTCGCGCTCGCGGTCTTCGCCGGCGAGCCGCTGCCCGCCGCCCTCCGCCTCGTCATCCTGGGCGGCGAGAGCGCGCCGGCCGACGTGGTGCGCGAGTGGCTGGCGCGCTGCGGCCGGGTGCGGCTGGTCAACACCTATGGTCCCACCGAGGCGACGGTGGTGGCGACCCGCGCCGAGCTGGTCGCCGGCGACGGCTGGCACGAGCCGCCGCTGGGCCGCCCGCTCGCCGGGGTGACCGCCTACGTGCTCAACCGCGAGCTGCTGCCGCAGCCGATCGGCGGCTTCGGCGAGCTGTTCCTGGGCGGGGCCGGCATCGCCCGCGGCTACCTCGGAGCCGCCGCCGCCACCGCCGAGCGCTTCCTCCCCGATCCGTGGAGCGGCGATCCCGGGGCCCGGCTCTATCGCACCGGCGACCTGGTGCGCCTGCTCGGCGACGGCCGCCTCGAGTTCCGCGGCCGCGTCGACCAGCAGGTCAAGATCCGCGGCTACCGCGTCGAGCCGGTCGAGGTGCAGGCGGCGATCGAGCGCCATCCGGAGGTGCGGGAGTGCGCGGTGGTCGCCCGCTCCGAGGGGGCCGGCGGGCCGCTGCAGCTGATCGCCTACCTGGTCCCGGCGGCGGGCGCCGCGCCGCCGAGCACCGCGGCGCTGCGCCGGTACCTGCGCGGGTCGCTGCCCGACTTCATGCTGCCCGCTCAGGTGGTGGCGCTCGACCGGCTGCCGTTGACCGCTCGCGGCAAGCTCGACGTCCGCGCCCTGCCCGCGCCGGCCGGGATGCGCGGCGACCTCGCCGCCGGCTACCTGGCGCCGCGCGACGCGGTCGAGGAGCTGCTGGCCGGGATCTGGTGCGAGCTGCTCGGTCTCGACCGGGTGGGGGTCGAGGACAACTTCTTCGATCTCGGCGGGCATTCGCTGCTGGCCACCCAGGTGGCGGCGCGGGCGCGCGAGGCCCTGGGCGTCGAGCTGCCGCTGATCAGCCTGTTCGAAGCGCCGACCATCGCCGCCCTGGCGGCGCTGGTGCGGCAGAGCGAGGAGAGCCGGCTGCCGCCGCCCGAGCCGGTCGCCCGCGACCGGCCGCTGCCGCTCTCCTACGCGCAGGAGCGTCTCTGGTTCCTCAACCGCCTCGATCCCGAGAGCACCGCCTACCACGTGCCGCGCGCCCTGCGCATCGAGGGGCGGCTCGACGCCGCGGCGCTGGCCGGCGCCTTCATCGCGCTGGTGGCGCGGCACGAGGTGCTGCGCACCAGCTTCCCCGAGGTCGACGGCCGCCCGGTCCAGGTCATCCACCCGCCGCCGGTCGCCGGGCGCGAGAGCGTGATGACCCCGGTCCTGCGCCAGATCGATCTCGCCGCCCTGGGAGAGGCGAGGCGGCAGCGCGAGCTGTCGCGGCTGATCCTCGAGCAGGGCAACCTGCGCTTCGACCTGGCGCGCGGACCGCTGCTGCGGGTGCTGCTGGTGCGCCTGGGCGACCAGGAGCACGCCCTGTTGCAGGTCGAGCACCACCTGGTGCACGACGGCTGGACCTCCGGCGTGCTGGTCGGCGACCTGCTGGCGCTCTACGAGGCGGCGCGCCTGGGGCGCCCGTCGCCGCTGCCCGAGCTGCCCATCCAGTATGCCGACTTCGCCGCCTGGCAGCGGCGCTGGCTCGAGGGCGAGCCGCTCGCCCGCCAGCTCGCCTACTGGACCGAGCAGCTGCGCGGTGCGCCGGCGCTCGTCTCCCTGCCGGCCGACCGCCCGCGGCCGGCGGCGCGGGCGGGGCGCGGCGCGCTGCTCCACGTGCCGCTGCCGCGCCGGCTGATCGCCGCCTGCCGCGCCCTCTGCCGGCGCGAGCAGGCGACCCTGTTCATGGCCATGCAGGCGGCCTTCGACGCTCTCTGCAGCCGCTGGAACGGCGAGCTCGACATGGTCACCGGCACCGGCCTCGCCAACCGCCGCCTGCGCGAGAGCGAGGGGATGCTGGGGATGGTCATCAACACCCTGGTGCTGCGCGTCGACCTGGCGGGCGACCCGCCGTTCAGCCGGCTGCTCGAACGCGTGCGGCGGGTCTGCATGGGGGCCTACGCGCACCAGGACCTCCCCTTCGACCGCCTGGTGGCGGCGCTCAAGCTGGAGCGGCACGCCGGCAGCAACCCGCTGTTCCAGCTCGTCTTCGCCTTCAACGACCCGCCGGAGCCCGCCCCGGAGCTGCCGGGGCTGCGCGTCACCAGCCTCGACGCGCACAACCTCTCGGCCAAGTTCGACGTCAACCTGCTGATCGCCCCGGCGACCGCCGGCGCCGCCGGGCGGGGCGGGGCGGCGGCGGACGACCTGGTGGCCCTGCTCGAATACGACACCGCGCTGTTCGACCCGCCGACCGTCCGCCGCCTGCTGGTCCACTTCGAGGTCCTGCTGGCCGCCGCGGCCGCCGCGCCGGAGACCCGGCTGGCCGCGCTGCCGCTGCTCGCCGCGGCGGAGCTGGCCCAGCTGCGGACCGAGTGGAACGACACGGCGGCTGCCTACCCGGCGGCCGCGGCGGTGCCGGCGCTGTTCGCCGGCTGGGCGGCGCGGCAGCCGGAGGCGGTGGCGCTGAGTTACCCGGACGGGGAGATCACCTATGGCGAGCTGGCCGGGCAGGCGCGGCGGCTCGCCCGCCGCCTGGCGCGGCTGGGGACCGGCAGAGGGGACCGGGTGGCGTTCTGCCTGCATCGCTCCGCGGCACTGCCGGCCGTGCTCCTCGGTGTGCTCGAGGCCGGCGCCGCCTATGTGCCGCTGGACCCCGGCTACCCGCGGGAGCGGCTGCGCTGGCTGCTCGCCGACACCGGGGCCCGGGTGGTGGTGACCACCGCGGAGCTGGCGCCGCTGCTGCCCGAGGGGTCGCCGCCCACCGTCCTGCTGGACCGCGATCCGGCGGTCCTGCTGGACCGCAATTCGACACCGCGGGGCGCTGCCGCGCCGCCACCCCCGCCGCCGGGCGGCATGCCGGCCAGGACCGCCGCCCTGACCGGCGACGACCTCGCCTACGTGCTCTACACCTCGGGCTCGACCGGCCGCCCCAAGGGGACCGCGGTGCCCCACCGGGCGATCCTCCGCCTGGTGCTCGGCACCGACTACGTGCGCCTGGGCCCGGACGACCGGGTGGCGCAGGCGGCCACGGCGACCTTCGACGCGGCGACCTTCGAGATCTGGGGCGCGCTGCTCAACGGCGCCGCCGTCGTCGGGGTCGCCAAGGAGGTCGCGCTCACCCCGGCCACGCTCGCGGCGGAGCTGGCGGCGCGCGCGGTCACCACCCTCTTCCTCACCACCGCGCTCTTCGATCAGATCGCGCTGGCCGCCCCTGGCGCCTTCGCGCCGCTCGCCCAGCTGCTGTTCGGCGGCGAGCTCGCCAACCCCGACCGGGTCCGCGCGGTGCTGGCGGCGGGAGCGCCCGGGCGGCTGCTGCACGTCTACGGGCCGACCGAGAACACCACCTTCACCTCCTGGACGGCGGTGGCGCCGCCGGCGCCGGGAGCCGCTTCGGTGCCGATCGGGCGGCCGCTCGCCAACACCCGCATCCACCTGCTCGATCCGCAGCTGGCGCCGGTGCCGATCGGCGTGCCGGGCGAGCTCTACGCCGCCGGCGACGGCGTGGCGCAGGGCTACTGGCAGAGCCCCGGTGCGACCGCGGCCGCCTTCCTGCCTGACCCGTGGAGCGGCGAGCCCGGGGCGCGGATGTACCGCACCGGCGACCGCGTGCGGCTGCTGCCGGACGGGCGGGTCGACTTCCTCGGCAGGCTCGACCACCAGGTCAAGATCCGCGGTTTCCGCATCGAGCCAGGAGAGGTCGAGGCGGTGCTCGCCGCCCACCCGGCGGTCGGGCGCGCCGCGGTGGTGGTGCGCGAGGAGGCGCCTGGCGACCGGCGCCTGGTGGCCTACGTCGTGCCTCGCGCGGCCGCGGCGGCGGCTGCCGCGGGGGGCGCCGAGACCGCGGCGGCGGGTGACGATCTCGCCGCGCTGCTGCTCGGCCACCTGCGCGAGCGGCTCCCCGAATACCTGATCCCCTGGCGGCTGATGGCGCTCGACGCCCTGCCGCTGACCGCGAGCGGCAAGCTGGACCGCCGGGCCCTGCCCGATCCCGACTTCCCGGCGGCCGGCGCCGCCGGCGCCGCGGGAGCCAACGGCGGCGCCGCCGAGACGCCCGAGACGCCGACCGAGCGGGAGGTGGCGGCGGTCTGGCGCGAGGTGCTGTCGCGGCCGCGGATCGGACGCGACGAGAACTTCTTCGAGCTGGGCGGCCACTCGCTGCTCGCCACCCAGGTGGTGTCGCGGCTCGCCGGCAGGTTCCGGGTGCCGCTGCCGCTGCGCAGCGTCTTCGATCACCCGACGATCTCCGGCGTCGCGCGGCTGGTCGACGACCTGGTGCTCGAAGCGGCCCGGCCGGAGCGGCTGGAGCTGCTGCTCGGGGAGATGGACAGCCTCTCGGAGGCCGAGATCGAGGCCTTGCTCGACGGCGGACCGAGCCAGGGCGGAGCGGGGCTTGACTGAAGGCACCGGCGCGCCGGCACCCGGCCTCGCGGCCCGCCTCGCCGAGCTCTCGCCGGCCCGGCGCCGGCTGCTGCTGAGCCGGCTGCGGCTCGAACCGGAGGCCGCGAGCGCGGCTGCCGCGGCGCCGGCGGCGGGCCGGCCGCCGCTGCCGCGCCGGGACCCGGGGGCCGACCCGCCGCTTTCGTTCGCCCAGCAGCGCCTCTGGTTCGTCAGCCAGCTCGTCCCCGGCAGCCCGGCCTACAACGTCCCCGGCGCCGTGCGCCTGTCCGGCCGCCTGGACCGCGCGGCGCTGGCGGGCGCGCTGACCGAGGTGGTGCGCCGCCACGAGGTGCTGCGCACCCGCCTCGGCCTGGCGGCAGGACAGGTGGTGCAGAGGATCGCCGCCGCCGCCCCCGTGCCGCTGCCGCTGCTCGATCTCGGCGCCCTTGCCGCCACCGCCGGCGCCGCTGAACGGCGCCTACCCGACATCGCCGAGCGGCGCCAGCCCGACACCCCTGAACGGCGCCAGCCCGACACCGCTGAACGGCGCCTACCCGACATCGCCGAGCGGCGCCAGCCCGACACCGCTGAACGGCGCCAGCCCGACACCGCCGCGCGGCGCCTGCTCGACGCCACGGTCGAGCGCGAGAGCTGCCGCCCTTTCGATCTCGCCCGCGGTCCGCTGCTGCGCGCCCTGCTGGTGCGCCTGGAGCCGGCGGAGCATGTGCTGGTGCTCACCCTCCATCACATCGCCGCCGACGGCTGGTCGATCGGCGTGCTGCTGCGGGAGTTGGCGGCGCTCTATGGCGCGGCGGCCGCGGGGCGGGTCTCGCCGCTGCCGGAGCTGCGCATCCAGTACGCCGATTTCGCGGTCTGGCAGCGGCAGCGGCTGGCCGGCCCGGTGCTGGCAGAGCAGCTCGCCTACTGGCGCCGCCAGCTCGGCGGCTGCCCGCCGCTGGTCCTGCCGACCGACCGGCCGCATCCGCCGGTATGGAGCTCCCGCGGCGCCCACCTGGCCTTCTCCCTCGGCCCGCTGGCCCGCCAGGCCGCCGCCTTCGGCCGTGGCCGCGATGCCACCCTGTTCATGACCCTGCAGGTGGCGCTGGCGGCGCTCCTCTCCCGCCACAGCGGCCAGCTCGACCTGGCCGTCGGCATGCCGATCGCCAACCGCACCCATCCCGAGATCGAGGGCCTGATCGGCTTCTTCATCAACACCCTGGTGCTGCGGCTCGACCTCTCCGGCGACCCGTCCTTCGGCGAGCTCGCGGCGCGGGTCAAGGAGACGGCGCTCGCCGCCTACGCCAACCAGGAGGTCCCCTTCGAGAAGCTGGTCGAGGAGCTGCAACCCGAACGCGACGCCAGCCGCAACCCGCTCTTCCAGGTCCTCTTCCAGGTCCACAACCAGCCGCCGGCGGCGGTGGCGCTGCCCGGGCTGACCCTGTCGCCGGTCGCCGTGCCGATGCGCTTCGCCAAGTTCGACCTGGTGCTCGACGTCTTCGAGCGGGCCGGCGGCGACGGCGACGAGAGCCGGCAGGGAGAAGGGCACGACGGCACCTGGACCTACGCCACCGACCTGTTCGACCGGACGACCGTCGAGCGGCTGGCGGGGCACTTCATGGTCCTGCTGGGCGCCGCCCTGGCCGAGCCCGACCGGCGGTGGAGCGAGCTGCCGCTGTTGACCGCCGCGGAGCGCCACGCCCTCCTCGTCGAGTGGAACGGCGGCGGCGAGGCCGCGGCCGGCGACCTGGTCTCGCGCTTCGCCCGCCAGGTCGCCGCCACTCCCGCGGCGGTGGCGGTCGAAGGGGAGGCGGCCGCCGGCGGCTGGGAGCAGCTCTCCTACGCCGAGCTCGAGGCGCGCGCCAACCGGCTGGCGCGCTACCTGCGGCGGCTGGGTGCCGCGGAAGGCGAGCTGGTCGCGCTGCTGCTGCCGCGCGGCACGGCGCTGGTGGTGGCGGTGCTCGCGGTGCTGAAGGCCGGCGCCGCCTACCTGCCGCTCGATCCGGCCTACCCGGAGGAGCGGCTGCGCCTGATCCTGGACGACAGCGGCGCGCGGCTCCTGCTGACCGGCGGCGAGCCGGCCGGGCACCTCGCCGCCGCCGCGGCTGCCGGCGGCTGCCGGCTGGTCAGCCTGGACCGCGAGGCGGCGCGGATCGCGGTGGAAAAGGTGGCTCCCATCCTCTCCGGGCCGCGTCCCGGCAGCCTCGCCTACGTCATCTACACCTCGGGCTCGACCGGCCGCCCCAAGGGGGTGCTGGTCGCCCACGCGCAGGTGGCGCGGCTCCACGACGCCACCGCACCCCGCTTCGGCTTCGGCCCGGCCGACGTCTGGACCCTCTTCCACTCCGCCGCCTTCGACTTCTCGGTGTGGGAGATGTGGGGGGCGTTGCTGCACGGTGGCCGCCTG
>Ga0210405_10001020_pt1 | contig 33969 bp, 29 predicted proteins | sample IncBWH11MmetaG_FD_155492 | JGI IMG/M metagenome (GOLD analysis project Ga0210405, IMG submission 155492) | Forest soil microbial communities from Barre Woods Harvard Forest LTER site, Petersham, Massachusetts, United States - Inc-BW-H-11-M | ecosystem: Environmental > Terrestrial > Soil >...
AAGCGGGCGTACCGGGCCTGGCCGCGGCGGGAGCGCCCGGGCGGCGCGGCAGATCTCGCCGAAGACGTCGTCTCCCTCGACGGGCCCGACAAGAACCCCCGCGCCCCAGGCGACCAGGTAGGTCTCACGTGCGAGCTCGGGGTCGAACGGCTCGAGCTGTCTCGCCGCGTTCAGTAGCAGGCGAGCGGCAGCATCGCTCCCGCGGCCTGACGCGAAGGCGACGCGGCCGCGCACCAGGTCCACGCGGGCGCGCTGGAACCCGTCGAGCGGTCCGGCTTGGGCCGCGGCCGCCAGCTGGAGCGCTGCGTCGAAGGCACCGGCCTGAAAGCTCACCTGCGCCGCGGCCAGTGAGCGCTCCGCGCGCCGCGCCGGATCGACGGTGAGCTCCGCGGACCGTTGCAGGAACGCAGCCGCCGCGGCGACGCCGCCGCGCGCCTGGGCACGGGCCGCCGACCGTTCGAGCTCGGCGGCGACCTCCTCGTCGCGTCCCAGGGTCGCGCGTGCGCGGTGCCAGGCCCGCCGGTCCGGGTCGGTCTCGGCGACGGTCGCATCGGCCAGGGCGCGATGCACGCGGTGCCGGTCTTCCGCGGCGGCCGAGCGGTAGGCGGCGGACCGGACCAGAGGGTGCGCGAACTCGACGCGCCCGCCCAGCTCGAGCAGCCCGCCGTCCTGTGCCGGGCCTGCTGCCGCGAGGTCGATCCCGAGCGTCCCTGCGGCCCGGTGCAGCAGGACCGGGTCGCCGAGGGGCTCGGCGGCGGCCGTGAGGACGAGCAGCTGAGTGTCGGGAGGGAGCAACTGCAGGCGCCGGATGTAACTTTGCTCGATCCGGCCAGCGACCGGCTGACCCCCGGGAAGACCGAATCCGCCGGCCAGGCCCGCGACGTTCCACGTGCGCGGCAGCTCGAGCAAGGCCAGCGGATTGCCGTGACTCTCCATGACGATCTGGTCGCAAACAACGGCATCCAGGGGGCCGGGCACGTTGGCCAGCAGCAGCGCGCGAGCATCGCTGTCCCCGAGGCCGCGGACGGAAAGCTCAGGGAGCCCGGCGAGAACATCATCGCTGGCCCCCGTCCGCGCGGCGCACACCACCGCGATCCGCTCAGCCAGCAGGCGCCGGGCCACGAACCCCAGGATCTGCACCGAGGCGTGGTCGAGCCACTGCGCGTCATCGACAAGACAGGCCAGCGGCTGCTGCTCGGCGACCTCGGCGAACAGCGTCAGCGTGGCCAGCCCCACCAGGAACCGGTCAGGGGCGGCGCCGGCGCTGCGGCCGAACACCGTCGCGAGCGCGTCGCGCTGCGGACCGGGCAGCCGGCCGAGCAGGTCCAGCATCGGCGCGCATAGCTGGTGCAGGCCGGCATAAGCCAGCTCCATCTCCGACTCGACGCCGACAGCCCTGGCGACGTGCCAGCCGGCGGCCCGGTCGGACAGGTAACCCAGCAGCGCGCTCTTGCCCACGCCCGCCTCGCCCCGTAGAACGGTGACCCGGCTCTGTCCGGCGAGCGCGTCGGCAAAAAGCCGGTCGAGTGCCTCGCACTCGCTGCGACGTCCAAGGAGCTCGGGGGGCGGACGGGGATCCTGACTCGTCGGCGGCCTCCCTGCATCGTCCCGAGACTGCTTGCCGCCAGTACCAGCAGAGCGTACATCGGCGACCGGGCACGCGGAACCCAGCAGACCACGGGATCGGCCCAGGGTGTCTCCCGGGGGCGATACAGCCGCCGGAGCGCAAGAGTGGTACGGAACCGCCGACGCGAGCGACGAGGTCTGGAGGAACCATGGCCGCCGCGACCAACTCTTCACCCGTGCACGGCGACCGTGACCTGCTCGGGCAGACCGTGATGGTGATCGGGGGCAGCTCCGGCATCGGGCTTGAGACAGCCCGGCTCGCCCGCGCCAAGGGAGCGGACATCATCCTCACCGCCCGCAACCCGGAGCGCCTGCACCGCGTCGGCCTCGAGCTGGCAGCCAGCATCGCCGCCTTCGACGCCACCGACTTCGGCCGACTCGAGCGGTTCTTCGACGCGCTGCCCGGGCCCGTCGACCACCTGCTGGTCACCGGCCCCCGTCCCCGCTACATGCCGCTAGCCGAGTTCGACCTCGATGCCGGCCGCCGCGACGTCGACGCCCGTCTCCTGCTGCCGCTGCAGGTCGCCCGGCACGCCGCGAGCAAGGTCCGCCCCGGAGGGACCTTGCTGTTCCTGGGCGGCACCGGTGGGCGCCGAACGACAGCTGGCCTCGCGTTCAGCACGGCGCTCACCTCCGCGCTTCGCGTCATGACCAGGAGCCTCGCGCTCGAAGTCGCGTCCGTCCGGGTCAACTTGATCGCGGCAGGCTTCGTCGACACGCCGTGGTCGGCTTCGCTGCTCGGCGGCCGGATCGACGAGCGCCGCGAGCAACTCCGGACCACGCTGCCGATCGGCCGCGTGGTCGGCCCGGCCGACATCGCGGCACTTGCCGTCCACCTCATGACCAACACCGCGATCACCGGCGCGACCTTCGACATCGACGGCGGCCAGCAGCTCGTCGAGGAATAAGCGTGGCATGGGTGACGAAGGCGACGCCCAGCTCGCCGGCGGGCTCACCAGTGCAAGCGCGGCGCATCGTAGCCAGTCTCGACCAGGACATGGACGTCAGCCGGCCGCCAGGGATGCTCGTACCGCGCGACTCCTCAACCCGCCGAGATGAGGCCGGACAATTCACTCAAACCACAGAAGTGGTCATGACCAGGTGACCCGCATTGGCGCCTTTCATCATCGACGAAGTCGGCAAACAGGCCTTCGTCGACCGGCTGTCGCTCTACGGGCAGGGTGATGCGAGTTGGTCTGCTCGTCACGCAGACAATCCGATCCGGTCGTCGCGCACTACCTGGCCGCCCTTCATCACCCAGTGCAGCGAGCGCAGGGCGGACACGTCTTCGGTGGGGTCGCCGTCCAGCGCGATCAGATCGGCGTGCTTGCCGGGCTCGATGCTGCCGATGTCGTCGTCGGCCCCTAGCCAGCGGGCCGGCACGATCGTGGCGGCCCGCAGAGCGGCCGTCGGCGTGAGCCCGTATGCAGCCATGTGCTCAAGTTCGCGTACCGTCGCGGTCGTACCCTCGATCGCCTGGAACGGTGGCATATCGCTACCGAGCATGACCGTGACGTCGGCGGCCAGAGCCAGTTGGTAGCTCTCGACGTGACGTGGCCCGGCGCCGAGCGAACGGCGCTGCATCCACTCCGGCACGCCCAGCGAGTCGAAGAAGTCGCCGCATCGAGTGACGATCAGCGTCGGCACGAGGCTGGTGCCATGCTCAGCCATCGACAGGGCGACGTCCCTCGTCAACTGGTATCCGTGCTCCACACAGTCCAGGCCGAGCTGCACGGCCTGCTCGATGATGCCAGCCGGGCCCGCGTGCGCGGTCACCTTCCGGCCCCAAGCGTGCGCCGTATTGATCACCGCAGCCATCTCCTCGCCGGTCAGTTGCGGCGTGTCGAGCGCTTCGTGTTCGCCGGCGATTCCGCCGGAAATCATCACCTTGATCAGGTCCGCGCCGGCGCTGATCTGTCGGCGCACCCCGCGTCGGAAATCGTCCGCGCCATCGCATTCCAGGGTGTCGGTGCCTAGGTGGCCGTGGCCGCCGGTGCAGACGAGCGCCTGCCCTGCCGTGAATATGCGTGGGCCCTGGAGCCAACCCGCGTCGATCGCGTCCCGAATCGCGAACTCGGCGTGGTCCTTCTCGGCAACGCAACGCACCGCGGTCACGCCGGAGTTCAGCGTTCGATGAGCCCCGGACGCCATGTAGAGGGCCAGGGCGTGAGCACCCAGCCGGCTGACCAGGTCGCCGCCCGGCCCCGGCAAGGAGAGCGAGAAATGAGTATGCATGTTGATCAAGCCCGCCATGACGAACGCGCCACCCATGTCCAGGTCCCGGCAGCATGACGCCGTGCGGGCGCGGACCGCGGGCTCCGGTCCGTAGTCGCTGATGCGCCCGCCGCGAATCCGGATCGCTGCGCCGGGGAGCGGCTCGTCGGTCACTCCGTCGAACACGGTGCAGTGGTGCAGCAGCATCTCCGCAGATGCGCGCATTAAGCCCTCCATATGCGCCAGGGAATCTGTCCTCCGCCTGCACCCGCCCGTGCGGGGGTATAGCATGATCGAACTCTGTTTAGTGTAAGTATAGTGATGCGGTGGTGGCCTGTCGGCCAGATCCACGCCGGTCTGGCCTACCCGGGTCGATCGCACATGGACGGAGCGTCATGAGGCTATCGGCGACGGACCTGGACTCTCCAGGTGAGGCGAATGCGTTCCTCGACACCCTGGACCGTACGCCACCCGATGCGATCACTGCCTGCCGAGGATGGACGAGCCACGAGATGATCGCGCACCTGGCATCCGGCGCGGATGGATTCGCGAACCACATCGAGGGTCATCTCGAGGGGAGGCCGATCATCCGGGTGACCGACGTGCGGGGACCGTCCGTGAGGGTTGACAGGTCACCCATCACGCAGAGCAGCCCTGAAGGGACGGAACACTTATGTTGGGCGAAGGACTGCGCGAGCTGCGCCTGCGCCACGGGATGACGCTGCGCGAATTGGCCGCCGAAGCCGAGGTATCACCAGGGTTGCTCAGCCAACTGGAGAACGGCGTCACCGACCCCAGCCTGTCGACCCTGCGCAAGCTCGCCGCCGTCTTCAAGACCGAGGTCTCCGCACTATTCAATGAGCCGAACGCCCCGATGGTCCACCTGTCCCGCCCCGGTCAGCGTATGCGTCTCACCGCGCCGCTCGGCGAGATCACTTACGAGCGACTCACTCCCGGCCGCGGAGACCTTGAGGTGCTCATGGCGACCATGGAACCAGGCGACGTCAGCTCCTCGGAACGCCGTGGCCATGAATCCACAGAGTGCATCATCGTGCTGGAGGGAGAAGTTGTCGTCGAGATCGGAGAGGAGCGGCACGTCCTGGTCGCGGGCGAAGCGTTGACCTTCGACTCACGCCTGCCACATCGCTTCTGCGACAGCAGCCTTGAGCAAGCAGTCTTCCTGCTCGCCGTCACGCCACCGGTGCCGTGATGTGTCTATCCCTGCCACCGGATCTCGGCGCAAGACGATGAACGTCACTCTCGGCTTTCAAACCGACAAGTCGGCCGGTGACTACGCCCGCCTCGCCGTCGTGGCGGAGTCACTCGGCTTCGACGGCATTTCGGTGTTCCACGATCTTGGCTTTCAGCCCTCACTGTTCCCGCTGCTCGAAGCGGCTCGGGTAACGACACGCCTCCGGCTCGGTGCCGCCTGCCTGAACCCTTTTCTGCTTCACCCAGTCGAGATCGCGGGCCAAGCGGCCGCGCTCGACCTCGCCTCGAACGGACGGGCCTATGTCGGACTGGCTCGCGGAACCTGGCTCGAACGCGTCGGCATCCGGCCCGCTCGATCACTTCTACGCCTCACCGAGGCCGTCGAAGTGGTCCGGCGACTGCTGCGCGGCGACGACTCCGCCTACGACGGCCAGATCTTCCCGATGGCAGCGGGGACGCGCCTGGCATACCCGCGACGGCGCGACGCCCTTGACATCCTGCTGGGTACCTGGGGCCCGCGCGGCCTGGCCCTTGCCGGCCGCTGCGCGGACGAAGTAAAGCTCGGCGGCTGCGCGAACCCGGAGATGATCCGCCATGTCCGCGCCGTCCTCGACGAAGCCTGTCGCGCCGCCGGCCGCGACCCGTCCTCAGTCGGCCTAGTGTCCGGCGCGGTGACCGTGGTGGACGAGGACGGTGCCGCCGCCCGGCAGATGGCCCGCGCGCAAGTGGCCGTCTACCTCGACGTAGTGGCCCCGCTTGACACCACCGTCACAGTGCCCGACAGCGTGCTTGTCCCGCTGCGCGCTGCGCTCGTTCGCGGTGACGCCGACGCAGCTGGCCGCTGCATCCCCGACGAGTTGCTCGACCGTTTCACATTCACCGGCCAGCCAGCCGCGGTCGCGGAGCACGTGGCCGCTGTGTTCAAGGCCGGCGCGAGTCGGGTCGAGTTCGGCAGCCCGCATGGACGCACCGACATATACGGCGTCGAACTAATCGGCAAGAAGGTCCTACCCGCCGTGCGCGAGGCGTCATGAACCGAATGTCCGCATCGGAGATCGCCGACCAACTGCTGCACGACCTCGCGCCCATCGACCCGACCGCAGCCGACGCACTGGGCATGGAGCCGGGGAACGTCATGCCAGCGCTCGCGCCGGCCGACTTCGCGGCCCGCCGCGAAACGTACCGGCGGGCGCACCGGTCGCTTGACGCGCTAGGGACGCCGACGCCAGCCGAACGGGTGCTTGGCGCGGCACTACGCGAACGCGTGGACGCCCAGCTCGCGCTCGACGACGCCGGATTCACCACCGCTCAACTCGCCCCGCTCGCCACGCCGATACACCAGGTCCGCGAAGTCTTCGACAACCTGCCGCGTGAGACCCCAGCCGACTGGGAGCGGGTCGCCGAACATCTGGCCCGCGTCCCGAGCACAATCGCCGCCTATGCCGAGACGCTGCGGGCGGCGGCGAACGCCGGACACGTAGCGGCCGCACGCCAGGTACTCGCCGTCGCAGCGCAGTGCGAGCGTTGGATCGGCACCGATGACTTCTACCGGCGGCTGGTTGCCTACTGCGATCCACGGTGGCGAGATCGCCTGGACGCGGGCGCCGCCGCCGCGAGCGAGTCGACGGCGCGCTTCGTCGAGTTTCTACGCGGCGAACTTCTGCTTCGCGCGCCGAAGACAGACGGGGTCGGTCGCGACCTGTACACGGTTACATCGCGCGCGTTCCTCGGCGAGAACGTGGACCTGGAAGAGACCTACGCGTTCGGCTGGGACGAGCTGGCTCAGCTGACCGCCGAGATGCGTCAGGTGGCGGCCGAGCTCGGCCACGATTCGATCAAGGCTGTCACCGCGACGCTGGACGCCGACCCCGCGCGTCGTCTGTCCACGCCAGATGAGCTCACCGGCTGGCTGCAGAGCCGCATCGATGACGTCACCAACGCTGTCGACGGGGTGCACTTCGACCTGCCGACGGTGGCGCGGCGCGCAGAATGCCGGATCTCGCCGACCGCGTCCGGGGTCATGTATTACAGCCCGCCCGATCCGTCCTTCAGCCGCCCGGGACGCGTCTGGTGGGCGCCGCCGGCCGATGGCACGTCCCACACCTGGCGTGAGGTGACCACCGTCCACCACGAAGGCGTACCCGGCCACCACTTGCAGATCACCGTCGCGATGACCGAGCCCGGGTTGCACCCGTGGCAGCGGTCGATGGCGCATGTGCACGGCTACGTCGAAGGCTGGGCGCACTACGCCGAGCGGCTCGCCGACGAACTCGGGCTGCTGCGTGACCCTTGTGAGCGGCTCGGCATGCTGTACGGGCAGCGGTGGCGAGCGGCGCGGATCGTCATCGACATGGGGCTGCATCTGGGGTTGCCGATCCCGGCGGGCAACGGATTCACCGACGCGACTGATTGGACGCCGGCAGTTGGTGTAGCCATGCTGCGCGAGGCCGCCGGAGTCGATGAGACGACCGCCCGCTTCGAGGTCGACCGCTACCTCGGCTGGCCGGCGCAGGCACTCGCGTTCCGGGTAGGCGCGCAGCTGTGGCGGCAGGCGCGCGACGCAGCTGAACGCCGACCCGGCTTCGATCTGCGTGCCTTCCACATGCACGCGCTACGTCTCGGGCCGCTCGGCCTCGGCCCGCTTCGAGAGGTGATGTCATGACCGACATGGAACTGTTCGACCTGCGGGTCACCGTCGAGAACATCGAGGGACGCTCGGTGTGCGGGCTGGCCGTCGGCGACTGGTTCGAGCTGGTCAACAGTAGCGAGCTGCGGCTGCCGGATGGCAAGCACTTCTGTATCTTCGCGCTCCAGTCGGTGTTGCCGCTACTGCCAGCCAAGCAACGACAACTCCCCGAAACGGACTGGCTCGAACGTGACTCGCTGGTGTGCTGCCCAGATCCCGAAGAGCGCGTGATCATGCGCATCGAACGGATCGGCCGCCGTAGCCTGGACTCGTCCGAGCTGACCTGAACAAGCAAGGTCGCCTTCGACCCGGCCGGGTTCGGCTCGTTCTGCGCCCTGCACGCCGCGCTGCTCCCAGAGCTGGGTGCGTACACCCGTATTTGAGGTCACCAATCCGATGAAGACGTAGTTTCGGACCCTTGCAGGCAGCTCACACTCGGTACGCATAGCGTCTCAACATCGGCCCATTAGGGTGGCAAGCCACAGCGGGCAGCCAAGAGCCCGGCCGCGAATAAGGGTGCAGGAACCACCGTGCAAACTCTCCCAGGCACCTTAGGACATCTCCCGGCATCGTTTTCGCAGTCCAGCTGCATGAACTGATCGCGAGAGCTGGAGCGCGATCCCTCCCTAATTCGCCTTACAAGCGAGGGGCCACTGGTTCGAACCCAGTTACGCCCACCAAATCTTTGCAGCTAGATGGACTTTTTGAAACACTAATCGGAGAAGCGGGAACCGCCGTGCATCCCATACGGGGAAGGTGCCTAGGGGCCATGGCAGCATCCTCTTGGATCACCATTGCACACCCTAGGTCTGCGGCTTGCCCTGAGCCAGGCCAGGCATGCGCGTGCAGCGCGAGATCACCCATGCGGTCGGCAGCCCGCTGGGCAGATCGAGCGCCGATCGCTCAACTGTACGAGCGCTCTGTTGCGCACTGTGCCTCTCGCCAGGCGACGTTGAGCGACGCCGACAGGCAGAACGCCAACAGCCATCAGGTCGTTCATCGGGGATGGTCGCCCTGTTATCGCCAGCGCTAGCTGGCGGGCGGTAATGCGGGAATGTCGCGTGGCGGACTGGTTTCGGCGGTTTGGCCTGGTCCCGCCGGGTCATCGGTGGCCTGGTCGGCGGCGATCCATTCGGCGCCGGTCCCGTGACGGAAGGCGGCGACCGCGGATTCCAGGGTTGGGAAGAAGTGGCGTGGATCGATCGTGCGGGTAAGTCCGTAGCGTTCGATCTTGTCCCGTACGGGGTCCTTGAGTTCGGCAAATACCAGGCTTATGCCCTGGGCGTTCAGCGCCTCGTCGAGGTCCTCCAGCACGTCGGAAGCGGTGGTGTCCACGTCGGTCACCGGCTCGGCGGCGATCAGGATCCATGTGGGCTTGGGCTCAGAGTTGGCCAGTCTCCTTATCTCGTCGCGGAATGTCGTGGCGTTGGCGAAGAACAGCGGGGCGTCAAACCGGTAGATCACCAGGCCGGGCAGGTGCCGGGCCTCGGGATAGGAGTGCACGTCGTGGTAGCCCTCCAGTCCGTCCACGCGCCCGAGGACCGTGTCGTAGGGCCACCAGGCCCGCCGGAAGACGTTGAGGATCGACAGCGCCACGGCGATCGCGATGCCGGGCAAGACCCCGAGCAGCGCGACACCGAGGAACGCCGCGATCGACAGCAGGAACTCCGCCTTGCGCTGTCGCCATAGCCGTATCGTTCCCGGGATGTCAGCCAGCGACAGTGATGCGGTGATCACCACGGCGGCCAGTGCCGGCTGGGGCAGGTTCCGGAACAGGCCGGGGATCAGCACGATCATCAAGATGATCAGGATCGCCCCTGTGACCCCGGTGAGCTGGGTCTTCGCGCCGGATCGTTCGGCCACCGCGGTCCGCGACCCGCTGGTGCTGACCGGGAACCCCTGGAACAAACCCGCGGCCAGGTTTGCCGCGCCGATGCCGATCATCTCCTGGTTGCCACGGACCTCCTGCCCGGTGCGGGCTGCGAACGCCGACGCGGTGGAGATCGTGTCGGCCAGAGACACCAGCGCGATGCCTAGGGCCCCGGCGAACAGCGGTCCGAGATCGGCCAGGCGGACAGACGGGATAGTGAGCGGCGGGAAACCCTTGGGGAGCACCCCGACCAGGCTGACCCCGTGATCGGCCAGGTGAAAGACCGACGCGGCGGCGATGGCGAGCACCACCATGATTAGTACGGCCGGGACCTTCGGCAGCCAGCGCTGCAGCACCAGGATCAGCACGATCCCGGCGATCCCGACCGCGGCTGCGGCGGCGACGGCCTCGCCGTGTGCCAGGCCCTTGGCGAACTCGGTGACCTCACCGATCAGGCCCTCGGCGGTGACCTTGAACCCGAACAGCTTCGGCAGCTGCCCGATCAAGATGGTCAGGGCCAGGCCGTTCATGTAGCCGATCATCGTCGGCTTGGAGATCAGGTTGGCGATGAAGCCGAGCTTGGCCACCGCCCCAAGGATCATGATCGCCGCGACCATGATGGCGAGCAGCGACGCCAGCGCGATCGCCCGCTTGGGGTCGCCGTCGGCGCCGGCCAGCGGCAGGATCGTCGCGGCGATCATCGGCCCGAGCGAGGAATCCGGGCCAAGCACCAGGATCCGCGACGGGCCGAACACAGCATAGCCGAGCAGGCACATGATCGAGGTATACAGGCCGGTGATCGGCGGCAGGCCTGCTAGCTCCGCATAGGCCATGCCCTGCGGGACCAGCAGCGTGGTGAGCACAACTCCCGCAATGACGTCCTTAGCGAGCCACTCACGCCGGTAGGACCGAACCGCCTGCAGGCCAGGCAGCCAGCTGAACGCGGGCATCACGTCCCGGCCGTGATCGGTCATCGCAGGGCGAGCAAGTGGAACTGCAGCGGTCCCAGGTCAACGAACAGCCCTGGGCTGGCCAACTCGCCACCGTCCCGCGCGCAGTACGGCGACCCGATGACATCGGCGTGCCGCAGGTCCGGGAGCGTCTCAGCGAACGAGGGCTGCAGCTCAGCATTGGCGTTCGCCAGCCCCAGCCCGGCGGGGCTTCGCCCCCAGACCCCCATCAGCCAGACGGCGTCCACGCCGGCCGGGACCGCCGCATCCCAGTCCGCGGCTCCCACAGTGGCCAAGGCGACCGGCCGCCCGGCTGCCCGGGACAGCTCGTCCAGCCATACCGCGGTGTTGATCTCGTAGATCACCGGCTGGTCCGGCCACCCGGTCATCGCGCCGCTCTCATGTGCTGCCCTGCGGCAGCGCTCTTGATGGCGCTCCGCCCGCGGGTGCGCAGTCCCTCGGCGCTGATGCCGGCTGTGTTGTCGGCGTGGAAGTACTGATAGAACAGCACCAGCCGCAGCCGCTCGGCGATTACCATGGTGCTCCGTCCTTCCGGATCGACGGCGCCTTTTATGACACCCTGTCCGGAGATCACTCGCCCGGGTTGCCAGCCTGCTTCCTCTGGAGCTTGCCGCTCATCACCCTGGCTGGGGTGAGCTATCGGGTTGTGCGCGGCGCATCAGTGGTCGGGATCCTGGAAGTCGGGCTCGCGGTCTTCGTTGAACGCGCCGATGCCCTCGACTCGGTCGGGATGGACGGCGGAGCGCCAGTGCGCCTCCATCATGATCGCGATGGCTTGCTCGATTGGCTCGCCCTGGCCCATCCGGACCGCCTGCTTGACTGCCTGGACCGCAGTCGGTGAGTTGCTCGCGATTTTCGCCGCGATCCGGTGGGCGGCGTCGATGAGATCGTCTTCAGGATAGAGCTCGTTGACCATCCCGAGCCGGTGCGCTTCCTGCGCGCTGATAGGATCGCCCGTCATCAGCATCTGCATGGCTTTCCCCGGGGGGAGCAGGCGCGGAAGCAGCGCTGGCGAGCCGCCCCCGGCCGCGAGGCCGAGCATCGCTTCAGGCTGGCCGAATGTGGCGTTGTCGGACGCGATGATGAAGTCAGTGCTCTGGGCGAGCTCGCAGCCGCCCCCGTAGGCGATCCCGTTGACGGCGGTGAAGATCGGCTTTCGCAGCTGGCGCACGGTGTACAGAGTGCGATCGAAGTCCTGGCGCTGTCGCAGCCAGTCCTCTTTGGTCATGTTTTTGCGCTGGCGGAGGTCACTCCCGACGGAGAAGGCCCGGTGACCGGCTCCGGTAAGAATGACGGCGCGGACCGCGGGGCGAACCGCGATCGTCTCGAGGATCTCGGTCAGGCGCGCCCCCATCGTTGTGGTGATCGCGTTGTCCGCGTGCGGGCGGTTCAGCGTGATGACCGCCACGCGCTCGTCCGGCGTGTACTCGACGAGCACGGGCTGGCCGGGCTCCTCCAGGTCCGACGGCGGCGGGCCGAAATCGAGTGTCTTCCAGCGGTCGGTGCGTACAGGGCTCGGTGCCACGTTCTTTCGCCTTCCTATTCAGCCCTTCCGGGTGTCCAGCTCCGCCAGCCAGCGCAGCGCGCGGAGACCGGGGGCAAAGCAGTACTCTCCGCCGCGGGTGATCACGAACGGCGGCAGACTCTGTAGCCGGCGGCGGATCGGCCGCTGGGGGATGGTGAAGGTGCCGGATCCGTCGTTTGCTCCGGCGAGCGGATCTTTCTCGGTCGGCGCGCCGATAAAGATGCCGTCGTTCAGCCACTGCGTCTTGACGAACTCAAACTGGCGTTTTGGGTACGCGCCGATGAAGACGAAGATGATGCCGCGGTCCGCGCCGTCGTCCTCCAAGGCCTCATCCGGCAGTATCGGGCCATAGCTCGTCCCGCGCCGGAGCATGCGGTGAAGGTGGACGTCGACGCTCATCTCGTGATCGAGCGCGTCCCGGGGGTTCGCACGTCGGGCATGCGCGCCGATGGGGCATTTGAATCCGCGCAGATCATCGCCGTAGCCGAAGCGGTTGTTGCGGCCCGGGTCCGTGCCGAGATCGGGGTCGTCTCGTTCAGGGCATAGCGCGAGTGGTGCGCCGCTCTGCCAGCGGCCGACCATCTTCGCGCCGAGCAGCGCCTCCTCCTCCCGGCGGGCCGCTTTGGCGCGGAGGTACTGCCGGTATGCAGCGACCCGGGTGTGAAGTTTCCTGAAGGCCAGGTAGGTGCCGTTGCGCCCAAGGATCTCGGGGGTCGGCATCGGCCCCACGCTTCCGGTCTCGTCCGGGTAGCCGAGGATGAACTCGCCAGCTTTGATCGGCCGCTCACCGGGGTTGGAGCCGGGTATTCCGCTCCCTTCCACGGTCGGCTGTCCGATTCCATCCTTGAAGCCGAAGGAAGTATGTCCTGTCGGGAGCTGGTAGCAGTCCTGACGCCAGATCACCTGGACACCGTCTAGCTGCTCGCGCGCGCGGCGCGCCCGCTCGACCAGGCTGTCCAGCCGCGTGGCGTCAGGCGATAGCACCGACAGCGCGACGTGAACCTCGGGGCTTCCGAGCGGCTTCTCCCAGTTCTCGGGGCTGCTGAGGCCGGCGTCGCCCAGCTCTGCCGCGCGTGCCGCCATACCCTGCCGGAACTCCGGCGCGAAGCTGTCGAGCGAGTCCTGAGGCACGCCCAGCGCCTTCAGCCCCTGATAGGTAAACGCAACCGAGATCCACGCGTTCTGAGCGGGATCGGATGAGGACCGGGCGGACTCGATCGCCGGGAGCAGCCGCTCGACCAGCTTCCGCCCGGCCTCGCGGTTGGTGATGTGAAGCAGGAGGTAGGTGCCGACGTAGGAGGCCGGTCGCTGGTACAGTGTTCCGAACTGAATATCGTCGAGCTCAAGAGCGGTGCTAGCTGCGGTCGTCATGGTGTCCGCGGACGTTCGTTCGCTACTCATGGCGCGGAGCCTCCGGGGGAGCGGGATTCGGGGGTGCCAGGTAGGGAAACGTGCGCGACGCGGGCGCGGTCGCCTGGTCGACGCCATCGCGGATGGCAGGCCCGTTCCCCGCGTTCACGAGCAGCGTGAAGATCGTGTCCATGACATCGTCGTTGAGCGCCCGGCCGCCGCAGGTCTGGTGAGCCTGGCCGCGCCGGGCGGCGAGCTCGATCTCCAGGAACGAACCGTGTTCCGCGTACGGCTTGGCGATGTCGACTACAAGGTAGTCCGCGAGCATGAGCTCGGTCAGCGGGTGCGCGCCGTCTTCGTACGTCGGCCAGTCGGTCTTTCCGTCCAGACCGTCCCAGAACGCGAGGTTCGCGTTCAGCCGGGCCCGGTATGCGCTCTTGTAGGCGTGGCTGAGCTGGAACGCGTCGTCCATGTTGTAGAGGTCGCGGATCTCAAGGTCGCGGTTCACGGGATCGAAATGCTTCGGCGCCAGCATCAGGTTGGGTACCTCGGGCCGCCCGGCGCGCTCGAGGCGGACGTTGAGACTGCCGCGCGTCAGGGTCTCCGCGACCACACCGACCAGTTGAGCGCCGCCGAGTACCGTGGCGCGGTCGACCTCGACAACCAGGCTGAGGACATTCTTGCCGTCGAGGTAGATCGCGCCCGGGTCGGTGAACGCCAGCTTTCCGGTGGCCATCGTCTCCAGTGTCGCGGGCGCATCCATGATGAACGGATCCCACCGCGGGCCCGCGAACACGCGAACGCCGCGGGCCTGGGCTCCATGCTCGTCGTTCACCCTGATCGAGACGGTCTCGCCCGTCGGCGTGGCGCACGTGCCTTCTTGCCCCAGGCCGTTCGCACCGTGCCCGCCCACAGGGGCCGAGAATACGCAGTCGATCACGATCTCTTCCTCGCCCGGGACGAACGGCGCCCCATCCAGCCGGTCGCTCGCGGTGAGCGGCCGCAGCCGGAAGCGGTAGATGAGCCCGTCGGAGAAGAGCGCCGACGGCGGCGCGAACGGCAGGGTGTTCAGCACCAGGACGAGCCAGCCTGAGCGTTCGGGACTCGGGAACGCGTAAAGGTCAGTGATGTCTGCGATCGGCTCGGCCACGGCTCGCGGCCCCGAGATGTGATGCGACATCGCCTGCCCTCCGATGGGTTCACGGTTCGTTCGTTGCGGCCCTTCTAGGCGTCTGCGGCCTCGTTGAGCAGCGGCTTCAGCGCGGGGTGGCGCAGCGCCTCCGCAGCGCCAGGATCGTCGAGCACTTGTTGGAAGGCCTCGTTGACACGCAGCGCCTTGCGGATCTCTTTCACTGTGCCGGGGTAATTCCGTGCATAGCCTCCGGCGGTAACCTGCGCGCTCAAGACGAAGTTCTTCACCGCGGTGAGGTCTGGGAGGCCCTCGTAGCCCTCGACGTGCCGGAAGATCGAGTCGAATAGCTGCAGCGGCTTTGCGGCGAAGTCCTCCATGTAGGCGTCCCATGGGCCGTCGAAGCTCGTCGCGAAGAGCAACCGCGTGTCACGGTCGAACAGCACGAACCTGGCTTCGTGAATAGTCGCGATCGGCATGTTGTAGTCCCCTGGCCGGTAGCCGGGACTGTTCTGCAGCGCCCTAACCGCTTCGCGCATGTCATTCTCGTGGCCCGGCCTGACGCGGAAGAACAAGCTGAACTCGCTCGTGGAGCCAACGCGGGTGCCCTGTCGGGGCGTTCCTGCTGAAGGGGTGGCCAAGATCTTCCTCCTATAGATAAGGCGTGGTTCTGATACCGCGTGGGCCTCCGGCGAGCTCAGGCAACGCCGGCCTCCACTGCCGTTTCGAGATGATCGACCGCCCACATTCCGGTGTGATCGAGTTCGATAGCGACGAGGATCGCTGCCCGGCCCAAGGCGTTCGCGTACGTGGGAAACGAGAACGGGACCAATGCCAGTTCCTCGACGGGCATGTTCGCGGCCATCGCGGTCGCCGCCAGCTGCGCGAGCTCGACTGCGCGCTCGCCTACAACGTGGCAACCCAGAATCGTATGGAGTTCGCGGTCGACGACCAGCTTGCAGAACCCCGTCTGGCGGCCATCGATGATCGGTCGCGGGAGCGAGTCGAAGCGCACCGTCGCCGCGACCACGTCGTGGCTCTCTCGGGCGGCCGCTTCGGTCAGGCCGGCCGAGGCGTACTCCGGGTCCGTGAAGCTGCCGATCGGGCTCACCTGGGGAAGCAGGGCCGAGGTTGGTCCGAGCACGGCGTTGGTCGCAGCCGCCAGTCCCTCACGGACCGCCTCGTGCACCACCAGCGCGCGCCCGGTGATATCGCCGGCGGCGAAGACGTGTGGCGCGGTCGTGCGCAAGTGCGTGTCCACCTGGACGTACCCGCGCCGGTCGGTCTGTACGCCGGCCCGGTCGAGATCCAGCCCGGCGGTGGCCGCGACCCATCCGGCCGCGACCACGGCGAGCGTGGCGTCGATGCTGTACTGCCCGTCGGTTGTCGAATGGATGAGCCGCACGCCGGTCGCACAGCGCTCGAAGCGGTCGATCGTCCCGGCGTCCTCGACGACTTGGACGCCGGACGCGGCCAGGGCGGCACGGACGGCTTCGGAGACCTCCTGGTCCTCGGTCATCAGGATGCGGGGTGCGATCTCGACGAGGCGGACGCGTGAGCCGAACGCGTTGAAGATCGAAGCTACCTGCACACCCGTTGCTCCAGCGCCGATCACGAGCAGCGACGGCGGCACCGAGGAAAGGCGCCACGCGTCGCTGTGCGTCGCGGTCAAGTCGAAGCCGGGAACGGCCAGCGGCCGCGAGGTTCCGCCCGTGCAGATGATGATCTTGCCTGCCCGAAGCCGCTGCGCATTGTCGCTTTCGACCGTGTTGGCGTCGACGAATCGTACGGTGCCGGCCTGCTCGTGGATGTCCACCCCGGCACGCTCCAGATCGTCGCGCAGCAGCGTGTGCTGGCGTGCGTCCTCGGTCACGTCGCGGACACGCGCAAGCAGCCGGGGATAGTCCAGCGAGGGTTCACAGCCCGTGATTCCGTAAAGCGGGAGCTGCCTGGCCTCGCGGATCAGCCGCGCTGCCTGGGCCAGCGTACGTACCGGTACGGGGCCGTCGTTCGCGGCCATTCCCCCGAACTGATCGCGGGTGATCAGCGCCGTGCTGGCTCCCAGACGGGCCGCGCGGAGCGCCGCGACGACACCGGCAGGTCCTGCGCCGACGACCACGACATCGAATGGCAGAGGCGGTGATGAGGCCATGACTTGATCATCCGGAGCGCCACCACGGCTGTCATCACCCCTACCAGGGTGAGGCGTGCGCGAGAGCCGGATGCGACGATGCAGACATGCGCGCGATGACGGTTGTGCCAGGCCAGAAGGGGACCGCTGGCCTCGAGGCAGTCCCGGGCCCGGACGTGCAGGATGGTGCTCTGCTGGTGCGGGGCATGGCGATAGGTATCTGCGGGACCGACCGCGAGATCGCGGAGGGCGCCTACGGCACACCGCCATCTGGTGAAGTCAGGCTGGTCATCGGCCACGAGAGTCTCGGCGAGGTGCTCGAGGCGCCGCCGGGATCAGGCTTCGCGCCCGGCGATCTGGTGGTCGGGATCGTGCGGCGGCCCGATCCGACGCCGTGCCCAGCGTGTGTCGCCGGGGAATGGGACATGTGCCGGACCGACGGCTTCGGCGAACGCGGCATTGTCCGTCTGCACGGGTACGGAAGTGAACATTGGCGGGTGGAGCCGGATTTCGCCGTGCCCATCCTCCCGAGGCTGGGCGAGCTCGGCGTCCTACTGGAACCGACGTCGGTGTTGGCTAAGGCGTGGGACCAGGTGGACCAGATCTCGCGGCGCGCATTCTTCCTGCGCGGCCGGGCGCTGGTCACCGGCGCCGGGCCGATCGGGCTGATGGCATGCTTGCTCGGCGCGCAACGCGGCTACGAGATGCACGTCGTCGATCTCGCGCGAACCGGCCCGAAACGCGATCTCGTCGAGGATCTCGGCGCCCGATACCATTCCGGTGACGCCGCCGACATCGACGTCGACGTCGATGTCGTCATCGAGTGCACGGGGCTCGGCGCGGTCGGTCGCTCCGCGGCCCGCAAGCTGGCTAGCGGCGGGATCATGTGCCTGACCGGGATCCTGAACCTGGGCCCGGCCCTTGACGTGGACGCTACCGCCCTGAATCGTCACATGGTCCTGCGCAACCAGGTTCTGTTCGGCACCGTGAACGCTGGCCGGCGCCACTGGGAACAGGCGGCCGAAGCGCTTGCGGCGGCCGACCCCCGCTGGCTGGGCGGGCTGATCACGCGCCGGGTACCGCTTACTTCCTGGACCGAGGCGCTGGACCGGCAGCCGGAAGATATCAAAGTCGTTGTGGACCTCACCGCATGACCGCCCACCAAGTGAGGGTGTGGTCGATAACCCCGGGGCTGCTGAGCGAGGGCCCTCGCTGGCACGAGGAGCGCCAGGAGCTGTTGTGGGTCGACATCTTGGGATGCCAGATGCACCGGGGAACCCTGGGTCCTGATGGCGCTTTGGAGCGCGTCGAGACGATCTCGATCGACCGGCATATCGGCGCCGTCGCGCCGGCCGCCGGGGGCGGGTACGTGCTCGCCGCCGGACCGGGGTTCCTATTCGTCGACGACACCGGCTCGGTCCACGAGCTGGCCCAGCCCGAAGCCGGCCACGCTGACGTGCGGATGAACGACGGGGCCTGCGACCCGCAGGGACGCTTCTGGGCCGGGACGATGGCTTACGACGAGTCGCCAGGTGCCGGGGCCCTCTACCGCCTCGAACTCGATGGCAGCTGCACCACCGTGCTCACCGGCCTAACCATTTCCAACGGCATCGGATGGAGTCCCGACGCCAGCACGATGTACCTCAACGACAGCGGCACCGGATGCGTCGACGCATTCCGGTTCGACGGCTCGAGCGCCACGATCAGCGACCGTCGCACCCTCGTGCATGTCGACCAGCCGGGCGTGGTGCCCGACGGACTCACGGTCGACGAGGAGGGCGGGATCTGGGTCGCCCTGTGGAACGGCAGCGCTGTCCACCGGTACGCGCCAGATGGATCGCTTCTGGCCAGCGTGCAGCTTCCTGTCCAGCGACCGACCTCATGCGCGTTCGGCGGCCCCGGCCGGGACACACTGTTCGTCACCTCCGCGCGGACGGACCTCGACGACGACGCGCTGGCCCGCCAGCCGTACGCAGGCAAGGTATTCGCGATCGATGGACTCGGCGTCCGTGGCCTTCCCTGCATGCTGTACCAGGGCCAGAGCCATTAGATACGTTTGGTTTCAGAGCTGCGGTAGTGGGCCGAGTCCAGCCTCACCCCCCGGCCGGATGAGCCAATAGCCGGATAGATGCACGACCGGGTGTTCTCGCATACCCAGTCGATCATGCGGGCGATATCCCGCCAGCCCCTGGTGTACGGCCTGAATGCCCTGGGTGTCGGCGAGGTACATGACCACCCGCACAGGATTCACCCGGCCCTGGGTGAGTGCAGGGCAGGCGCCTTCGGCGAAGGTTAGGTGGGAGGACCGCGATGGCTCTGACTCTTATACTGCTCGGCCTGGCGATTGCACTCGACCCGCTGCCGCTGACCGCATTCATCGTCGTGCTGCCCTCCAGGCGCGGCCTGAGAAAGGGGGCGGCATACCTGTTCGGCTGGCTAGTTTCGCTGGCCATCGTGGTCACGGTCACGGTGCTTGCCACCGGCAATAACCCGCCCAAGCCGAACACTGCCCCCTCGCTGGCGTCGCTGGCGGTGAAGATCGTTATCGGAACCTTCCTTGTCCGGATCGCGATCCGGCAACGCCGGCGGAGAGGGCTGCCGAAGAAGTCGAAGAAGCCGCCGAAGTGGCAGGAGCACGTGGACATCATGTCGCCGTGGTTCGCCATGGGCCTGGCCCCTGCGCTTCAGCCCTGGACCCTGATCGCTGCAGGGGCCGCCACCGTCGTGGAGGCCAAGCTGTCCAGCTGGGAGAGCTATCTCGCACTGATCGGGTTCTGCGTCCTGGCTTCAGCGTCCTACATCGCCATGGAGATTTACGCCGGATTCAAACCAGACCAGAGCCAGGCATTCCTGGCCAGGATCAGGACATGGCTGGAGACCCATACCGATCAGGCGATCATCGCCGGCTGCCTGCTCCTCGGCTTCTGGCTCATTGCCAGCAGCATCTACTACGTGATCAGCAGCTGAGGGAACAATAAGACCAGCAGGTCCGCGCCAGCTGTAAATGGCCCGCTCTCCGGCACTGGTCAGCGTTCCTCGTGGTGGACGGCGGCGAGCAGCGCGGCGTAGGCGCGGATCAGCGCGGCGCGCTGCAGCGGGAGCAGCGGGCTGTCGGTTCGGCAGCCCTCTCGGACCCACTGGTCGGACAGATCCATCGCCTGCACTCGGTGCGCGGCGGCTGGCCTGATCACCGCCGCGGTCTCGCTGAAGAGGTAGCAGTACAGGCGGGTGACCGACTCGACCAGCTCGTCGCCCGTTTCCGCGGGGTGGAGTGCATACTGACGCCGCCGGTGCGCCTGCCACCAGTCGATCTCCAGGCTGGCCGCTCGGGCCGGGTCCGCAGGCTGGCCGAAGCGGAGCCTGACCAGCCCGTAAAGCTCCCGCATGCGGGCCTGGGCGCCGTCAGGGTCGTTGTCGGGAAACGGTGCCCACGACTGGACGGCCCGCAGCATCAGCCAGGCTCCTGGCACGATCCGCGCCAGGTCGGTGCCGAAGCCTAGCCAGAGCAGCCTGACCGAAGCCGCCACCAGATGGGTCCAGCGGTGCAGGTAGTAGGCCACCCACATCCGGTACTCCAGGTCGGCGATGCGGAAAGGATCGAAGGACCGGAGCCTGTCAGGCGATCCCGTGCTCATCCAACTGAAGACCACCGGGCTGCTCCTTTCCTCTCCGCTCCCACGGTCCTCCGCTTACCTGGCAGGCTAAGGCGCAGCCAGCGCACGAGGTCAGCGAAGCTCGCCGGTCATGAGATGCGTACGCGCTGAGTTCGGCCCGGAGCCTGCACCGGGCCCGGTGCAGGCATGATTTCACGCTGCCGAGCGGCATGCCGGTAAGGGCGGAGATCTGCCGGTAGCCGAGCCCTTCGAGGTCGGCGAGATAGACGACGATCCGGTACCTATCGGGCAATTCCCGCAGTACCGTGATCACTTCGGGATCCAGCAGGCGCCCGACCACCTGGTCTTCTGCCGAACCATCGGGTGATCGGGCGCAGAGCAGCTGTGCGACCGCGGCGTCTCCGGCAACGAACTGCGGCTGGGCCCGGTTCTTCCGGTAGCCGCTGATGAACGTGTTGATCATGATACGGCGCAGCCACGCGTTCAGGTTCGTGCCCGCCTGGAAGCGGCCCGAGGCCGCGAGCGCCTTCGCCAATGTCTCCTGCACGAGGTCTTCGGCGTCAGGGGCGTTACGGGTCATCCGGAGCGCCGCGGGGTAAAGGCTCGTCGCACACACCCGAAGAACATCTTCGGCCCACACCTCGTCGGCGGTCACGGCCATCCCTGGGCTCCGGGTTTCGGGTTTCAGAATTCCTCCTGCCCTTACGCCAGCGTGCCGGCCTGCTAGAACGGTGTGGGGATGTGCCGCAAGGGCAGGTCCGGCGGGACATAGCCACTGGGCGGCTGCCGTCTGGGCAACTTGACGTCCCGGTGGGCCAGCGGCTTGTAGGGGACCTGGCTGAGCAGGTGGCTGATGATGTTGAGCCGGGCGCGTTTCTTGTCGTCGGCGTCGGCGACGTACCAGGGCGCCCAGGCGGTGTCGGTGGCGGCGAACATCGCGTCCCTGGCCCGGGAGTAGTCATACCAGCGGCTGTAGGACTTCAGGTCCATGGGCGACAGCTTCCAGATCTTCCGCGGGTCGTTGATCCGGGACTCCAGCCGCCGGGTCTGCTCGCCGGGGCTGACCTCGAGCCAGTACTTCAGCAGCAGGATCCCGGAATCGGCCATGGCTTTCTCCCAGGCCGGTGCCAGTTCCAGGAACCGCTCGGTCTCCTCCGGCTGGCAGAAGCCCATCACCGGCTCGACGCCGGCCCGGTTGTACCAGCTGCGGTCGAAGATCACCACCTCGCCGGCCGCCGGGAAGTGCTGGACATACCGCTGGACGTACATCTGCGACTTCTCCCGCTCGGTCGGGGTCGGCAGCGCCACCACCCGGAACACCCGCGGGCTGACCCGTTCGGTGATCCGCTTGATCGTGCCGCCCTTCCCGGCGGTGTCGCGGCCCTCGAACACCACGCAGATCTTGGCTCCTGAGTCCTTCACCCACTCCTGCAAGGCGACCAGCTCACCGTGCAGGACCCGCATCTGGCGTTCGTACTGCTTGCGCTTCATCTTCGGCGGCGGCCCGGCTCCGGCCTCCTGCCCGGCGGCCGAGGATGACGCCCGGCTCTGCGCGTCATCCCGGTCACGCTCGTCCTTTTTCTTCTTGGCCATTTCGCTCCCTCCGATTAATCCGGTTAGCCCGGCGCAGTTTCCGAAACGCCCGCGAGGTACCGCAGCCTGGCCCAGTCCCTCGGCGGCTTCGGCGCCGGGACTCCCGGGCGGTCCCGAGGTACCCAGACGCGGAGCGCGCCCGGGGAGACTGTGCAGGTCACCGGCGTCGACATCAGGATCGACTCGCCGTCGACACCGACCGGTATCTGCGGCACATCGGCGCTGATCTCGATCTGCTTCGTGGTCAGCACGCTCAGCCCGGTGGCATGCCTGCCGCGGAGCAGGCCGACGGCCTGCCGCGCGCTCGCCACCGTGACGCCGACGACGCCGAGGATGCCGCGGTCCAGCCGTGCGCGCCGGCCCAGCCCCGCGATATCCCCGGTTCCGTACGGGTTGTTGGACACCAGCAGCGCCTGCGGAGCCTCGATCCGCGTGCCGTCTGCCTGTACGGACAGCCGCGCTCCGCGATGGCCTTGCAGCAGCTCAGGAAGCGTATTCAGGGTCGTATTCAGCTTGTCGCCGCGGTAGGCCGGGGTCTCGACGACCTCCGCGTACGCGCCGAACGACGCGTTGTTGACGAACGTCTGGCCGTCGATCATCCCGAGGTCGACCCGCAACTCGACTCCATCGGACAAAGCACCCAGGCAGGCCGACGGGTCCTCGCGGTCCAGCCCGAGGTCGAGGGCGAAATGGTTGCGTGTACCCGCGCTGATGACGACGAACGGGAGGCCGTGCTCGGCGGCGATCCCGGCCACCAGGGCCTGCGTGCCGTCGCCGCCGGCGACGCCGAGCAGATCGGCGCCTCCCTCGACGGCCTCGCGGGCCACCTTGGCGACGTCGACGGGCTCGCCGCCGCCAATGAGGAACACCTCGGCGCCGAGTTCTTCGGCCTTGCGCTGCAGGTCGAACTTCGCGACCTTCCCGCCGCCGGACTTCGGGTTCATGATCAGGTACGGGTGCCGGGCAGGCGGCTGCGCCGGGTGCTCGGGCATGCGCCAATCCGCCTGGCTTCCCGCCAGCGCCAGCCGCGCGGTCATGCCCGCCAGCAGCCATACCGCGGCCGACAGGAGCGCTATCCACAGCAGGTCCCGGAACGCGTAGACGACGATCACCGCGACCGGCGCCAGGACGAAGACCGCCAGCGACAGCCACCGCAATATGCCCCGCCGGGACAGGAAGAGGTACGCGGCGGCCAGGCTCACGACCGCGGCGGTCAGGCCCACGGCCACCATGGCCAGGCTCTTCAGCCCGGCAAAGACCACCAGGACCACGATCGCCAGGGCCGCGAGCACGAAACTGAGGCGCGCCAGCCAGTGCTGGGCAGGCGTAGTCTTCAGGCCGTTCATGGTTGGATCATCTGCTGTCAACGGCCCCGGCGCCTCACCCGGCGCGGGGTGGTTAGGGCCAGGCTGCAGGGTGCGTGGCAATTACCCCGTCCGGGGTGATGACGGGACCGTGCCGGGCGGGCAGGCTGCATCGGTGTGACCGATGCGAGCATGTCCAAGGCGGCCGCGGCGGGCCGGGCGATGATCCTGCCGCTGGCGCTGGCTCAGTTCATCGCCAGCCGAGAGCCGTGAACGGATGCAGGTCCATCAGAACCCAGCCGCCCGGGTGCAGGATCTGATCGCGAGCATCGGCACGCTGATTCATGTAAGCCACCAAGCCTGCCCGCCAACTGGGCCTACGTCTTCACCTCCAAACCGGCGACCCGGGCCTATTATGGCCCGGGCTCCGCCACGAGGCTCACGTCGATTACGTCGAGTCCCAGGCTGTTGATCCGCTCCATCAGCCCGGACAGAGCGCCCCGATCCGGCAGCTCGGTCCGGAGGGTGGTGGTGCCCGGACCTATCGTGAGCTGACAATCCTCGAACTCCGCGCGCAGCGTGGTACCGGCCTGTCCCAGAAACGTGATCTCATATGTCTGTGATTGCACCGGGTCAGTCCTCCCGGGCCTTGTAGTTCTTGTTTGCCATCTCCACCATGCCGCGCCGCCGGCTGTCTCGTAATCGCCCTTTTGGGGGTGAGACGAGATCCGTCGGCCCAGACTCCTCCGCGAGGGGTGATGCCCCGCGTCGGGCGCTGTGGTCTGATATTTATGCGTGTCACGTCGCCGGACTCGCACTGGCAACTCACGGACCACGAAGAGCAGAGAACAGACTATGGGCCCGGGAACCAAGACTTTATGGCAGAAGGCGCTTCAGCTGGACGCGGCCGCTTGCGGGGCACGCGGTTCGCGCGGACGAAGTTCCGGCCTCCGGCGCTGCCCGCCACCCTCGTGACAAGGTCCGTGCTGCATGACCAACTGACGGCGGGAGGGGGGCGGCGGCTGACGGTTGTGGTGGGGTCGGCTGGGGCGGGCAAGAGCGTGCTGCTGGCGGAATGGGCCGCGGTGCGGCCACCCGGCATGACGTGCTGGCTGTCGTGTGACCGGGCCGACGTCGACCCGGCCCGGTTCTGGGCCGGCTTTGTCGAGGCGCCGAGGGCTATCGGGCCGGGCTTTGGCGCCGATGCCGCCGACCTGCTGGCGATGGACGGGACGATGTCGGCTGATGTCACCGCGTCGGTCGCCAACGACGCCGCCAAGCTGCCTGCGGGCTCGGCGGTCATCGTGGATGATTTCCATTTTGCGGCTGCCGCGGCGGCTCCGGATATGACCGATCTGGTCGAGCGCTGGCCGGCCGAGATCGTCCAGCTGGTGCTGGCCGCCCGTTACGATCCTCCGCTGCGGCAGCACCGGCTGCGGATGTCGGGCCAGCTGAACGAGATCCGGGACCGTGACCTGTATTTCTCCCTGACCGAGAGCCGTGACCTGCTGGCGAACTTCGGCGTCCAGATGTCCGATGCTGACCTGGCGCTACTTCACCAGCGAAGCGAGGGGTGGCCCGCGGTCCTGCAGATGGCGGCGTTGTCCCTGCGCGGAACCACGGATCCGGCGCGGCTGGCGCGGGTACTGGAGGTCCGCGGCCAGGCCATCGCCGACTACTTCATCTCCGAGGTTCTCGAGCAGCAGCCGCCTGAGCTGGCCCAGTTCATGCTCGATACCTCCATCCTGGTGGGGGTGCTGACCGCGGACGCATGCGCCGCGGTCACCGGACGGCAGGACGCGGCGGCGCTGTTGCGCAGCATCGCTTCCGCTCACCTGTTCCTGGTGGCACTCGACGACGCCCGGACCAGCTTCCGGTACCACCGTCTGGTGCGCCAGGTACTGCGCGCCGAGTTGCGCGCCCGGGACCGCGCCCGCGAGCAGGCGCTTCAGATGCGGGCAGCAGAATGGTTCGAGGCCACCGGAGACGCCCGGCGTGCGGCCGCCCATTATTTGGCTGCCCAGCACGCTGACCGGGCTCTGGCGGTCATGCAGGACCGGGTCGTGCCCGACTTCCTGCACGTCCCGACGATGCCAGAGCCGCTGGTCCTGAACGTGGCCGAGCCATCGATGCTGTCAGAGACCCCCGAACGGCTGCTGGGCCTGGCCGCGGACCTGTTGTTGTCGGGTGACACCGCCCGCGGCGGCGAGTACCTCGACCTGCTTGAGCACGCCGGGAAGATCCCGCCCGAGTCGGGGCTGGCCGCCCGGTTCGCGGCGTTCCAATCCTTCCGCTGTGGGGTGGTCGGGCAGCTGGAAACGGCCGTGCAGAAGGCCCTAGCCGCACGGGCGACTCAGGACCGGATGCAGCTCACCGACGAATGGAACGCCGTCGTCCCGCTGGTCCTTGTCCGCGTATATAGCTGCCTGGGCGACTTCCCGGCCGCCGAGCGTGAGGCAGCCGCGGCTCTGGCGGCCCCCGGCGTCGCCGAATCGGTCAAGCTCGTGATGGTGCCGGGAGCCCGTGCGCTGGCCTGGTTCGAGGCCGGACACCTGGCCGAGGCTGCCGATGCGGCCAGGGCGGCTGACGCCGATGCGCAGCGGCTGGGATTCGGCCAGCATTTCTTCGCCGTCGACCATCTGCGCGCACTATCCGGCCTCGCGCTGGAACGCCGCGACCTCGACGCCGCGGAGCAGCTCACCGAACGGGTGCTTTCGATAACCGAACAGCGTCGGCCTCTCTTCGAGTTCCTGGCGCTGCTGGACCGGGCGCGGATCTGGGCGGCCCGCGGGCTGGTCCGCGACGCGCTGACCACCGTCGGGTCCGCACGCCGGGTCCTGACGTCGGCGGCGAGTCCGGTGCTGCTTGCCCGCGCCGACGAGCAGGAGGCGCTGTTGCGCCTCTCGCTTGGCGATACGCGTTCCCCCGCGGAGCTGGCCGGCAATCTGCCCGCCGCGCGCCGCGGGCTGCTGCTGGCCCGGGTTGCGCTCGCGGCCGGTGATGACCGTGGCGTCCAGCACCACCTGCAGGCAGCGGCCCTGGGTGACCTGACGCCACGCCAGGCGCTGGTGCGCCAGGTACTGCTGGTCGCCGCCGCGATCGAACGGGGCGATCCCGCGGCCGCCAGCCTGCTCGGAAACGCTCTGCACACAGCCCGCGGCCGGGGCTTCCTCAATACCGTCGTCACCACTGCACCGCAAGTGGCCAGTTACGTGGTCGAGCACGCGGCCCACCTGCGGTCAGACCCGTTCATCGGCACGCTAGTTGCCGTGGCGCTGGAGGTGCGCGCCGCCCAGCCGGGCGCCGCCCCATCCAACCGGGTGCTCGCCGAGCCCTTGACCGCAGCCGAGGAGCGGGTCCTCCAGCTTCTGCCGACCAGCACCTACCTGCAGATCGCGGACACGCTCTACATTTCACGCAACACGGTGAAGACCCACCTGCGATCGATCTACCAAAAACTCGGAGTGGCATCACGCTCGGAGGCCCTCGAGCGAGCGGTCGACCTGCGCCTGCTCTGAGTCTGCACCGCTCGCGGGAATCACCTTTGGTCGGGTGACAACCTCGCCAGACCGCCCGGGACAGTATCGGGAAACCAGCTCGGGCCCGAGCAACCCCGGCAGTCCCTCACATGTTCAGGTCGGCACTGGGTCTTTCGAGGAGTCGAGATGACTACCACCACTACCGCTAGGCAACCCGGTGAGAACGTCCCCTGGTATGCAGGTGCCCCACGCCCGGGAGCCGAACGCCCACCGGGAGCCGAAGTGAATCTGCGGCGGCCCGCTGGTTCGGGCGCTCAACTGGCTTCGCTGAGACGGCGGCAGAACGGTCTTAGAGCAGGCCCAGTTCGACTGCACGCTCGATGGCCAGCGGGCGAGACTCCACCCCGAGCTTTTGGTAGATCGACCGCAGGTGGGTCTTCACCGTGTTGCGGGAGACATAGAGGACCTCTGCCATCTGCAGGTAGGTGCTGGTCGGCAGGAGCTTCAGGACGCGGAGCTCGGCCGGGGTCAGCGGCTCGGCGAGCACGCCGCGGGACCGGGATACGTCCGGCTGGGCGGCGCGCGCTTCAAGGCCCGCACCGATGAGCTGGTCGGTGAAAGGATCCCGTCGCCCCTGGATGACGTGCTCAATGAGGTAGCTGGTGACCTGGGGTGCAGTGCTGACGACGGTGTTGAGGTAGCCCTCCTGGCGTGCTGTCTGGATGGCACCTCCTATGACGCCGGCCGCCACCGGGTCGGCGCGCTCGATGGCGGCCGCGGCCAGGAGCAGCTGGCGTACCAGCGCACGACGCGGTGTCAGGTCATCCAGCGACGGCGAGTGCAGGTGCCCGGCCGCGGCGCGGTGATCGCCGGAGGCCAAGGCGATCCTGGCGTGCAGCAGGGCACGGCGGGCGGGGGGCAGCCTGGTGGCCAGTTCGGCGGGGGTGCGCGGGTCGCCGAGTGACAGGCGCAGCAGCGCTTCCAGCTCATCGGCCCGCCTCAGCAGCACCGACCCGGCTCCGGCCAGGATCTGCCGGGCCGCCTCGATGGTCGCCAGCGCCTCGCGGACCTGACCGCGGGCGGCCCAGATCTGGGCGCGGTCCAGCAGGGTCAGGAACTCAAACATGGGCCGCCGCCGCTCGGCTATCGACAGCGCCTGCTCGGTGAGCTGCTCGGCTGTGTCGAGGTCGCGCCGCTCCAGCGCCAGGCCAGCCAGGACGCGCAGGGCATCCACCACGAAGAAGTGCCGGTCGAATCCCAGCCGCCGCGCCTCCGCATAGGCGGCTCCGGCCGTTTCGGCAGCCTGATTCAGCCGGCCAGCTTCGAACCATATCAGCGCCCGCACGCCGGGTACCATGACCAGCTTGACCGGTTCGGTTAGCTCGCGCGTGGCAAGAGCCGCCGCTGCCTCACGCTCAGCCGCTGGGAAGTCCTCCAGCCAGGCGTAGGCAGTCGGAAGGATCATCGGTGCGGCGACGTTCCACGTGTCGCTGAGCTGCATCTCCTTCATGATGGATCGGGCCGCCAGGGCCGCGCTTACGGCCTGGTCCGCCTGGCCGATCAGCGCATGGCGGACGGACTGGAACGCCATGAACCGGGCCCACAGTCTCGACTCGCGGGGGATCGGCGGCTGAACGCGCTCGAACAGGTCCAGGTATTCGCCGCCGCGGGCGATGTCTCCCCAGAGCAGCAGATCAGATGCCAGCGTCAGCAGCCGGTCGGGCGCGTCGGTCAGCACGGAAGCGTCGATCATGCTGAGATCCAGCGGTGCTGGCATGGCCGGGTCGGCCAGGAAGTCAGATACCACGCGGTCTTCCAGCAGGGTCAGGGCCCGGTCGGCCTGCCGGGCCGCGAGGAAATGGCGGGCCGCCCTCTGAATATCCCCCGCAGCCTGAAACCATTCGGCCGCCCGCAGCTGGAGCTTCTGCTCGCGGGCCTGGTCTCTGGCGTGCAGCTCGGCGCGTAGCAGCTGGCGCACCAGATGGTGGTACCGGAAGCGGGACTGCTCATCGTCGAGCGCCACCAGGAACAGGTTGGCTGTGCTGACGCCGCGCAGCATCGCTGCCGCGTCCGACCGGCCGGTGACGGCCGCGCATGCATCGGCCGTCAGCTCGCCGAGGATGGAGGTGTCGAGCATGAACTGGGCCACCTGCGGCGGCTGCTGCTCGAGCACCTCACAGACGAAGAACTCGCCGATTGCGGGGCCGCGGACTTCCAGCGCCCGCGCGATCCGCACCGGGTCAGCGGTGCCGCGCAGCGACAGCGCCGCCATCTGCACGGCGGCGGCCCACCCCTCGCTTCGCCCGTGCAGCATCCCGAGCTCACCATCGCCGACCTCGACGCCGAAACCCGCCAGCAGGTCGCGGCTTTCGACCAGCGAGAACGACAGGTCCCGGTCGCGAAGCTCGCACAGGTCCCCGCTCATCCGCAGCCGGTGCAGCCTCATCGGCGGGTCACTCCGGCTGGCCAGCACCAGCTGAGCGGTCCCGGCCGGCCATCGCTCAACAAGATCGTTCATGTCCCCGGCGACCGCCGCCGCCGCGGCATGGAAGTCGTCCACGATGACCGCTGACCCCGCGGGCAATTGCGCGGCATCGTTGGCGATCGACGCGGTGACATCCGCCGACATGGTGTTGTCCATCGCCAGCAGGTCCGCGGCATCGGCGCCGAACCACGGCGCCACCTCCCGGGGCGCCTCGATGAACCCTGTCCAGAAGCGGACCGGGTTGGCGTCAGCCCGGTCGCAGGACAGCCAGGATGTAACGCCGGGAGGCCGGGCCGCCGTCCAGCTTGACAGCAGCACGCTCTTGCCCGCACCCGCCGACCCCACCACGACAGTCAGCTGCTGCCCGGCTCCCGCAGTCAGCCGGTCGTGCAGCACCGGCCTGGTGACCAGCGTCACGGGCAACGTCGTGGGTCGGAACTTCGCCAGCGCAAACCGTGCGCCTCGCGAGGCGCCATGCTCAGCCGCCGCGTCCCTTGCCACGCCTCTCCCGCAGTCAGTGCCGTAAGGCAGCGGCTACGGTTCGCGCCCGTTTCCGCTGCTTAACCTGCTGACACTATGATTGTAACGTCTGGCAAAATCGTGGTGACTGATCTGATCTTTCGCGGATCGGGGGCGCGGGATCCGCTTGCCGCCGGGTCGTCCCAGGAGCGCTTGGTGGATTGGGTTGGTGGCTCAGCCACGAGGCGCCATCCCGTCCTTTGTCGACGCCGACTGGGTCCATCTACGCGACCGTGCCCGTTACTGTGGCCGCAGTGGGAGCATCATGGCGCGGGTGTCGCATTACTCCTGGCGACGGTCTATTTACCGATGCGCGCCGGCGGGCTGTTCTTCGGCTGGCGTGAATACTCTGCCGAGTGCCTCGAGGCGTGCGGGCCCTCTTGCCCGCAGGATGCCCGCAGCGATCACTCCAAGGCATAGCCAGCCGAGCGCTGCGAAGGGCAGCAGGTTCACCAGGGTGTATGCCCGCGGATGAAGGATCCCCCACAGCGGGAACAGGAACAGGACGGCGGCTGCGGCCGGGAGCAGCAGGTGCCGCCAGAGCCGGAACTGGTCGCGGAACTCGGTGCGGAACGCGTGGATGGTCGCGATGTTGACGGCCAGGTAGATCAGCACTATCGACAGTGCGGCCGCTCCGGCCAGATACCGGAAGGTGCGCGGGCCGCCGTCGGCGTAGGTCAACGGCAGCCCGAGCACGAGTATGAGCACTGCGGTGCAGCCGATCGCGATGACGGGAGTGCGGCGGCTCGACAGCCGGGCCAGGGACCCTGGCAAGACCTGTTCGCGGCCCATGGCGAACAGGATCCGGATGGCAGCGTTGAACACGGCGATGACGAAGCTCAGGCCCGTGAGCACGATCACCAGGTCAATGACCCACAGGACCGATGGCGACCAGTAGTGGCTGGTCAGATAAGCCAGCGGGCTGGGCTGCCGGGTCAGGCCGATGATGCCGTGCCGCCCCGCGCCGAACGTCTCGGCCAGCACGACGAGCAGGTAGAACAGGCCGGTCACGACGACCACGGCAATGGTGGCCACGGGGATGGAGCGGCGCGAGTCCCGTGCCTCTTCGCCGAGCGCGGCGGCGGCCTCGAAGCCCGCCAACGCCGAGATGCCGTAGATCATCGCGTTGGTGATGTCGCTGAATTGGCCGTGCGGCGACGATGCCGGCCAAAGGACGGCGCCTGTGTAGTGCGCGGGCCCGGTCTTGACCAAGATCGTGATGGCCAGAGCCGCGATCACGGCGACCTCCCCGGCGGCCAGCAGTAGATCGACCGAGGAGGAGGTGGCGATGCCCAGGTAGGCGACTAGGACCACCGCCGCCACGATGACCACGAACAGGACCCACGGGGCGATGGTCACATGCACCACGGCGGCGAGTAGGAGCGACGCGTACGCGCTGGTCAGCGCGACACCGGCGGGCGCGTACAGTGCGTACGCGGCGATCATCATCCAGCCGGTCAGGAAACCCCCGATCTGGCCCAGGCCGCGGCTGTTGTAGGTGTACAGCGAGCCAGCCGAGGGCAGCCGCCGGGCGAACTCCGCGATGCTGCTCGCGCAGCACAACGACGCGACGAACGCGATGATCACCACCAGCGGAGAGGCGAACCCGGCGTAGGACACGAGGATTACCAGCCCGGCTGCCACCGAGCCAGCCGGGGCCACGCTGCTCAGGCCGAAGGCGATCACCCGCGCCGACCCGATAACTCCGTGGGCCAGTCCACGGCCCTCGTCGCTGCTAGTACTCAAGCCATGGCCCCCCTTGCCCTCGGGCGGGCTCACTCAAGGACCAGCCGGGCAAGTTGCCCGGGAGGCGAGGAACCTGCTGTCCAAACCGGTGATCCGGATGATCTTGACCGGCGACGACCTCGGCGAGATCAGCTTAAGCTCACCCTCCGCCTGCTCCGCATAACCGGCCATCCGCAACAAGGCGCCCGGGCCCCGCGCGTCACAGAAAGCAAGCGCAGTCAAATCCACGACCACGGGCCCGGGGCAGCGATCTATGACATCCCTGACGTAGCTGACCGCGACGTCGCCGCTGACGATATCCAGCTCGCCGCCCAGATCTACGACAACCTCGCTACCAGCACGGAGCCGGTGGCTCAATCCAGGCGGCGCAGGTTCCTGCACATCCTCTTCTGCCCCCACCGCACTTCCTCCCGGACAGGGCTGCCTGACCAGGCAGCACGGCGGGCAGCGGGCTGCCCGCCCGGCCGGCGAAAGTGATCCCATACATCTGTGCTCGCACCAAATTACGCCTTGCGTTCTGCCGGTTCAGCCTGCCGCCAGCGTGCCCGGGCGCAGGCGCCGCGTCATCACCCATCCCGGGGTGACCTTGCGGCCTGGCCCGCGATCGCACCGCATCCTGCAATCGGGGAACGGAGTGCGGACGCCGTCCGAGGTTGTCCCGGATCCGAACCCCGATCTCCTCAAGAAAGGGCCAGGCGGCCTGCGGGACCGTAGCGGGCAAGCAGGTCCCCGCCGAGATCGTCACCGCGCCGGGGGACACCGGACCGTACAACAGCGGGGATCTGGCCGGTGCCGACTTCATCCACACCGATGTCTGGGTCTCGATGGGGGAGGCCAAAGATGTCTGGGCCGAACGGATCCGGCTGCTTGCTCCCTACCAGGTCAATGCGGCCTCATGCGCGAGACGCGGAACCCCGCCGCCAAGTTCATGCACTGCCTGCCCGCAGACCACGACACCAACACCGTCGTAGCACGCGAGATCATGGAGCACACAGGGATGACCTCGGGCCTCGAGGTGACCGACGAGGTGTTCCGCTCACCCGCCAGCATTCTCTTCGACCAGGCCGAGAACCGGCTGCGGCAGCATCTGGCTGGCGCTGCTGGGGGGCGGCGCTGGCCCCGACCGACGGCGCATTAGGCACGGGCATGATGGCCAACCCGGGATCGCCATGCCAGATCGAAGGCTCATCCGGCGGAGCTCACCCCCTTAAGGGTGATGCCCCAGGTCAAGGACGATGCTGAACTGTGAGTATCTACGCCGACCAGAGTGAGCAGGGCTATGAGGAGTTGGTCGAGGCCGTCAGATCAGGACTCCCCGAAACGGGCGGAGATGCGTGGGCGCCTCCCGATCGTGCCGCCTACCGGGCCGTCAGTGCCCTCGGTCATCGAGGGACTGAGCACCGTCGAGGTGCGGTGGATCCTGCCCGGCCAGCTGGATGCCGCAGTCGCCGGATGGTTCGGGCGGTTCCCGGCCGGTCTGGACTCGCGCGAGGACATCTACCTCATGCATCCGTTCCTGCGCGGGCTGTCGGTGAAGATCCGGGCGGGTCAGCTGCTCGAGGTGAAGCAGTATCACGGCAGCCCGGGAATCCTCGATGCCGCAGGCCGCGCCCGCGGCCGCATCGAGTCCTGGCGGAAGTGGTCGTTTCCGTTCGGGTCGCTCGGCCTGGACGGAGCCGGGTCGGCCGGCTGGACGGTGGTGCACAAGAGACGGTGGATGAGCCGATTCCGGATGGCCGACGGGCGGCTCATGGCAGACTTCGCGGAGCGGTCCACGGGTTCGGAATGCGGGGTGGAACTCACCGAGGTCCGCTCGGACGGTGAGACCTGGTGGTCCCTGGGATTCGAGGCGACCGGTCCGGCCGACTCGCTGCGCAGCACGCTGGAGGGCGGCGCCGCGCTGATGTTCGCCCAGGCTCCGCCCGGCGATGTGGAACTCGACATGAGTCACTGCCAGTCCTACATCGAATGGCTGTCCCGGCGGCCGGTAACTCGCGTGCCGGAGACGACAGGCCTCCGGCTTGATGCGTCCACCTAGCGGTGGGACGTCTCGTGCGGATCGGCGAGAGCCGCGAGCGCCGGCCGCGACAGGACTGCACGATTCACCCGCGTCGGCTCCGGAGTTGGCCGTAACAGCGCAGGTCAGGCATGAGCAGGCAGCCGCGCGGACCCATGATGAGCCCGCGCTGGGGTGGAGGGTGTGCTGCGCGGCAGCCGGTCCGCCTGGCGGACGGCCGCCCGGAAGGCGGCTGCACCGATGCGTATGAGCTGATCTGCTGTGAGTGCGGGGATGATCTGGACCTGGATCACCGCGACGTGGCGCCGTTGGCGCCCCGTGATGCGGTGATTCACCCCTCGATGGGCGAGGCGTGCGCCCGGTTTGTGCGGAACCGTAAGGCCTACAGAGGCCTCAGCCCGCAGTCATCGGAATCGGGCGGTGACCGGCACGTGCCGCATAACCCGTCCGGAGCGGGACATAGGTCACAGCCGCCTGACAAGCCGGGATCGATCACCA
>Ga0210405_10001021_pt1 | contig 33961 bp, 35 predicted proteins | sample IncBWH11MmetaG_FD_155492 | JGI IMG/M metagenome (GOLD analysis project Ga0210405, IMG submission 155492) | Forest soil microbial communities from Barre Woods Harvard Forest LTER site, Petersham, Massachusetts, United States - Inc-BW-H-11-M | ecosystem: Environmental > Terrestrial > Soil >...
TCTCCCCCTTCTCTCTCTCTCTCTCTCTCCCCGCTCTTCGCGGGGAGAAGGTTGGGGTGAGGAGGACTCTCCACGCACTGCGCCCACGGAGAGTCCCCGGTGGTGTTTTAATTCCGCGCATTCTTCGCCGCCTCCCGGCCGGCGATGCGGCCGAACACGCTGCCGATGGTCATTCCGATGCCGGCCGCGTAGCCTTTGCCGAGCACGTTGCCGGCCATGATCTCGCCGGCCGCGAACATATTGGCGGCAGGCTTGCCGTTCTTCATCACCATGCGCGCCTGCTTGTTCACGCGGGTGCCGAGATAGGTAAAGGTGATGCCGGGGCGCACAGGGTAGGCATAATAGGGCGGCGTCTCGATCCGCCGCGCCCAATGGGTTTTCGGCGGCGTCAGCCCTTCGGTGCGGCAATCGTCAAGAATGGTGTGATCGAAGGTTCCGGGCAGCACCGCCGCATTGAACTCGGCGACGGTTTTTTCCAGCGCGGCCGGATCGAGGTCCAGCCTGGAGGCCAGGCCGGCGATGCTTTCGGCTTCGATCGGCGGGAACAGCGTCGGCATGAAACTGTTGCGCGAGCTCGCGTCAAAAATGATGTAGGCGATCTGGTCGGGTTGCGCTGCCACCAGTCGTCCCCAGATGGCGTAGCGTTTCGGCCAGATATCCTCGCCTTCGTCATAGAATCGCTGCGCGTGCTTGTTGACGACGATGCCGAACACCACGGAATCATGTCGCGTGATGATGCCGCCGTCGAATTTCGGCGCGCGCGCGTCGATCGCGACGGCGTGGCATTGCGTGGGATCGCCGATTTCCTGCACGCCCTTCTCCAGCAGCATCTTCAGGATCGAGCCGCGGTTATAGGGCGTGCCACGGATCAGGAAATTGTCGGCGGCCTCGCCCCAATACTGCTTGAGCCATTCGATGTTGGCTTCGAAACCGCCGGCGGCGGCAACAATCGTTGCAGCGGTGACGTTGGCGCGGCGATCGCCTTGCTTCAGTGTGGCAGACAGGAACATGCCGTCGGCAATTTCCAGGTCGACCACTTCGGCGTCGTAGAGAACGTCTACGCCGATCTGCTCGGCGGTCAGATAGAGCGCGTTCAGCATCGCCCTTCCGCCGCCCAGGAAGAACGAATTGGTCCGTCCCAGACTGAGCGTGCCACCGAGCGACGGCTGCCAGCGCACGCCCTGTTCGACGATCCAGCCCAGTATGTCCTTGGACTCGGCGATCATGTGGCGCGCCAGCTCCTCGTCGGTCTCCCCGCCGGTGACGCGAAGCAGATCCTCCCAGAACTCCTCTTCGGTATAGGGACCGGTGAGGATCTCAGTCGCTGCATCATGGGCGCAGCGCATGTTGCGGGTGTGGCGGGTGTTGCCGCCGCGATAGAATTTCGGCGCGCCCTCCAGCACCAGCACACTAGCACCGGCCCGCCGTGCGCCGATTGCGGCGCACAGCGCGGCATTGCCGCCGCCAATCACCAGCACGTCGTATTTTCGGGTGAAATCGACCATGCCGTGTTGTTAGCTTGTTTGCATGGAAATCAAAACCGGCATCCGGCCTGGCCAGTCCACCTGCGGGGACATGACTGATGCCTCAGGCGGCGACGGCTCCCTGGGTGGCCGCGGTCTTGCCGCCGCGATAAATGGTGAGCGCGGCGACGACGCCGAGGACAGCGGCACACATCAGCCAGAAGCCTGGAGATGCGTTGTCGCCGGTGTGATTGATCAGCCAGGTCGATACGAACGGTGTGAACGTTCCGAACAGTCCTGCGGCGAGCGCAAAAGCCATCGAGAAACAGGTGGTGCGGACATGCTTGGGCACCACTTCGACCAGCGCGCCCAGCATGGTGCCGCTGTAAACGCCGAAATAGAACGAGAACATCATTTCGACGGCCAGCATCTTGCCAAACGTTGGTGCCGCGACCAGCCAGTGCAGCGCGGGATAGGCGGTCAAAAACGACAGGCACGCAATCCCCAGCAGCACCGGTTTCCGGCCGAGACGATCGGATACCGCGCCCCCGACGGGATTCCAGATGAAGTTGGTCACCGCCACCAGGAGTGTGACGAGAAGGGCATCCCGCGACGAGAGTTTCAGCACGTTCCTGCCGAAGGTCGGCGTGTAGACGGTGACGAAATAGAAGGTCGTGGTGGTCAAGACCGCCATCATCATGCCAAGCACGATGATCTTCCAGTTAACCGCGGCGGAGCTGAAGACCTCAGAGGTGGACGGATGCTTCTTCATCGCCAGGAATTCCGGCGTTTCTTCCAGCGTCCGGCGCAGGAAGAAAATGAAGGGAATGATGAGGCACCCGATGAAGAACGGAATTCGCCACTTGGCGAATTCGATCCCCCCGAGGAATGCGACGGTATCGCCTGTCACTGCTTCATTGAGTGCAAATCCAATGATCGCAGCGACGAAGATCGCGACCTGCTGGCTGGCGGACTGGAACGAGGTATAGAACCCCTTGTTGCCGGGGGTCGCGATTTCGGAAAGATACACCGACACGCCGCCGAGCTCGACGCCGGCGGAGAAGCCCTGCAGCAACCGGCCGATCAGAACGATGATCGGCGCGGCAACGCCGATGCTGGGATAGGTCGGACAGACCGCAATCGTCACCGTGCCGATCGCCATGATCGTCAGTGTAACGATCAGGCCCTTGCGGCGGCCGATCCGGTCGATATAGGCGCCGAGCACGATCGCGCCGACCGGGCGCATCAGCGCGCCAAGCCAGAAAACGCCGAATGCGTTGAGCAGCGCGGCGGTCTCGTTTTCGGATGGAAAGAAGGCTTTCGCGATATAGGGGGCATAAAAGCCGAACAGGAAGAAATCGAATTGCTCGAGGAAATTGCCGCTGGTTGCCCGGAGGATGGCGCCAATTCGCGATTTGATCTGCGGCGGCGGCGAACTGGACGATTGCGACATTCCCGATTTCTCCCCGTTGTCCTGTGCCCGGGGCAGCCTCTCCGCACCGGCCGGGACAGTTAGATTGTTTTCTTGCGGCAATGTGCCACGTCATGGCGAGGTGACCAACCGAAAAACCGGGGGAGAGGTCGATGGAGCGAGAGGTGCGCGCCAGGCGGCATGAATACCTGCAGCGCAGCGCTTAGTTTATTCCCGCACCGCCCTGGACCGAGGCAATCAGCCATTGCCGGAACGCAGACAGCTTCGCCGATCCCGCTCTCGTCTCGGGCGAGACCAGATAGAAACCGGCGTCGGCCGGCAGCGCGATCTTGAACGGAATGACCAGGCGGCCCTTGGCGATGTCGGCCTCGACATAGGAGGTCCGGCCCATCGCGACGCCAATGCCGTCGATTGCGGCCTGCACCGTCATGAAGATCAGATCGAAGCTCAATCCAGGTTGTTTCGAGATATTCGACGGCAACGCCGCGGCGGTGAGCCACAGCCGCCAGTCGTCGTCATAGCCTCCGCTGGAGTGCAGCAGGGTGTGGTACGCCAGATCTTCGGGGCAGCGCAGCGGCTTGTCGCCTTTCAGCAGCGCCGGGCTGCACACCGGAAACAATTCATCGGCCATCAGCCAGTCGGCGCGCAGGCCGGGCCAATTGCCGCGGCCATAGCGGATCGCAGCGTCGACGTCGTCGCGCTGGAAGTCGACCAGGCTGGTCGACGTGGTGATGCGGACGTCGATGCCGGGATGCGATTGCTGGAACGAGGAAAGCCTTGGCAGCAGCCATTTGGCGGCCAGCGAGGCCAGCGTGGAGACCGTCAGCACCCGATCGTTATCCTTGCGAATCAGCCGGTCGGTGGCGAGCCGCAGGTCGTTGAACGCCGCCCGAATGCCGGGGAGGTAATCCCTGCCTTCCGGCGTCAAGGCCAGACTGCGGTTCTGCCGGACGAACAGTCGAATCCCGAGGTCCTCCTCCAGCCGTCGGATCTGATGACTGATCGCGGTCTGGGTGACGTTCAACTCGGCGGCCGCAGCGGTGAAGCTCAAATGCCGGGCGGCAGCCTCGAACGCGCGCAATCCGTTGAGCGAAGGTAGCCGGGCGGTCATTTCCGGGCAGCCATATACATGAGTTTATGTCATCTGAGGCGGCACAAAGTGTCGTTTGTCCAAATCCCAAACAGCGCCGACATTGCAGTCAACAGATTAGATTTAGGAGATGAAAATGTCCACCTGCTCACCCGAAACGATGATAAATCATCATGAATCTGGGTTGTTGGCAAGGCTTGGCAGCACCCTGCATGTCTGGAGCGACCGCTGGCACCAGCGGCACGAGCTGGCCCAGTGGACCGACCGCGAACTGCATGACGTCGGGCTTTCGTGGAGCGATGTCGTCCGCGAGGCCGAGAAGCCGTTTTGGCGGGCCTGAAGGCCGCCACGCTGGTGCTGCCTCGTGAGGGGGCGCCAGCCAGCGACTTTATCGAACCATGGAGAGCTCGCGATGACCGCACTTCGCCTTGAGGACCTTCGGCAACACACCGATATCCTGCGGCTCGCTAACGGCAAGACGCTTGCGGTGCGCTTTATCGAGCCGGATGACGCCGAAGCGTTGCAGGGTTACTTCCGCTCGCTCTCGGTCCGCTCCCGCTACAATCGCTTCCTTGGCGCGGTGAGCGAACTGCCCCGCACCGTACTCGATCATTTCATCCATGTCGGCGAGCGCGACCGGTTTGGCGTCATCGCTGTGATGGTGATCGACGGCGTCGAGACCGTCGTCGGCGAAGCCCGCTACGGGTTCGAGGTTGACACGGCAAGCTTCGAGTTTGGCGTATCGGTCGATGACCGCTGGCAAGGCCAGGGCATCGGATCGGCGTTGCTGCGGAATCTGGAATGCCGCGCGGCTGCGTTTGGCACCAGGCGGATGTTCGGCGATACGCTGCGCTCCAACGACGTCATGATGAGCCTGGCGCGCAAGTCCGGCTTTGCCTTCACGCGCCATCCCGACGACTGGAAACTGGTGCGGTTCGAGAAGCGTATCGATGCGGCCCCGCAGGAAATTCCATGCGCGAGCTGGAAGCTCGCGGCGCAGCAGGCCGCGCAGCAGGCGATGGTTTGATCCGTCATTCCGGGATGCTGCGTCAGAATGAAGGGTGGGCAAAGCCAACGGGTCGCGCGAATGCGCGCCCGATGACAGGCTCCGCGTGCCCACCAGCAGCATCGAGTAAAAAGGTGGGCACGGCGCAAGCGCCTTTACCCACCCTACGTGCTGGATCATCCGCTTTCGCGGATGATGACGGCCAGCATGTGTGGCGCCATCATTGCCCCGCAATGACGGTGATCCCTCAAAACTTCTCCACCCACGGCCGCAATTCCAGTTCCCAGGTCCAGGCGCTGCGCGGCTGCTGCAGCACGTTCCAGTAATTCAAGGCAATGGCGTCGGGATCGAGCATCGAATCCGGCCGGTCGGCGGGCTCGGCGCGGCCTGCGCTGCGGATGCCGCCGTCGATCACGAAATGCGCGACATGAATCCCCTGCGGCGACAATTCGCGCGCCAGACTTTGCGCGAGACCGCGCAGGGCGAATTTGCCCATCGCGAAAGGGGCCGAATGCGGATAGCCCTTGACGCTCGCCGACGCACCGGTGAACAGGATGGCGCCGTGGTGGTTCGGCAGCATCCGCTTCGCCGCCTGCTGGGCCACCAGGAAGCCGCCGAACGCGCTGACCGCCATCGCCTGCGCCACATCGGCGGGCACGAGGTCGATGAAAGGGCCGCGGGCCCGCGTGCTGGCGTTGTAAACAACCAGATCCGGCGTTCCGATCTCGCGCTCAACGAGGCCGAACAGACGCTCAACCTCGTCATGATCCGCCGCATTGCAGGCAAAAGCGCGCGCGCCGGTTTCCGTGGAGAGCGCGCCAAGCTTTTCGATTTTGCGGGCCGCCAGCGCGACCTTGATGCCTTCGCGGGCAAACAGCCGCGTCAGCGACGCACTGAGGCCTTCGCCGGCGCCGACAATCAGTGCATTCTTGTATTTGGGCGTTTCCATGCGAGGTTTTCCTTGATCTGTCGGAGATGGCCCCGGCCTTGGTCCCGGCCTTTTGGGGGTGGCAAATTGCGCATGGCCCTGGCCGGAGTGGGCGACATTCCGGCATCGGATGTGCGATAGTTCTCCCCAACAGATGAGGAAACGGACCAGAGAATTCAATGCAGCCACGCAAGCATAATCGCATTGCAAATCCGGCCGGCCGGCCCGGACTGCTTGCCCCCGACACATCGGGCATGAATTTCTACCGCGCCGACCCGGCGCTGACCGATCTGCTTCGTATCCACCTTCCCGATGTCTTGTTTCGCCATATCGAGCCGCATCTCGATCGCCTCGGCGCGCTCGCCGGCGATCATCTCGACGAATGTGCGCGGCTTGCCGACCGGCATGTGCCGGTGCTGCACCAGCGCGATCGCTTCGGCCGCGACATCCAGTGGGTCGAATACCATCCGGCCTATCGCGAACTCGAGCGCGTCGCGTTCGGCGAGTTCGGCATTCACGCGATGTCGCTGCGCAAGGGCATTCTGGGCTGGCCGGAAAAATACCCGGTCGTTGCCAAGCACGCTTTTATGTTCCTCTTCAACCAGGCCGAGTTCGGCCTGGGTTGCCCGATCAATGTCACCGACGGCTGCGCCAGGCTTCTGGCGAATTTCGGCAGCGAGGCGTTGAAGGCCAAATATCTCGACGGCCTCACGCAGACCGACATGGCCCGGCTGACGCAGGGCGGCCAGTTCATGACCGAAAAGGAAGGCGGCTCCGACGTCGGCACGCTCACCACCACCGCCGTGCAGGAGGGCGACCACTGGCTTCTGTCCGGCGAAAAATGGTTCTGCTCCAATGCCGACGCCGAGGTCGTGATGTTGCTGGCCCGGCCGCAAGGCGCTGGCCCCGGCACCCGCGGCGTCGGGCTGTTTTTGATGCCGCGCAAACTCGACGACGGTTCGCCCAATCACTACCGGATCGTGCGGCTGAAGGACAAGCTTGGCACCCGCTCGATGGCGTCGGGCGAGATCAAGCTGGAAGGGGCGGTTGCTTACGCGGTGGGGCGGCTCGATCGCGGTTTCGCGCAGATGGCGGAGATGGTGAATTCATCGCGGCTTTCCAACGGCGTCAAATCCACCGCCTTGATGCGGCGGGCGCATCACGATGCGATGACGGTTGCCGCCAACCGCGTGGTATTCGGCAGCCGCATCATCGATTTGCCGCTCGCGCGCCGGCAATTGATGAAAATCATGCTCGCAACCGAGCAGGCGCTGTCGATGAGTTTTATTACCGCGGACGCGCTCGACCGCGCCGAGGCCGGCAGTCAGGACGCAGCAGCCTTGTTGCGCATCCTGACGCCGACCTTGAAGTTCCGCGCCACCCGCGATGCCCGCAAGGTCTGCGGCGACGCGCTGGAGATGCGCGGCGGCATTGGTTACATCGAGGAGTTTGCAACGAGCAGGCTGCTGCGCGATGCGCATCTCGGCTCGATCTGGGAGGGCACCGGCAACATCGTCGCCATCGATGCCCTGCAACGCGCGGTTGGCCGCCATGGCGCCGATGCGGCGCTGGCCGCCGATCTGCACGCCCGGCTCGACGATAGCGCCAATGTACCGCGCGCCTGGCGCGACCGCCTGCGCGAATTCACCGATCGCGCCGTCGGTTTTGCCCGCGAGGTTGCCGGGCGCAGTGACCACGAGGCCGATGCGCGGCGTGCCACCAGCCTGCTCTATCATGTTGCAAGCGCAGTCGCGCTGGCGTGGGAGGCCGGGCGGATCCATGAAATGCGCGGTGATGCCCGCCGGCTCCTGCTGTCCCGCATGACGATCGATCATCGCGTGTCCTCCCGCGATCCCTTCCACCTTGCCGACAATGCGACGCAGCGCGCCATCACCGACCTTCTGCTCGGCGATCGTGCCGCCGGCATGACCGAGGTTGGCGAATTGCTCATCGCGGCATAGGCTCAGCGACAAGCCCCGGGTTTCAGGACATTTCAAAATACGGATATGGAGAGCATGCGATGAAGGCCGCCGTCCTGCATGAAGTCAACAAGCCGCTCGTGATCGAGGACATCAGCCTCCAGAAGCCCGGTCCGCGCGAAGTCCTGATCCGCACCAGCGTCGCCGGGCTCTGTCATTCCGACCTGCACTTCATCGAAGGGCTTTACCCACATCCGCTGCCGGCGGTGCTCGGCCATGAATCCGCCGGCGTCGTCGAGCAGGTCGGTTCGGATGTGACCTATGTGAAGGCGGGCGATCATGTCGTGACGTGTCTGTCGGTGTTCTGCGGTACCTGCGACAATTGCTCGACCGGGCGGCCGGTGCTGTGCACCGATACTTCGGTGAAGATGCTGCCTGGCGTGTCCGACCGGCTGTCATGGGCACGATCCGAAAAGCTGAACCAGTTTCTCAACCTGTCGTCATTTGCCGAGCAGATGCTGGTGCATGAGAACGCGATCGTGAAAATCCGCAAGGATATGCCGCTTGATCTGGCGGCGTTGATCGGTTGTGGCGTCGTCACCGGCTATGGGGCGGTGGTGAACACCGCGAAAGTGGCGCCCGGCGAGACCGTCATCGTGATCGGCTGCGGCGGGGTCGGCATGGCCGCGATCAACGGCGCGGAGATCGCAGGCGCCGGCCGCATCATCGCTGTCGATACCAATCCGGCGAAACTTCAATTGGCCACAAAGCTCGGGGCCACCGACATCATCGATCCCAAAAACGGCGATGTGGTGAAACAGGTGCGCGATCTCACCAGTGGCGGGGTGCATCACGCATTCGAAGTACTCGGTCGGAAGGAAACCGCGGAGCAGGCGTTCGCGATGCTGGCGCCCGGCGGCACCGCCACCATCGTCGGCATGATTCCGTTCGGCCAGAAGATCGAACTGCATGGATTCGATTTCCTGCGCGAGCGCAGGATCCAGGGCTCGTCGATGGGGTCGAACCATTTTCGCGTCGACATGCCGCGCCTCGTCGAATTTTACATGCGCGGCAAGCTGCATCTGGAGGACTGGATATCGGCGAAGCTGAAGCTGTCCGAGATCAACGAGGGCTTTGCCGCGATGAAGGCCGGCAAGACGGTGCGCAGCGTGATTATGTTTGATGCCTGAACATACCTTGCTCGTCATGCGCGGGCCTGACCCGCGCATCCATCGAACGTCGCAAAAACAGTTACTGCAAACGGATGGATTGCCGGGCATAGGCGAGCGGTAGCGACGCCGTGCTTCGGACGGCTATGGGGCGTTGACGGGTCGTCAATAGTCGCGCTCACCGCGAGACATGCGCCGACACCGCGAGCCAGCGGCCGTTTTGTCGCGCCCAGACATCGGTGTAGCACCCCGATCCCCGGTTGCCGTCCGCGGTCGTGTACCTGGTGCGGGCGTGGATGATCGCAAAATCGCCCATCAATCGTATTTTGACGTCATGGGCCTCGAGATTCCTGATCGTCACAGGGATCGCCGTCTGCTTCAGGAAAGCGGCGCGGTCCACCAGCGATTTGTCGGGATTGGAACAATAGAAATCCTGGGCGAGGATTTCCTCGAACCGTTTGACGTCGGATTTCTGCACGGAATCGACGTAGTCGCGATTGAGCGCTGTCAGTTCGGCGATGTCGTTGCGCATGGGCTGCTCCATCTCCACTCTCACCGCAATGACGGTGTTAATTGCTTCTGCGAATAACTTCAATCGTCAAACGCCGGCGGGGGCACAAAGCCGCCGAATTCGCGCTCGATCAGTTCGGCGAGTTTCAAGGGCGTGCGATCTTCCAGCCATGGACCGAGGATCTGGACGCCGATCGGCAGGCCCTCCCGTGAAAGGCCGGTTGGTATTGCCGTTGCCGGCAGGCCGGGCAGAGAGGCGATGCCGGGCCATGCCAGCTGGTCGGAGTAGGCATAGCCCTTGCCGTCGATATTGATGTGCCGTGTTTCCTGCTCCGCCGAATGATCGTGCGGAAAGGCCGGCGTCGGCATCACGGGGCAGATCACAGCGTCGAAGTGCTGGAACAGCGCGCGCCATTGCGCCCGCAACCGCGCGCGCGCGACATCGGCCATCACCCAGTCGCGATGGCTGATTGCGATGCCGCGCAGGCGCTCCGCCCGCAGGCTCATGTCATCCCCGGGCAGGATTGCCGCAGCGGCCACTGCGCCGGCATAAGCTTCCGGCGCGAACCCGATCGCAACAAACGACAGCAGCATCCGCATGAAGAGGCGGGAGGAGGCGGCAAAGTCCGGCAAGAGCCGGCTCTCGCGTTCGATCTTGACGCCGGCCTTGCCAAGGTTCGCCGCCAGCTTGTCGATCGCCGACCGTACCTCTGCATCCGTCGGCATCACCGGATCGGTATCGATCAGAAGCACGCGGAAATTCTTCAGTTCGCTGTGGCGCGGCGGCGGCAATGCAAGCTTGTAGGCCGTGCCTGCGTCCAGCGGGTCGGGTGTTGCGACGACATCGAGTAAAAGCGAAAGGTCTGCCGCACAGCGCGCCATCGGCCCGATCACCAGCAGGTCATGGTGTTCCGGCAATGGGGGAAGCGGCGGCGGCGTGTGGCCGCGCAACGGCACCAGCGCGAAGGTCGGCTTGTGCGCATAGACGCCGCAGTGAAACGCCGGCACGCGCAGCGAGCCGCCGATATCCGAGCCGAGCGACAGCGCTCCATAACCCGCCGCCAGCGCCGCGGAGGATCCGCCAGACGAGCCGCCGGGCGTGCGGCCAAGATCGTAGGGATTATTGGTGGTGCCGTAGATGTCGTTGTAGCTCTGCCAGTCACCAAGCTCGAGCGGAACGTTGGTCTTGCCGAGGATAATCCCGCCGGCGTCCTTGACGCGCGATATCGCCAGCGCGTCCTCGGAGGGGCGAAAATCCTTCTGCGCGGGAATGCCCCATGTCGTGGGCAGGCCTGCGACGTTGTAGGATTCCTTCACCGTGAGCGGAATGCCAAGCAGCGGCCTTGTCTCGCCGCGCGCGAGCGCCGCATCGGCGGCACGGGCGGCGTCGAGCGCTCGCGCGAAATCGCGCACGCAAACCGCATTGATTTTTGCGTCGTGGCGCTCGATGCGTCCGATCGCGTCCTGCGCCAGTTCAACCGCCGAGACTTTTCGACCCGCAAGGGCGGCCGACAATTCTGTTGCTGTCTTGAAGCTCCATTGCGATTTCGCCATGTCATTCTCCTGTCTGCTATCTGCACTGGGGAGAATATTGCCTGGCCCGGACGACGACCGTTAGACCGCGATTGCGGTCCCATTGACGGCTATCCGGGCAGCATCCGATGCATGATACGGTCGCGGTAGCCGAAGAGGTGGACCAGCGCTGTTGCGACATGAACGCCGATGAAGACCAGCAGCATCCATTCCATCGTTTGATGCCAGCCGTCGAATGCCTTCAGGTTCGCCTCGCTTTTCGAAGCCAGCATCGGCAGTGGAAACAGATAGAAGAATGAAACCGGCCAGCCGCGAAACGACGCGAACAGCCAGCCGGTGATGGTGGTCGCCAACACCAGCACATAAAGCGCCCAGTGCATGGCCTCGGAAGCCAGCCTTTGCCAGGCAGGCAGCGAATTATCCGGTGCAACGAAGTGGGTAAGCCGCCAGACGAATCGCATCAGGATCAGCACCAGGATGGTGATGCCGAACGAGATATGGAAGCTCATCGGCTCGCCAGGTGGACCCGCATGAACATCCGGCATCAACCAGCCGATCAGGTATTGCACGAGCAAAAGCCCTGCGACGAGCCAGTGGAGCACCTTTGCGGTGGTCCCGTATTGCAAACGATCGGTCATGAGTTTCCCTTCATCGACGTTGATATCTCTTGGTGCCGCGACGCCGGCGTCAATGGCGCCGCCTCACCAGGGTTGCTGCAATCGCGTGGAAGCATGCGACATCGGATTGACAGGTCCGCCGGCGCTGCGCTCGCCTGCACCGGCATTGCTTCCGGGCACCGGGAACGCGTATCCCAAAATGGTTTTGATGACCCAGCGATCGGACCCCGGGGTCAATCCGTAACCAACGCCAAAGTCCACATCCAGGACGCCGAGCTTGAAATCGGTAACCAGGAACAGAGTGTGTTGCTGATCGGCAAGCCTGGCGAAGTTCCCGATCTCGCCGAAGTCGGCATAATATTCGAGACCTAGAAACGTGTCCGGGCCGAGCTTTCGCGCCAGCCGCGCGGCGGGCGCAAAGTCCAGTTGGCCAAGCCTTCCAAAGCCGGCATCCACGATCGGGTTGACGATGAATTCCCAGTCCGCGTTGCGCACACCGATGATCGGGCGGACTTCCAGCGTAAACCGCGTCGGCGAGAAGATCGGCGTCGTGTTGCTGAATTCCAGATTGACGCCGTAGAAGAAGTCGCGCTTGTCGGCATTGGGCGACACGAACAGGGTGCGAAGCTTGAAGCCATTGGACAGGAATTGCTGATCCTGGATGGCGAACGGCAGATAGAGGCCGACCTCCAACCACTCGGTGACGCCATAGGCGAATTCCGGCGTGCCGTTGATGCTGTGGTTGGAGACGAGACCGCCGGGAAACGGCTGGTCCTTGAGCCCCAGCGGGATATAATTGAGATGCTGCTGAATCGTGAATTGGCCGACCGCCGCGATGCCGGCGTTATAGACCTGGATTTCGTCGGTCGCCCATGCCGGCTGCCCCAGCACGAACACCAACACCGCGCCGGCTGATGCGCTGAGTTCACGATGTGAGCCCGGTCGGGTACCTCGCTTCACCATTCGCGCGGCTCCTTCTAGGCCGCTCCAATGAGAATACCGACCGCGAGCACGATGGCGCCGCCAAGCACGATCTGGAACACCGCCTGCAGGAAGGGAGTGTCCATGTAGCGCGCGCGTATATAGGCGATCGCCCACAGTTCGAAGAACACCACGATTCCGGCAATCGCGGTCGCGATCCAGAACGCGTTGGGCCACGCGTCCGGCACCAGATAGGGCATGGTGTGGCCGAGGCCGCCGAGCGTCGTCATCAGCCCGCAGGTTAATCCGCGCAGCCACGGCGAACCGCGTCCGGTCAGCGAGCCGTCGTCCGACAGCGCTTCCGCAAAGCCCATGCTGATGCCGGCGCCGATCGAGGCGGCGAGGCCGACGAGGAACGTCTGCCAGTTGTGATGGGTGGCGAACGCGGCGGCAAACAGCGGCGCCAGCGTCGACACCGATCCATCCATCAATCCGGCGAGACCGGGCTGCACATATTGCAGCACGAACATGCGCCGGCGCGTCTTGTCCTCTTCCGCGCGCACATCCGGGCTGAGGAACGTGTCGGTCAGCTTCGCCGCGACGTTTTCGTGGCCTTTTTCCGCCTCCGCGAGGTCGCCGAGCAGCCGGCGGACGCCGACGTCCTGGGTTTGCTCCGCGGCCTTGACGTAGAACCGCTCGGCTTCGAACTCCATCGTCGCCGCTTCCTTGCGGATGGTGTCGAGCGAAAGGTTTTTGGTCAGCCAGATCGGCCGGCGCCGCAAGAATCCCTTGACGTTGTCTCTACGAATCGGCGGAAGATTTGTGCCGAAGCGCTTTTCGTACATCTCCAGCAGCATGTGGCGATGGCCCTTTTCCTCCTCGGCCATTTCCTCGAAAATCTTCGCCGATTCCGGGTAGCGCTCCGCCAGATCTTCCGCGAAGGTCATGTAGATGCGGCTGTCTTCCTCTTCGGCGGAGATCGCAACCGCCAGCACTTCCCGTTCGGTCAAATCGGCAAAATTCTTCACAGCAAGCCTTTTCGTTCATTTAGAATGATTCTAAATTCATATAGCTTCAGCTCGCGGCCAGGTCAAATCGTTCAGCCGACGGCCCGCATGCGCTTCCACCCCGAAAAACGGGAACCGTTGCGGCTGGCGACCGTTCGAGTTCCTGTCTTTCCAGTCCGTCGCAGGGAGTTTTCATGGACAAGGTCAAATACCGCTTGAACGATCCGCGGCTCGCGCCGCGTCGGACCAAGCTTGAGATTCCCGGTTGGGCGGGAAAGCGCGAGCCCCGCGCCAACGGCTCGCGCGAACAGGTGTGGCATTGCGTACCGTTTTCGGAAGGCGCGCAGTACGGGATCGAATTGTTTTACCCCTACGACAATGAACTCCACGTCAGCACCAGGGGCGGCCGCTTGGTGATGGAAAGCGATTGGGGCGACCCGCCCGACAGCGGCGTGCAGTGGCCGCCGTTTCGGAATTTCGGCGATACTTTTTACACGTATCAAATCCTACTTGATCTCAAGGTCGAGAAGGGCATGGCGATCCGCACCGAACCGCATCCGCGGTTCTACACCGACCCAACCGATACCGTGCCAATTGCGGTTCCGGCGCTGATACGAAACTGGTGGCCGATGATGTTCTTTTGCGTGTTCAAGGCGCCGGCCGAAGGCCGCACCCACATCTTCAGGCCGAACGAGCCGTTCGCGCAGATCATCGTCATCCCCGAGGAAGCAAATTTCGACCTCGAGCCGATGAGCCTGGAGGAGTTCTCCGAGCGAGAGCTTCAGGCGCGCCGCATCTACAGCAGCCGGCCGACATTATCGGCCGGGACGGAGTGGACCTCGTCGACGGACACCGTGTTCGACGGCACCTATCGGCATCTTCATCGCGCGGCGAAGGAGAAAAGCCGCCAGGAATAGCGTTTTCAAGCGAAGCATGCCCCGCGGACTTGTCCGCGGATGGTTACCCGGTTCGCGTGAGGCAAAATGGGCCGGCCAATCAAGTTTTGGCAGCACGCAAAAAAACAGGACCCGAAGGTCCTGTTTTCATCGTCAGAGCCCGCGACTTCAATAGCGGTAGTAGCTGTGGTGATGATGATGGTGGTGATGGTGATGGTAACGGCGATATCGGGGCACGACCAGCACCGGCCCATAGCGGCGATAGAAGCTGTGGTGATGATGGTGGTGATGGTGATGATGATAGAATTGCGCAAGCTGGACGTTTTCGTCCGCTGCCGGCTTCGAGCCTGATTCATCGACCGCCTGCAAGAGCGCTGCAGCGTTGGGAATTGGCTGCAGCAGTTCGGCAAATGAACTTGCCCTCAAAACATCGGTCGGAGCCGGAGCTGGAGCAGCTTGGGCGGCGTTGAATGCGCCCAGGGTCGCCACCGCGCCCAATAGTCCAGCGATCTTCTTTTCCATAGTCTCTCCTTCAATATATGATGCCGGTCGCATTGCCCGACAGCCAGCAACGCTGGTATCTGGAAATGGTTCCGCGACAAATGTGTCGGTTTAAGGCCTAGAATAGTTCACCAGCCGCCTTTTGGGTCGCCGATTTAAAAAACTGCAGCAGCAGGCGGCTAACCTGGCCAGGCTGCTCCTGCAGCACCCAGTGCCCGGCGCCGTCGACCAGATGACAGCCAAGCATGCGGGTGCAGGCGTGCGCCTGCATCGCCTCGAAGACGCCGGGGCGCTGATAGGCGCCCCAGTCCTGCCGGCCCGAGATGAAGCAGGAAGGCACATCGATGCTGCGCCCGGACCAGGTTTCGAGCTCCGCGGTGAACCGGCCCGAGGTGCCGCAACGATACCATTGCAACCCGCCCTGGAAGCCGGTGCGTTCATATTCGGCGCTGTAGAAGGCGAGCTCGCGGTCGGGCAGCCATTGGTTGGCAGCGATTGCCTCCGCCGACGGCATTTCCGCAGCCACCGTCTCGGCCATGTTGCTGGCGAGATCCATCACGTAATAGGTCGGCAATTTGGCCAGTTCGCCCGCAGACCATGATTGCAGCGGATAGGGCTTGTTGTCCTTCCAGTCCGCGCTCTTGTGATGGAAATAGGCGCGCAGGAAATCATGCACGCCCTGCGGCGCATGCCACATGTCGGCATTGGCTTCGCGGGTCGAATAGTACCAATGATAATGCTTTCGCGGTCGCGGCAGTGCCGCAAGCTCGCGATGCACGGGATCCTCGCGCTTCAGTTGCGGTGGCGCGTCGGCGGTATCGAAGGCAAGCTGTGGTGCGCCCGCGAACGGCGCGCTCATCAGGACGACCGAGCGAAACACGTCGGGCCGGATCAACGCGCACCATGCGGCAACCGAACTGCCGAAATCATGCCCGACCACGGACGCGACCGAGCGATAGCCGAATGCCGACACCAGGCCGAGCGCGTCGCGCACCAGATTGGTGAGTCGGAACGAGTTTAGATCGCCGTCGTAACGCGCGTCCCAACCGGTGGTGCGGCCATAGCCGCGCTGGTCCGGCGCGATCACGTGATAGCCGGCCTCCGCCAACGCCGGCATCACCTTGCGCCAACTAAAGGCGAGCTCGGGAAAGCCGTGCAGCAACAGCACGCATGGCCGGTCTTTGCTCTCAAAGCCCGCTTCCAGCACATGCATGGAGAGGCCGTTGATATCCTCAACAAAGCGCGAGCGGATGGGGGAGGGGAGGGGGATAGCGGGGAGGGTGGTTGCGCCACTCATAGGCTGTGTCCCCTCATGGCGAGGAGGCGCGAATGCGCCGTCTCGAACCATGAGGCCCGGTATCGCTCATCCTTCGAGACGCGCGCAAGAGCGCGCTCCTCAGGATGAGGTATCCCGCGCATGGCGTGCGGAACATTGAGAAATCACAGCCGCTCCACGATCGTCACATTGGCCATGCCGCCGCCCTCGCACATGGTCTGCAGGCCGTAGCGCTTGTTGCGCTGCTTGAGCGCGTTGACCAGCGTGGTCATCAACTTGGTGCCGGAGCCGCCCAAAGGATGGCCGAGCGCGATGGCGCCGCCATTGACATTGAGCCTTGCCGGATCGGCGCCGGTGGTCTTCAGCCAGGCCGTCGGCACCGACGCAAAGGCCTCGTTGACTTCGAACAGGTCGATGTCGTCGATTGCCATACCGGCCTTCTTCAGCGCGCGCTCGGTGGCGGGCAACGGGGCTTCCAGCATGATCACGGGATCGCCGCCCATCATTGTCATGTGATGGATCCGCGCCATCGGTGTGATGCCGAGCGACTTCAATCCTCTTTCGTTGACGACCATGACGCCGGAGGCGCCGTCGCAGATCTGGCTGGCGCTGGCGGCGGTGAGCTTGCCGTTCTCCGCGATCAGTTTGACGCCCTTGATGCCCTCGAGACTGGCGTCGAAGCGGATGCCTTCGTCGATGGAGTGGATATCGGTCGAGCCGTCCGCGCGGGTGATCGGCAGCGGAATGATCTCATCCTTGAACCTGCCGCCTTGGGTTGCGGCGATCGCGCGCTGGTGGCTGCCATAGGCGTATTCGTCGAGTTCGTCTCTGGAGAGACCGTATTTCTCCGCCATCATTTCCGCGCCCGTGAACTGGCTGAACTGGATATGGGGATAGCGCTTCTCGATGTTCGGGCTCTTGTAATGTCCAAAACCGTTCTTCGCCGGCAGCGAGGAAGCAAGGCCCATCGGCACCCGCGTCATCGCTTCGACGCCGGCGGCGATCACGACATCCATGGTGCCCGACATCACTGCCTGCGCCGCGAAATGCAGCGCCTGTTGCGAGGAGCCGCATTGCCGGTCGATCGACGTGCCCGGCACGCTCTCCGGCAGTTTCGAGGCCATGATGGCGTTGCGCGCGATGTTGTTGGACTGCTCGCCGACCTGCATGACGCAGCCCATGATGACGTCCTCGACCTGATCGGGCGCGGCACCGGAACGTTCCACCAGCGCATCCAGCACGGAAGCCGCGAGATCCGCTGGATGCCAGCCGGCCAGACGACCGCCCTTGCGGCCGCCGGCGGTGCGCGCGGCGGCGACGATATAAGCCTCGGCCATGGGCGTTCTCCCTGTTGTTATTGGTTGCGGCTTGATGGATGGGCCGAATTAAAGTGGGGGCGGCGGATTTAGTCAATCAATCAATTAGGTCTTGAGGAGGCACGCACCATGGGGTTAGCTGCAAGCACTCTTGAGGAGCGATTAGTGAAATGGCGTTGGCGAGTAGCGTCATGCGCCCATAAAAAATACCAGGGAGAGGATCCGCCATGCAGTTGAAAGACGTTGCCGTTCTCATCACCGGCGGTGGTTCCGGCCTTGGCGCTGCGACCGCGCGGGCGATGGCAGCCAAGGGCGCCAGGATCGCGGTGCTCGATCAGAGCAAGGAAAACGCCGAGAAGGTCGCAGGCGAGGTGAAAGGCATTGCGGTCGTCGCCGACGTCACCGACGAGGAGCAGGTCAAGGCGGCGATCGCCAGGGCGGAAGCCGCCCACGGCATTGCCCGGGTGCTGGTGAACTGCGCCGGTATCGGCGGATCGCGGCGCATCGTCGGCAAGGACGGCGTCTATCCGCTGGCCCAGTTCGCGCGCATCATCAATGTCAACCTGATCGGCACCTTCAACGTGCTGCGGCTGTTCGCCGAGCGCCTGTTGACTGAGGCCCCGGTCGGGGAGGAGCGCGGCGTCATCATCAACACCGCAAGCGTCGCGGCCTATGAAGGCCAGATCGGCCAGATCGCCTATTCGGCGTCCAAGGGCGGCATCGTCGGCCTGACCTTGCCGGCGGCGCGCGATCTCGCCCAGCACAAGGTCCGCGTCAACACCATTGCGCCCGGCCTGTTCTTCACCCCGCTGTTGATGGGGTTGAGCGAGGAAGCGCGCAACAGCCTGGGCGCGCAGGTGCCGCATCCGGCGCGGCTCGGCGATGCTTCCGAATACGGCAACCTCGCCGTCCACGTCGTCGAGAACGCGATGCTCAATGGCGAGACGATCCGGCTCGACGGCGCGATCCGCATGGCGCCGAGGTAGTTGTTCGTCGTCGTTCCCGCGAAAGCGGGGACCCATAACCACCAGCGGTCCTTGTTTAAGAAAGGCCTTGGCCAGCATGCCACAACGAGAGAGCACGGTGTATGGGTCCCTGCTTTCGCAGGGACGACCGATCAGAAAGTTTGTCTCACAGAACAGAGTAGCGCCATGAATTTCGATTTCTCCGACGAGCAAAAACAACTGCGCGACGAGGCGAGGAAATTTCTCGCTGGGAAGTGCCCGCCCAGGGCGGTGCGCACGGTCCTCGACGGCAAGACGCCGTACGACCGCGAATTGTGGAAGGGTCTTGCTGATATGGGCTTTCTCGGTGTCGCGATCCCGGAAGCCTATGGCGGCGCGGGTGCCGGCCATCTCGAACTCTGCGTGATCGCCGAAGAAATCGGCCGCGCGCTGGCGCCGGTGCCGTTTTCCTCCACCGTCTATCTGGCCGCGGAAGCCCTTCTGATCGCCGGCAGCGAAGCGCAAAAGCAGAAATGGCTGCCCTTGATCGCATCGGGCGGAGCCATCGGCACGCTGGCCCTGTTCGAAGGCAAAGGCAATCCGTCGCCGCAGGCGATCAAGCTCACCGCGTCCGGAAACAATCTCAACGGCGTGAAAAAGCCGGTGCCCGACGGCGAGATCGCCGATTTTGTCATTGTCGCCGCCCGCACGGGTTCAACCGGGCGCGACAGCGATATTTCGCTGTTTCTGGTCGACATGAAAGCCGAAGGCGTCGACGCCAGGTCGCTGACCACGATCGATCCGTCGCGCGGCCAGGCCGAGCTCACGTTCAGGAATTGCAAGGCGGAGCCTCTCGGTGCCGCCAATGAAGGCTGGAGCCTGGTTTCGCAGCTGCTGGACCGCGCCGCGGTGCTGATGGCGTTCGAGCAGGTCGGCGGTGCCGACCGCGCGCTGGAAATGGGCCGCGACTATGCGCTGGATCGTATCGCTTTTGGCCGGCCGATCGGCTCGTTTCAGGCGGTCAAGCACATGCTCGCCGACATGTATGTCTCGGCGACGCTGGCGCGATCGAACAGCTATTACGGCGCCTGGGCGCTCTCGACCAACGCCTCGGAATTGCCGGAAGCCGCCGCTGCCGCGCGCATCAGCGCGACGCAGGCGTTCCAGCACTGCGCCAAGAACAACATCCAGGTTCACGGCGGCATGGGCTTCACCTGGGAGTTCGACTGTCATCTCTATTACCGGCGCGCCAACGCCACGGCGCTTTCGCTCGGTTCGCTGTCGTACTGGGAAGACGCGCTGATCGACCGGATGCGGAAGCGGAATGCGGCGTAAACAACAAACGGCGTCGTCCCCGCGAAAGCGGGGACCCATACTCCGAGGAGTCTCAACAAAAAGATAGGGCCAACTCCGGAGTAATATCAGACGCCGGTGGTTATGGGTCCCCGCTTTCGCGGGGACGACGACAGGGTTTGAAGGACGACGCCGATGAATTTCGATGACACCCCGCAGGAAGCCGCGTTCCGCGCCGAGGCGAAAGCCTGGATCGCGGCGAATGCGCCGAAGCAATATGAGGAGGAATTGAAAAAATCCTCCCTCGGCCGCACCCAGCTCAAGGGCGCCAACATCCTCGACGTCGCAAGGGCCTGGCAGAAGAAGAAGGCCGAAGCCGGCTGGGCCTGCCTGCACTGGCCAAAGGACTATGGCGGGCGCGGCGCTACTCCGATCGAGCGCGTGATCTGGCAGCAGGAGGAAGGTCCGTTCGGCAAGCTCAGCTACATGTTCATCATTGGCCACGGCATGTGCGGCCCCACCATGATGGCGTTCGCCAGCGAAGAACAGAAGCGCCGCTATTTGCCGCCTCTCGCGTCGGGCGAAAACATCTGGTGCCAATTGTTCTCCGAGCCCGCCGGCGGATCCGACGTCGCCGGCCTGCGCACCCGCGCCGAGAAGCAGGGCTCCGACTGGATCATCAACGGCCAGAAGATCTGGACCTCAGGCGCGCACTACTCCGATTACGGCATCCTGCTGACGCGCACCGATCCCACCGTGCCCAAGCACAAGGGGCTCACCATGTTCTTCCTGGACATGAAGAGCCCCGGCGTCGAGATCAGGCCGATCAAGCAGGCCAACGGCGCGTCCGATTTCAACGAGGTCTATTTCACCGACGTGAAGATCCCCGACGCCCAGCGCTTGGGCGCGGTCGATGACGGCTGGAACGTGTCGCTGACCACGCTGATGAACGAGCGGATGTCGATCGGGGCGGGGGTTGCGACCGGCTTTCCCGAGTTGTTCGAGTATTGCGGCAATCTGATGCTGGAGGATGGGCTCGCGATCGACGATCGCAACGTGCGTTCCAAGCTCGCCAATTGGGCGGTGCGCGCCAGCGGGCTCAAATACACCAGCATGCGCGCGATCTCGGCGTTGTCGAAGGGCGAACGTCCCGGGCCTGAAAATTCGATCGGCAAGCTGGTCGCGGGGTCGATGATCCAGGATATCGCGGCTTTCGCGCTCGACCTGCAAGGTGCGGCGGGGGCACTCAGCGGGCCCGAAGACGCGGAAGCCGCCGGCAAATTCCAGGCGATGCTGCTGCGCGCACCCGGCACCCGTGTCGAAGGCGGCACGGACGAGATCATGCGCAACATCATCGCCGAGCGCGTACTCGGCCTGCCCGGCGACATCCGGGTCGACAAGGACGTGCCGTTCAACAAGATACCGACGAAGGGGCGGTAGACCGAACGCGTAGGGTGGGCATCGCGTAGCGTTGCCCACCGCGGTCGTAATTAAATAGGGTGGGCTCGCTTCGCTTGGCCCACCCTACGAAGCAAGAGGATCGCCATGAATTTCGACGATACCCCGCAGGAGGCCGCGTTCCGCGCCGAGGCGAAGGCGTGGGTCGACGCCAACGCGCCCCGGGAATTCGAGGCGGAACTCTCGAAGGCTTCCCTGGGCCGGATCAAATTGCAGAAACACGACATCGTCGAGGTTGCAAAAGCCTGGCAGAAGAGAAAGGCAGAAGGCGGCTGGGTCTGCCTGCATTGGCCCAAAGAGTATGGCGGGCGCGGCGCGACGCCGGTCGAGCGCGTCATCTGGCAGCAGGAGGAGGGCGTCTACTTCAAGCTGACCAGCCCGTTCCAGATCGGCGAAGGCATGTGCGGGCCGACGCTGATGGGCTATGGCAGCGAAGCCGACAAGCGGCGCTATCTGCCGAAGATCGCCTCGGGCGAGGAAATCTGGTGCCAGCTGTTCTCGGAGCCATCAGGCGGATCCGACGTGGCGGGCCTGCGCACCCGCGCCGAGCGCGACGGCGATCACTGGATCATCAACGGCCAGAAGATCTGGACCTCCGGCGCGCACTACGCGGATTACGGCATTCTCATCACCCGCACCGATCCCACTGTGCCCAAGCACAAGGGCCTCACCATGTTCTACATCGACATGAAGAGCGCAGGCGTCGAGGTGAGACCGATCAAGCAGGCCAACGGCATGCAGGAATTCAATGAGGTATTCTTTACAAACTTGCGCATTCCGGACCAGCAGCGGCTTGGCGCGGTCGGCGACGGCTGGAACGTGTCGCTGACCACGCTGATGAACGAGCGGATGTCGATCGGGTCCCGGCTCGCAACCGGCTTTTCCGAGCTGTTCGAGTTCTGCTGCAACCTGATGACCGAGGGGGGCCCAGCGATCGACGATCGCGCCACGCGCTCGAAGCTCGCCAACTGGGCTGTGAAGAACAGCGGCCTGAAATACACCAGCATGCGAGCAATCTCGGCGCTGTCGAGGGGCGAGCGGCCGGGGCCGGAAAACTCGATCGGCAAGCTGGTGTCGGGCTCGATGCTGCAGGATATCGCGATGTACGCGATGGACTTGCAGGGCGCGAGCGGCATGCTGGCCGGCCCTGAAGCCGCCGAGGCCGCCGGTCAATTTCAGGCGATGTTGATGTCGTCGCCCTCGGTCCGCATTGCCGGTGGAACCGATGAAATCCTCCGCAACATCATCGCCGAACGGGTGTTGGGGCTGCCCGGCGACATCCGCGTCGACAAGGATGTGCCGTTCAACAAGATCCCGACCAAAGGGCGGTAAGCATGACAGGTATTGTTGAGAGTCCCCCGGCCGGCCGGCACAGCACCGAGGAGCGGATCGGTGTGCTGGAAGAATTGCTGGGCGAACGCTATTCCTGCCGCGCATTCAAGCCCGATCCGGTGCCGCGCCCGATCATCGATCGCATATTAAAGACCGCGCAACGTACCGCATCCTGGTGCAACAGCCAGCCGTGGCAGGTCGTGATTGCAAGTGGTGAGGCCAAGGAGCGCTTCCGCAAGGAAATTTATGCCGCGGTCAGTTCCGGCGCGTCGGAAGATGGCGACTTTCCGTTTCCGCGCGAATATCGCGGCGTCTATCTCGATCGTCGCCGGGAGAGCGGCTTCCAGCTCTACAACACGCTCGGCATTCCGCGCGGCGACAAGGCCGCCTATGCGAAACAGGCGCTTGAGAATTACAATTTCTTCGGCGCGCCCCACGTCGCCATCATCCACACCGACGAAGCGCTCGGCATTTATGGCGCGATCGACTGCGGGGCCTATGTCGGCAATTTCATGCTGGCGGCGCAGGCGCTTGGCCTTGGCAGCATCGCGCAGGCGGCCCTTGCACGCCAATCCGGCTTGATCCGCCGCCATTTCAAGCTTGTCGACGACCGGCGGGTGGTCTGCGGGATATCGTTCGGCTTTCCGGATTCCGATCACCGGATCAACAGCTACCGGACGTCGCGCGCGGGTGTTTCCGATGCCGCGACGCTTGTTGACGAGTAGAGTTACACCCGAACCCCGTCATGCCCGGGCTTGTCCCGGGCATCCACGTCTTACGGCGCCGAACAAGAACGTGGATTGCCGGGACAAGCCCGGCCATGACGAAGAGTGGTTGCGGTTCAGGACGAGGACGACAGGACCTTTACCGGAAGCCAATCAGAACTTCGGCGGACGTTTTTCCGAAAACGCCCTGATGCCTTCCTTGATCTCCTCGCCGCGCATGCTTTCGCGATGGCGACGGTCGGCGGCGTCCTCGTCGAGCTTGCCGCGCGCGAATTCGTTGATGGTGCGCTTCATGCCGCGCATCGCGACCGGTGCATTGCCGGCAAGAAGGGTGGCAAGCCTGCCGACCTCTTCGTCGAGCGCCTCGGCCGGTACGACCGCGGTGAGATAGCCGATCCGCAACATCTCCGCCGCGCCGATCTTCTCGGCGGTGAGGAACAGTTTCTTGGCGTTGTCGACCCCGAGCCGGGTCACGTAGCGTGCGATGCCGCTCTTGTAATAGTGCAATCCGAGGCGTGCCGCCGGCATGAACATTTCACAGGTGTCGACGCCGATGCGGAAGTCGCAGGCCAGCGCCAGATCGGTCGAGCCGCCATAGACGCCGCCATTGAGCCGGCAGATGGTGGGAACGCCGATATCCTCGAGCCGGTTGACGACGACTTCAAATGCCGATCCGGCGCTTCGCTCTTCAACGGCGCTGACGGCGCGCTCGGCGACCGAGTTGAGATCGTAGCCGGCGCTGAAGGCGCGGCCGGTGCCGGTAAGGATCAGAAGGCGGATCGCGGGATCGTTTTCGATCCGGTCGAACAGCTTCAGCAGGACATCGAGATCGTCGGCCTGCAGCCGGTTCAGGTGTTTCGGCCGATTGAGACGGATGGTGGCGCCCGCGCCGTTGAGTTCGAGCACCGGCGGGCTCGCCGTGGCTTCCGACATGATTCTCTCCATTTATCTTTTTGAGCATGATCTCCGCGAAAACGCTACGCGCTTGTCGCGACGAAAAACCGGGTCCCGCTTTTTCGGATCATGCCTTATTTATTTTATTTATTTTCCAGCACGCGCCGCCTGGCTTCGGCATCGATGGTCTCGCCGAGATCGGGATGCCGCGCCATCAGCAGGCGGAAGTCCACGAGATCGAGCACCAGCAGCCTCGACACCTGCGTCGTGGTGATGTTGGCCGAGCGCAGATTGTTGCCGAGCAGCGCCATTTCGCCGAAGAATGCGCCGTCGCCGAGCGTCACCTTCTTGCCCGGCAAATCTACCTCGACCTCGCCTTCGGCGATGAAATACATGCAGTCGCCGACCTGACCCTTGCGAATGATGGTGGTGCGCGCGGGCAGATCAATCGTGCGCAGCATGCCCGTGACGTCGGCAATCGCCGCAGGTCCAAGCGCCGCAAAGAACGGCACCTTGCTCACCGATTCCCAGGTCTTCAGGAAATTGTCGCGGCGGGTCTCCGCCGCAAAGCCGGTGGCGAGGATGCCGGCCCAGAGCCCGAATACGCCGAGGCCGCAGATCATGACCACCGCTGCAACCAGCCGGCCGAGCGGAGTGACGGGTACGACGTCGCCGTAGCCGGTCGTGGTCAGGGTCGCGACCGCCCACCACAAGGCCGCAGGCACGCTGCCGAAGGCGGTCGGCTGATAGTCGCGCTCCAGAAAATGCTCCGCCACCGAGGCCAGGAACAGCACCATCAGGAAAATCAGCAGCACGCTCAGGAGTGGCCCGGATTCCAGCACCAGCACCCGGCGCAACTGCCGCAAGCCCGCAATCCCCGGCACAACTTTGAACATCCAGAATATGCCCAACAGCCATGCGGATTTTGCGGGCACGCCGAGCGCCATGGCGAGCGGAACGCCTGCCGCGGCGAAGGCGTCCACCAGCCCGCGGCCGGAAAACGCGTAAGCCCGTCCGCGACCCGCCCGAAAGGCATGGCGAAGCCTGACCACCCATTCGAATATGAAGAAAGCCAGGCAAGCCCACAGCACGGCGTCGACGCCGTGATGCGCCGCCTCATAGGCGGGATCTACGGTGAGCAGCAGCATCATGGCGACGCCGGAGATGACGGCGACATAGGCAGCCTTGGTCATGTTGCGGCCGGTCGTTGCGGCCACAAATTGCGCAAGGGCAGGGAAGGCAAGCGGCTTTGACATCGGACGTTGGCGCCTGTCGCTTGGAAAAACTCAGCCGGCCATCGCTGGCGTGACCGGGTCTGGCAAACTGCCCGTGCGGCGGGGGGCCGTCAACGAGCGGGGAAAAACAACCGTATCGCGGTGGCTCGAGCCTCCGGTCCCGGACGCGGCGAGAGCTGGGGCTCGGTGAAATCGTCGCACCTGAAATTTCCTCACGCGCTTTGTGCCGTCTTGACGATCACCACATGGTCGTCGTGGCCGGCGTGCCGCTTCAGGCTGTCACGCCGCATCCCGATCTCGTCGCGCACGAATTCGTAGCCGAGCTTGAAGGTGTCGAGCCCGTCGCTTGAGATCGTACCGTCGCGCAGTCCGATCACCGCGCCGCGAAGGATGGCCTCGAGCTCGTCTTGCAGGCTGTCGAGAGCATCCAACGTGTTGGCATGCGCGATCCGCTCGCCGATGTCGAGAATGGCGGTAGCCAGTTCACTGGCCTTCTCCGGCGCAACCCTCGTCACCTTGGTGTAAAGCCCGACAAAGATCGAGCCGATGATGCTGAGCGCGCCCGCGCCCAGATAGACGAGGTCGCTGTAGCGCTCCAGGAACGACTTGGCGGTGTCGTTGATGTATTCGTCGACGCCCTGATGGGCGACAATGAAGGCGGTCTTCTCGACGTCGGCCGGTTCGATTTTGGAGGCGAAGCCGTCCTCGAGCGCAAGCTCGGCCTTGTTCTCGTAGATCGTGCGCGCGAGCTCGCCCGCCGTTGTCGATGACATCATGGATCGGGCGACCAACAGCCATTGCAGGCCGATCGTATCCAGATCGTCATCGGGAATCTGGGGTGTCGAGGACAACATGCCCGTAGCCAGGGTTTCTTCCGAAATGCCGGGATTTCGTCGGGTCAGCGCCGCCGACTCGTCGATGGCGTTCAGGGTGAACTGGGAGTGCCTGGCGTATTGTTCGAAGGTCTTGTCTTTGACGATCGCGGAGGCGTGGGCGACGGCGATCACGGCGCCGTAACCACCGGAAGAGAACAGCTTGTCGAGGGTCGAATTCGGCGGCGCCATCTGCAGCCGCGAATTGGCCTCGGGGCTATCGGGAATTTCAAGGACGTTGCGGACGAAGGCGAGGTTGTTGTTGCCGCTGGCGAGAACCGCGATTTTCTTCTTCTTCAGCTCCGCAAGCGATTTGATCTTCTTGGTCCCGGGACTGATCAGCATCAGGACGTCATGTTCCAGTATCGCAAGCGAGCGGGCGCGGGACGGGATCTTGGCGTCGGTGCGCAGCACGGCAAGGTCGGCTCCCCGGCGATCGAACAGCGCCAGAGCCTTGATGTTGTCTGCGTTGGGTACGATCTTGAGGCGCAGTCGCGAGGAAGTGTTCTTGAGCATCGCGGCCAACTTGGCAGCGAAACGGGCTTCGGGTCCGCCGGCGTCGCCGACGGCGAAGGTCAGCGTTTCGGAATTCCTCAGCCAGATGCGGCCGCCCCAAACCGTCGCCACCGTCAGAATCAAAGTCAGCACCACAAACAGCAGCATCTGCATGCGGTTGCTGGAGAGAAGCCGCGAGCGTGCGGACGGCGGCTTGTCCGGAACTGGCGATGGGACTTCAGCACTCATGGCTCATACCCGGGACCGTGGCGTTTGGCCGCAATGGGAACGCCGAGGGTCGCCTGAACACGATCGTAAATATCTAAAAAAGAACGATAATTTTCCAGTTTGTCGATGATATCCGCCCCCGAGCGGATTGCAAATACACCGCTCCGGTAACCTTACCGGCGGAGCCCGGCCGACGCCCCGGCGTATCGCCGTCAGGCCACACCCGGCGTTTTTCGAGCTCCACGCAGGTGCATTCCGTTTCGGGAGATGTCATAAAAGGCCAATACCGGTCTAATTGTCCGGACTTCAAGAAGAAGTTGCGCTGAAAGCCTCCAGACCCCATGCATTCGAAGTCAGTCTAGCGAGGACGTCAGCTTGTCGTTTCCCCCCATGTCCGCGTCGGTTCCGGTAGGTGCGCTGGTCGGATGGATGCTGCTGCTTACCGTCAAGCACGTGATCGCCGATTTTGTCCTGCAGAGCTCATGGATGGCCATCGGCAAGGACCAGAAGACCGGATGGGCACTCCCGCTCCTGGCGCACTGTCTCGTTCACCTTGCGGTTGCAATGGCCCTCATCCTGATCGTTGCGCCGCGGTTCTGGTTTGTCGCTCTGATCGATTTTGCCATTCACATCACAGTCGACCGCGCCAAGGGATTTGTTGCATCGAGATTCGGTGTGACGCAGGATCTTCAGCATCCCTGGTTCTGGACCCTGATCGGCGTGGATCAGGCGCTGCATCATTTGACCGGCTTCGGCCTGTCGATTTTCATGGCGGCGAACGGTTGATCGGGCCTCCTTCGGCAATGGCGTCCCGGATCAAAACGTCCATGTGGTGGGGCCCGACGTCGCGCTCGATCGGGGTCCAGCCCAGTCTTTGGTAATAACCCGAACGCTGCGGCCGCGCGCACAGATAGGCGCGGCTAAAGCCCAGTGCGAAGCAATCCTGCACGGCCCGGTTTACCAGCGCGGCGCCGACGCCGCGCCGGCGCGCATGCGGTTCGACCCACACCGCGGCCACCCAGGGCGTCAACTGCGGTCGCTCGGTGAGATCTGCCTTGATCACCGAGGATGTGCCGAGAAATTCCATGCCGTCATGGGCGATCAGCGCCAATGGAATCGGATCCGCGCCGAGATTCTCCTCCAGCAGACGACCGGAGATAATGTCGAGGGGATGGCCGGAATCCTTCCACCAGGCCCGCCAGATGCGGTCGGCAACGGTATCGAGGAACTCCGGTCGCTGGCGCAGGTCGGAAATGGTGAAAGGCAAAGACATTGATTTGCATCCTGCGCCGTCACGCGGCATCCTCGCTATCATGTAGAGGCAGGAAGCCAATGACAGAGCAACCCCTGACAAAAAAGGCTGTCGATGTGCTGGGTGCCCGCATGGCATATCACGAGCGCGGCGAGGGCAGGCCTGTGCTGTTTCTGCACGGCAATCCGACCTCGTCCTATCTCTGGCGCGATGTCATTCCGGAACTTGCGGGACTGGGCCGGCTGATCGCGCCGGATTTGATCGGCATGGGGGATTCCGCCAAGCTGCCATCGCCGGGCCCGGACACCTACCGCTTTACGACTCACCGCGCGTTTCTCGAAGCTTTCATCGATGCGGTCGTGGGGCGCTCGGAATCCATCGTGTTCGTGGTGCATGACTGGGGCTCGGCGCTGGGTTTCGACTGGGGCAATCGTCACCGCGACCGTGTCCGCGGCATTGCCTATATGGAGGGGATCGTGCGTCCGATAGCCTCGTGGGACGAATGGAGTGCCTCGGCCACGCCGATCTTTCAGGGTTTTCGCTCCGACAAGGGCGAGGCAATGATCCTCGACCGCAACATGTTCGTCGAGCGGGTCCTGCCGGGGTCGGTGTTGCGGAAATTGACCGAGGCGGAGATGGCGGAATATCGAAGGCCTTATCCCGCGCGCGAGGATCGCTGGCCGACGCTGACCTGGCCGCGGCAAATCCCGATCCTCGGCGAGCCCGCCGAGGTGGCGCAGATCGCATCTGACTATTCGCAATGGATGGCGTCGAACGACATTGCAAAACTGTTCGTCAACGCTGAGCCGGGCGCCATTCTGATCGGTACGCAGCGCGATTTTTGCCGAAGCTGGAAGAACCAGACCGAAATCACCGTCCCCGGATCGCATTTCATCCAGGAAGATTCCGGCCCCGCGATCGGGCGGGCGGTAGCCGACTGGATGAAGTCCAATGCGCTGTAGCGAATCGCCGCTGGCGCTGCCCGAACGGGCCGTCCTGTTCAAGCGATCCGTAGCACTACCGGGCCGCGTGGTTAACCCTTCGTTAGAGAGTTGCATTGCATCCTGTGCATCGGGAGATATGCAAATGTTTTCAAGCCGCGACGCATTCGAGAACGATTTCTGCCCGGTCCGCGATGAATTGCTCGGTGAGATGTACCGCGCCAATGAAAACGGACTGCCCCAGCTGGTGGCGAGTGTGTCCCCCGATGTCCGGGCGATGCTCGCGCTGTTTTGCTATCGCAGAAGTCACCTCTATTCGCTGGCGCTCTCGATCGCCGCAAGCTGCAGCGAACAGGAACTGGTTCAGTTCGGCGGTCGCGTCGGCTCCACGCTTTACGCGCTGTCCCGCGAACCGGCCGCGCGTGCCATGCCGTCATCGTGCTACGGCAACCGCAAGCCGATCACGCTGTCCACCAAGCCGCTCTCGACCTTCGCGCCTGTCGAGGACGAACTCGACGAAGATTTCGCCGAATACGCCGAAGCGGTAACGGCCTAACCGTCGACCCTGCGAACGCAAGGACGCATAACCACCAAATGCACCTGTTTGAAAAGGCGTTCGCCAGGGCGCCTTATTGATAGATCACGTGGTATGGGTTCTGCTTGCGCGGGGACGACCTGGGACTAAGCCAGCGGCGGCAACCCATGCCGTCGCCGCGCCATGCCGCATTCGTCGTCGCCGGGCATGCAGGTCCGGCACACCTCGGGGCGAACGGCGTAAATCACGCAGCGGGTCGCAATCCCGATCTGGCCTGATAGCGCCGAGCAGCGGTCTCCGTCGCAGCGCATCCCCGCTTGCCGTTCGTTGACAAAGTTTTCCGGAATGAGTCCGAGCGCGGCGTCGTCTTCGGTCGTGAAGCGCGGCCAGTTTTGCGAATAGGCACAGCAGGCGCCGCATGCCTGGCAGGGGCTTTCGGCGGGGATGGCAGGGTCGGTTGTCTCCATGCGTGAAGGTTTAGCGCGGAAAGCCATGATCGGCCAGTTCGGTTGGGTGAGTCAGGTATCGCTCGGATGCTCCCAGACCAGGCTTCTTCGCCATTTCGCTCGCAGCAGGTCGCGCCGCTCCGGATATTTCTCGTCGAGATAGACGGCGTCGACGACCCGGTCGGTTCGAAAGCTGCGAAAGTCCCGGCGCAGTTCGCACCATGCCGCCAATATCCGCACGGCCGCGAGATAGCCGATGGCGATCGGCCAGATCGTGCGCTCACTGTCGCGGCCCTGTTCGTCCCGGTAGCGCAGGGTGATTTTCCGCCCTTCGTGAATCTGCGTCCGGGTCCGCGCCATGTCGATGCGGTCCGGCTCCTTGCGCCAATTTGCGCGCGCGCGGCTGGCGGGTTCCAGCACAAAAGGCCGCAGGCGCTCGGGCACGGTTTCAGCGATTTTCGCGATCAGGTCCTGGGCGGCACGTGACAGGATCGCATCGGCATTGCCGGCAACCCATTGCGCGCCGAGCACCGCCGCTTCGATTTCATCGGGGGTGAGCATCAAAGGCGGCAGATCGAATCCCTTCTCCAGGATGTAACCCATGCCGGCCTCGCCGCGGATCGGCACCCGCTGCTCCATCAGGGTTGCGATGTCGCGGTAGATCGTCCGCTTCGAGGTTTCGAGTTCGGCGGCGATCGCGTCCGCCGTCAGCGGTTTTCGGGTGCGCCGGAGCACCTGAATGATCTGGAAAAGACGGTCGGCACGTCTCATGGGGCATCTCTTTTCAGGCTGCCGTCTCGACGATGCTGACAGCATGTTGGCAGCAGGTGGCGAGTATACCGGGACAACACTCCAACGAAGAGGATTTTGTCCATGATCATTCTCTACAGCCTCGACCTCTGGGCGACGATGTCGCCGCTGCTGACACCACGGTGGCAGCAGGGGGTCGCTAGCCTGAGGCGTCTGCTCAAGAAATCGGGAGCGCTCTGATGATTACCCTCTATGGCTTTGGCCCCGGCTTCGGCCTGCCGGAAATCGGCCCTTTTGTCACCAAGACCGAAGTCCAGCTGAAAATGGCGGGCCTTTCCTATCGCAAGGAAAAGGCAAGGCCCACCGCCTCTCCCAAGGGGCAACTGCCCTTCATCAACGACGACGGTGAAACCATCGCCGACTCTACCTTCATTCGCGCGCATATCGAAGCCAAATACGGTTTCGATTTCGATGCCCCGATCAGTTTGCAGGCGCGCGCCCAGGCATGGGCGTTCGAGCGAATGATCGAGCACCACCTTTATTGGGCCATGGTCGGTGCGCGCTGGGTTGATCCTGAGAATTTTGCCAAGGGGCCGGCGCATTTCTTCGATGGCGCACCGGAGCATTTGCGCGAAAAACTTCGCGAAGACGCGCAATTTCGCGTCGCCGAGAACTACCTGTTGAGCGGTCTCGGGCGTCACGCCCCGGATGATGACGTCGATCTTGCGGTGCGCTCGCTGCTGGCGTTGTCGGTCCAGCTCGGGGACAAGCCGTATTTGATGGGCGATACGCCATGCGGCACCGATGCCACCGCCTTCGGCGCGCTGGCCGGGATCCTGACGCCGTTCTTCACCTCGCCATTGCGCCAGCGAGCCGAGCAATTCGGAAATCTAAGGGCCTATGTCGACCGGATGATGCTGCAATATTATCCTGATTTTGCGTGGGCCCCACAGCGAGAGGCGGCGTGAGCCCTGCTTTCGTAGGGACGGTTTGATGCGGCATCACCGGGACAACTAGGACGAGGCCGTGCCCTTCAATGCGGCCAGCTCCGCCTCCAGTTCCGCGATGCGCGCATCGCGCGAGGAGAGCGCGGCTGCCACATCGGCGGAATCGAATTTCTGCGGAATATGCTGTGGGCAGTTGGTGTCCCACGCGGAAATCCGAAACAGGATCACCTGCTCGGGCCGCGCTTTGTAGCCCTGCGGCATCAGCGATTGCAACAGCGCGGGATCGTCATCCACCATCCGCGCCTCGCCCCAGATCTTTACCCGGCGGCGATGGACATAATCCATCAGGAAGATGTTGGCCTTGGGATTTTCGGACAAATTGCCTTGCGTGACATATTGCCGGTTACCGCTGTAATCGGCAAACGCAATCGTGTTCTTGTCCAGCACCTTGATGAAGCCCGCTGGCCCGCCGCGATGCTGAATATAAGGTTGGCCATCGGCGGAGGCGGTTGCGAAATACAGGCTGTTGGCCTCGGCGAGAAACGCGGCAAGACCCTCGTCGATCTCGGTGCGCCAGCCGCCGCGCGCCTCGACCTGGGCATAGGCCTCGCGCGATCCCTTGCGCGCCTGGATGGCTTTCACGGCCGGGGTGAACGCGACGTCGCTGGAAAAGATACACCTGTCTGACATCCGAAACCTCCGAACCTTGGTCGATCCACCAACCAAATGGGTGTTTTCCGAAGTTAAGCAATCTGTAGAATTGACACTTCATCATTGCAGTTTATGAAATAATGTCATGGATCGCATCGATGCCATGCAGGCCTTTGTCGCGGTTGCGGACCTCCAGGGGTTTGCGCCGGCGGCGCGCAAGCTCGGGCTTTCGCCGTCGGGCGTGACACGGCTGATCGCGGCGCTGGAGGACCGCCTGGGGGCGCGCTTGCTGCAGCGGACCACGCGGTCGGTGGCGTTGACGGATGTCGGTGCCCGCTATCTGGAACGCGCGCGAGGTATCCTCGCCGAGGTCGAGGAGGCCGAGGCAGCCGTCGAGGGCGAACGCACGCGGCCAAGCGGGCGGCTGGTGGTCTCAGCGCCGATCGGATTCGGACGCCTTCACGTCAGTCCGGTCATGTCGGAATATCTGAAACGCTATCCCGAGGTGTCCGGCGATCTGCGGCTGTCGGATCGCATGATCAATCTGGTGGAAGAGGGCGTAGACCTCGCGGTCAGGATCGGCCACCTCGCCGATTCAAGCCTGGTGGCGCGCCACGTCGGCGAGATGCGGCGCATCGTGGTTGCCTCGACGGGCTATCTGAAAAAGCATGGCGAGCCCAGGACGCCAGATGCCGTCAAATCCCGCCAGACCATTCAGTTCGGTGCCATGAGCGCATCAACGGACTGGCATTTTGTGAAAGATGGCCGCGAGGTTCGTGTCGTGCCGACACCGCGCCTCACCACCAACAGCGCCGATGCCGCGATCCAGTATGCCGCGCAGGATGGAGGCCTGACGCGGGTGCTGGCCTATCAGGCGGCGGATGCGATCAAGGCCGGCCGGCTGAAAATCGTGCTGTCGAAATTCGAGCCGCCAGCGCTACCCATCCACATCGTCTATCCGACCTCGCGGCTGTTGTCGGCGAAGGTGCGCACCTTCATCGACCTCGTGGTCGAGATCAGCAACTGGCATTTTGGGTAGTTTTCGATGGGTCATTCCGGGGCGATGCGAAGCATCGAACTACGATGTGCAATTGCACATCTGAGAATCTCGAGGTTCCGGGTTCGCGCTACGCGCGCCCCGGAACGACACCACCGACAACGCTCACTCTTCCTTCTTCACCACCCGAAACGTCCCATTCGCCCGCGCGATCGCGATGTCGTCGGCTTTGACGAGGCATTGCGCGAAGCAGATCGTGCTGCCGGTCTTGATCACGTCCGTCTCGACCGTGAGCCACTGCCCGACCTGGGCGCTGCTGATGAAATCGATCGACATGCTGACCGTCACCAACGAATTGGCGCCGCGCATTTTGTGACCGCAA
>Ga0210405_10001022_pt1 | contig 33953 bp, 29 predicted proteins | sample IncBWH11MmetaG_FD_155492 | JGI IMG/M metagenome (GOLD analysis project Ga0210405, IMG submission 155492) | Forest soil microbial communities from Barre Woods Harvard Forest LTER site, Petersham, Massachusetts, United States - Inc-BW-H-11-M | ecosystem: Environmental > Terrestrial > Soil >...
TTTCCGCTGCAGCATTTGCGCTTCGTTGATTGCGACCCGCGTTAACCATGTTGAAAAGGAGGATCGCCCTTCAAATTGGTGCAGGTGGAGGAAGGCCTTTTGAAAACTCTGCTGCATGATGTCTTCGGCGTCCTGTCGAACGTGAGAGTACCGTAGCGCGACGGCGAGAATCCTTCGCTGGTGACGCGCGATCAAGGCTTCGAACGCCCTGGCATTTCCATTTTTAGCGGCAGTGACCAGAACAAACTCATCCCCTTCAAGTGGGGTGTGGGCCGGAGGGACCTCTGGTGCTCGTTTGTCAAACTTTCCTACGAGTGCAGGCACAGTGTCCCTCCGGGTCGGTCGGTAAAATCAGTCGCGCCAGTGTTCGATCCATTGTTCGGATTTAAGTGCGTTCTGGATTCTTGTTTCGCGCTACTCTTGCCAAGTTCCGGCTTCACAAGCACGGATGGCGAACAAGCGATGACACTTGCCAGGAGGCCCGCAAACAAACCAAGGATCCAATTGAACGGACTGCGTCTTGTGTGGGTTTTTAGCTGTTCCAGCACATGCTTGGTATAGATACCCGTGGCGGTGAAGCGCGTGCCCTCCTTTGACATGGTCCGCAAGAACCGTAGCCCACTGTTGTCGATGAACATCACCCCACTAAGATCAACGGTGCACTTTCGCCCGTTCTGCGCACGGTGCCTGTTTTTCCAGCAGGCCTTCAGCTCGCCGACCCACGGTTGAACCAAACGACCTTCGAGAGTCCACCTTTGTTCTGTGGCCGTCTCGGCGATCGTGATTCGCAGCATTTGCGTGGCTCGCTTTCTTCACCCAGTGCCGGTGATCCCTTCGTCCACGGACCGATTTGACCGCCAGTTTCAAACCCGTCCCCAACACTGAAGCTTCATGAATGGGACGCCGTTCGCAGCCGCTTGCGCATATGGACTTCCGACCCGCCTCGTTCAAAGTGCACATCGTCCATATACGTTTTCATTAGCGATATTCCGCGCCCATGTTCGGAAAGGGGGTCCGATATGAATCCATTGCCCCCTGCCTTTCCGAAGTCGAATCCTTTTCCCTGATCCGTTACGACGATGGATATTTCCTTGCCGGGCCAGCAGCGGCACCGGACATGTATTTTTGCTCTTGGATGTTCGTGGTTGCCGTGCACGACGGCGTTGGCCAGAGCCTCTCGGAGCGCCATTTCAACATTGAACTCCTCGCCCGTGGCACATTGCGATCCTTCAATCAGCACCATCAGGCGTTCCACTAGCGGTGAGATGGCCTGAACTTTGCTTGGCATCCAGGAGTCAATCTCGAGGACGGAAGAAGCAGGGGAGTTTTTTCGTGAAAACCGCGCTTGAGAATCCGCTGCTCCGTTCAGGCTTCGCATCTCTCGCATGACGAACCCCTCATGCTCAGGGGAAATGCATAATGCGGGCCAGAGCGCGTAAGGATCCGAAAGTCGCGGAAGTTACTGATTTGTACCGAGATGGCGAGCCGCGGGAAGACTCTTTAGATCACCCTGCCAACGTGGCACTGCCGGATTTGCGGTAGCGTGCCAGTTTTGCGGCACACGAGACAAGCACTGGAAAAGCGGTCGGTTGTGAAATTAGCGGGGTGGAACTGCGGTGCAACCCAGTCAGGCCGGGCGGCGGGCGATTCCGAGTTTGCGTATTCTCTGCTGCAGGGTGGACCGTTTCATTCCAAGTTGTGCTGCGGCGCCTTTCGGGCCCGCTACAACCCAGTTGCTCTGCTCCAACGCCTTGAGGATCTGCTGACGCTCTGATTGCTCCAGAACCTCATGAAGCACCCCGTTTGCCCGGGATTTAGGGGATTGGGGCTTTTCCGATGGATGGCCGACCCTTGGAAATTTCAGATCGGCCACATCGACGCTCAGCGTAGGACTTGTGGAAACAATTACGGCGCGTTCAATCACATTCTGAAGTTCTCGTATGTTCCCCGGCCAATGGTAGCGGCACAGGGCATCTATCGTCGCTGACGGAATTGTTTCAATCACTTTGTTCATCCGCCTGGAAAACTGCTGCGCAAAGTGCTTCACCAGAAGCGGAATATCCCCCTCGCGCTCCCGCAAGGGGGGCACGTCGACCGGAAAGACGTTGAGACGAAAAAACAGATCGGATCGGAACTTCTGCTCGCTCACCATCGCTTCCAAATCGCGGTTCGTCGCGGCAATTAAACGTGCGTCTGTCCGGAGCGTCCTCGAGCTTCCCAGCCGCTCGAATTCCCTCTCTTGTAGCACGCGGAGCAGCTTAGTCTGGAGTTCCAAAGGAACTTCTCCTATTTCGTCCAGAAAAATGGTGCCACCGTTGGCCACTTCAAAGCGCCCGATCCGCTGCGCGATCGCTCCCGTGAATGCTCCTTTCTCGTGTCCAAACAACTCGCTTTCCAGCAAGCCCGTCGGAATGGCCGCGCAGTTGAGCTTGACGAAGGGCTTTGAGCGCCGCGGGCTCAAATCATGGATGGCTCGCGCAATTAGTTCCTTTCCAGTCCCTGTCTCTCCATAAATCAGTACCGTCGAATCTGTCGGCGCTACAGTTTCCACCCGCTTGAGCACTTTGCGCAGGGAAGTGCTGTTTCCCACGATTTGTGCAAAATTCATTTCGCTGCGAATCTCATCTTCGAGATACAGCTTTTCCTGCGCCAGCTTGTCTTTCAGTTCCCGAATTTCCCCAAACGCAAGTGCATTCTCCACGGCAATCGCAACTTGCTTGGCGATTTGGGTCAGAAACTCGATATCGCCAGCGAACGCATTGTCCTGATATTTGACCACTCCGAATGTGCCCAGCACGCGGCCTCGACTAACGAGAGGAAGGACGCAGACCGTTCCCACTTCGGCCTGCGCGGTGTCCTTCATACCCAGTCGCCTCGCCTCCTGGACGCTGCCGCACCAGAGTTTGCCGGTGCGAAAGACCTTTCCCGAGATATCTTCGTCGATGGGGACAAGGCTCTCTTCCTGGACGGATTCGACGCTGAAGGGAAAATCCATGGCGTAGATCCGCAAATGTGTGTTGCCGGCATCGGGAAGAGCAATGCCGGCGCCATCGCAGCTCAGAACCCGTCGCGTGCTCGCCACTACGGCTCGGAGAAGATCCCGGAAGTCGAGATTGGAAACAACATAATTGGTCAATTCAAGGAGAAGTCCAACACGCTCGTTCTTCCTCAGCAACTGCTGCTGTGATGCCTGTGCTGCATCAAAGTGCAGCGCGTTGTCGAATGCGAGAGCGATCTGCTCAGCCACCACCGAAAGAAAGTGAACTTCTTCGGCGGTATAGATATCCGCAGTTTTGCTTGCAAAGGTGAGCGCTCCGACCTTGCTGTGGGCTGTGGTTAAGGGCAGGGTGCACACACTGCGGATTCCATGCTTCTTCAAAATCTCTCGGAATTTGCAAACCTCGGCAGCGTGAGCTGAAAGCGAAGTGACCATGGGCTCCTGGTTCTGGTAGACCCACCATGCATCGGATTCTTCCATGGTCAGTTCCGGGTCTGGTGGGATCGCTGCCTCTGTCTCGGCGTCGACAAAATGCCGGTGAAACGTTTTTGATTTCGCGTCATGAATAGACACACCGACATGATCAAACTGGACGACCCGGTGCAGTTCCCTCACCAGGGCGCGAAACAGATCCTTTGGATCTCGATATGTTCCGATAGCGTTCGACACGCGGATGAGCGTCTCGTACCGCGTCTCAGGTAACCTAGCTGCGAGGATTTCCGAATGGCTGCTCATGGTCTCTGCCCCACCGGAGTAGTCATGGATTACGTCCCATGTGATGCCCCACTTGGCACAATTGGTGCCACAAAACGGGCACGGTACCGCAAATCCGGCAGTGCCGCCTTGGCAGCTTGACTCAGCGCTGCACTTCCCCCGCCCGATCTCACGGCAAATCAATAGGTTTCCCACTTTTGGGAGTAACTTCCACTTTGGCAGGCGCACTGCACTATGCAACATGTGGAATAAAACCAGCCGCGTGAAAAAACCCAGGAAAATCACTTACTGAAGGAAGAAGGATCGATTCGAGAGTTATGCGATGAATAGTCTTTTTAAACACAGTCTCGTTGTGGGAGGGGTAGTGGGGTTTATCGTCCTCGCGCTGTTCGTCGGAGCCCTCCGCCCAAAACATGCGTCAGGCGCGGGAACGCCCGCGCTTCCGGAAGTGCTGGTGGCGCGGGTCGAGCAGAAGGATGTCGACCTTTATAGCGAATGGATCGGTACGTTGGCTGGTGAGGTGAATGCCAACGTTCAGGCACAGGTCGCCGGGTATTTGCTCCGGCGCGATTACCAGGAGGGGTCGTCCGTAAGGAAAGGTCAATTACTTTTTGAGATTGATCCGAGGCCCTTTCAGGCGGCGCTCGACCAAGCCGAAGGACAGTTAGCTCAGGCAACTGCGCAGCTTGCTAACGCCGAAGCCGTTTTAGTCCGCAACCAGCTTGATGTGGAGCGGTACACACCCCTGGCGAAGGAGCAGGCAGCGAGCCAGCAGGACCTCGACAATGCCAACCAGAATTACTTGGCGGCGAAAGCTACCGTGGCTACTGATAAGGCGCAAATCAAGACAGCCGAAGCCGCTGTCGAGACGGCAAAGCTAAACCTAGGCTTTACGCAAATCAGTTCGCCCGTCGACGGCATCGCCGATGTCGCAAGGGCGCAGGTCGGCGATCTGGTCAGTTCGAATAGCGGAACCCTTACGACCGTCTCGACGCTCGACCCCATCAGGGACTACTTCACCGTCAGCGAACAAGATTATCTCCAATTGAAGAAGCAGTTTTCAGGTTCGGACAAACAGCGTTGGAAACTGCAGCTCATCCTCGCTGACGGGACAGTCTATCCTCACGAGGGTGTCTTTTACTTCGCAGGCCGCGCCGTCGATCAAAACACCGGCTCGATCCAACTGGCGGCACTCTTTCCCAATCCCGGCAATCTTCTTCGTCCCGGGCAGTACGGCAAAGTTCGCGCCGTAGTCAGAACACAGAAAGGCGCCTTACTGGTGCCCCAGGCCGCTGTCACCGATCTGCAAGGCAGCTATCAGGTTGATGTTGTCGGGGCAGACGACAAGATCGGAGTCCGGTCAGTCAAAGTTGGGGACCGCGTTGGCACTATGTGGATTATCCAAGATGGACTGGAGCCTGGCGAGCGTGTGGTCGCGCAAGGCCAGCAAGCTTTTCGCCCCGGCACGACCGTGCGACCCAAGCCATTTGTGGCCCAATGAAAGCGAACCGGGGCGGCGGAACGTGTGTGTTGCTTGCGAGGACACCGGCGTAACCCGGACTTCTCCCCCTCTCTACGATTCCCGTGGGAGCAATCCCTGAGCTTCCCGAGTTTGATCGAAAGGAACCATAATTCATGTCAAATTTTTTCATAAGGCGGCCCATTGTGGCGATGGTGATCGCCATCCTCACGGTGATTTTGGGCGCCATCACCATCGCAACCCTGCCCGTGGCTCAATTTCCAAACATCGTTCCTCCGGAAATTCAACTGCAGGCCTCCTATGTCGGCGCGGACGCCCAGACTTTGGAGCAATCCGTTGCCACGCCTATCGAGCAGCAAATCAATGGCGTGGACAACGTGAATTACATGTACTCCCTGAACGCCACCGCTAATTCACAAACCACCATGGTCGTGGACTTCGATCTGAAGACGGACCCGAACACCGATCTGATCCTCACGCAGTCGCGCGAGCAACTGGCTGCCGGTCAGCTTCCTCCGGACGTCAACACCTACGGGGTCACCATTCGAAAGTCAGTGACCGCTCCGCTCATGCTGGTCGGCCTATTTTCTCCGAATGGCACTTTCGATACCAAGTTCCTTGGCAACTACGCGTATATCAACCTCAACGATCCCATCGCCCGTTTGTACGGTGTGGGCCAGACGCAAGTTTTCGGCGCAGGGCAGTACGCGATGAGGCTGTGGGTGCAGCCTGACAAACTGGCGAAGCTGGGCATTACGGTCACGGACATCGTCAGTGCGGTGCAGGCGCAGAATACGGTCAATCCTGCAGGTCAGGTAGGCGGTGAACCGGCTCTCGCGAACCAGCAATTCACTTATTCCGTGCTTGCGCAGGGCCGCCTGACCTCCCCGGAACAGTTCGAAAACGTGATCGTGCGCGAGGCGCCGGACGGCGGCATTGTTCGAGTGAAAGACGTCGCCCGCGTCGAGTTGGGCGCGCAAGACTACAGCATTGTCAGCCGCTTGAACGGCAAGCCCGCCATTGTCATTCCCGTCTACCAGTTGCCTGGTTCTAATGCCGTCCAAACTGCCGCAGGCGTTCGAAAACTTATGGCGGAGATGAAGAAGCGCTTTCCGCAAGACATGGACTATGCCATATCACTTGACCAGACGAGCGCAGTTACAGAAGGCATGAAGGAGATCATTCAAACCCTATTCATTGCCATTGTGCTGGTCATCCTTGTGGTGTACCTCTTCTTGCAAGACTGGCGCGCTACATTGATCCCGCTGCTGGCCGTGCCCGTTTCTCTGATAGGCACATTTGTTCTCTTCCCGCTCTTCGGCTTCTCCATCAACACGCTCTCAATGTTTGGGTTGGTCCTGGCGATCGGTCTCGTGGTAGATGATGCCATCGTCGTCGTCGAAGGCGTACAGCGCCATATTGAGGAGGGTCTTTCTCCGAAAGATGCTGCCCGGAAGGCAATGGAAGAACTCTCCGGTCCCGTCGTTGCCATTGCCCTGGTTCTCTCCTCGGTGTTTGTACCGACAGCCTTCATCCCGGGCATCACCGGACGGCTCTACCAGCAATTTGCCGTTACCATCGCCATCTCGGTGGTCCTCTCCGCCTTCAACGCTCTCACGCTGAGCCCCGCGCTTGCCGGGCTCCTGCTCCGACCAAAGGGCGAGAGCCACGGGCCGGTTCGCAAGTTCTTTGACGGATTCAACCGGATGTTTGAGCGGGGCACCGAGATCTATGTCCAACTCTGCGGCGGGGTTCTTCGCAAGGGTGCGCTGGCTTTGGTGGTGATTGCGGCCTTCGGTATCGGCGCGGCTTTGTTTGGCAGTCGTCTGCCCTCGAGCTTTCTGCCCGATGAGGACCAGGGCTACGTGTACATCAACATGGATCTTCCGCACGCGGCTTCGCTGGAGCGCACCAGCGAAGCCGCGAGGCAGGTTGAGGAGATCCTCGCCAACACGCCAGGCGTGGAATACACCACGAGTGTTGTTGGCTTCAGCTTGCTCAGCTTTGTGCGGACTACTTACAACGGCTTCTTTTTCGTCACGCTGAAGCCCTGGAGTGATCGCAAAACCAGGGCAGAACAATATCAGGAAATCAAGGTGCGCTTGAACCAGCAGTTGAGCAAGCTTCCGCAAGGGACCGCTTTCAGCTTCGCGCCTCCGGCAATCCCTGGTGTCGGCACATCCGGCGGATTTCAGTTCGTGCTCGAAGACCGTGCAGGCCGGGACGTCCCGTTTCTGGCAGGCAACCTCGATAAGTTCATAGCCGCCGCTCGCAAACGTCCTGAGATCGGCTATATCAGCACCACGTTTCTGCCCAGTGTCCCACAAGAGTTCCTGCAGGTAGATCGGGAAAGGGTGCTGAAGCAAGGCGTGGCCATCAGCGATGTTTACCGGACCATTCAGGCTTTCATGGGCGGGCTGTTTATCAACTATTTCAACGATTTCGGCCGTACCTGGCAGGTTTATGTGGAGGCCGAAGCGCCTTACCGATCCAATATGGAGAATCTCGGGCAGTTCTACGTCCGCAATAGCGGAGGTGGCCGGGTACCGCTTTCCGCGCTGACGAAGTTTGAGTCGCGCACCGGCCCCGAATTCACGATGCGCTACAACGAGTATCGCTCCGCGCAAATCAACGGCAGTGCCGCACCCGGGTATAGCTCAGACCAGGCCACCGCAGCCTTGGAAGAGGTCTTCCGGCAGACCATGCCCAGCGAGATGGGCTTTGATTATATGGGCATGTCCTATCAAGAGCAGAAGGCGCGGGAAGGACTGCCTGCTTCGGTCATCTTCGGTTTCTCGCTAGTGTTCGTGTTTCTAATACTGGCGGCGCTTTACGAGAGCTGGTCGTTGCCGTTCAGTGTGCTCCTGGGCACGTCAGGGGCGGTATTCGGAGCTTTTGGAATGTTATGGCTGCGCCGGACGTTGCTCAACGCGTTCTATCCAGTTTACATGGTGCAAATCGAAAACGATGTCTACTCGCAAATCGGCTTGGTGATGCTGATTGGCCTGGCAGCAAAAAATGCGATTCTGATTGTCGAATTTGCCAAGGAACAGTACGAAAAAGGGAAGCCTCTCGTGGATGCGGTGCTCGAAGGGGCAAGGCTTCGCCTGCGTCCAGTTCTGATGACCTCGTTTGCGTTTATTCTCGGTTGCCTGCCGCTCTGGACAGCGTCCGGTGCCGGTTCTGTGGCACGCCAAATTATGGGCACGGCCGTAATCGGCGGCATGCTTGCGGCAAGCAGTGTCGACATCCTACTCGTTCCAGCAATTTTCTATCTTGTGGAGAAGTGGTCAGGAGCTGGCAAGGAATACGCTCCCTCTGAAGGGCCAGCAATGCCTGCGCCCGCTCCTGGAGATTGAGATGGGCCACCAACGAATGGAGGAGCGGAACGCAGTGTGGAGCGATTCATGAAAAAATGTCGGCAATTGATTTCCCTTTTCTTGGCAACAAGTTTCACCGGCGGATGCATGGTGGGCCCGAAATACCATAAGCCCGCCGTGCAAACTCCTGCGGCATACCGCGAGCTGAAAGAAAATCCTCCGGCCCAAGCTGCTTCCTTCGCGGACCTCCCCTGGTGGAAAGTCTTCCAGGACCCGCAACTCCAGGAATTGATCGGCATCGCCTTGAAACAGAACTACGATATGCAGCTGGCCACGGAGCGCATCAAGGCCGAGCGCGCGCAACTGGCGATAACGCGCTCCTATCTTTTCCCACAAGTACAAGCCGGCGGGAATTTTTCGGGCGGCAAGGAACAGAATTTTCAGTCGAAATCAAATTTCTTCGCGCTTACCGCCGATGCCGCCTTCCAGCTCGACCTCTTCGGTAAGCTGCGCAGGGAAACCGAAGCGGCGCGCGCCCAACTCCTGGCTACTGAAGATGCGCAGCGTACCGTCATGCTCACTCTCGTGAGCGATGTGGCGAGTGACTACTTCACGCTACTGCAGCTTGATCTCCAACTCCAAATCACGCGCGACACCGTGAAAACCCAGCAAGATTCCGTTAAACTCACTTCGCTCCGAGTGGACCACGGCGTCGCCACAAAGCTGGACGTGCTGCAGGCGCAGCAAGTGCTCGACACCGCGAATGCGCAGATTCCGGACCTCGAGAGACAAATCGGCCAGGAGGAAAATGCCATCAGCATTCTCATTGGCGAGTACCCCCAAAGCGTGCAGCGCGGACGCCCGCTCACTGAGCAGGCCCTCCCTCCTGAAGTGCCGCCGGGATTGCCTTCCGCGCTGCTCGAGCGGCGACCCGACATTCGCGAAGCCGAGCAACTCCTCGTTGCCGCGAACGCCGAGATCGGTGTCGCCAAAGCGTCGTTCTTCCCCCAAATAACGCTAACTGGCTCTGGTGGCGGCGCATTTGGGCGCAGCAATCTATTCTCCAGCTTGATGAGCTCACAGACCGGAATTTGGTCCTACGGCGCTCAGGTAACTCAGCCCATTTTCACTGGAGGTGCGCTTCGCGGGAATCTGCATCTGGCCGAATCCCAGCACGAGCAGGCTTTGATCTCTTACAAGCAGGCTATTCAGCACGCCTTCGGCGATGTCTCCGACGCGCTGATCGGATATCAGAAATCTCACGAAGTTCGAGTTCGCCAGGAGCAGGCCGTAAATGACTTGGCAGAGTCGGTCCGTCTCTCCATCCTGCGCTACCAGGGCGGCACGACCACCTATCTCGAAGTGCTGGACGGCCAGAGGTCGCTCTTTACCGCGGAACTCACTCTGGCGGAGGCGCGAGGCAACGAGTATCAGAGTCTTGTGCAACTCTACCGGGCTCTTGGCGGCGGTTGGCAGACGTAGCCGTCTCATACAGAGTTACCGTCGTCGAATACGAAAGAAAAGTTCTGTCGACGAGAACGCTCAATTTCGTTGGGGCGGTTAGTGTGGAAGGTTGATCAAGCTCGACTCCGGCAACTTGGGATTACATTAAATTCACGGCTGTTAACCGAAGGGTTCCTAGTTCGAATCTAGCTCGGGGAGCCATTCCTTTTTCTTCACAACAATAACTTCAGGAACCGCCACACTTCCTGGCGCACTTTGTGAGCACGCCGTGCTGCATCCGCAGCCAATCGGATCCGCCGGATTGCTCGGTTCCGTAGATACGTGGCGATACATCCAAATGAAAAATGAAAAAAGGCCGGGTTAGAGGCGCCCCGGCCAGACGCCTTACCTTCGACTCGGCTTAGTGGTCATGATCCCGTTCATGACCGAAGTCGAACAGGTCGAACAAGTCGCCGATGGCTGGCATGTTGCGCGGCACATAGGCGTGATCGTCTCCATGCTCGGGATTGGGCAAGTTGTCGCGGCTGCGATCGCTGAGCGTCCTATTCAGCATCCAGTTCCGTTCGACGAACTTCACGAACGAGGAATGCTCGTTATACACGTGGCTGACGTGCCCGCCGGTCGAGAAGGGCGAGACGGCGATCATCGGGATGCGCGGGCCCGTCCCGAAGAAATCCACCGGCTGGATGAAGCCCGAGTCGTAGAAGCCACCGCCCTCGTCAACGGTGACGAAGATAGCGGTCTCGGCCCACTGCTCCGGGTTGCTTTGCGCAAGTTCGATGATGTTTCTGGCAAATGCCTCGAACAGGCCCCATTTCGAGGAAGCGGGGTGCCCGTCCATGACGCCGTCCGGCTTCACATATGAAACCGCCGGCAGGGTTCCATTCTGGAGGTCAACGAAGAGATCCGTTACGTCGCGCATGTGATCCGCAACCATGCTCGGATAGGCCGCCTCATACTCGAACGGGTTGCAGATATTGCAATAGAGCCCATCCAATGGGCCACCAGTTCCGCTCGCATTGAACGACCCGCCATAATATTTCCACGGAATATTGTTTGCGGTCAGCACATCGCCGATGCTTTGCTGTGTCGTCTGCGGAACAACGAGGCCCGACTGCGGCGTTCCTTTAGGTGTGAAGGCGGGGTTGACGTTGACGGCCTGCCAGTATTCGCCGGGACCACATTTCGTGTCCACGGAATACGGCAGCGCCTTCAGATAATTTGTGACCGCGCCGATGCCGGGCAGGGTCGGGTCGGAGCAATTGAACCATTGAGCCCGCTGAGTATAGAGGTTCAGCGTGCCCGCCACGGGATCGGGGTTATAGATGTTCTTCGCCGACGGCGTTGCGGGATTGCCCTTGCCGTCGCTGAAAAACACTTGATCCGCGAACCCGAGCGGCTGGCTGTCCGGGCCGGTGCCGCCGAGCACGGGCTGGTGATAATTGTCGCTCATGGTGTATTGGTCAGCGAGGGATTTGAACAGTGGCGCGTCGCCGTTCTGCATGTTGAAGAATTCCATCGTTTGCCCCGCGTCATGCGACGTGCCGCCGGCCGGCGTGCTGTAAGTCGTGTCAATCGCCGACTGGAGGTCATGCAGACATCCCGTCGGGTTGTCCTTCGATACATGCTCAGCGTCGATCGCGCAATCGACCTGCTGGACCATTTGGAAGTACTGATGGACCGTGTCACCCGCGTAGGCGTCGAACGGCAAGTTCGGGCCTGTCAACTGAAAGGGACCCGGCGGGAGGCTGCTGACGTTGGGGATGCGAGTATCGGGACCCTCATTGAAGGACAGACCGGTACCCCCGGTCCCCATGAGAAATTGATCTCCGGGGGCCAGCCCCGGGTCGCCGCCCAGCGTAAGAAGCACGGCCGCGGGGGGATTTTGCACTCCGTTCACATCGGGCGCCGGCAGCGTCGCGTAAAGTTGTTTATTCGCCAGGGCCGCGCTGCTGAAGAATTTACCGCCGTTGGGTGCGGAAACGATCTGGTATTGATGTGACTTGGCGAAGTTCGGGCCAGGGGTACCGTCAGCATTGATAATCCCTTCGGACAAAAGGTTCAGCACTCTTTCTCTTTTCTCCTTAGGCACATACGTGGCGAACAAGTGGTCGAAACTGCGATTCTCGCCGACGATGATGATCACGTGCTTGATCGGGGTGGCTGTCTTGAGCTTGTCGACAGGTTTATCCAAATCGTCTCCGGCTCGGGCCGGTGTCGCAAAGCCAAAGGCCGACATCGCAACCGTAAGTATCCCGGCGGTAAATTTTTCCCGCCATTTCCTGATTTCGATCGGACGCATAGTTTCCTCCATATTCACACGAAAATTGAGGTGGGCCTTGCAAGGTTGAACCTGTAATCGTCACAGCTGCATTAACGCGGCATCTTAGTTCCGCGAAATTCTCTTTCGGACTGGCGCCAATATCGCCATCCGGATCGCGCCATAAGCGGAACACGCGAAGCCAAAATACTTTCGGAGCGACTTCGGAGCGTTTTAGGGAGAAACTTTCTTGCCGAAAATCCTACGGGATGGCAGAGCAATGACTTATGGATTGGAGAGCAATCTCGTTATGCGAGCGGCCGCTCGTTCAAGTCTCGGCCGGCAGGTTTTTCTTTTCCTTGGAGTCCTAAAACCTGCAATGGCGAGGTCTTTGTCCTGTTGTTCCTGCATGGATTGATTTCGGCTGATCCATCCAGAAAGACACTTCGAATTCCGGCCTTCAGAAATTTTGTTGCCAAATCGGTCGTGTGCGCATCAGAAACCGTGGCAGCGGCACTGCCACTCTGATAACCCCAGGGAACGGGAACCATGTTGACTCCAACCGCAGAAAGAAAACTTTTCAGGCCGGTACAAATCGGCGGCATGTCCTTGAAGCATCGCGTGGTGATGGCGCCACTCACGCGTTCGCGCTCGATGCAACCGGGCGATATTCCCGGTCATTTGATGCTCGAATACTACAACCAGCGCGCATCGGACGGCGGCCTGATCATCGCCGAAGCGACCTCAATTTCGATCACCGCCCGCGGGTGGTATGGCGCGCCGGGATTGTATTCCGACGAGCAAGTCTCTGGTTGGAAGAAAATCACCCAGGCCGTCCACGCCAAAGGCGGTCGCATGTTCTCTCAGCTTTGGCACACCGGCCGCGCCTCTCACGTTGACATGACCAACGGCGCCACGCCCGTTACGCCTTCCGTCGTTGGCCCATTCGAGGGAGTCGTATCCACGCTCAACGGTTGGAAAAAGCCCTCGCCGCCACGGGCGCTCGATATCTCTGAAATTCCGGGGATCATCAGTGACTATCGCAAAGCCGCAGAGTGCGCGAAAGCGTCGGGCTTTGACGGGGTGGAACTCCACGGCGCAAACGGTTATCTGCCCGATCAGTTTCTGCAGGATGGCACGAACAAACGCGAAGACGCCTATGGAGGTTCAATCGAAAACCGTTGCCGGTTCCTCGTGGAAATTGTGCAAGCGCTGGTTTCCGTCTGGGGCCGCGACCGCGTCGCAGTGCGCATCGGCCCGGGCGGCACTTTTAACGGGATGTACGACAGCAATCCCGCCGCGCTCTTCGGCTACCTCGCCTGGCAGTTGAATGATTTCGGGCTAGCCTACCTCCACGTGATTGAGCCGCGCATTAAGGGCAACACGCTCATTGCGGAGGGCCAGGCGCCGGTTGCGGCGGAACACTTGCGCAAGATCTTCAAAGGGAAAATCATAGCGGCGGGCGGCTTCGAGCCGGACACCGCGCAAGCGATCGTTGAAAAGGGGGACGCCGACCTGGTCGCGTTTGGGCGCCACTTCCTTGCGAATCCAGACTTGCCCAAGCGTATCGAGCTTGGCCTGCCGCTCAACAAGTACGATCGCAATACATTCTACACTTTCGATTTCCACGGCTATACCGACTATCCGTTTTACGGGCAGGCCGCTTCTGCCTGATCGACGGACAATTGCGCTTGAGATTTCTTTCCCACTTGCAATCTTACGGCGTAACTTTGAACACGAAGCGTAATTCCTTGGTTTCACCTTCGCCGATGCTCACCACCTGCGATTGTTCTCCAAACAGCTCATGCCACGCCTTGACTGTATATTTCCCTGGCGGCAAATCAGGCATGGCAAAGCCGCCGCTCTCATCGCTCACGGAGTAATGCGGGCTCTTCAGCACCACGAAGACTCCGCGCATCCAGGGGTGAAGCTCGCACTTGACGCGGATAATCTCCGGCTTGTCATATTTGATCACCATCGGCGGCGTGCCTGGCGGTTGCGATCGATTCAATTCGGTGTTGATCCGGGCCATCGGATGAACGGTGTGGGCAACCGAATCATCGTTTTGCACCCAGATTTCCTGGTTGGTTGCAACCGCGAGCACATGCGGGATGTATCGGCACCCACGCTGGTTCAGTTTGACGGGTTGTGTTGGCGCCGATTCCTCTTCGCCCCCCGCAGCAATGTAGACGACTACATTGCTCAGGGCATTGTCTGGTCCCGCCACCACGTTTTCAGGAAACACCGGCGCCGTATAGTGCTTCGCGCAACTCGGCTCGTTGACCATATTCAGCGGCTTGAATTTCGGCAGCGTGCCTTCAGAGGTTACGATTCCCTTGATCTCTCCTCTGGCCTCGGGATGCGCGGGCAGCGGAGAATAACGCGGCGCCGTGCTATTCGCGGGATGTTCCGGGCGCAAATTGGTTCCCTCATGCGATGAAAAAGCAGGAGTTGGAGCGCGGCGACTCAATGGCCGTATGACATTCACCACGAATAGAGAGAACGCGAAGATAAATACAACCACCGTGAGGAGATCGATGCCTGCCCTCCTTGTGGTTTTCGCCCCTGTTCGCTCGCTGATTGTTCCTGCAACTTCGTACACGACTTCCTCCTGGTGCGTAATCGATTTCGTCGCGCGCCGTCGGACCAACGAGAATGAGTCTCTCCCAGTGGGCGCGACTCCTGCTCCGGATAAAGAAACCGACGAATCCGGATTCAATCCTGGGAGAGAGTTGCCCCGCCGGTTTTCGCAGACTCTTCAGGCGCTCAAAAGGATTCCGAATTTTCGGCTGGTCTGATGGAAAGGTGTCTTCGGCTGCTTTTGTCCGCACGCGCGTGAAAGCGAGAGCAGAAAGCGTTCCTATTGGCGCGTCTCTTCTCCCAGAGGTTTCGCTTGCGCGAAGTAAGCAGACTGATAGCCGCTCAGGTAGCCTTCGCGGTAGAAATGTTTGAATTCATCCTGGGTTGCGGTTGTCCCCAGATAGGCCGCGCCTCCTGTCAGATACTTGGCAGTCTGCTGAGCCTGGAACGGCTGCGATGCGATGCGGTGCGATCTTCCATCCAGCATCCCGTCCCGGTATCCTGCGGCTGCAAGCTCGGCAATACTTGGCCCAGTGACTCGGCTGGTGGCCGCTTCATTCCCCGGACGATAGCCCCTCTGGTATCCGGCCAAAAACGATGCGCGCGCTTCTGCCGTGCTCCACCGCCCGATGGCGGGATGCGGTTTTCTTTCTTCCTTAAAATCCTGTCGCGCCTGGTACAGGCCATCGCGGAAAGGTGCGTCCATCCATTGTGTCATCTCGATGGACGGCAGGCTCGCTTCGCGCTTTGACCCTCCCACAATCAATCCGGCCGCAAAACTTACGCTCAGCGCAAGCATCAGGAACGCTCTGCTTTTCATTTCTCCTCCTCAGTCCAGCGAACTTCGGTGGAAGTTTATGGGCTTGCCTAAGATAGGAAAAATTGAAAAGGGGGTTGTCAGCGGAATGTCACCCTGATGCAAACAATATGTTCCAGATTTTGCGGAGGCGCCGGGGGATGGCCCGGGCAGTAAGCCAGGCAAGAACGATGCGGGGAATTGTCCTTAATACGGAGTTTTCTTTTCCTGCTGCCGCCACAAGGCAAAAACTGTCAGGGATTCCTCGCGCAGCAGTTGTTGCATGGGAACTCGCCGTTCGGCATGCTCACGATTCAATTCCTCGTAGATGAAGGCATCGTCAAAGCCGGCCGCGGCGGCATCGGCGGCAACGCAGGCGTAAAACACCCGCGCCGGACGCGCCCAGTAAATCGCGCCCAGGCACATCGGGCAAGGTTCGCATGTCGTATAAAGATCGCAGCCAGCAAGCTGAAAATCGTCCAGCTCGCGGCAAGCTTCGCGTATCGCCACCACTTCGGCGTGCGCGGTGGGATCATTCGTGGCGGTCACGCGATTCGCGCCTTCCGCCACCACTCGGCCGTCTTTCACAATCAACGCGCCAAAGGGTCCGCCGGCGCCGGTCCGGACGTTTTCCGTTGCCAACGCGATTGCGCGGCGCATAAATTCTTGCATCATCAACGATTCTTCCCGTTTCAGGGTGCCTTTACCCCCTGCAAATATCAATAACAATGTATTGTTTCTGCGAATGCGCAGAATCGCGCGAATTTGCTGTGGCATTGCGCTACAATCACTCGCAATTGACGAACTCTGCCCTGCGCCCGGCGGAATCCATCGCTGTCGCGATCAAAGTGCAGACGGATGACCATGGAAAACCGCCAGATTGGCAAATCGGTTCCGCGCAAGGAAGGCCGCGAAAAGGTCACGGGCAGCGCGCGTTATGTGGACGACCTCACTTTCCCGGAGATGATCCACGGGGTAACGGTGCGAGGCTCCATCGCGCGCGGCAAGATACTCAACATTCGGTTTGGAGAAGGAATTCCGTGGAGCGAATTCACAATCGTCACGGCAAAGGACATCCCCGGCAAGAATTGCATCGCGCTTCTCATTGAAGACCAGCCCTGCCTTGCCGATCAGTTCGTGAACCACCCCGAAGAAGCCATCCTCCTTCTTGCTCACCCGGATAAATATCTCCTCGAAGAAGCGCGGCGAGCGGTGCAGATCGAGTTCGAACCTCTGCCCGCCGTCTTCAGCGTCGAGGATTCGCTTTCGCGAAAAGAAATTATTTGGGGTGAAGACAATATCTTCAAGTCTTACCGTGTCGAAAAGGGGGATGTTGTTAGCGCTTGGAGCGTCGCGGACTTTATCGTCGAAGGCGAATACGAAACCGGCGCCCAGGAACAGCTCTACATCGAGCCGCAAGGCATGATTGCCATCGCCAATTCCACGGATGGCGTTACCGTTTGGGGATCGCTGCAATGTCCTTATTACATCCATAAGTCTCTTGTGCGGCTCTTCGGCTTACCCAAGGAAAAAGTGCGCGTCGTGCAGGCGGAAACTGGCGGCGGCTTCGGCGGCAAGGAAGAGTATCCCTCCATGATCGCCGCCCATGCCGCGTTGCTCGCGTTGAAGTCGGGCAAGCCCGTGAAAATGATTTACGACCGCGCGGAAGACATGGCCGCTACAACCAAGCGCCACCCGTCGCGCACACGCCATCGCACAGGCGTCACGCGGGATGGAAAACTCCTGGCAATGGAAATCGACTTCACTCTCGACGGCGGGGCCTACGAAACGCTTTCTCCGGTGGTGTTGTCGCGCGGCACCATCCACGCCGCCGGGCCGTACGACTGCCCCAATGTGCTGATTCACAGCCGCGTGGTGGCAACGAATGCTCCACCGCACGGAGCGTTTCGCGGTTTCGGCGCGCCACAGAGCGTCTTCGCTCTCGAACGCCATCTGGACCGGGTCGCCGCAGTCGTCGGCCTCACGCCCGAAGAGTTGCGCCGCCGCAATTTCATTCACGAGGGCCAGACGCTTGCCGTCGGACAGGTAATCCACGAAAAAGTGGAAATGGATAAGTTGCTTGGCCGCGCGCTCGAACTTAGCGGTTATCACGAGAAGCGCGTGCGCTTTGCCCAGGAAAATCCACACTCTGCGATCCAGCGCGGCGTCGGTTTTGCCTCGTTTCTGCACGGCGCGGGGTTCACGGGCTCGGGCGAAGAATATCTCGCCTCGGAAGCGCAAGTCACAGCGTCACCCGATGGCAAAATTCGCGTCCTCGCCGGCAGCACGGAGATGGGCCAGGGTACGAACACCGTCTTCACGCAGATTGCCGCGGAAGCATTGGGCCTCGGCTGCGAGCAGATCGAAATCCTTCAGCCCGACACTTCTCTCGTACCGGATAGCGGTCCGACCGTTGCCTCGCGAACCACAATGATCGTGGGGAAACTCGTCGAAACCGCGGCATTGGCCATCAAGCAATCGTTGCTGGATGCCGGTTTTCTGAAAATGAATTACTCAGTCGAGGAATTTGCCGAGGCCTGCGGGAAGTACACGAACAAATTCGGCGCGCTGCAATCTCTGGTGAAGTATCGGCATCCCGGCGATCTCCATTGGGACGACACCAAATACCAGGGCGATGCTTACGGCGCATACGCCTGGGCCGTTTACGTCGCCGAGGTTTCCGTGGACACGCGCACCGCCGAAGTCCGCGTCGAAGACTTCGTCGCCGTTCAGGAAGTGGGTAAAGTTATCAATCCGATTCTGGCCGCGGGGCAAATCGAAGGTGGCGTCGCGCAAGGCATCGGTTTTGCTCTTTATGAAAATGTGGTCTGGCAGGAAGGCCGCATGGTGAACGGGCAAATGACCAACTACATCATGCCCACTTCGATGGACGTTCCGCCCATTCGCGTATTTTTCGAGGAGCTCCCGTACGAGCGAGGCCCCGCCGGCGCGAAGGGCATCGGTGAACTTCCTCTGGATGGAACGGCGCCCGCGATCGCGAACGCCATCGCGCACGCGACCGGCGCGGACGTTCGCCAAATCCCCATCACATCCGAAATATTGATGGAGATGCTGGAGGGCGTACATGCCTGAAGCCGTCCGCAAAATCCGCGTTCAGTGCCTGGTCAACGGGAAGACTCTATCGATCGAAACATTTCCGATGGCGCGCCTGCTCGACGTATTGCGCGAACAAGCCGGACTGACCGGAACGAAAGAAGGATGCGGCGAAGGCGAATGCGGCGCGTGCTCGATTGAAATGGATGGCGAGCTCGTGAATAGTTGCCTGATTCCGGCGTTGCAGGCGGAGGGCGCGAGGATTGTCACCATTGAAGGTATCGCTGGTGCTGTGGATTTAAGCCTCGTGCAGCAGGCGTTTCTCACGCACGGAGGTGCGCAGTGCGGCATCTGCACGCCCGGCATGATTCTCGCCGCGCGGAATCTTTTGTCACACAACGCGGATCCGACGGAATCCGAGATTCGGGAAGCCCTCTCGGGTAATCTTTGCCGCTGTACCGGCTACACCAAAATTTTCGAGTCGGTTCTCGAAGCGTGCCGCGCGCAAAGGACCGGCGCATGAGGTCGTACGTCCCTGGTTACGAATTGCGGGAGCCACGGAATCTCGCGGATGCTTTGGATCTCCTCGCGCGCGAGCCGGGCGAATGGAAACCCTTTGCAGGCGGAACCGACTTGATGGTGCTCCTCGAAGCCGGAAAGCTTCCGCACCGCAAATTCCTCAGCATCTGGAAGCTGCCCGAATTGCGCGGCATCTCGGTGACGCCCGAGCGTGTGACGCTGAACGCGCTGACGACATATTCCGAAATTCGTCGTCACGAATTGCTCACCCGCGAATTTCCTCTGCTGTGCCGCGCGTCCGCCGAAACCGGAAGCGTCGCCACTCAGAATCGCGGCACGCTTGGGGGAAACATCGCCAATGCCTCGCCCGCCGCGGATTCGCCGCCCGCGTTGCTCGTTTACGATGCGGAGCTTGAACTAGTATCCGCACGCGGCGCACGGTGGGTTCCGTATCGCGACTTTTGGAAGGGCTACAAGCAGCTCGCCATGCGTGGCGACGAATTGATTCGCGCCATTCGCGTGCCCCGCAGCCATAATCTCTCGAAGCAGTTTTACCGCAAGGTTGGCACGCGTCGGGCGCAGGCCATCTCGAAGGTGTGTTTCGCGGGCGCCGCGCAAATGGATGCCGGACGGGTTGTGGACGTGCGGATCGCACTGGGCAGCGTCGCCCCGACGGTGCTCCGCGCGACGGAAACCGAGAAGATTTTGAGAGGTGAAAAGCCCGGACCCGCGACGCTGCGCGCCGCGCAGGAAACTCTTGTCCGCGAAATCGCGCCGATCGACGACATTCGCTCAACGGCACGGTATCGCCTCAAGGTCGCGCAAAATCTTCTTGCCGAATTCTGCGAAGGCCTTGCAAGTTAGCTCGGTATGCCAAGTCAGCCCAACATGTCGGACAGTCGCGGCGGGGAAACGGAGCTCGTAGTTCGCGGCAACCGCGTCGTCACTCCCGCTGGCGAACGCGCCGCGGCCATTCACATTCGCGATGGCGTCATTACACAGATCTCCGGCTTTGACGACGTATCTCCTGCGACCGAGAGTTATGAAGCGGGTAATTTCGCCGTCATGCCCGGCCTGGTGGACACCCATGTCCACATCAACGAACCTGGGCGGGCGGAATGGGAGGGTTTTGCGACGGCGACGCGCGCCGCTGCCGCCGGTGGCATCACCACGCTAATCGAAATGCCGCTCAACAGCATTCCCGCGACAACCAGCGTGACCGCATTTCAGGAAAAACTCGCCGCTGCAGCGGGCAAACTCTCGGTGGATACGGGTTTCTGGGGCGGTGTCGTTCCTGGAAATGTGGGAGAACTGCCTGCATCATGGGAAGCGGGGTGTTTTGGCTTCAAATGCTTTCTGATTGAGAGCGGCGTCAACGAGTTCGCCAGCGTGAGTGAATCCGATCTCCGCCAATCGTTGCCGGTGCTTGCAAGAATCGGTGCGCCGCTCCTCGCTCACGCCGAATTGCCGGGGCCTATTGAAAGCGCCGCAGGAAAACGCGCCGCCAACGTTTCCAGAAGGTCTTATCAAACATGGCTCGACTCGCGCCCGCGCGCCGCGGAAAACGACGCGATCGACCTGCTCTCGCGTCTCGCCGCTGAGTTCGGCGTGCGAATCCACATCGTGCATTTGTCCTCCGCCGACGCGATCCCGCAGATTCAGAAAGCGAAAGCCTCCGGCCGGCCGTTGAGTGTCGAAACGTGCCCGCATTATCTGACCTTCACTTCCGAAGAAATCCCCGAGGGTGCGACTCTATTCAAATGCGCGCCCCCTATTCGTGAACGCGATAATCGTGAACGTCTGTGGGCTGGCTTGCGGGACGCGACTATCGACATGATCGCGACAGACCATTCTCCCTGCCCACGTGAAATGAAGCGCCAGGAAACCGGCGATTTTCTGGAAGCATGGGGCGGCATCTCCTCTCTGCAGCTCAGTCTTCCGGCAGTGTGGGCAGAGGCAAAGCCACGCAGTTTTTCTCTCTCGCAGCTTTCCAGGTGGCTCTGCGAAAATCCCGCCCGTCTTGCCGGTCTCGCTCACAAGAAAGGAGCGATCGCTCCCGGCCGCGACGCCGATCTCGTGATCTGGAACCCTGAAGCAAGTTTCAATGTCGATCCCACTCAACTTCATCACCGCCACAGGCTGACGCCCTATGCGGGACGCGACCTTATCGGTATAGTCGAAGCCACTTTCCTGCGCGGCATGAAGATTTTTGAACGCGGCCATTTCTGCACGAACCCCGCGGGGAAAGTCCTTCTTCGAGGCAAACGATGACGGATTTCACCCAACTAGCCGACCTCGCCGCAGAACGACTCGGCGGCCGCGTTCTGGAGGCCAACGACGACTTTTTCGGGCCAAAAGAAAATCTTATCAAGGAATCCAATCCCGTTTTTATCGACGGAAAATACACCTCGCGCGGAAAATGGATGGATGGCTGGGAGTCGCGCCGCCGCCGAACGCCCGGCTATGACTGGTGCATCATCCGGCTCGGCCTGCCGGGAATCATTCGCGGTATCGTCGTGGACACAAGTTTCTTTACCGGCAACTATCCGGAGCGTTTTTCTTTGGAGGGATGCGACCTCGGCGCACGGCATCCCTACACGGGCGAAAAAGGACTGCTGCGCTCCGAAAAAACGAAGTGGACGCAAGTCTTTCCCGAGACCACGCTCAAGGGCGATTCCCGAAATCCGTTCGCCGTCCAGCACAGCGGCCGGTTCACCCATTTGCGCTTCAAAATATTTCCTGACGGGGGAGTCGCCCGCCTGCGGGTTCACGGCGAGGCGGTTCCCGGTGCCGCGCTGCTCGCGCGTACCGAAATCGATCTGGTCGCCGTGGAAAATGGCGGCAGCGTCGTCGTATCCAGTGACCAATTCTACGGCGCGCCGCGAAACCTCTTGATGCCTTATCGCGCCAAAAACATGGGCGACGGCTGGGAAACCAAACGGAGGCGTGGCCCCGGCCACGATTGGGTCATCTTGAAACTCGGTGTCCCCGGCGCGATTCATCGCGTGGAAGTCGACACGGCGCACTTTAAGGGAAATTACCCCGATTCGTGTGCACTGCAGGCAGTTTCCGCGGAAAAAACTATCGTCGATGTGTCGAACGCTTCGTCGCTCAACTGGGAAAAGCTGCTTCCCGATACCAAGCTGAAAGCCGATCATCGCCACGTTTTAAAGAATCTTCAGCATCCGGGTGTTGTAACCCATGTGCGATTCCAGATTTTCCCCGATGGCGGTGTCAGCCGCCTTCGTCTCTTCGGCCGCGCGCATGTCCCGGCGGATCACAAGAAATTGCTGAAGAGATTCAATCGCCTTCCGCACCAGAGAGCGGTCAGAGCATTGCTCGATTGTTGCGGCTCTAAACAATGGGCGAAACAGATTGCCGCACTCAGGCCTTTTACCAGTGAAGACGAACTCTTAAACGTCGCCGACAAAACCTGGTCCGCACTGGCGCGCGAGGATTGGCTCGAAGCTTTCCAGCACCATCCTCCAATCGGAGAGAAACAAGCCAGGGCCCGGCAATCCGCAACTGCAAGTCGCTGGTCGGCAGGAGAGCAGTCCTCGGCGCAAAAGGCCGAGCCGGAAGTGCTGGAAACACTCGCCACGCAGAACCGCGTCTACGCCGAGAAATTCGGCTACATTTTCCTGATCTGCGCCACCGGCAAAACCAGCGATGAAATATTGAACGCCCTTCGCCGGCGCCTGCCGAACGATCCCGATACCGAATTGCGCGCCGCCGCCGAAGAGCAGCGCAAAATCACACGGCTTCGTCTGGAGAAATTACTCGAGCCATGAGCCATATCACCACGCACGTCCTCGATGTTTCTCTGGGGCGCCCCGCTGCCAACGTTGCGGTGCTTCTTGAAGAGCAGTCTTCCGCCGGCCAATGGACGGAGGCAGCGCGCGGCACCACCGATGCCGATGGCCGACTGCGCGACTGGACCGCGGCGAAAATCATGCCGGCCGGACCATACCGGCTCACCTTCGACACACGCGCCTATTTTGCTACACGCAAAATTGCGAGCTTGTACCCGCAGGTCGTCATCGTGTTTGAAGTGCGCGACGCGCAGGAGCACTATCACATTCCATTGTTGCTGAGCCCTTTCGGGTATTCCACGTATCGCGGGAGCTGACCGATGGCCATCCGGCTGAGCGAAAACAACTATGGCAAACAGCGCGTTCGCATTATGCAAGTGTCGCGCCGTCCCGACAGCCACGACATCAAGGAGCTTACGCTAGAGATCCGCTTCGAAGGCGACTTCGAATCGGCACACAGCAAAGGCGACAATAGCAAAGTATTGCCCACCGACACCATGAAGAACACCGTGTACGCCCTGGCAAAGTTGCATGCGATTGAATCGCCGGAAGATTTCTGCCTGCGGCTAGCCGATCATTTTCTGGCGCGGAATCCCCAGGTTTCCCGCGTGCGAATTGATGCGGCCGAAACGCTGTGGATGCGTCTCTCGCTTCATGGCAAAGCGCATCCGCACACCTTCACCGCTTCGAACAATGAGAAACGCACGGCCGGCCTGACTGCGACGCGCAAGGAGAAAACACTTCGTGCAGGCATCGAAGGCCTGGTGGTATTAAAAACAACGGACTCTGCGTTTGAGCACTTCCTGAAGGACGAATTCACTACCCTAGAAGAAGACCGAAATCGGATTCTCGCAACCTCCATCCGCGCGGATTGGTTATACCTGGAAAATGCGCCGGAATTTGATCCGGCCTGGCTCGGTGTCCGGCAAACCTTGCTGGAAGCGTTCGCCGGACACGAAAGCGAATCGCTGCAGCACACTCTCTATGCAATGGCCGAAACCGTGCTCAAGAAATTTCCCGGCATCGGGGAGATTCATCTTACGCTGCCGAACAAGCACTATAACCTGGTCGACTTGTCGCCTTTCCGCCTAGAAAATCCAAAGGAGATTTTTCTCCCTACCGACGAGCCCCACGGCCTGATCGAAGCCACGCTCCGCAACGACTGATTCGCGTCGTTATTTCTTCCGGCCGTCCAGAATTTTCACGAACGAAGCGCTCTGGAATTCGGCCTGCGTCAAGCCGGTCAGCCGTTGCGCCTCTTCGGCCGTGATTGCCCCGCAATTAATGGCCCGCAGAAAATAGTTCAGCAGCCCCTGGCCGGTCGCCGCGTCGTCGAACACTTCGCCAACCAGGGTCGCTTGCGCCGCCTTCTCGATGAAGTTGCGCAGGCGCTCCGACGCCGCATCCAGGCTCTCCAGAAAAAACGAATACACGGCCGCGTAACGCGTAACCAGTTGCGCCGGGTGCAAATCCCATCCCTGGTAAAAAGCATTCACCAGCGAATGCCGGACGTGCTCGAAATGCAGTTTCCACGCATTGTGCACGACCTTGTGATTTTCCTCGATCTGTCTCGTCGTCAGCGATGAAGAATTTGCCCCGCCATGATGCACGGGAACCGGAAGGATGTTTGTCGCCCCGTCGGAAAGCCAAATCCCCGTTCCCGCGTAAGCCACCTGCATGGCCTCTTTTGCAAAATCACACGCAAAGTGCATCATGTGCTGGTAAGCCGCGGTGATCCCTCGCCCGGCGGTGTAATCATACGTGCCAAAATGCGCGCCCACGCACCTGCCCTGCGCCGAGGCGGCCAGCGGCAGCAGATTCAATTCGCCGCGCTCATTAAAAATCGACTGCGGAGTCTCAATCATTAATTCAATGTGCAAAGTCCCCGGCCGCAAGCCCAGCGCGGATTCAAGGCGCGAACAGACCGCAGCCAGCGCGGCGGATTCCTCTGGAAGGGAAACTTTCGGCAAAGTAATGAAAAAATTCCGCGGGAGTGTTCCGTCGCTTCTTCCCAGCAACTCCGTCAAAAAAATGTCCAGCGTCCGCACGCTGCGAGCGCGCAATTCCTCGTTAAACGGTTTGATACGAAGTCCAATGAATGGCGGAAGGGTCCCGGCCGCCATCCCCGCGGCGAGTTCTCCTGCGGCAGAAGCGGCGTAACGATCTTCTTCTTCATCCGGCCGGTTGCCAAATCCGTCTTCAAAATCAATTCTGAAATCTTCCACCGGCTCGCGACGAAGCTTTTCCCGGACGCGCTGGTAAATCATGGAAGCAAACCAAGCGTGCGGATTGTCCTTTCGCGCGGCCTCCGGATTCGCCTGAACGGATTTGGCAAGCGCGGCGGCGTCCGGCGACCCGCCCAGATGCTCCAACCCCGGAAGCTGAATGGCATTCGCAAGAGCAACAAAATCCGGCGCGTATTCGGCCAACCCTTCGAGCGCCTTTTCTCCCAGGCGCTTCGCCGTGTCTGCGCGAAATAAATGTGCGCCGCCGTAGACCGTGTGTACCGGCTGTCGCTCGCCCCTCGGCCCAGGGTATCGCGCTGCGAACACCTCGTGCGCGCTCTTTAGTGCCGTGAACATGCCGTCAAGCGAATCTCCAGGGAGCGACCTCTTCACCTTGCTCTCCAATCTGTGAAGCCAGCCCGCAAGATTCCAGGCCCGCAGCCTCGCTTCAAGTCTGAACCGCTAACAGAATACATTTCTTCCTCAGGGGAGCGAAGTGGCTCCACGCGCTGCGAATCAGCCGGCGGGTGGGCATCAAAACAGGAAGTAACGCTGCGCAAGCGGAAGCACGTTCGCTGGCTCGCAAGTAATCGCTTTGCCGTCCACGCGCACCTCGTATGTCTCCGGATCGACTTCGATGTTCGGCGTCGCGCTGTTGTGCACCATGTCTTTCTTTCCAATGCGCCGGCACTTGCTCACCGGGCGAACCATCTTTTTCAACCCAAGCTTTGAGGGCAGCCCAGCGGTCATCGCGGCCTGCGATATAAAGGTAATCGACGTCGCGGAAGTTGCCGCGCCAAAACTCCCAAACATTGGCCGGTACAATACCGGCTGCGGCGTCGGGATCGATGCATTCGGGTCTCCCATCACGCTCCACGCGATGAACCCGCCTTTCACCACCATCTCCGGCTTTGCCCCAAAGAACGCCGGCTTCCACAGCACCAGGTCCGCAAGTTTTCCCGGCTCGATCGACCCAATCTCCGCGGCCATTCCATGCGTGATCGCGGGATTGATCGTGTATTTGGCGACGTAGCGCTTCACGCGCTGATTGTCGTTGCGCGGCGAATCCCCACTTAGCGGGCCTCGCTGCGCTTTCATTTTGTGCGCGGTCTGCCACGTGCGAAGCACGACTTCGCCAACACGCCCCATGGCCTGCGAATCGCTCGAAATCATGCTGATCACGCCCATGTCGTGCAGAATGTCCTCGGCCGCAATTGTTTCCGGGCGAATCCGGCTCTCCGCGAACGCCACATCTTCCGGCACCTGCGGATTCAGATGGTGGCAGACCATCAGCATGTCCAGATGTTCCGCAATGGTGTTCACCGTAAACGGCCGCGTTGGGTTAGTCGACGACGGCAAAATATTCGGGAACGACGCAATCCTTATAATGTCCGGCGCGTGTCCGCCGCCGGCGCCTTCGGTGTGATACGTATGGATCGCCCGGCCGGCGATCGCGGCAACGGTTGCTTCCAGGAATCCCGCTTCGTTGATTGTGTCCGTGTGAATCGCCGCCTGCACGTCAAAATCGTCCGCAACTTTCAGGCAGGCATCGATTGCCGCCGGAGTCGAGCCCCAATCCTCATGCAGCTTCAATCCGCAAGCGCCCGCTTCAATCTGTTCAGCCAGTGGCGCCATCGCGGCGGCATTCCCCTTGCCGAGAAAACCAAAATTCATCGGCCACGCTTCCGCCGCCTCCACCATCCGCGCCAGGTTCCACGCTCCGGGTGTGCAGGTGGTTGCGGACGTTCCCGTCGCGGGGCCGGTGCCGCCACCAATCATCGTCGTAATTCCACCCGAAATCGCCGCGTAGATCTGCTGCGGCGAAATGAAATGAATGTGGCTGTCCACCCCGCCGGCGGTAACAATCAGATGTTCTCCGGCGATTACTTCCGTCGCGGCGCCCACCACCAGTTCTGGATCGACGCCATCCATCGTGTCGGGATTCCCGGCTTTTCCCACTTTCACGATCCGCCCGTCTTTAATTCCGATGTCGCCCTTCACGATGCCCCAGTGGTCCAGAATCACGGCGTTGGTAATCACCAGGTCCAGTGCGCCCGATTGCGTTTCGCGCAGCGCCGTGCTGCTTTGGCCCATGCCATCGCGGATCACTTTTCCGCCGCCAAACGTAATTTCATCGCCGTAATGCGTGAAATCCTTCTCAATTTCGATGATCAGATCCGTATCGGCCAGCCGGACGCGATCGCCCTTCGTCGGCCCATAGAGATCAGCATAAGTTCTGCGCGGAATCAGAAAGCTCATCGGCTTCCCGCTTTATCAATCAAAAAGCCAGCCTTCCGGGCGCGTTCGATGGCGCCGGCGCGCGTCTGGTCGTCATCGAGTTCGCCGTCAACAAGCCCGCTGAATCCGCGAACGATCCGCGCGCCGCCAAAATCCGTTAGCCCCACTTCTTTTTCTTCCCCCGGCTCAAACCTGACCGCGGTTCCCGACGCAATGTTGAGGCGCATCCCGTACGACGCCGCGCGATCGAATAAAAGAGACGCGTTCGCTTCAAAGAAATGAAAATGGCTCCCCACCTGGATTGGCCGGTCGCCCGCATTCTTCACCAGCAGGCGCGCGGTCCTCCTCCCCGCATTCGCTTCGACGGGTCCTGCGTCCAGGTCCAGCAAGTATTCTCCGGGCTTCATCAGTTCACCTCAGGATGCGCTCGATTCCCACTTTCCCGAGTCGATCCACGCACGCGCGACTAACGGATCGGGTCGTGAATCGTCACCAGTTTCGTGCCATCCGGAAATGTTGCCTCCACCTGCACGTCGTGGATCATTTCCGGGATTCCCTCCATCACCTGATCGCGTGTCAAAATTCTCGCGCCGGAACTCATGATCTCCGCCACCGTTTTCCCGTCCCGCGCGGCTTCCATTACCTCTGCCGTCAAAATCGCCACCGCTTCCACGTAATTCAATTTCAATCCCCGAGCCTGGCGCCGCCGCGCTAGATCCGCGGCCACCACGATCATCAGCTTTTCCTGTTCCTGCGGATTCAGGTGCACACACGCCTCCCGGTCAATTCACCTTGCGCGGGGGGATCGCTTCCCGGCCGTATAAATGGCGCTTGGCGCTCCGCCAGATGGCGTGCAACCCGGGCAAAACCTCGCGCCCGTTGCGCGCCAGGCACCTCACAATCAGTCCGTGAGCCACAAGCGAGCTCACTCCCCAAAGAATCTCGCCCTGGCGCGTCAGGGCGCTGGTCGCTTCCCGCAAAACATTTTCGGCATCACGCCAAGCGCGCGGCTCCAGGCCCACCCGGCAGATATAAAACGTTGCCGAGTAACGATAATGCCCCAGCCGGGCAAGCGACGAAACACTTCCTTGCCGCGGCCGCAGGCAAAGATTTTCAGCGGCGATTTTCCGGCCCAGCGCGCTCACGCGAGTGTTCATCGCAAACTCTTCGTACTCAAAAAGCTCCCCGCTCGCTTCCCGCCCGGGAGCAATAATCTCCCACCAGAACAAGCTCGCGCCCTCCGCCAGTTCGATGGATGTCCGCTGAGCGTAACGCGATCCCGCGAAAGGAATCGTCGCGTCCGGCAGGTATTCGAGCAGTGCGCCCGCTCCGACGGAAACTTCGTTGCATTGCGTTGTTGCCGACAGCCCTTCGCGATTCCGGTAAATCCGCGTCGCACCCGTGGTCGTCAACTGCACCGTAGCGCCACTCGCAAGGTTAACCTGCATCGCAAGTCGGTCTCCGTCAAGCAACCCACCCGAGACATTGTGCAGATGAGCGAGCGCCGTGCCATCCTCCAACCCAAACGCACGCACTACCCTGAGCGGCGCCTCTTGGAAACTCTCCGCCAGAATAGTTCTGCCGCTCGCCGAATCGAGCGAAAAACTCAACCGCAACTGCGCCTGCGCGCGATTCGGCGCAGAACTATCAGGCGCAATCTCCCGCAGCGCTTCTCTCGCCGTAACAGCCATAAAGTTTCCGCGCTTTCGCCGGCTAACTGACGAACAACCTTGTCGCCAGGGCTGGATGCTCCATCGCCCCCCAATCCAGCAGCGGCATGGTACAAGTCACCGACTCCAGGTTGAGGTTCGCACTGTCCGCCGCAATTTCGATCATCACCGGCTTCAGGTTCCACAGGAGGCGCGTCGCTTCAGTCTGGCCCAGCGGCATCAACCGCTGGCAAGCGGAGATAAGGCATGCGCCCATCTGGTGAAGGTACGCAAGCACGGCGCGGGTTTCATCAAATGCCAGCGCGCCACTCACCAGGCCGAACGCCGCCGACTGATGAATTTGGCCCCCAGATTCGAGCGATGCCTCCCGGGCTGTTCGAAGTACTGGAAAGTCGCCAACTCCCATCACCGCGTGAAGGAAATTCCGGCCCAGAGTTGCGCTTGCTGCCCGGCTCTCTCTCGCCGGCTTCAACGCGCTGAGGCAGTCGTTGATCTCAATCCATCGCGCAGCCGGGAATTGTTCGCCGTCTGTCTGCGCCAGATGAAAGGCTTCCCGGCAAGAAACAGCTTCCAGCGTTCCCGCCTCCTGCAAATAGCTGAACAGGAATTCCGGCAAATCTGCCGCCTGCAACATTCCGGCGGATACCAAAGTTTCCAGCCCGAAGGAATGAGCTAAAGAGCCAATTGGAAAAGCGCTGTCCGCAAGATGCAGCAGCCGCAAATGGGCTAGCTCTTCGGGCGGCGCCAACTCGGACTTTCCCTGTTCTGCCTTCACGGGTGCCTCCGGATTTCACCTTCAGTGATGATGCCCATGTCCGTGTTCGTGGTCATGCGCATGTCCATGCGAATGGCCGTGCTCATGGCTGTGCCCGCTCGCCGAATACGGAAGATGCGCGTCAATCAATTCGTGCCTTCCCTCCGCGGGTTGGTCCAGTTTCTTTTCCAGCCACGCAATCACTTTGTCCAGCCCCACGTCTTCCCGCAGATTCGTGAACAAAAATGGCCGCTCGCCGCGCATCTTCCGCGAATCGCGCTCCATCACTTCCAGCGACGCGCCCACATATGGCGCCAGATCGATCTTGTTGATCACCAGCAGGTCCGAACGCATGATTCCTGGCCCGCCCTTGCGCGGAATTTTATCCCCCTCGGCCACGTCAATCACATAAATCCAAATGTCCACCAACTCCGGGCTGAATGCCGCGGCCAGATTGTCTCCCCCGCTTTCCACAAAAATCAGCGCAAGTCCGGGCAAGCTGTCTTCCAGCTCCGCGATCGCCTGCAGGTTCATCGAAGCGTCTTCGCGAATCGCTGCGTGCGGACAAGCGCCCGTCTCCACGCCCTTTACCCGCTCGGCCGGCAATGTGCCCTGGCGCAACAGGAATTCCGCGTCCTCTTTCGTATAAATATCGTTGGTAACCACAGCGAGATTGATCTTCGGAAAAAGCTTCCTGCTCAGGCGGTCAACCAGTGCCGTTTTCCCGGAACCCACCGGCCCCGCAATCCCTACGCGAAACGCTCTTGCGTGCAATTCATTTCCCATGACCAGCGCTCCCGCTTCTTGATTTCCGGTTTTTTGCGCTCTTGCCCCGGTTGCCTGTCAATGCATACCACAAACGATGCCCACAAGTATCTGCGCGAACGGCCGCCCGTCAAGCTTTTTCCCATTGAATCTTCAAACGAAGCCAATCGAAAAAGCGGTGGGTAAGCAAGTTCCAGAGAGTGGTGGGTGCCGTTGTCCGAAAGAGGGGTGAATGCCAGGAGAAAGCGCTAAAAGGAAGGAGTTAGAGAGCGAGGAGTGCGTTCCCCTCGCTCCCTGCAAAAAAGCCGGAGCACCCGTAAGAGTGCCCCTGTCCGCGAAATTAGAGCGTCAGCAGGAAAGCCACCAGATCTTTCTTTTCCTGGGTGGTCAGCTTTGTACCCAGGATCAGGTTGAAAAATTCCACGGAGTCATCCAGCGTCATCAATCGTCCGTCGTGAAGGTAAGTCGGCATATCCTTCACGCCTCGCAGCACTTGAGTTTTGATCGATCCATCTCCGCCCGATGGCGCGATCAGTCCGTTGATTACTTGCGCCTTGTAGAAACGCTCGACGTGCAAGTCATGCATCAGATTGTCGGTGTAAACAGGGGCATTGTGGCAAGTGGAGCATTGTCCCTTGCCGAAGAAGACTTCCTGGCCGTGGAGTTCCTGCGGCGTCGCTTTTTTCGTGTCCAGCTTGCCGAACACGTCCAGCTTCGGCGCCGGCGGAAAGTCGAGAATCTCCTGAAATTCCGCCATATCGTGAACCTGGCTGCCCCGTTCGAGAATGTTGACGCCCTTCTTCGTGGCGATGACCGGGTCTCCGTCGAAGTAGGCCGCACGCTGTTCAAATTGCGTGAAGTCTTCCACGGTTTTCAGGGCGCGCTGCGAGCCGAACAGTTGCTGAATGTTCACTCCGCGGAGGGTCGTCGTTTTAATCCGGTGGCGCACTTCCTGCGGACGGACGTCTCCAGCCTGGTGCGTGGCGCTGTCAGTGTGGCCATTCTGATGGCAATCCAGGCACGCGACTCCCAGGCTTGGAAGTTCGCTGCGGCGATCCCCGGTCGTGTTGAACTGCTGTTGCGGGAATGGCGTCAGCAACAACCGCAATCCTTCGAGCTGTTTGGGATTCAAGATGCCGTTGAATATCTCGTAGAAGTTGCTGGTGGTAATCAACTTTCCCTGAGAGACATCGCCCAGGTCCGGTCGCGTCGTCAGATAAATTCCCGCGGGAAATTCCGGCAGGAACTGATCTGGTATGTCGAAGTCCACATCAAACCGTTGCAGGTCTCTTCCCGTTTGCTTCTTCACTTCGTCAATCACGAAATGTGGAAACACCATTCCCCCTTCCTCGTTCTTGGGATGGGGCAACGGCAGGAAACCCGCGGGAAACAATCCCTTTGCCTTAATGTCCTCGGGGCGCATGGCCGCAAGCTGATCCCAGGTGACCCCGCCATGCAATTTCACTCGCACACCCATCTGTACGGGTTTCCCGCGACTCATCTTGGCATTCGGGTCCGGACGATCGCTCAGGTCGTATCGCTCATTCAGCGTGTCCATCTGCCGTTTGCGAACCGCCGGCTTATCCGCGCTGATCCGCTTGAAAAATGATGAGAAATCTTCCTCTGCTACCGGAAACTGGTAGCTCGATTTGACTGGGACGCTTCCGTCGGAGGGAGTTTGGGCTTTCAGACTCACAACAGCAACCAGGGATAGGGCCAGGGCCATGCAGGCCGGTTTGCGAAAGATGGAAACCATCGCCTTCTCCTTAAGTGGGGATTTGTGATCAGCGAGGCAAAGAAGCACCCCACCTGCGGCATTAGAGGTGAAATTGGCAAGCCAAGCTGCAAGAGATTGATTGGCTGCAGAACATTCAAACGGGACGGTCTTGTCCAAAGGTCGCTGAACTGGCGGGATGCACGGGTGACGGCCCGTTGACACTCGGGCCACTCCTGCTATTCGTAGTCCGGTTCCGGTCGGCGGAAAGGGCGGGGACCCGGTGGCGCAAATTGCGAAGATTCCGACTTTGCCCTTGCACTGCCATCCCGGCTTCCAATTCCATTCGTTGATCGGGATCGGGTTCGGCTGGAAAAGAAAAACGGAGCGGGGGACTTCCAACCCCGCTCAGTGAAGGGAAACCAGCGGACAACTTCCAGACCTTCTTCCCTAAGGCTTTCCTTTGGGCTGGTTCTGGTGTGACTCCTGATGCGATTGCTGCTGTGGCTGCTGCTGTTGTAAGTGCTGTTGTTGCTGCTCGTGCTTCTGCGCCATTTGTTGCGTTTGCTGCTGGTGCTTTTGTTCCACCTGCTGCATCTTCGCGTCGTTTGCCTGCTGGTGCTCCAGTTGACGATGATCCTGCTCCTGTTTCTGCTGGAGTTTCACGTGATCCTGCTGCTGCTTTTGGTACAGCTTTTCCTGTTGCTGCTGGTATTGCTTGTCCCGGTTCGGGTCGCCTGTGTTCGGTGACGAGGGGCGCTGGTGAGCCGGCAGTTCATTGGCGTGGATCGCTTTGTCTGGTTGCCCGCCAGTATTTCTCGCCTGAGGCGGCCGGTCATAATGTCCGCCCTCTTTGGCAGACATGGCTTGGTTCCCCGAAAAAGCTCCCGGCCTTTCCGTAGCCGCGATTGGCGGCCGCCCGTGATTCGACGAAGCCCGCAGTTCCGGGTTCCCACGAGCAACCTCCATGTGGTGCGTCTGCTCGGCTACCGGCCCGATGTGTCTTCCGTGATAGGCCGCTTCTTCCGCCGAAGTAGGATGCTCGTTGATCCCTCCGTGGCCGCCGTTAAAGCTGACTCGCGACCTGCCGTTATTGTTCACGACCGTCGTGTTGTACGTGTTGTGAATCACGGTTACGTTCACATTGTTCACCGAGCGGTTGTAATAAAAATGATCGTGGTCCCAGCGCCCGCCTTCATACCCGTGGCCAAAATAGCCAAATCCGTAATTAATACCGCCATAGAAACCAACCACCGGGCCCCAATAGCCTTCGTGAAAGTAGTATCCCCTCCCTCCCCAAGCCCAATAGCCCGGGGTCCAAAGAAATCCTGGCCGGGGCGCTGCCACCCACGTCCCCGGCACCCAATAATAATCGTCCCCATCCCATGCCCAATAACCGGGCGTCCAGATGTAACCCTCAGCCGGACAAATTGGCTGCTCATACACCGGCAATTCCGGTGGTCCGAACGAAACCGCAACTCCCACGTCAACCTGCGCGTAGGCTACACCCGACAAAACCAACACACCGATGAATCCCAATAGCGAGCGAGTCGAAAAGAGTCTCCGCATCTTCTCTCCTTTGTCCGATTG